>LNFM01005127.1_pt1 | contig 23118 bp, 22 predicted proteins | sample 596031 | NCBI WGS metagenome assembly LNFM01 (sample SAMN04254537, study PRJNA301005) | activated carbon metagenome | isolation source: dual media filters at the Ann Arbor, Michigan drinking water treatment plant | place: USA: Ann Arbor | reverse complement strand
GTGGACTGGATGGCGGTGCGCGACGCCGGTTCGGCGCGTGCGCTGGCCGAGGCGATCCTCGCCGCGCCGCGCACCCGCCAATCCTACAACGCGATCGGCGACGCCATCGCGCACGGCACCGCGCTGATCGCCGCCGCGCCCTTCCGCAGCGAGGACCTGGTCATCGACGTGGCCGGCGACGGCCCCGACATGCGCTCCTTCCTGCCCGCGCCCGAGGCGCGCGACGCCGCGGTCGCGCGCGGCATCACGGTGAACGGCCTGGCGATCGAGGTCGCCCCCGTCACCCGCTTCGGCGAACCGCTGCACCGCCACTACGAACGCGAGGTGATCGGCGGCCCCGGCGCCTTCGTGATGGTGGCGGAAACCCGCACCGACTTCGCCCGCGCGCTCAGCGCCAAGCTGATTCGGGAGATCGCATGATCGCGCGCCGTGCCCTGCCGCTGCTGGCCGTCCCTGCCATCGCCCACGCCGCGCTGCCGGATTGGGTGGCTGCGCTGCGCGGCGGCGGCTTCGTGTTGTACATGCGCCACGCCATCACCGACCGCGGCCAGGTGGATACGGGGCGGCTGGGCGACAGGGCAGGACAGCGCAACCTCTCGGCGGCGGGGGTGGCGCAGGCGCGGGCGCTGTCCGATGCCATGGCGCGACTGGCCATCCCGCTGCGGCCGATCCGCTCCTCGCCGGTGTTTCGCGCGGTGGACACGGCGCAGGCCATGGCGCGCGGCGCGCCGGTGGATGTGACGATGGAGCTGGTCGCGGACGACTACACGGCGGATGTGCAGGGCGCGATCGCGTCGGCGCGACGCGCGATGGGCACCGCGCCGCCCGCCGGCGGCAATGCGCTGCTGGTCGGGCATATCCACGTGTTCGGCCCGGCGATGTTCGGGCGGATGCTCTCGCAGGCCGAATTCCCCGAAGGTGCCTTCGGCATGGTGGCACCCGAGCCCGCCGGCCCGCGCGTGGTGCGCGTGCTGATGCCCGATGCGGTGATCGCCGCGGCCGGAGCTTAGCGCGACCGACGGCGTTCAGGCGCTGCCGCCACGAGGGCACGCGCGCAGCCTGGCAAGCCGGGCACGGGGTTTGCAAACCCACGCCGCGGCGCAAGGATGACGCGCCGACAGCCCCGAGGACACGCCCATGCCGAACGACCCGACCCCCGAGATGATGGCGGCGATCCGCCTGTGGTCCGGCGTGGACGTCCCCAACGCCGCCGGCGCGCGCGCGCTGGAGGACTTCCCCGCGCTGATCGCGGAATTCGAGGCGCTGCGCGGCACGCTGGTCTTCGAGGACGAACCCGCCTCCTTCGAAGCCGCCCTGCGCGCCGAGCAGGAGCCCGGCGCATGACCGACCTCGCTTTGCTGTCCGTCACCGAAGCCGCCGATGCCTTCGCCAAGGGCGAGGCCAGCGCCGAGGCCATGGTGCGCGCCTCGCTCGCGCGCATCGACGCGCATGACGCGCGGGTGAATGCCGTCATCCGCCTGGACCGCGAGGCCGCGCTGGAAGCCGCCGCCGCGCAGGACAAGGCGCGCGCAGGCGGTGCGAAGCCGGGTCTGCTGTCCGGCGTGCCGATGATGCACAAGGACATGTACTACCGCGCCGGGCGCGTGAGCACTTGCGGGTCCAGCATCCGCGGCGACTACAAGCCCGCGGTCACCGCGACGGTGCTCGACCGCCTCGACGCCGCCGGCGCGATCGACATGGGCACGCTGAACATGGCGGAGTTCGCGCAGAACCCGACCGGCCACAACGCGCATTTCGGTGACTGCCACAATCCCTGGGGCCTACCCTATTGCACGGGCGGGTCGTCATCCGGTTCGGGGGCCGGCGTCGCGGCGCGCTTCTTCGCGGCGGCGCTGGGGTCCGACACCGGCGGGTCGATCCGCCTGCCGGCGTCGATTTGTGGCGTGACGGGCATCAAGGGCACGCAGACCCGCGTGCCGCGCACCGGCGTGATGCCGCTGTCGTTCAGCATGGACAATGTCGGCCCGCTGACGCGCACCGCGCGCGACGCGGCGCGTGTGATGACGGTGATCTCCGGTAAGGACCCGCTCGACCCCACCAGCGCGCCCGAGGCGGTGCCGGACTACGAGGCCGCGCTGACCGGCGACCTGCGCGGCGTGTCGGTGGCCGTCCCGCGCGAATGGTTCTTCGACGGCGCCGACGACGTGGTGGTGCGCGGCTTCGAGGCGGCGCTGGACGTACTGAAGGCGCGCGGCGCATCCATCACCTACGTCGCGTGCCCGTCGCTGCGCGCCATCGGCGCCTATGTGGCCGTGGTCAGCCGCGTCGAGGGTGCCACCATCCACGCCAACTGGATGCGCGAGCACCCGGGCGACTACGCCATCCATCTCTCGGGCAGGCTGTATGGCGGCTACGCCATCCCCGGCACCTACTACCTGGAGGCGCTGGCGCGCCGCGGCGCATTGCTGCGGCAATTCTGCGCCGAGGCCTTCGCCGGCCACCATATCGTCGCGACACCCACGCTGCGGATGCGCGTGCCGACGCTCGCCGAAACCAGCATCGATGCCGACCCGGCGAATTGGGCGCGGCACATGGCGATCTCGGCCAATACGCGCCCGTTCAACTACCTGGGCATTCCCACGGTCAGCGTGCCTTGCGGCTTCGACGACCGCGGGCTGCCGATGGGGCTGCAACTGGCGGCGCGGCCCTTCGCGGAAGGGCGCGCGCTGGCCGTGGCGGATGCCTTCCAGCGCGAGACCGACTGGCACGCAAAGGTGCCGGCTATCCCCGCAGCGCCTTGATCTGCGCCGGATAGCCCGACGGATCGACCGCCACGTCGATCAACACGGGCGCTGTCGCCGCGCAGGCCTCGGCCATCGCGGCGGCCAGTTCGGCTTCGGTATTGGCGCTCAGCCCGATGCCGCCCATCGACCGCATCGCCGCCGCCAGGTCGGCGCGCGGCCAGCCCAGCGCGCCATCGGGCAGGTCGCGCGTGTCCTTCTTGATGTCGATCAGCGACAGCGTGGCGTCGTTGAACACGACCACCACCAGCTTCACGCCCAGCACCGCCGCCGTCGCCAATTCGCCGAGCCCCATCAGCAGCCCGCCATCGCCGGTGAAGGCCAGCGCGCCGCGCGCCGGGTCATGCAGCGCCGCGGCGATCGCCGCCGGCACCGCGAAGCCCATGGTCGCCAAGCCGTTCGAGATCAGCAGGTCGCCCGGCCGCTCGCATTGCCAGAAGGTGGTGGCGGGGAACATGTGCGCGCCGGCATCGACAGCCACGCGCGGGTCGAAGCCGGCGGCGCGCGCGGCGGCCTGGGTAATCTCGACCAGCCGCTGCGGGCCGATGCCCGTCCCGCGCCGCGGGTCGTTGGCCAGCGCGCGCAGCCAGTCGCCGCGCAGCGCGGCGATCTCGGCGTCACGCCAATCCGAGCGCGACGCGCCCTCGGCGAGCGCCACCAGCGCCGAGGCGATGCGCCCGGTCAGCGCCGCGGCCGGCGCGGCATAGGGCAGGGTGCGCGCGGAGGTCGCGACCTCGATCACCGGCACGTCCCAGCGCCAGGGCTTCGGGATGAACTCGACCGGATCGGCGCCGACCATGATGACGGCATCCGCACCGTCCAGCACCGGGCCTTCCGCCAGGCCGCAGGTGAAGATGCCGGCGAAATGCGCGTCGGCATCCGCCACCACGCCCTTCGCCTTGTAGGTCACCAGCACCGGGCAGCCGAGGGCGGCCACCAGCGCGCGCAGCGCTTCGGCGGCGCTCACCGCCTCCAGCCCGGCGATCACGACGGGGCGTTTCGCGCCGGCCAGCACGCGGCGCGCCGCGGCGATGGCGGCGGCATCCGGGGCGGGCAGGGCGGGCACCGGCTGGGCGGCGGGCAGCGCGGCGGGCTGCTTGGCGGCCTGGCCCGACACCTCGATCAGCGCCGCGCCGCGCGGCGCGGCCATCACCGCGGCCAGCGCCTGGCGCGCCGCATCGCCGGCCGCCATCTGTCCGACGGAAAACTGCACCTTGGTCACCGGCGCCAGCATCGCCGCATGGTCGAAATACTGGTGCGTGGCGAAGGCGCGCTCCGCAGGGGCGAACCCATCCGCCACCAGCACCACCGGCGCGCGGTCGAGTGCGGCATGCGCCATCCCGTTCGCCGCATTGCCCACGCCCGGCCCGCGCGTGCACAGCGACACGCCCGGCGTGCCGGCCAGTTCCGCTTCCGTCGCCGCCATGATGACCGCCGAGGTCTCGTGCCGCGCCAGCACGAAGTCGATGCCGCGCGCCTTCGCGGCTGCGATCAGGTCGAGGCTCGAACCACCGCCCGGCACGCCGTAGATTCGCTTCGTGCCTGCGCCGGCGAAGGCGGCGGCCAGGGCGTCGGCGGCGGTGGTGGCGTCGGGCATGCGGGCTCTCCGGAAATGGGCGCGGGACCATAGGCGCGATGCGCGTGGCTGCCCATCGGGGGGCATCGGGCGCTCGCTTGCTGGGCAGACGCGTCATCGTTCCGGGGCGTGGGCGGCAGGCCGGGCTTGCGTCGAGGCCCATGCCTCGGCAAGGCTGGGCACCGGAGGATTCCGCGCCGGTGACCATGACCACCCCTGCCTTCGACGAAATGTCGGCCGACGGCCTGATCCGCGGCCCCTATGCCGAGATCGCGCGATGGCTCGCCGCCACGCCGCGCGCCGCGCTGGAACATCGCCGGCACGAGGCCGAGCTGCTGTTCAAGCGCATCGGCATCACCTTCGCCGTCTATGGGGAGGGCGGCGATCCCGAACGCCTGATCCCCTTCGACATCATCCCGCGCATCCTCGCGCGTGCAGAATGGGATGCGCTGTCGCGCGGCCTGGTGCAGCGCGTGACGGCGCTGAACCGCTTCCTCGCGGATGTCTATGGCAAGCAGGAGATCCTGCGCGCCGGGCACATCCCGGCAGCGCTGGTGCGCGACAACGAGGCCTTCCGCCCCGAGATGGCCGGCTTCACCCCGCCCGGCGGCGTCTACACGCACATCGCCGGCATCGACGTGGTCCGCACCAGCCCCAACGAGTTCTGGGTGCTGGAGGACAATTGCCGCACGCCGTCCGGCGTGTCCTACATGCTGGAGGGGCGCGAGGCGATGCTGCGCCTGTTCCCCGGCATCTTCGCCACGCACCGCATCGCCTCGGTCGGGCACTACCCCGAGGAACTGCTGGAGACGCTGAAATCGGTGGCGCCGGAAGGCTGCCGCGGCACCCCGCGCGTCGCGATCCTGACGCCGGGTTCCTACAACAGCGCCTATTACGAACACTGCTTCCTGGCCGACGAGATGGGCGTGGAGGTGGTCGAAGGCGCCGACCTGTTCGTCGAGGACGACGTGGTCTTCATGCGGACCACCACGGGGCCGCGGCGCGTGGACGTGATCTACCGCCGGATCGATGACGACTACCTGGACCCCAAGGTGTTCCGGCCCGAAAGCGTGCTCGGCGTGCCGGGGCTGATGGCGGCCTACAAGGCGGGCAATGTCGCGCTGGCCAATGCGCCTGGTGCCGGCATCGCCGACGACAAGGCGATCTACCCCTATGTGCCGGAGATGATCCGCTTCTACCTGGACGAGGAACCGCTGCTCGCCAACGTGCCCACCTTCCTGTGCGAGCGCGCCGACGACCGTGCCTATGTGCTGGACCACCTGCATGAACTCGTGGTGAAGCTGACGCATGGGTCGGGCGGCTATGGCATGCTGGTCGGCCCGCACAGCACCGCGGACCAGCGCGCCGACTTCGCCGCGCGCATCAAGGCCAACCCGGCCGAATACATCGCGCAGCCGACGCTGGCACTGTCCACCGTGCCGACGCTGACGGACAAGGGCATCGCGCCGCGCCATGTGGACCTGCGGCCCTTTATCCTGTCCGGCAAGGAAGTCCGCGTGGTGCCTGGCGGGCTGACCCGCGTGGCGCTGCGCGAGGGCTCGCTGGTGGTGAATTCCTCGCAGGGCGGCGGTACCAAGGATACCTGGGTGCTGGAGGACGACCCCGCCGACATCGCGCCACCCAGCCGTTCGCAATCCCAATCCCAGTCCCAGTCGCAATCCGGGTCGGGATCGCAAAGCCAGTCGCAGTCCCAGTCGCAGGGCCAGTCGCAGTTCCACGGGGGCGGGGGATGCTGAGCAGCACTGCCGCCAGCCTGTATTGGCTCGGCCGCTATGTGGAGCGTGCGGGCAACAACGCGCGCGGCTTGCAGGTGGCGCTGCGCATGGTGTCGCTGACCGGCGCGGTGGCGCAGCGCGACAGTGCCTGGCGCGCGCTGCTGATCGCCTCGGGCTGCGAGCCCGGGTTCATCGCCAAGGACATCCCGCTCACGCAGGAGAACGTGGTCCGCTACCTCGCCGCCGATCCCGAGAACCCGTCCTCCATCATGTCCTGCATCGAGGCCGCGCGGCGCAACGGGCGCGCCGTCCGCACCGCGCTCACGGTCGACATGTGGGAGGCGGTGAACGAGACCTGGTCGCAGGCCCGCCGCTGCTCCGACGAGACCTTCACCCCCGACAACCTGCCCGATTTCCTCGACTGGATGAAGTCGCGCACGGTGCTGTTCAACGGCGCCTATGCCGACACCATGCTGCGCGACGAGGCCTGGCGCTTCGTGCGCCTGGGCACCATGCTGGAACGCGCCGACAACACCGCGCGCGTGCTCGACGTGCACCACCACGCGCTGGGCGACATTGAGGAAAGCGGTGCGGTCGCCTACCTGCAATGGCAGGCGATATTGCGGTCGGTCTCCGCGCTGCGGGCCTATCAATGGGTCTATCACGCGCGGCTCGAACCGCGGCGCATCGCGGAACTGCTGCTGCTGCGTCCGGAACTGCCGCGGTCGATGATCGCGTGCTACGCGCGAATCGAGGAAACGCTGGACGCGCTGGCGACATCGCATGGCGGCAAGCGCGGCGAATGCCACCGCCTGGTCGGCGAGGCCCATGCCCGCCTGCGCTTCGCCCGCATCGAGGACATCATGGAAGGCGGCCTGCACGACTTCCTGACCCGCACGATCGACCGCAACATCGACATCGGCGGCGAGATCGCGCGCTTCTACCTGCATTCCTGACGGGGCAGGGCGCGCATGACCTATTGCGTCGGGCTGTTCCTGAACGATGGGCTCGTGCTGCTGTCGGACACCCGCACCAATGCGGGGGTCGACCACATCTCGACCTTTTCCAAGATGCAGGTCGAGGAAGTGCCGGGCGAGCGCGTGCTTGCGCTGCTGTCCTCGGGCAATCTCGCGATCAGCCAGGCGGTTTGGAACCGGCTGCAGGAGGGCGTGGCGCTGGACGGCGAGCGGCTCACGCTGCGCGACGTCCCCACCATGTTCCGCGCCGCGCAGCTTGTCGGTGCCGCGGTGCGCGCGGTGTTCGAAGCGGACGGCCCTGCGCTGCGCGCCCAGGGCATCGGCTTCGATGTCGCGCTGCTGCTGGGCGGGCAGATCGCCGGCCAGCCGCAGCGGCTGTTCATGGTCTATGCCGCCGGCAACTTCATCGAAGCCACCGCCGACACGCCCTTCCTGCAGATCGGCGAGCACAAATACGGCAAGCCGGTGCTCGACCGCGCCCTGACCGCCAGCACCAGCCTGCATGACGGCGTGAAGCTCGCGCTGATCAGCATGGACGGCACGCTGCGATCGAACCTGACCGTGGGGCTGCCGCTCGACCTGCTGGTCTGCCGCGAGGGCACGCAGGCGGTGACGCTGCGAAAGCGCATCACCGAGGACGAACCCTTCTTCCAGGCCGTGCGGGAGGGCTGGGCGACCGGCCTGCGCGAAGCCTTCCGCGCCATGCCGGCGCCCGACTGGCTGTGACCCTGGGCGCGCGTCGGGGGTTGCCCCGGCCGCGCTGGCGCTCCATCACTGGGGCAAGTCCACCGGGAGAACGACCATGATCCGCCTGACCCGCCGCGCCACGCTGGCCGCCGCCGCCATCCTCGCCGCGCCTGCCGTGCGCGCGCAGTCCGCCGCCATCCGCATCGTCGTGCCCTTTGCGCCCGGCGGGTCCACCGATGCCGTCGCGCGCCTGGTCTCGCCCGGCCTGACGCAGCGCCTGGGCGCGCCCGTCGTCGTCGAGAATCGCGGCGGCGCCGCCGGTTCCATCGGCACCGATGCCGTGGCCAAGGCGCGCCCCGACGGCCAGACCTGGCTGCTGACCTTCGACAGCCACGCCACGCTGGCGGCGCTGTTGCCGCAACTGCCCTTCAACCCCGATCGCGACCTCGACCCCGTCATGCTGATCGGCGGCGCGCCCTACGTCCTGGCGTCCAAGCCCGACAAGCCGTTCCGCTCCATCACTGAGGTCGTGGAGGGCGCGCGCGCGCGGCCCGATACGGTTTCTTTCGGCTCGACCGGCAATGGCACGATCGGCCACCTGACCATGGTGCTGCTGCAGGGCCAGACGCGCACGCGCATGACGCATCTGCCCTATCGCAGCGGCGGCCTCGCGGTGAACGACACCGTGGCCGGGCATGTCGACATGATGATCGGCTCGGCCGCGGTGGTGCATCCGCATGCCCGCTCGGGCACGTTGCGGACCTTCGCGCAGTTCGGCCCGCAGCGCCTGCCCGCTTTGTCCGACCTGCCGACCGTGGCGGAAGCCGGCTTGCAGGGCCTGGAGGCCGAGGCCTGGTGGGGCGTGTTCGCGCCGCACGGCACGCCGCAGGACGCGGTGGCCCGCATGAACGCCGCGCTGAAGGAAAGCCTGTCCGAGGAACGCGTCCGCACCACCATGCAGGAGGTGCAGCAGGCGCGCCTCATCATGTCCTCGCCGGCCGAACTCGGCACCTTCGTGCAGCGCGAGGTCGCGAAGTGGGGCGCGGTGGTGCGCGAGAACAACATCCGCGCGGACTGACGCCGCGCGGCACGGGTATTGCTCCCTCCCGGCGAGGCGCGCAGGCTCTCGCGCGCATCGCCTCGGAAGGAGACCCCCTGCCATGCAGCGACGCTCGCTCATCGCGGCCACCGGCGCCGGCCTGTTCGCCGGCCCCGCGCTGGTCCGCGCGCAATCCGCCAGCACGCTGCGCTTCACGCCGCAGCAGGATCTGGTGACGCTCGATCCCGTCACCACCACCGCCTACGTCTCGCGCAACCACGGCTACATGGTGTTCGACACGCTCTACGGCATGGACGCCTCCTACCAGGCGACGCCGCAGATGGTCGACGGCCACACCATCGAGAGCGACGGCAAGCTGTGGAACCTGACGCTGCGCGAAGGCCTGCGCTTCCACGATGGCGAGCGCGTGCTGGCGCGCGACTGCGTCGCCTCCATCCGCCGCTGGGCGCGCCGCGACCCCTTCGGCACGACGCTGATGGAGGCGACCGACGAGCTCTCCGCCCCCGACGACCGCACCATCCGCTTCCGCCTGAAGCAGCCTTTCCCGCTGCTGCCGATCGCGCTCGGCAAGGCCTCGGTCCCGGTCTGCGCCATGATGCCCGAGCGCCTGGCGAACACCGACCCGTTCCGCCAGGTGAGCGAGATGGTCGGCTCCGGCCCCTTCCGCTTCAAGGCGGATGAACGCGTCCCGGGTGCGCTGAACGTCTACACGAAATTCGAAAACTACGTGCCGCGGCGCGACGGCGCGCTGGCCTGGACCTCCGGCCCCAAGGTCGTGCATTTCGACCGCGTCGAATGGCACGTCATGCCCGACTCAAGCACCGCCACCAACGCGCTGGTGGCCGGCGAACGCGACTGGCAGGAATACGCCTATCACGACCTGCTGCCGCAGCTGCGCCGCGCCCGCGACGTCACGATCCGCGTGCTCGATACCTCCGGCTTCGTCGGCATGGTGCGGGTGAACCACCTCCAGCCGCCCTTCAACAACCCGGCGATCCGCCGCGCGCTCTGGGGTGCCATCGACCAGACATCCTGCATGCAGTCGCTGGTCGGCAGCGACACCAGCCTGATGCACGTCCCGCTCGGCTTCTTCGCGCCGGGCACGCCCATGGCGTCCGACGCCGGCCTCGACGTGCTGCGCGGCCCGCGCGACTACGCGAAGGTGCGCGCCGACCTGCGCGCCGCCGGCTATCGCGGCGAGAAGGTGGTCTTCATGATCCCCTCCACCTCCGCCCCCAACGCCGCCATGGGCGCGGTCATGGAAGACCAGTTCCGCCAGGCGGGCATGGACGTCGAGATCTACTCGGTCGAATTCAACGCCATGCTCCAGCGCCGCAACCGCAAGGGGCCGGTGTCCGAAGGCGGCTGGTCCGCCTTCATGACCAACTGGGCCGGCACCGATTGGCTCAACCCCGCCGGCCACATCGCGCTGCGCGGAAACGGCGAGGCCGGCTACGCCGGCTGGGCCACCATGCCGCGCATCGAGGAACTCCGCGACGCCTGGTTCCGCGCCCCCGACCGGGCCGCCCAGCAGGCAATCTGCCGCGACATCCAACTCGAGGCGATGAAGGAAGTGCCCTACTACCCGGCCGGGCAGTACCTTCAGCCGACGGCGTATCGCAGCAACATCACCGGCGTGCTGGAAGGCTTCGCCACTTTCTGGAACGTCAGGCGCACATAAGCCGAGGGGGCGCCGCCCCCTCGACCCCCGCCAGGGGGCTACGGCCCCCTGGACCGCGGTTAGACAGGCTGCACGCCGCGCAAGGCGTCGCGCCGGCGCAACAAGGCCACGAGCGGCAAGGACAGCAGCACCATCCACGCCTTGCCGACCACCTGGCCCAACAGGAAATCCAGGCTGCCGAAGGCCAGCCACAGGAACACCACGCTGTCCACCACCAGGCCGACCACGCTGCTCGCCGCCACGGCCATCACCAAGCCACGCCGCTGCAAAGGCGTGAACACCGCAAGGTCAGCGAACTCACTCAGCAGGAACGCCACCGCCGAAGCGACCACCAGCGCCGGCGGCGCCACGAACCCCGACAGCGCCGCGCCCGCCAGCACCGCCAGCGCCGCCCAGCCCACGCCAAGCCGCCGCTGCACCAGGTCCCGCAGCACCAACGCCAACCCGATCATCAGCACCCCCGACGGCGCCATCAGCCCCGGCGCCACTGGCACCAGGCAAGGCCCGCCAGGCACGCAATACGTCCCGACATTCCCGATCAGCCAATTCGCCACGGGAATGCACAGCCCGAAGCCGATCAGCGCCAGCACGCCCTCGCCACGCGGGGTCAACATCACAGCCTCTCCGAAACATAGTCCTGCCAACCCTTGGCGCGCAGCTCGCAGGCCGGGCAACTGCCGCAGCCATAGCCCCAGGGATGACGATGGGTCCGGTCGCCGAGATAGCAGGTGTGCGTATGCTCGACCACCGCATCCACCAGCCCCCGCCCGCCGAGCGCCTCGGCCATCCGCCAGGTATCGCCCTTGGTCAGCCACATCAGCGGCGCGTGCAGCACGAAGCGACGTTCCATGCCGAGGTTCAGCGCCACCTGTAACGCCTTGATGGTGTCGTCGCGGCAATCCGGGTAGCCGGAATAGTCGGTCTCGCACATGCCCGCGACGATGTGCTTCAGCCCGCGCCGATAGGCCAGCGCCGCGGCGAAGGTCAGGAACACGATGTTGCGCCCGGGCACGAAGGTGTTCGGCAGACCCTCGGCCCCCATCGCGATCTCGGCCTCCCGCGTCAGCGCCGTGTCGGAAATCGCCCCCAGCGCATCCAGCCGCAGCACATGGTCCGGCCCAAGCCGCGCGGATGGCACCGCCGCGCGAAATGCATCGCGCACATCCAGCTCCACCCGATGCCGCTGGCCGTAGTCGAAGCCGAGCGTCTCCACATGCGCGAAGCGATCCAGCGCCCAGGCCAGGCACGTCGCGGAATCCTGCCCGCCCGAGAACAGCACCAGTGCCGCGTCATCCCTCATCGCAGGCCCTCCAGCCGTTCCGACGCCCAGCGCGCGGCCTCGGCCACCACCGGGTCGGCATCCTCGCACAGCGCCTGCGCGGTTGCGCGCAGGGACGCATCCGCCGAATTGCCCACCGCCACCATCACATTCCGCACGAAGCGGTCGCGCCCGATGCGCTTCACCGGACTGCCGGAGAACATCGCCCGGAACGCGGCATCGTCCAGCGCCGCAAGCTCCGCCAGCAACGGCGCCCGCAACGCCTCGCGCGGAGCAAAAGCCGGCTCGCTATGCGCCCGCGCGAACTTGTTCCACGGACACACCGCCAGGCAATCGTCGCAGCCATAGATGCGGTTGCCCATCAGCGGCCGCAGCGCGAGGTCGATCGGCCCGCGATGCTCGATGGTCAGGTAGGAAATGCAGCGCCGCGCATCCAGTTCATACGGTGCGGGAAACGCCGCCGTCGGGCAGGCATCGAGGCAGGCGCGGCACGACCCGCAATGGTCGCGCTCCGCCTCGCCGGCGCCGAGGTCCAGCGTGGTGAAGACCTCCCCGAGAAACAGCCACGACCCGAGCCCGCGCGACACCAGGTTGGTATGCTTGCCCTGCCAGCCGAGCCCCGCCGCCTGCGCCAGCGGCTTCTCCGCCACCGGCGCGGTGTCCACGAACACCTTCACCCCCGCATCCGGCCAGCGCGCCACCATCCAGCGCGCCAGCGCCTTCAGCCGCTTCTTCAGCACGTCGTGGTAGTCGCGGTTGCGGGCATAGACGCTGACGGTCGCGCGGTCGCGCTGCGTCAGGGTTTCCAGCGGATCGCAGTCCGGCCCGTAGTTCAGGCCGAGCACAACGACCGACGTGGCTTCCGGCCACAGCACCTGCGGATGCGCGCGCTGCTCCGCGCGATCCGCCATCCAGCCCATCGACCCGTGGCGGCCTTGCGCCAGGAACTGCATCAGCCGCTCGCGCACCTCGGCGCCGAGATGCGCGCGCGCGAAGCCCACGGCATCGAAGCCGATCGACAGCGCCTCCGCGCGAATGGCGTCAGCCGCGCCCACGATAGGGCTGGACCTCCTGCGCAGGGATCCACACCGCATCCGGCGGCGCGCCCGAGTGCCAGAACACGTCGATCGGGATGCCCCCGCGCGGATACCAGTACCCGCCGATCCGCAGCCACACCGGCGACAGCAGCGCCACCAGCCGCTGCGCGATATCCAGCGTGCAGGCCTCGTGGAACGCGCCGTGGTTGCGAAAGGATGCCAGGTAGGTCTTCAGCGACTTGCTCTCGACGATCCATTCGCCGGGCACGTAGTCGATCACCAGATGCGCGAAATCCGGCTGCCCGGTCAGCGGGCACAGGGAGGTGAATTCCGGCGCCGTGAACCGCACGCAATACCGTAGCCCCTGGTGCGGCGCGGGCACGCGTTCCAGCACCGCGTCCTCCGGGCTGCGGGGCAGGGCGGTCGGCTGGCCGAGCTGCGTCAGGCCGGAATAATCCTCGGTCATGCGGCCTTCTCCTCGGTCCATGCGGCTTCGATGCGCGCGGCGGTGGCTTCGAAGGTGCCGGCCAGGATCGCCTCGCGCAGGTCGCGCATCAGGTCCTGGTAATACTGGATATTATGCCAGGTCAGCAGCATCGGCCCGAGCATCTCCCCTGCCTTGAACAGATGATGCAGATAGGCGCGCGAATGCCGCGCGCAGGCCGGGCAGGGGCAATCCGGGTCGAGGGGGCGGTCATCCTCGGCATGGCGCGCATTGCGGATGTTGATCACGCCGCGCCGCGTATAGGCCCGTCCGGTGCGCCCCGATCGCGTCGGCATCACGCAGTCGAACATGTCGATGCCGCGCCGCACCGCGCCCACCAGGTCGGCCGGCGTGCCAACACCCATCAGGTAGCGTGCGGACACTGTGGGCAGCAGCGGCACGGTGGACTCCAGCACGGCGAACATCGCCTCCTGGCCTTCGCCTACAGCCAATCCGCCGATGGCATATCCCTCGAAGCCGATGTGCGTCAGCGCCGCCACGCTCTCCGCGCGCAGCGCCGGGAACACGCCGCCCTGCACGATGCCGAACAGCCCGTGGCCCTCGCGCGGGGTGAACGCCTCCCGCCCATGCGCTGCCCAGCGCATCGAAAGTCGCATCGACGTCGCGGCTTGGTCCTCGGTGGCCGGGAAGGGCGTGCATTCGTCGAAGGACATGGTGACGTCCGCACCGAGCAGCCGCTGGATCTCGATGCTGCGCTCCGGCGTCAGGCGATGCTTCGACCCGTCCACATGGCTGCGGAAGGTCACGCCATCCTCGTCCATCTTCCGCAATCCGGACAGCGACATCACCTGGAAGCCGCCGGAATCTGTCAGGATCGGCCCGCGCCAATCCATCATCCGATGCAGCCCGCCCAGCCGCGCGACGCGCTCCGCGCCGGGCCGCAGCATCAGGTGATAGGTGTTGCCCAGCACCATCCGCGCGCCGGTGGAGCGCACCGCATCCGCCGTCATGGCCTTGACGGTGCCGGCGGTGCCCACGGGCATGAAGACCGGCGTAGGCACCTCGCCATGCGCGGTGTGCAGCGTGCCGGCGCGTGCGGCGCCATCCGTCGCGGAGCAGGACCAGCGCAGCGTCATGCGGCGCGCTCCAACGTCGCGTGGTCGTCCGCGCGCTGAAGCAGCGACGCATCGCCGTACGAATAGAAGCGATACCTTTGCGCGACGGCATGCTCATACGCCGCCTTCATGCGCGCCGTGCCGGCGAAGGCGCAGACCAGCATGAACAGCGTGCTGCGCGGCAGGTGGAAGTTGGTCATCAGCAGGTCCGCGCTGCGGAAGGCGTGGCCGGGCAGCAGGAAGATGTCGGTCAACCCGCGGAAGGGCTGCACTGCGCCGGCCTGGTCGACCGCGGATTCCAGCAGGCGCAGCGCAGTGGTGCCGATGGCCACGACCCGCCCGCCGGCCGCGCGCGCGGCGTTGATTGCGGCGGCCGCCTGGTCCGTCACCTCGCCCCATTCGGCGTGCAGGCGATGCGCACGCGGGTCCTCGCCGCGCATCGGCAGGAAGGTGCCCGCACCCACATGCAGCGTGACCGTCGCGCGCCCCACCCCGCGCGCGGCCAGCGCATCGAGCAGCGCCGGCGTGAAATGCAGGCTGGCGGTGGGTGCGGCCACCGCGCCGGGTCGCTCGGCGAAGATCGGCTGGTAGTCGGCGGCATCCTCGGCAAGCGGGCCGTCCGGGCGCGCTATATAGGGCGGCAGGGGGATCTCCCCGGCCTGCTCCAGCGCGGCGGCCAGCGCCGCCTGGTCGGGGCCGAAGTCGAGCACGACGGCACCATCCTGAGGTGTCGCGGTCACGGTCGCGGTGCAGCCTTCCGCACCTTCCACCGCGATCACGTCGCCCGCGCGCAGGCGCCGCGCGTTGCGGACCAGCGCATGCCACAGCCCGCCGCCCTCGGCGCGGTTCAGCATCACCTCGATGCGCGCGGCGCCGCGCCGGGCGTGCAGGCGCGCCGGGATCACCCGCGTGTCGTTCACCACCATGATGTCGCCGGCGCGCAGCAGGGATGGCAGGTCGCGCACGCCTGAATCGCGCAAGCCTGCATCGCCCACGCCATCGGGGCGCACCACCAGCATGCGCGCGGCATCGCGCGGGCGCGCGGGGGCCTGGGCGACCAGGGCCTCGGGCAGGGCGAAATCGAAATCGGCGGTGCGGAGCGGGGCGGACACCGGCGCGCGGTAGCCCGCGCCGCGCCCGCGCGCAACCGCCCCCGGGTCAGTTCGCCCGGCGACGCATCTGGAAGTCCCGCACGCATTGCCGCCCGGAATACTGGGCGGTCATGCTGGAACCCGTGGCGCGGCCGATAAAGCTGTTGCCGCCGGTGCTGATGCTGAAGCTGCCGTCGGCGGCGATCGGGCCGCTGAAGGTCACGCCATACCGGTTGTCGTAGGGGAATTCGATCATCCCGTTGCGGATGGTGAAGCGCCGGTCGGTGGTGTCCGGCCCGCAGGCGGTGCCGGCGCCCTGCCGGCGGGTCAGCGTGCCGGTCCCGCTCCAGGTGCCGTCGAAGGCGGTGACGCCCTGCGCCAGCGTGGGCCGGACCTCCATCGCGCCGAGCGCGAGGGTTGCGAAGGCGAAGGCTGCGAGCCGCATCGTGGGTCCTCCCTGGAAGCCCGGCGAAGCGACGCTACCAGGGTGGTTCCGATCACGGAATCGAATTCGCCTGCCTAATTCCGCGTGTAGCCGAGGGCCTTGTCGCGTTGCGCGACTGCCGGGTCGCGCTCGGCCGGGTCGCCATGGCCGCCGCCGCCGGGCATTTCCACCACCAGCCGTTCGCCGGCAGGAACCACGTGGAAGCCCTTGGGCTTCAGCTCGGTGCCCGATTTCAGCGACAGACGCCCCTGCGCGCCGTTCTCGCCGCCGGCCCGCCCGCGCGCCGGATGCTTCACGCGTTCGAAGGTGGCAAAGATGCCAAAGGGCTCACCATCGCGCCGCCCGACCTCGATCACCTGGCCGAGCCCGCCGCGAAAGCGCCCCGCGCCGCCCGAGCCCTCGCGCAGTTCCTTCTTCCAGATCACCAGCGGCGTGATGGCTTCCGTGACTTCCACCGGCACGTTTCGCACGCCTGACGGAAAGGGCGTGGCCGACAGCCCGTCGAGGTTCGGCCGCGCCCCCGTGCCGCCCGAATGGAAGGACGTGACCATGAAGGCCGGCCCCTTCGGCCCGGTATAGCCAGGCCCGGCCCCCAGCTTGAGGTTCCACAGGTTGGACGTGCCCTCGGCCGGCACGCGCCCCGGGATCGCCTGGTCCAGCGCGCCATAGACGACGTCGGGCAGCATGTGCCCCATGGTCGATCGCGCGGTGACGGGGAAGGGGAAGGGCGCGTTGACGATGGACCCCTCCGGCGCTGTGACGATGACGGCGTCCAGCGTGCCGGCGTTGTTCGGGATCTCGGCCCCCACCAGGCATTTCACGCCGAAGGCGGTGTACGCCTCGGTGTAGCAGAGCGGGCAGTTGATGCCGAAGGGCACCGCGTCCGACGTGCCGCTGTAGTCCACCGCGATGTGGTCATCGGCGATGGTCACGGTGGCGTGCAGGTCGATCGGGTCTGTCACGCCGTCAATCCGCATGTGGGATTTCCAGGTGCCCTTGGGCAGCTTGGCGATGGCGGCCGTCATGCCTGCGCGCGACCGCGTGATGATGTACTCGCCCAGCGCATCGAGGTCCGCGAGGCCGTGTTCCGCCATCATCGCGGAAAGCCGCCGCTCGCCGGTCTCGTTGCAGGCCATCAGCGCGAAGACGTCGCCTTCCACCTGCACCGGCTCGCGCACATTGGCGCGGATGATCCGCATGACGGTCTCGTCCACCACGCCTTCGCGCGCCAGTGGGATCAGCGGGATGAACAGCCCCTCGTGGAAGACCTGCTTGCCCTCGGCCGACTGCCCGACGCCGCCGATATCGACCAGGTGCGTGGTGGAGGAAAACAGCGCCACCAGCTTGCCGTCGTGAAAGGCGGGGGAGGTCACCACCAGGTCGTACAGATGCCCCGTGCCTTTCCACGGATCGTTGGTGATGTAGTGGTCGCCCGGCTTCATGGTGTGCACCGGGAATTCCCGGATGAAATGCACGACGCTGCGCGCCATGGAATTCACATGCCCCGGCGTGCCCGTGACGGCCTGCGCCAGCATCTGGCCCTGCAGGTCGAAGACGCCGGCGGAGATGTCCCCGGCCTCGCGCGCCGAGGTCGAGAAGGCCGTGCGGACCAGCGTGCGCGCCTGTTCCTCCACGACCGACAGCAGGCGGTTCCACATCACCTGGTTGCGGATGTCGGTGCTCATGCGCTGGTCTCCAGCACGATCTGGTGCAGGGCGTTGATGCGCGCGTTCACGCCGCGCGGCACGACGGTGGTGGTGCCGTCCTCGACGATCAGCGCCGGGCCGGGCAGGGCCATGCCGGGGGCAAGCGCGGTGCGTTCGAAGACCGCGGCGGGCTCGGTTGTGCCCGTCGCGGGGTCCGTCACGTCACGCGTGCCGGTCGCGGCGGGCGCGGGGCGTGCCGGCGGGTCCGCGGCCTTCGACGGCAGCGCCCGTGCGGCGGAGAGCGACAGCGCGAAGGTCATCGCTTCCACTTCCAGCCGCGGGATGACGCGCCCGAACAGCGCCGTATAGGCGGCCTCGAAGCCGCCACGCAGCGTGGCGGCGTCATCCGTGGTCAATGCGCGCGCGGGCAGCGCCACCGCGATCTCGTGCCCCTGGCCGCGATAGCGCATGAAACCGGTGCGCGTCTCGGTCAGCGCCGCATCCGGCGCGCCCATCCGCACGACGGCTTCGGCTTCCGCGCGCATCTCCGCGAACAGCGCATTCAGCATGGCGGCATCGAAGCCATCGAGCCGCATGTGCCGGCTTCGCACCACTTCGTAGGCAATCGGCGCGCGCAGGAAGCCATGGGCGGACCCCACGCCCGCACCGACCGGCACCACCACCTTCGCGATGCCGAGCTTCGCCGCCAGCCGCGCCGCATGCAGCGGTGCCGCGCCACCGAAGGCGATCATCGCGCGCCCAGCGGTGTCCTTGCCGTTCTCCACGGCATGCACGCGCGCGGCATTCGCCATGGTCTCGTCGACGATTTCGGCGATGCCGACCGCGCCCTGCCGCGGCGCCATGCCCGCGATCGCGCTGCCCACGGCCGCTTCCGCGCGCCCCACATCCAGGCCAATCGACCCGCCCGCGAAGCGCGACGGATCGAGCCGCCCCAGCGCCGCATCCGCATCCGTCACCGTCGGCTGCGTCCCGCCGCGCCCGTAGCAGGCCGGCCCGGGCACCGACCCCGCGCTGTCCGGCCCGACCAGGATGCGCCCCAGCGCATCGACCCGCGCGATGGACCCGCCACCGGCTCCAATCTCGACCAGGTCGATCACCGGGATCCGCACCGGCAGCCCGCTGCCCTGGATGAAGCGATAGGCGCGCGCCACTTCGAATGACCGCGACCGCTGGAAGTCCAGCGCATCGATCAGCGTCAGCTTCGCGGTCGTGCCGCCCATGTCGAAGGCCAGCACGGCGTCGAGCCCGTTTTCCGCCGCCACCGCCTGCGCCAGGATGGCCCCGCCCGCCGGCCCGCTCTCCACCAGCCGCACCGGAAACCGCTTGGCCGTCTCCACCGTGGTGACGCCGCCCGAGGACATCATCAGCAGCAGGGGGCAGCCCATGCCCGCATCCTTCAGCCCGGAGTCCAGCGCGGCCAGATACCGCCCCATCAACGGCAGCACATAGGCATTGGCGATGGTGGTCGACGCGCGTTCGTATTCGCGGATCTCAGGCGCGACTTCGCAGGACAGGGTGATGGCCGCGTCCGGCATCTCCTCCGCCAGGATCACCCCGGCGCGGCGTTCATGCGCCGGGTTGGTGAAGGAATGCAGGAAGCACACCGCCACCGCCACGATGCCGCGCGCGCGCAGGGTGCGCGCGGTTTCGCGCAGCGCGGCCTCGTCCAGGTCCAGCAGCACCGACCCATCGGCGGCGATGCGTTCCGGCACGCCCAGGCGCAGGTCGCGCGGCACCAGCGGCTCCGGCCGCTGCATCGACAGGTCGTACTGCTCGAAGCGGTGCTCGTAGGCCATTTCCACGGAATCGCGGAAGCCCTCGGTCGTCAGCAGCGCGGTCGGCGCGCCCTTGCGTTCGATGAGCGCATTGGTCGCGAGCGTCGTGCCATGCACCACCAGCGCGATGTCCCCCGGCGCACAGCCAGCAGCCGCCAGGATCGCGCGCGCACCGTCCAGCACCGCGCGTTCCGGCGCATCGGGCGTGGTCAGCAGTTTCATCTCATGCGTGCCGGAGGGTGTTTCCAACACCAGGTCCGTGAAGGTGCCGCCGATGTCGACGGCCAGGCGTGACTCACCCATCGATACGAATATTCCCTCTGCGGACAACGCCTTCCCAACGCGCGGAATCGGCGCGCAGGAAGGCGACGTAGTCGTCCAGTTCCATCACCGCCGGATGCAGCCCGGCCTCGTCGAAGCGCCGCGCCGTGGCGGGGTCGCGCATCACCTTCACCACCGCCGCATGCAGCGGGCGCAGGATGGCCGGCGGCGTGCCGGGTGGCGCGGCCAGGCCGTACCAGTTCTCGCTCTCGTAGCCCGGCACGCCCTCGGCCACTGCCGGCGCATCGGGCAGCAGCGGCCAGCGTGCGGGCGATGTCACCGCCATGGCGCGCGCATTGCCGCCATTGATCACCGCGAGCGTCGCCGGGTCGCCGAAATACAGGTCCACCACCTTGGCCGCGAGGTCGTTCAGCGCCGGCCCCGTCCCGCGATAGGGGATGTGCAGCATCCGCAGCCCGGCCATCTGGTTGAACAGCTCGCCCGTCAGATGCTGGCTGGTGCCGGCACCGCCCGAGGCGTAGCGCAGCTCCTGCCGCTTCGCGAGGTCGAGGAACTCTGCAAGTGTGCGCGCCGGAAGATCGGTCCGCACCGCCACGATGAACGGCATCCGCACCAACCGCGTGACATGCGCGAGGCCCAGCGCATCATACGGCAGCGCGCGCAGATGCGGCCCCGCCGTGATGGTGCCCGCGCCGGTCAGCGACAGCGTCAGCCCATCGGGTGCGGCGCGGCTAATGGCCTCCACGCCGATCACGCCGCCCGCGCCGCCGCGGTTCTCGACCACCACGGTCTGGCCCAATTCGCGCGACAGCGGTTCCGCCAGCAGCCGCGCCGTCAGGTCCACGCCGCCGCCGGGTGGGAAGGGCGCGATCAGGCGGATCGGGCGCTGCGACCCGCTGCCCTGCGCGTGCGCCACGGCGGGCGCGGCGAGGGTTGCCGCAATGAGGGCGCGACGGCGGGTCAGCATGGCGATGCCTCCTGGCGATGCGGCAGGATGGCCCCTTGTGCGACGCAGCGAAAGCCCCCGCCCAGCGGCCGCGAAGCGCGCTACACCAGCGCGCGCACCACGAGGACCATGCATGACCGCCTTCGACCCAGCCACGCACCGCATGGTCGCCCAGCAGCGATGGTTCGAGGACTTCACCCTCGGCGAACGCTTCGTGCTGCCCAGCCGCACCATGACCGAGGCGATCTTCCTCGCCTTCCAGGCCGCGTCGGGCGACAACCACCCGGTCCACTACGATGCCGAATACTGCCGCGCGCGCGGCATGCCGCACATGCTGGCGCACGGCTTCCAGGTGGCGATCCAGACCGCGGCCGGGGCGGGCATCTTCCCACACATGGTCGAGGATTCGCTGAAGGGCTTCCTCGACCAGTCGAGCCGCTTCCTCCACCCGGTCTTCGTCGGCGACACGCTCTATGCCGCGCTGGAGGTGGACGAACTCACGCCGCAGCGCACCACTGGCGTGCTCGGCCTTCGCAGCACCGTGCACAACCAGAAGGGCGTGCTGGTGATGGATGGCCGCCAGCGCTACCTGCTGCGCCGCCGGCCCTGACTTCACGCGTGGCCTGGCGCGCGCCACACTGCGCGCCAACGGAGGAACCGATGGCCCGCATTCCCTACGCCGACACGCAGCACCCCGACCATGTCGAGGCCGCCGCCGCGATCCGCACCTCGCGCAAAAAGATCGGGCACCTGCACCGCATGCTGCTGCACGCCCCGCCGATCGCCACCGGCTGGATCGCGATGTTCGATGCCATCCGCTGGAACTCCACGCTGCCCGGCCGGCTGCGCGAATTGGTGATCTGCCGCATCGCCGCGATCAACGGCGCGTCCTACGAATGGGAAGCGCACGCGCCGATCGCGCTCGCCGAGGGCGCCACCCAGGCGCAGCTCGATGCGCTGCGCGATTGGCAGGGCAGCGGTGCCTTCGACGCCACCGACCGCGCCGCCCTGGCCTATTGCGACGCGATGACCCAGCACGTCCATGTCCCCGACGACGTCGCGCGCGCCGTGCGCGACATCTTCGCGCCCCGGCAATTGGTGGAGCTGACCGCCACCATCGCCGGCTACAACTGCGTCTCCCGCGTGCTGGAGGCGCTGGAGATCAACGGCGCCGACACGCTGCCGCCGGACGCCTGAACCTTACTCCGCCGCGCGCAGCCCGGCCGCCTCGATCAGCGCGCGGAACTTGTCGCCCTCGGCGCGCGAGAAGGCCGCGAAATCGGCGCGGTTGCGGTACAGGATCGGCTGCGCCACCCGCGTCATGCCGGCAACCACCTCGGGGTGCCGGACGGTGCGTTCGCAGGCCGCCTCCAGCCGCGCCATCACCGGCTCCGGCGTGCCGGCCGGCGCATAGAGGCCCGACCAGATCGTGTAGACCAGGTCGAAGCCAGCCTCGCGCATGGTCGGAACCTGCGGGAATTCCGGGTTGCGCCGTTCCGTCAGGAAGGCGATCGGATGCAGGTCGTATTGCCGGATCAGCAGCGTCTGGTCGGTGAACAGCTGCACCTGGCCCTGCTGGAAGGCCAGCATAACCTCGCCCGAGCCGCGATAGGGGATGTGGTTCATCTCGATGCGCGCCGCGCGCAACAGCCCCACCATCGCGATATGCGGGATGGTGCCGGTGCCGGTCGAGGCATAGGGGAAATCCATGCCGCGTTCGCGCCCGCGCGCCACCACGTCGGCCACGGTGCGAAGCCCGGATGCCTTGGGCGTCATCATCACCACCGGGCTGTCGGCGACCTGGCAGATGGCGGCGAAGTTATCGAGCCCGTAGGACAGGCCGCGGCGGAAATGCGGCTGGATCGCCATGGGCCCGACCGGCGAGAACAGGATGGTCTGGCCATCCGGCCTGGCACGCGCCACCTCGGCCGTGCCGATGGTGCCCGCCGCGCCGGCGACGTTGCGGACCACCACCGCCTGGCCCAGAGCAGCGGACATCTCGTTCTGCATCATGCGGGCGACGAGGTCGGTCGGCCCGCCGGCGGCGAAGTTCACCACCATCTGCACCTGCGCCATGGCGGGCAGGGCCACGGCCATCATTGCCGCGGCGACCGCGGGCAGCATCCGTCTCATGCGCTTCCTCCTGCCCGCTTGTCCCGCGGGATGGAGGCAGCCTAGGGCCGTTCAGGCCGGCCGCGGAAGCCTTGCGTCAGGCATGCCACCCAAGGCCCCGGCCATCATCGCGAGCGCGGCGAGGTTGCGCAGGTGCTCGGCATCGGCGAGCGGCACGCGCAGCAGCGCGCCACCCTGGCCGCGCAGATGAAGCTCCGCCCCCTTGGACGATTGCAGCAGCGCGACGGAGGACAGGGTCTCGGGGGGACGGGTGGGGCACGCCAGGTCGGTCATTTTCGGCCTCTCCGACAGGATCGCCGCGGTTTGCGGCGAGTCGGAGCAGAACGCGCCCCGCCTTGCCGGACCCTTAACGCCCGGCTTGCCCGATGCGATTTTGCGCCGCAGCATGAGCCCGCCGCCGAAGGAACCCGCCATGCCCCGCATC
>LNFM01005126.1_pt1 | contig 23118 bp, 19 predicted proteins | sample 596031 | NCBI WGS metagenome assembly LNFM01 (sample SAMN04254537, study PRJNA301005) | activated carbon metagenome | isolation source: dual media filters at the Ann Arbor, Michigan drinking water treatment plant | place: USA: Ann Arbor | reverse complement strand
GACGGAGAGATAGGGCCGGTCCTTGTTCTTCTGCATCTTCTCAAGGTTCACCAGCGACCGGGTGCCCTCGAAGGTCAGCTTGGCGTTGTACTTCCGCTCGAACAGCGGGGCGACGTGGGCCTCGACCCAGGGCTTGTGGCTGGCAGCGCCGCCGACGACGATCTCGCGCGTCTGCGCCCGCAACACCGACGGCGCGGCGACCATGGTTCCGCCGAGGCCCAGGCCCGCCAGCAGGCTGCGCCGATCGATCGCGTAACGGGTGAAGACTGCCATGGTCGAACTCCTCTGGACGCGGCACCGCTGATCCGGGCGCGCGACGTCACCGGACGGTCAGCAAGAGCCATGCCGGGGGGCCAATTGCGTCATGCCCGCATGCAAGCGCAGGAAATCAGCCTCAATTTTAGGCAGAAGACTGGCGTACCAGCGGGCAATTCTCGACCGGCTCATCCCGCGAGGATGGCCTCCATCCGCGCCGCCAGCCGCAGCAGGTCCCGGTCGCGCCCGCGCGGCATGACGATCTGCAGGCCGAGCGGCAGGCCCTTGCGATCGAACCCGCAGGGGATCGAGATGGCCGGCTGTCGCGTGTGGTTGAACAGCGGCGTGAACACCGCATGGCCGCGGGGCCCGACGGGAACGCCCGCGATCGTCGCCGGCCCCAGGAGGTCCACCGGCCAGGCGGCGCAGGGCGTCGTCGGGCCGATGGCGGCGTCGAAGCCCCCATCGCGGAAGAAGGCGGCGCCGGCCACCGCCACCTCCTCCGACAGGAGCAGCGCGCGGGCGACGTCAGCACCCGTGAGCGCGAGCCCGGCCGCGATCTGCGCCCCGAGATCGGGATCGATCTGATCAGGCCGGGCCTTCCAGGCCTCGCCATGGAGGGCGGCGAGCCCACTCTGCTGGATCGCCCCGAGCCCCGTCTCGGCCGCACCCGGCGGCCAGCGCGGATCGCCGTCGACGACGGCGAGACCCGCCGCGCGCAGCTTGACGACACAGGCGTCGACCACCGCGGCGACCTCCGGCTCCACCGGCACGTCGAGGCCCCAGCGGGGGCTGTAGGCGATGCGCAGCCGCTCTGTTTCCGGCCCGCCGTCCGGCGGCAGCAGCGCCGCGTGCGGGTCGACGCGGCTCGCTCCCGCCATGGCCTCGAAGGCGAGCGCCGTGTCGGCCACCGTGCGGGCGATGGGGCAGATGCAGGAAATGCCGAAGAAGGGCTCGGGAAAGCCCGGTCCATAGGGAATGGCGCCGAAGGACGGTTTCAGCCCGACGAGCCCGGTATGGGCGGGCGGACGGCGGCTCGACCCGCCGGCATCCGTCCCGATCGCCAGCGGAACCATGCCCGCCGCCACCGCCGCCACCGGCCCGCCGGAGGATCCGCCCGGCGTCATGGCGGTGTTCCACGGGTTGCGCGTCGCCCCGTGCAGGAGATTGGTGGTCTGGCCCTTGGCGGCGAATTCCGACGTGTTGGCGATGCCGACGATCACCGCCCCCGCCGCCTCGATCCGCGCCACCGCCTCGGCATCCTCGGGCGCGATGAAGTCGCGGAACAGGTTCGAGCCCTGGGTGATCGGCCGGCCCTTCACCCAGATGTTGTCCTTGATCGCCACTGGAACGCCGGCGAGCGGCAGGCGCTCTCCCGCGGCGATCCGGGCGTCGACCGCGGCCGCGCGCCGCAACGCGTCTGCCGGATCGACCGAGGTGAAGGCGCCGATCTCGCCGTCGAGCTCCCCGATCCGCGCCAGAGCCCGCTGCGTTTCGGCCGCCGCGGTGCTCCGGCCGGCGTTCACCGTGGCGGCGATCTCCGCGAGGCTCGGCCAGAAGGTGAAGGCGGCTGTCATGTCGATGGGCACGGCGGGCTCTCCGGGTGAGGACCGCCAGCAAAGCAAGAGACGAGCCGCAGCGGCAACCCGCCGGTACCGGAGGTCGACAGGCCCCTTGGCAATCGGGCGGACCGGCGCAGACGGCGTGCCCAACCGGCATTCCTGCTATCGCCGATGCACCCCGCCTGCGACGCCGGCCTCCGCCTCATGGGGGAGCCTCGACCACATTGCCACCTCGGGCGGCAATGTTATGATTGTTGGATCATAAATCAATAACATGGGCTGGAAACGACGGTGCAGGCTGAACTTGTGGCATTCCGCGAGGAGGTCAGGTCGTTCTGCCGGGAGGCTCTCCCGCAGGACATCCGCCGGAAGGTGGCGGAGAACCTGGCGCTGGAGCGCGCCGACCACCAGCGCTGGCAGAAGATCCTGCACGGCCGCGGCTGGATGGGCGGCCACTGGCCCCTCGCCCATGGCGGCAAGGCGTGGAAGCCGCTGCAGCGCTGGCTGTTCGAACAGACCCTGGCCGAGGAAGGCGCTCCCTGGCTCATTCCCATGGGCGTCGCCTATGTGGGCCCCGTCATCTATTCCTTCGGCAGCGAGGCGCAGAAGCGCCGCTTCCTGCCCCCCATCCTCTCCGCCGACCATTTCTGGGCCCAGGGCTATTCCGAGCCCAATGCCGGTTCCGACCTCGCCGGCCTGAAAACCCGCGCCGAGCGTCACGGCGACCATTACGTCGTCAACGGCCAGAAGACCTGGACGACCTATGCCCAGTGGGCCGACTGGATCTTCTGCCTCGCCCGCACCGAGGCCGGCGACCGGCCGCAGGACGGCGTCTCCTTCCTGCTGATCGACATGACCTCCCCCGGTGTCACGGTCCGCCCGATCGCCACCATGGACGGCAAGCACCACGTCAACGAGGTCTTCTTCGACAACGTGCGCGTGCCGGCCGAGAACCTCGTCGGCGAGGAGGGCAAGGCCTGGCGCTACGCCAAGTTCCTGCTGGTCCAGGAGCGCCTGATCGCCGCAGAGACCGGGCGGATCCGCCATCTTCTCGCAGGCCTGCGGGCCGTCGCGGCGAGCGTGCAGGAGGCTGGCCGGCCGCTCGGCCAGACCCCGTCCTTCGCCGCCCGCATCGCCGACATCGCCATCGACCTCGCCGCCCTCGAGGCGGTCTGCGCCCGGCTGCTGGCCCATGCCGACGGCGATGCGCCGGGCGGGGTCGAGGTCAACATGCTGAAGATCCGCTCGTCCGAACTGCAGCAGCGGGTCACCGAGGAGATGATCCGCGCCCTCGGCCGCCTCGGCATCCCCTTCGACCCCGCCCACCTCGATCCCGGCGCGACGCCGCCCGCGGACTGGCCGCGCGGCGCCACGGGCATGGCGAGCGAATTCATGTACCTCCGGGCCGCCACCATCTACGGCGGCTCCAACGAGATCCAGCGCGGCATCATCGCCAAGCAGGGACTGGGGCTCTGACGATGGCGACAGCGCCCCTCCCCCAGAACGCCACGCCCGACAACGATCTCGGCAGCGCCCTCGCCGACAGCGCCAGCCGACTGCTCGCGACCGGCGGCGACGATGCCACCCTCTATGCCGCCATGGCGGAGGCGGGCTGGCTGGCCGTCGCCATTGCCGAGGAGCAAGGCGGTCTCGGGCTCGGCCTCGCCCAACTGGCCGCCCTCGCCCGCGCCATCGGCGAAGCCCGCTCGACGGTGCCCGTGATGGCCGTGGCGGGGATCGCCCTGCCGCTCCTCGCGGCGGCGCAGGGCAAGCTCGCGGAGGACCTGCTGGCGGCAGCGCTGGTCGGCGAGGCGGTGCCGGTTCTGGCCCACCAGGCGGAGGCCGCCGGCCATGCGCGCGGTCACGGACTGGCGAGGCTGGTCCCTGCGGAGGGCGGGCTGCGCCTGGTCGGACGTTGGGTCGCGGTCGAGGCTGCCGGCTTCGCATGTCATCTGCTCGTGCCCGCCCGGCGACCGGACGGCGCCACGGTGATCGTAGTGCTGGCGGTGGCGGATGCCGGCGTCGAGCGACGCACCTATCGCGCCATCGACGGCCGGTTGCTGATGGATGTCGCGATCGACGCCGCCGTCGCCGGCGACCAGTGCCTCACCCTCCCCGACCCGGACGCAGCGCTGGATGCCGCACTCGACCGCGGCGCGCTCCTCGCCATGGCGGAGGCGGTCGGCTCCATGCGGGTGCTGCTCGCAGACACCCTCGCCTATCTCAAGACCCGCCGTCAGTTCGGCCAGCCGATCGGCCGTTTCCAGGCGCTGCAGCACCGCGCGGTCGACCTGACCATCGCCCTCGAGGAGGCCGAGGCCGTCGTCGACGCCGCCTGCGAGGCCGAGGGCACGGCGGATTTCGGCCGGGCCGTGGCCGTCGCCAAGGTCGTCGGCTGCCGCTCCGCCCGCCTCATCGCCCGCGAGGCGGTGCAGATGCACGGCGGCATCGGCATCACCGAGGAGCTGCGCGTCAGCCACCATTTCCGCAGCCTGACCGCCGCCGAGAGCCGCTACGGCGACGACGACGCCTATCGCGCCCGCTTCGCGGCGCTGACGGCCTCCGACCTCCCTCCCGCCAAGGAGCACCGCGCGTGAGCCGCTACGACACCTACCGGACGATCAGGGCCGAACGCCGCGGGCGCGTCCTGACCCTGTCGCTCAACCGCCCGGACGAACTCAACGCCGTCAACGCCGAGCTCCACAGCGAGCTGTCGCGCATCTTCCGCGACGCCCGCGACGACGCGGAGGCGGACGTTGTCGTGCTCACCGGCGAGGGCCGTGCCTTCTGCGCCGGCGGCGACATCGACTGGATGCAGTCGACCATCGACCGGCCGGAGGAGTTCGAGGCGACGGGCCGCGAGGCCAAGGACATCGTCTTCAGCCAGCTCGACCTCGACAAGCCGCTGATCTGCCGCCTGAACGGCCACGCGACCGGCCTCGGCGCCTCCCTCGCCCTGCTCTGCGACATCGTCATCGCCTCCGACCGGGCGAAGATCGGCGATCCCCACGTCTCCGTCGGGCTCGTCGCCGGCGACGGCGGCGCCTTCATTTGGCCGCAGCTCGTCGGCTACGCCAAGGCCAAGCACTACCTCCTGACCGGCGACCTGATGAGCGCGACGGAGGCCGAGCGGATGGGCCTCGTCACCAAGGTGGTGCCGCCCGAGGATCTCGACGCCGAAGTCTACGGCCTCGCCGACCGCCTGGCCGGCGGCGCGCTGAAGGCGATCAACTGGACCAAGATCACCGCCAACCTGCCGATCAAGGCTCTGTTCCACGCCCATTTCGACGCCGGTCTCGCCTACGAGACCATGTCGAACCTCACCGCCGACCACCAGGAGGCGGTCAACGCCTTCCGGGAGAAGCGCAAGCCCGTCTTTACCGGGCGCTGAGCGCCGCACGACCCCAACAACAAGAACAACCGCCCCCTCACGAGGAAACCACCATGACCAAGCTGACCCGCCGTGCATTGCTGGCCTCCGGCGCCGGCACCGCCCTCGCCCTCTCGGCCCATCCCCGCATCGTCGTCGGCCAGACCAACGAGCCGATCCGGCTCGGCGTCGTCACGCCGCTCTCGGGCCCGCAGGAGTTCATCGGCAGCTTCGTCAAGAACGGTGCCGAGGTGGCGGTCGACCTCATCAACAAGGCGGGCGGCGTCCGCGGCCGGCCGCTGGCGCTGGAATTCCGCGACGAGAAGGCCAATCCGGCCGCCGCCACCACCGTGGCGCGCGAACTCCTCGGCATGGGCATCAACCTGCAGTTCGGCACCATCGCCTCGACGGTCGCCCTCGCCTACGGGCCGCTGATGCAGGCGGAGAACGGCGTCAACCTCACCTGCGGCGCGGGCTCCGAGAAGATCAACCACGAGAACTACAGCCCGCACGTCTTCCGCATCGGCGACGGCACCTATCGCATGCGCGCGCAGGCGCGCATGATGGCGGAGAAGTTCCCCGACGTGACGAGCTGGACCGGCATCATCCCCGACCACGAATATGGCCGAACCGTCTGGGCGATCTATGTCGACGGCCTGCTCGAGTTCTATCCGAAGATCACCGGCAAGCAGCCGCAGATCGTCGATCCGATCATCGTGCCCTACGGCAGCGGCGACTACCGCAACTTCATCACCCAGGCGGCGCGCACGCCGGCCCGCGGCATCGTCAACGCCACCTATGGCGGCGACGCGGCGACCTTCTTCCAGCAGGCGCGCCCCTTCGGGCTCTTCAACAACCGCGTCCTGATGGACGCCGCCAACGAGTTCATCGTCGCCAACGCCCTGAAGGCGCAGGTGCCGAAGCACTGGACCGGCACCCACTGGTACTACGCCGCCAACTCCTCGCCGATCAGCAAGACCTTCTACGAGGCCTATGTCGCCAAGACCGGCCAGAAGATGCCGATGGGCTGGGCGGGCGAGGCGCAGGCGGCGGTGGCCGCCTATGCCGCGGCGATCGCCAAGACCGGGTCGACCGAGACCAAGGCGATCATCGAAGCCCTCAAGGGCCTGACCTTCGACACGGTCACCGGCGCCCGCACCATCCGCGCCGAGGACAACCAGGCCATCAAGGACCTGGAGATGATCCAGATCGAGCCCGACGCGGGCTCGGACGTCGGCTTCAAGGTTTCGGACTACGTCAAGATCCCCGGCGCCGGCGTCATCGAGCCGGCCACTCCGGGCAAGGCCATGGTCCTCCGCAAACCCTCCTGAGGGTCCCTCTGGAACTTGGGAAGGCGGTTCGCCGCCTTCCCGCTCTTTTCTCCACGGGATTGCGCCGGATGATCGCCGATCTGCCCTCGCTTCTGTTCAATGCCCTGGTCTGGGGCATGGCGACCTTCCTGGTCGCCGCCGGCCTGACCATGATCTTCGGCATCCTGCACGTGCTGAACTTCTCGCACGGCGGCTTCTTCATGATCGGCGCCTATGTGGCGCATTCGCTGACCAACTGGTCGGCGGCCATGGCGAACATCTGGGGGTTCCTCGCCGCCAGCGTCCTCGCCGGCGCAGTGATCGGCCTCGTCGGGCTCGTCGTCGACCGGGCGGTCTTCAGACGGCTCGCCCACGTGGACGGCGCCTACGTGCTGGTTGCGACCTACGCCCTGCTCCTCGTCTGCAACGGCTTCGTCAAGCTGGTCTGGGGCCTCAACGTCGTCAGCGCCTCGCCGCCGCCCGAACTCTTCGAGGTCTCCTTCATCGGCAACCTCGTCCTGCCGCACTATTCGCTCTTCGTGGTGGTCGCCGGGGTCGTCGTCTTCCTCGCCCTCGAGTGGCTCATCAACATGACCTCCGTCGGTCGCCTGATCCAGGCCATCGCCATCGACCCGTGGATGGCGCGCCTCCTCGGCGTCAATGTCGGCCTCATCTATTCGGCCACCGTCATCATCGGCTTCGCCCTCGCCGGCCTCGCCGGCGGCCTGCTGGTCGCCAACCAGAGCCTGTCCCCCGACCTCGCCGGCATCTTCATCATCCAGGCCTTCGGCGTCGTCATCGTCGGCGGCATGGGCTCCATCCGCGGCGCCTTCCTCGCCGCGATCCTGCTCGGCCTGGTCGACAGTTTCGGCACCGCCCTGTTGCCGCAGATGCCCGGCGTGCTGTTCTTCGTCGCCCTCGCAGCCATCCTCCTCGTCCGCCCGCGCGGCCTCATCGCCTCGGGGAGGCTGTCGTGACCCTGTCGCCCGCCGCCCGTTTCCTCCTGGTGCTCGCCGTGCTGACCGCTGCGGCGCTGCTCCTGCCCTTCGTCGCCAACCGCGGCCTCGTCTTCCTCGCCGGGGTCGTCGCCATCAACGTCGTGCTCGGCATGGCCTTCAACCTGCTCTTCTCGACCGCAGGGCTCCTCAGTTTCGGCCAGGCGACCTTCTCCGCCACCGGCGCCTATGCCGTGGCGCTGCTCCTCCTGAGGCTGCCGGACATTCCATTCCTCCTTGCCCTCGCCCTCGCGGCCGCGGCAGGCGCGCTGGCCGCCGTCGTCATCGGCTTCGTCGCCCTGCGCCGGACGGAGGGTGTCTACTTCGCGGTGCTGACCCTCGCCTTCGCGGAGCTGGTCCACGTCGTCATCGCCAAGACCTCGTTCTTCGGCCGGAACGACGGCCTCACCGGCATTCCCCGCCCGCGCCTCGGGCCGATCGATCTCGCCCAGGGGCAGGCCTACTACGTCTTCGTCATCGTCGTGACGGCCCTGCTCATCGCCTGCCTGTGGTGGGTGACCCATTCGCGGCTCGGGCGCTCGTTCCGTGCGGTGAGGCTCGACCCCATGCGGGCGGCCTTCCTCGGCATCGACGTGCGCCGCCGCCAGCTCGAGGCCTTCGCCATCTCCGGCGCCTGTGCCGCCACCGCCGGCGGCCTGATGGGCCCGCTGACCTCCATCGTCAGCCCCGACCTCGCCCACTGGGGGGAATCGACCAAGCCCATCCTCTTCACCCTCCTCGGCGGAGCCGGCCATTTCTGGGGACCGCTCGTGGGCGCCGTGGTCTTCTCCGCGGTCGAATACGGCACGCGCAGCCTCGCGGGCGCCTCCGACCTCATCACCGGCGGCCTCCTCCTGGCCGTGGTTCTGGCGATCCCGGGCGGGCTCCTCGGCCTCGCCGCACTCCTCGTCGCCCGGCTCCGGCCGAACCGCGCGGGCAATCAGCCTTCTCCGCCCGCCATTCCCGTGGCGAGCACCGCCGAGGGAGCAGCCCGATGAGCGCCGCCTCCCTCGCCGTCCAGGGCCTCTTCGCCGGATATGGCCGCACTCCGGTCCTCAAGGACGTCTCCCTCACCGTCGCGCCGGGTGAGCGCCACGTGGTCATCGGGCCGAACGGCGCCGGCAAGACCACCTTCTTCCGCGCCCTCTGCGGCGAGATCCTGCCCGCCGCCGGCACGATCCGCTTCGAGGGCCGCGACGTGACCCGCCTCGACGGCTTCCGCCGGGTGCGCGCCGGCATGGGCCGCTCCTTCCAGGTCGCCCGTATCTTCACCGACATGACGCCGGCCGAGAACGTCGTCGTCGCGCTGGAAGCCGGGGAGGTCTCGAACGGCACGGCGGGATGGCGCTTCGCCACCGCTCCCAGGGCGTCCCTTCGGGCCGAGGCGGAAGCGATCCTCTCCGATCTCGGCCTCGCCGGCCGCGGCGACGAACCCGCCTCCATCCTCAGCCACGGCGACAAGAAGCGCCTGGAACTCGCCATGATGCTGGCGCTGAAGCCGCGCCTCCTGCTCCTCGACGAGCCGACGGCGGGCATGGCCTCGGCCGACCGCATGGCGGCGGTCCGGCTGGTCCAGCGCATCGTCGCAGAGACCGGCGCCACCCTGATCCTCACCGAACACGACATGGACGTGGTCTTCCACCTCGGCACCCGGATCAGCGTCCTCCACTACGGCGAGATCGTCACGACGGGAACGCCGGAGGAGATCCGCGCCAACAGCTTCGTCAAGGAGATCTATCTCGGTCGCGGAGGCCACCATGCTTGAGGTCGACGGCCTCGACGCCTTCTATGGCGACAGCCACATCCTGCACGGCATTTCCCTTGCGATCGGCCCGGGGGAAGGCGTCGCCCTGCTCGGGCGAAACGGCGCCGGCAAGTCGACGCTCCTGAAGGCGCTGATGGACGCGGGACCGCGCGTTCGCGGAACCATCCGTTTCGAGGACCAGGACCTCACGGGCGAGCCGACCCACAGGAGAGCCCGGCGGGGCATCGCCCTGGTGCCGGAGGACCGGCGGATCTTCCCGCACGTGTCCGTCACCGAGAATCTGGAACTCGCGCGCCACGCCTGCCCGCCGGGCCTGACCCCGCCGACGCCGCAGGAGGTTGCGGCCCAGTTCACCCTGCTCCAGCCCATTCTCGACCGGCGGGGCGACCGGCTCTCCGGCGGCCAGCAGCAGATGGTGGCGGTGGGTCGCGGGCTGATGGCCCGGCCGAAGCTCCTGATGCTGGACGAGCCGGCCGAGGGTCTCGCTCCCGTCATCGTCGAGGACATGGCGCGCGAGATCGCGGCGGTGAGGAGGCGCGAGAACCTCGCGCTGCTCGTCACCGAGCAGAACATCGACTTCGCCCGCGCCTGCACTGACCGGCTTCTCATCATCGATTCCGGCGCCATCGTCTTTTCGGGCGACTGGAACGCCTATGATGCCGCGCCCGATCTCGAGGCGCGATTCCTCGCGGTCTGAAGGACGGCAGTGGTGGACGAGAGGATGGAGATGAACGCTTGCCCTCCCTGGCGGGACCCCAGCGGCTGGTCCTCGCGCCTCGATGCCGCCGACGTCGCGCGCCATCGCGCGGTCGGTGCCTGGCGCAACCGCACCATCGCCGACGACGCCCGCGAGCGGGCCGCCGCGACGCCCGACACGGTCTGCCTGCGACTCGGCGAGGAGACCCTCACCTTCGCCGAGGCCCTGACGCGGGCCGAGCACCTCGCGGCGGGCCTCTGGGAGCTCGGCCTGCGCCCCGGCGACGTGCTCTCATTCGCGCTGCCGAACTGGCTGGAGGCGCTGTCGGTCGACCTCGCGGCAGGGCTCCTCGGCCTCGTCATCAACCCCATCGTGCCGATCTACCGCGACGCGGAGTTCGGCCTGATCCTGAAGCACTGCCGGGCGAAGGCCATCATCGTCCCGGAGACGTTCCGCGGCTTCGACTATGCGGCCATGCTGGAGCGGCTGCGCCCGCAGCTCCCCGACCTCGCCCACGTCATCGTCGCCCGGGCCTCCACCCCGCGGCCGGGCATGCTGCGCCTCGAGGACGTCGGTGCAGCCGGCGGCGCCGTCCCCTGGCCGCGCCAGGTGCCGGAAGCGATCAAGATGGTCATGTACACCTCCGGCACCACCGGCATGCCGAAGGGGGTCCTCCATACCCATGAGACCATGGCCCATTCCATGGCGAGCTGCGTCGCCTACTGGGGCCTCGGCTCCGGCGACGTCGTGCTCATGCCTTCCCCCGTGACCCATGTCACCGGCTTCGCCTGGGGGCTGGAGCAGCCGTTCCAGCACGGCCTCGTCTCCGTGCTGATGGAGCGCTGGGACGCGACCGAAGCCGTGCGGCTCATCGACCGCCACGGCGTCGCGGTGACGGTTGGCGCTACGCCCTTCCTGCAGGAACTGGTCGACGCCACCGAGCGGGCGCAATCCCGCCTGCCCTCGCTCAAGGTCTTCGCCTGTGGCGGGGCGGCGGTGCCGCCCGACCTCGTCGCGCGCGCCAACGGGCTCTTCGCGAACGGGCGCGCGACGCGCGTCTACGGCTCCACCGAGGCGCCGATGATCACGCTCGGCTTCGTCGCGCCCGGGACCGAGCGCCTCGCCGCCGTCACCGACGGGCGCATCGTCGACTACGACATCAGGATCGTCGACGACGCCGAGCGTGACGTGGCGCCCGGCGCGGAGGGCGAGATCCTCGCGCGCGGGCCTGCGCTGTTCGCCGGCTATGCCGATCCGGCCGAGACCGCCGCCGCCTTCACCGCTGACGGCTTCTTCCGCATGGGCGACATCGGCCTCGTCGGCGAGGACAACTCCATCCTCATCACCGGCCGCAAGAAAGACCTCATCATCCGCGGCGGCGAGAACATCTCGGCCAAGGAGATCGAGGACGCCCTGCACCGCCATCCCGCCGTCCGCGAGGCGGTCGCGGTGTCCATGCCGCATCAGCGGCTCGGCGAGACCGTCTGCGCCTATGTCGTCCCGCAGGACGGCGCGAGCCCCACCCTCGCCGACCTCGTGGCGTCCCTCGCCGCGGCGGGACTTGCCAAGCAGAAATTTCCCGAGCATCTGGTGCTGGTCGAGGATCTTCCCCGCACCGCCTCCGGCAAGGTGAAGAAGGACATCCTTCGGCGCATGATCGCCGATCAACTGGCCGCCACCCCGACGGGATCTGCACTTGGCTGACGCATCCCTCCGCCGCGACGGCGAGACGAGCACCGAACCCTCCGCGCGCCGGGCCGGGCGCCGCCCGCCGAGCCCGCGCCAGGTCGCCAAGAACGCCGAGACGCGGCGACGCATCGTCGAGGCCGCCGGCATCGTCGTCGGCCGCCACGGTTATGCCGGCGCCTCCATCGCCCGCATCACCGCCGAGGCGGGCGTCGCCCACGGCGCCTTCTACCTGCATTTCGCCAACCAGCAGGCGCTCTTCGACGTGCTGCTGCCCGAGCTCGGCGGCGCCATGCTCGACAGCCTCACCGCAGCCATCCGCGACAGCCGGTCGCTGGAGGACATCGAGCGACGCGGCCTGCAGGCGAACTTCGCCTATCTCGCCGACCATCCCGAGATCTACCGGGTGATGAACGAGGCTGAACTCTATGCGCCGGCCGCCTTCCAGCAGCACCTGAAGGAGATACAGACCCGCTACGTGCGCTCGCTCCGGCGCAGCCGCGACCACGGCGGCGACCTGCACGGCTTCGCCGACGCCGAACTGGAGACCGTCGCCGCCCTGCTGACCGGCGCCAGGTCCTACCTGCTGATGATGTTCTGCCGCGACGGCAACGCCATCCGGCCGCTGGAGCCGGAAAAGCTCCAGACCTATCTCGACGTCTTCCTCAACGGCCTGCGCCGCCGCTGAGCGAGGCGCCGCCCTGCTGAATTCCGCTGCACCTGTGCCGGCTTTCGGGGCACCGAGCGAGCCCGCCCGGTCCCACCGCGCCTGAGTTTCCGCGCCATCGGGGCGTTTTCGGGCGCACGCGCGTCTGGCACCCCGCTTGCTTGTAACCAATTCAGCGCAGCCCCCGCCGAAGGGCGAGGACTTCAGGTTGGCGTGCCGCCTTGTTGTTGTGGAGATTGCGATGTTCGCAATCCTCGACCTCATCGGCTGCACGCGGCCGATGTCAACGAGCGTGGATCCAGGGCAGGAACCGGCCCCCGCACGACGCGGACGCCGGCCGACGGCTGATCGTCCCCACAGCAACAGTCCAGAGCCGCAGCACGGACGGGTCCCGCCCGCCCGTCTGCTGAGCCATGCGCCGCAAGGCGCGGCCCTCTCGTGTCCGCATCACCCCCCTCAACCGATCCTCAGCGGAGTCTCCCATGTGTGACCGCCATGGCTGCATGCACCTGCCGAACCTCCACGCGATGAACTTCTCGCGGCGCGGCTTCCTCCGCGCCGGCGCGGCCGCCGCCGCCATCACCATGGCGGTGGGCCCCGACGTGGTCCTGGCCCAGGGCCGGCCGATCAAGTCGACCCACGGCACCGGCTTCTGCAACCTGAACATCTTCCTCGCCCACGCCATGCAGTTCTCGCGGGCCGAGGGCACCGACCTGCAGTTCGTCAACACGCCGACCTTCGCCGAGCAGGTCACCTTCCTCGGCATGGGCCAGGTTGACGTCGGGCTGATGCCCTATACGAGCTTCATGGCGCTGTTCGACGCGGGCGCACCGGTCAAGGTGGTGGCCGGCGGCGGCGTCGAGGGCTGCGTCATCGTCTCGCGGCCGGGCCTCGACACGCCGCAGAAGCTCAAGGGCAAGACCCTCGGCACCTTCCAGCTCGATACGCTGGAGGTCATGCCCTACGACTACCTGAAGAAGAACGGCATCAGCTTCCGCGACGTGACCGTCCGCTACATGGGCTCGACGCCCGAGGCCGTCGAGGCCTTCAAGGCGGGCGCCATCGACTGGATCTGCACCATCGAGCCCTACGGCACCGCCCTTTTGCGCGACGTGCCGGGGTCGCACAAGCTCTCGGACGGCACGGACATCTACGGCAAGGGCTACACGGACTGCGTGCTCGCCGCCCGTTCCAGCCTCATCGCCGAGAACCCCAAGGGCCTGAAGGCCATCATCAAGGCGATGATGCAGGCCCAGGCGATGGCCGAGAGCCAGCAGCAGGAGACGCTGAACAAGCTCGTCGGCACCTACTACAAGACCTCCATGGAGAACGCCGCCCTCGCCATGGGCAAGCAGCCCGCCGTGGTCGATGCCCGCTCGCAGACCCAGTTCATCCTGGAGCGCACCGACAGCCTGGTCGAGATGGGCTACATCAAGAAGAAGCCGACGCGCGATGCCATCGACTGGACGCTGCTCGAACAGGTCATCGCCGAGAACGCGGACCTCTACGCCAAGCTGAAATACAAGTCGGCGTGAGGCGGCGATGACGGACGCCGCCATCGCCAACCCCGCGCCGGCCGCTGCCAAGGCTTCCGCCGTTCCCCCTGGGACGGCGGAGACCTGGAGCACGCGCCTGAAGGAGAAGCTGGCCGAATCCGGTCCCCGGATCGGCTGGACGCTGGTCTCGGTCGGGCTCTTCGCCGGAATCTGGGAGCTGCTCTGGGCGGTGGGCCTCGCCGACCCGAAGCTCCTGCCGCCGCCGCACGTCTTCCTCGGCGCCTTCGCCGACCAGGCCAAGTTCTTCAACACGGCCACGCGCTGGTCCATCGGCCTCAATCCGGCCGACGGACCGACGCCACGCCAGGCCCTGCTCATCACGGTGGGCGCCACCATGGGCCGCGTCTTCTCCGGGCTCCTCATCGCCTCGGTCCTCGCGGTCGCGGTGGGCGTTCTGATCCGCTACTTCCACCTCTTCGAGAAGCTGACGCTGCCGACGATCACCCTCCTGTCGCCGGTCTCGCCCATCGCCTGGCTGCCTGTCGCCATCTTCATCTTCGGCATCGGCAACGCGCCAGCCATCTTCATGGTCGTCATCGCGCTGTTCTTCCACATGGTCCTGGGAACGGTGGCGCAGATCGACGGGGTCAACAGGAACCTCATCAACGTCGCCCGCACCATGGGCGCGACCAAACGGCAGATCTACCTGCGCGTCATCGTGCCGGCCATCCTGCCGGGCCTGCTGATGGTCCTGAGACTGAACATGTTCGGGGCCTGGATGGTGGTGCTGATCGCCGAGACCACCGGCGTCGGATACGGCCTCGGGCAGGTGATCATGCTGGCGCGCAACACCTTCAACCCCTCGCTGGTCTTCTTCTGCATCGCCCTCATCGGCTTCCTCGGCTTTGCCTCCGACTGGGTCCTGCGCATGATCCAGAAGCGGATCCTCTACTGGGTGCCTGAAACGACGGGAGTTCTGCGTGGCCTCTGAGACCCCCACCCCCTACTCGTCGAAGGACAGTGTCGTCTGCCGCAACGTCTCCAAGGTCTGGGCGGCGGGCACCCGCCGCGCCCACGAGGCGCTGCGCGACATCGACCTCGACATCAGCCCGGGCGAGTTCGTCGTCTTTCTCGGGCCCTCGGGCTGCGGCAAGTCGACCCTGCTCTACCTGATCGCGGGGCTGGAGCCCGCGACGGCCGGCGAGATCTGGTCGTTCCGCGACCGGGTCGAGACCCCCTCGCCCGAGCGCAGCCTGATCTTCCAGGAGACCTCGCTCTTCCCCTGGCTCAACGTCTGGCAGAACGTCACCTTCGGCCATGCCATCCGCGGCGTGCCGGAGGCCGAGCGCAAGGCCATCGCGGCGGACGCGCTCCAGCGCGTCGGCCTCGCCGAGGCCATCAACAAGCGCCCGGACGAGCTGTCCGGCGGCATGCGCCAGCGCGTCGCGGTGGCGCGGGCCCTGTCGATGCGGCCGAAGGTGCTGCTGATGGACGAGCCCTTCGCGGCCCTCGACGTCCAGACACGCCAGAAGATGCAGGACTTCCTGCTCGACGTCTGGCGCGACAGCGGCGCCTCGGTGCTGTTCGTGACCCATTCCATCGACGAGGCGGTGGCGCTGTCGGACCGCATCGTCGTCTTCACCGCCCGCCCGGGGCGGATCAAGACGATCGTCACCAACACGCTGCCGCGGCCGCGCAACCTCTTCTCGCGCGAGAGCGAGGCCCTGCGCATCCACCTGACCGACCTGCTCCGCGACGAGGTCGACCGCGCCTTCGCCGAACAGGAAGGCCTGGTCCCGGCCGCCTGACGTCATCAGGCGGCAGTCATGCCGCCTCGCCCCATTCTCTCCATTCTGGATCCCGCCATGGCCACCTCCCTCGTCCGCAGCCGCACGCTGATCACCGGCGTCGTCGACCGCTTCTCCTGGAACCAGATCGACGACGGCGCGGTCCTGCAGGAGGACGGGGTGATCGCGGCCATCGGCACCTATTCCGACCTCAAGGCCCGCTATCCCACCGTGCCGGTGATCGGCAGCGGCGAGGAAATCGTGCTGCCCGGCTTCGTCAACGGGCACCACCACGTGGGGCTGACGCCGGTCCAGCTCGGCTCGCCGGACATGCCGCTGGAGCTGTGGTTCATCACCCGGCTCGTGATCCGCAACCTCAACCTTTATCTCGACACGCTCTATTCGGCCTTCGAGATGATCGGCTCGGGCATCACCACGGTGCAGCACATCCACGGCTGGATGCCGGGCACGCTCGAGGAGGTCGAGGCCAAGAGCTCCGACGTCATCCGCGCCTACGAGGACATCGGCATGCGGGTGTCCTACTGCTATGCGGTGCGTGACCAGAACCGGCTCGTCTACCAGGCCGACGCCGACTTCGTCGCCAGCCTGCCGCCCGAGCTGCGCGACCCGATGAAGCGCTATTTCGACCGCTTCAAGGCCGGCCTCGACGAGGTCATGGGCCTGTTCGAGAGCCTCTACCGCAAGCATCAGAACAAGAGCCGGGTGAAGATCCAGCTGGCGCCGGCCAACCTCCACTGGTGCTCCGACGGGGCGCTGACCCGGCTCTCGGAGGCCTCCAAGAAGTTCAACGTCCCGATGCACATGCATCTGCTCGAGACGGCCTACCAGAAGGAATATGCCTGGCGGCGCGGCGAATGCACGGCGCTCGAATATATCGACCGCTTCGACATGGTGAACGAACGCCTCACCCTCGGCCACGGCGTCTGGCTGAACGAGAGCGACATCGACCGCCTGGCGAGCGCCGGCGGCTGCGTCTGCCACAACTGCTCCTCCAACTTCCGCCTGCGCTCCGGCGTCGCCGCCCTCAACGTCTTCGAGGCGAAGGGCATGAACACGGCCATCGGCCTCGACGAGGCGGGCATCAACGACGACCGCGACATGCTGCAGGAGCTCCGGCTCGTGCTGCGCGCCCACCGCGTGCCGGGCATGGTGGAGGCGGACGTACCGACCATGGCGCAGGTGCTGCGCATGGCGACCACCGGCGGGGCCAAGACCACGCCCTATGGCACCGTCATCGGCAGCCTGGAGGTGGGGAAGGCCGCCGACCTGTCGCTGCACGACTGGAACGCCATCGCCTATCCCTATCTCGACGCGGAGACGCCGGTGCTGGACGCCTTCGTCCAGCGGGCGAAGGCGCAAGGCGTCAAGGCCGTCATGTGCGACGGCGAGATCCTCTATGCCGACGGCCGCTTCACCCGCGTCGACAAGGACGCCGCCCTCAAGGCCCTGCACGACGATCTCGCGAAAGCCCTCTCCCACGACGAGGTGGAGCGCCGGCACCTCTCCAAGGCCCTGCTGCCGCACGTCCGGCGCTTCTACGCCGACTACATCGACCCCGCGCGCCACGAGCCCTTCTACCGGCCGAGCTCGCGGGTCTGATCCTTCCTCCCTCCTCCTGAGCTGAACGCCCCGCGGCCGTGATCGCCTGGATCCGGCCGCGGGCGCCTGCCGTTGCGGTCTCTCCGACGCCCGCCGGGGCGCGCACCCGCGCAGCTTCAAGCGCGTCATGACGCCGCGAAAAGAAGACGCTTGGGTATGGGCCGCCGGCGTCAGTCGTCGGAGCCTCCTGACCAAGCGTGACGAAGTGGATCGCGCGTCAGGAGCAGACTTCGCCAGACAGCACTTTGCCAAGACCTCGCCGGCCGGGGGGCAACTCCCAGACGAGACGAGACGTCTAAAAAACGGGAGGATGACCAATGCGCAAGACAATGCTCGCCGCCTTCTCGGCGATCGCCATGATGCTGCCCGGCGCTGCCGCGGCTCAGGGCACACCACCGATCAGGATCGGCATCCTGGTCGCCCTCGAAGGTGCCTTCGCCGCAGGCGGGGCCGACGGCGTCCGCAACGTCGAGCTGGCGCTGAAGCAGATCAACAGCACGGTCGGCGGCCGCCGCATCGAGACGGTGGTGGCCCCCACCGACACCCGTCCGGACACCACCGTCCGCATGGCGCGCAAGCTCATCGAGCAGGACAAGGTCGACATCATCATCGGGCCGCTGTCCGGCTCCGAAGGCATCGCCATGCGCGACTTCGCCAAGACCATTCCCGGCAACGTCGTCATCAACGGCATCTCCGGCGCGCTGGAGACCACCTGGGTCGATCCGGCGCCGAACTTCTACCGCTTCAACCTCGACGGCGCGCAGTGGGGCTACGGCCTCGGCAGCTACGTGGTGAAGCAGAAGAACTGGCGGCGCGTCGTCACCATCGCCGCCGACTATTCCTTCGGCTACACCAACTTCATGGGCTTCGCCGTCGACTACTGCAAGGCGGGCGGCGACATCGTCCAGCGCTTCTGGCAGCCCCTCGGCCAGTCGGACTTCGGCGCCATCATCGCGCAGCTGCCCGACAACATCGACGCCATCTATCTCGGCCTCGGCGGCACCGACGCCATCAACTTCCTCAACCAGTACCAGCAGGCGGGCGAGCGCACGCGCCTGATCGGCGGCACCATCATGGCCGACCAGACCGTGCTGACCGCCCGCGGCCGGGCCAAAGAGGTGCTCACCGGCACGCCGACCTCGGGACCCTTCGCCATCGACAACCCCGATCCGGCCTGGCAGACCTACGTGAAGCTCTACCAGGATGCCTTCCCGGCCAACCAGCGCTTCCCCACGCCCTCGCTCTTCGGCCTCGGCTACTACGTCGCAACGCTTGCGGCCATTCGCGGTCTCGAGGCCGTCGGCGGCGACCTCGGCAACGGCCAGGCGCGGTTCAAGGAGGCGCTGAACAAGCTGCAGCTCGACAGCCCCATCGGCCGCATCACCCTCAACGAGAACCGCCAGGCCACCGGCACCGTGTTCATCACCGAGGTGGTCGAGGGCTCCGACGGCAACCTGACCAGCAAGATGGTCGCGCGGACCGACAACGTCACCCAGACGCTCGGCATGACCGCCGAACAGTACCGGGCGATCGGCCTGCCCTCCCGCAACGTCGTCGACTGCGCCAGGCTGCGCACCGGCGGCTGATCCGAGCCTCCACGTCCCTGTGAGGGGCCGGCGTCCCGCCGGCCCCCTTCATCGGCTCCTCCCGTCTGCCCCGGCAGACGGGAACGACGAGGCGGCCCGGATGACGTTGATCGGCTATCTCACGCGAACCCAGTTCGCCGATGGCGCCATCGACGATGCCCTGCCCGAGGAAGCATCCCGGCTCGGCAAGGCGCTGGTGCTCATCGACCCCGAACCCGGCGCCGCCGAAACGATGGCGCGCGTCGCCGACGCCCTGCCGCGTGTGCGGCTCGCGTCCTTCTGCGTCGATGACGGGGCGCCGCGGCGCAGCGACGTCGCCCAGGTGCTGGGCGCCCTCGACCGCGCGGAAGCCTCGACCATCATCGCCATAGGCGGACCGGGAGCCATCGGCCAGGCGCGCCTCGCGGCGGCGGCCGCCGGGCGGCGCGGCACGGACTGCGCCGTCATCGCCGTCCCCGTCAGTCTCTTCGACCTCGGGCTCGGCCGCCAGGTGCGCCTGCGCGACGGCGAGCCCGTCACCTGTCCGCGCCCCGACCGGGTGATCGCCGACCCGACCGCCCTCGCCCATGCGCCACCCCGGCGGCTGGCGGCGGCGGGCATGGAGATCCTCGTCCACGCCATCGAGGCCTATGCCAGCCCGAGCTACAACCCGCCCGCCGACGGCCTGGCGCTTGAGGCGGTCCGCCGCCTCGCCCGCTGGCTCCCCGTCGCCGTCGAGACACCGGGCCATGCCGAGGCGCGGCGCGAGACCCTCGCCGGTGCGCTGACAGCGGGCCTCGCCCTCGAGAAGGCGGTCGGCGGCGTCGATGCCCTCGCCCACCCGCTGGAGGACGCACTGGCGGGCCAGGCGCTGCCGGGCGAGCTGCACACGCCGGTGCTGGCAGCCTTCGTCGGCTTCAACGCCCGCGCCGTCGGCGAGCGCTACGGCGCACTCTCCCAGACCTTCGGGCCGACGGGCGGGCCCCTCGGGCTCGACGCCCGGCTCGCCGCCTTCGCCCGGACCCTGGGGCTTCCCGCGACCCTGCGCGAGACCGCGACCGACCCGAGCCGCTTCGCCGGCGTCGCCGAACGCGCCGCCGACGATCCCGCCGCGCTCGCCAATCCGCGCCTCCTCACCCCCGGCGACTGCCGGCGCATCCTGGAGGCGGCATGGTGAACAACCACCACAGACCGGCGGGGCAGCCCCATGGCAGCGCCTTCAGCGCCCGCGTCGAATCGTCCGTTGCCAGCCCGACGGGCTGCGATAAGGTCGGCGAGAAAAGACCGACACGACCACAAGAAGAAACGCCCGTTCATCAGGGAGGAGCGTTGTGAGTGTTGCTCACGCTGTCGCGCACGGCGTGTTTGGTCGCGCCTGCCTTTACGTGATGGACAAGGCGATGGCGCCCCATGCGCACCGTGAAGGCCATCTCATCTTCCACATCCATGGGCCGCAGGCCGAAGTGGTCGTCGACGGTCGGCCCTTCCCCCTCTCCCCGGGCCAGGCGGTCGCCATCAGCCCCTGGCAGCCGCACTACTACCGGCCCCTGACCAGCCGCGACAACGTGCTGGTCCTCGTCCTCTACATCCGCCCCGGCTGGTTCGTTCACGCCAGCCGCCAGGCTTCGGAAATCCTCCGCTTCGGCCGCGTCGGCGTCGACGTCACCGACCGGCTGGCCCGCCTGGTCAGCGATACCGGGCACCTGCTCGGCGCCCATGGCGGCACCGACGGGGGGTTCGAGGACCGGCTGAGCGCCCTCACCCAGGCCTGTTTCGACCAGACCTGGCAATGGACCGCGGAGGGCCAGCAGTTCATCGGCCAGGACCGCGCCCTGCGCGACTTCCGCATCCGCCGGGCCCTCAGACTGCTGGACGAGACGCTCGGCGAGCCGATCGACCTCGCCCGCCTCTCCCGCGCCGCGGGCCTCTCGCGGCCGCATTTCTTCAAGCTGTTTCGCGAACAGATCGGCCTGCCGCCGAACATCTACTTCAACGCGCTGCGCATGGAGAGGGCGATCGAGCGGCTGGCGCTCGGCAAGGAGACGGTGGCGGACATCGGCCTCGACCTCGGCTTCTCCACCCCGGCGAGCTTTTCCAGGTTCTTCATCGCTAACGGCGTCGTCCCGCCCAGCACCTACCGGCGCAGCGTCATGGCCCATGCGACCCAGTGATGAGCCGCGAAAGAAAAGACCCTCGGTAAAGCCCTCCCGCGACCGGTGGGCCTAGCCTGTCCTCCTCACGCGGCGCCCCGGCCGCGGAGTTTCATGTGTCGACGGTGCGATGGACAAGTTCGCCAGGAACCACCCCGTCTGGGCTTTGGTGATCGCGCTCCTCGTGGCGGTCTTCCTGTGGCTCGTGCTCGCCCCGTGGCCGGCCGAGCTCGAGGCCGCGGTCGGGCGCAAGCGGATCTTCCTCAACGCCCTCCTCGGCGGCATCACGCTCGGCGCCCTCTATTTCCTCGTCGCCTCGGGCTTCACCCTGATCTTCGGGCTGATGCGCATCGTCAATCTGGCGCATGGCTCGCTGTTCCTGCTCGGCGGCTACATCGGCTACGAGATCACCACCTATACCGGCTCGTGGCTCCTCGCCTTTCCCATCGTCTTCGTGGTCGTCGGCCTCCTCGGCCTCGCCATGCAGCGCTTCGTCTTCGCCCACATGGAAGGCGAGGAACTGCGCCAGACCCTGGTCAGCATCGGCCTGTCGGTGGTGCTGGCGGACGTGATGCTCTGGTACTGGGGCGGCCAGTCCTACACCACGCTCGCCCCCGCCTTCCTGCGCGGCCCCGTCGAGCTGCCGCTGATCTCCTCCATCAATCCGACCAGCGGCGAGGCCATCTTCATCCGCTACCCCTCGGTGCGCGTCTGGATCCTCGTCGCGGCCATCGTCATCGGCGTGGCCATGTGGCTGGTGCTCAACCGCACCTCGCTCGGCATGCTGATCCGCGCCGGCGTCGACGACCGGGAGATGCTGGCCGCCTCCGGCGTGCGCATCCAGCTGGTCTTCCTCGCCGTCTTCGTCTTCGGCGCCGGGCTCGCCGGCATGGCCGGGGTCGTCGGCGGCACGTTCCAGTCGCTGTCGCCGGGCGAGGACACACGCTTCCTTCTCGCCAGCCTCGTGGTCGTCATCGTCGGCGGCATGGGCTCCATCGTCGGGGCCGCCATCGGTGCAGCGGTGATCGGCGTGACGGAGCAGATGGGCCTCGTCTACGCGCCGACCTATTCGGTGGTCTTCACCTTCCTGATCATGGCGGCGGTGCTCGCCTTCCGGCCGCAGGGCCTTCTCGGCGCGGGGCGGTGAGCGATGGCCCTGGCTGACCAGGCCCCCACGGGGGCGCGCATCAACCCCGCGGCGGCGCCGGGCCGTTCGTGGATCGAGCGGATACCGCCGGGCTGGTGGATCGCCGTCGTCGTGCTTCTCGCCATGCCCATGGTCGCCAACAATTTCTGGCTGTTCCAGGTCATGGGCTGGAGCTTCATCCTCGGCATGATCGCGGTGAGCCTCACCTTCCTCGCCGGCTACGGCGGCATGGTGAGCCTCCTGCAGATGAGCATCGCGGGCCTCGCCGGCTACATGGTCGCAATCCTCGGACCGTCGGGGACGACCTCGATCAGCCTCGGCCTCGCCTGGTGGATCGCCCTCCCAGCGGCCTTCCTCGTCGCGGCGATCTTCGCCACCCTCTCCGGCGCCCTCGCGGTCCGCACCGAGGGCATCTACACGATCATGATCACCCTCGCGATCGCCGCCGCCTTCTTCTACTTCACCCGCCAGAACTACACGATCTTCAACGGCTATTCCGGCTTCAACCTGGTGCTGCCGCCGCGGCTCTTCGGGGTGAACTGGCGCGATCCCGTGCCCTTCTACTACCTGTGCCTCGGCTGCGCCGCCCTGTGCTACGGCGCCGTCGTCTACATCTCCCGCTCGCCCTTCGGCCTCGCCCTCCAGGGGGTGCGCGACAATCCCCGCCGCATGGCGGCGCTCGGCTTCAACGTCACCGCCCACCGGGTCGCGGCCCACGCCCTCGCCAGCGTCTTCGCCTCCGTCGGCGGCATCCTGCTGGCCTGGCAGAACGCCCAGATCGCCCCCGGCACGATCGGCATTCCCGCCGCCATCGACATCCTCGTGGTCGCCGTGATCGGCGGCCTGCGGCGCCCCCTCGGTGCCTTCGTCGGCGCCTTCATCTACGTGATCCTGCAGGTCTTCTCGCCCGACGTTCTCGGCGCCTTCGGCTTCTCGGCGGAACGCTTCAAGCTGATCATCGGCCTCGGCTTCCTTGCGGTGGTGCTGTTCTCGCCCGACGGGGTGCTGGGCCTGTGGGACCGCTGGCGGGCGCGCCGGGCGCGGCG
>LNFM01013950.1_pt1 | contig 23125 bp, 18 predicted proteins | sample 596031 | NCBI WGS metagenome assembly LNFM01 (sample SAMN04254537, study PRJNA301005) | activated carbon metagenome | isolation source: dual media filters at the Ann Arbor, Michigan drinking water treatment plant | place: USA: Ann Arbor | reverse complement strand
CATGAACTGGCGCATCGGCATCGATCTCGGCGGCACCAAGGTGGAGGTGGCCGCACTCGACCCCGGCGGCACGCTGCGCCTGCGCCGCCGCCTGCCCACCCCCGCGACCTACAGCGAAACGGTGCGGCGGATCGCGGAAATGGTGGCGGCGGCGGAGGCCGAGATCGGCGCGACCGCCAGCATCGGCTGTGGCATCCCCGGCAGCGTCAGCCCGGCCACCGGGCTGATCCGCGGCGCCAATTCCACCTTTCTCAACGGCCAGCCGCTGGAGGCCGACCTCGCCGCCGCCATCGGCCGCCTGGTGCGGCTTTCCAACGACGCGAACTGCCTGGCGATGAGCGAATTCCACGACACGCAGGGCAGCGGCTTCGCCGTCATCCTCGGCACCGGCGTCGGCGGCGGGCTGGTAGTGGATGGGCGCCTGGTGGAGGGCCGCAACCGCGTCGCCGGCGAATGGGGCCACACCCCCCTGCCCTGGATGAGCGCCGCCGAATTCCCCGGCCCCGCCTGCTGGTGCGGCCAGCACGGCTGCATCGAGGCCTTCCTGTGCGGCCCGGCCCTGGCCACCGATGCCGATGGGCCGGGCGCTCGCGATGCCGCGGCCCTGCCCGCCCGCGCTGCCGCCGGCGATGCCGTGGCGCAGGGCGCGCTGGACCGGCATGTGGAAAGGCTGGCGCGCGCCCTGGCCGGCGTGATCAACCTGCTGGACCCGGAGGTGATCGTGCTCGGCGGCGGCCTGTCCAACATGGCGCATCTATATGCGGCGCTGCCCCGGCTGATTCCGCGCCACGTCTTCTCCGACACCTGCACCACCCCGGTGGTGCAGGCCCGGCACGGCGACAGTTCCGGCGTGCTCGGCGCGGCGCGGCTGTGGTGACGCGGCAGGCGATCGCGGACCTGCTGATGGCCGGCGCAGTGGCGCTGATGCTGGTGGCGATGTGGCACCTGCTGCATGCCATGGTCGCCGGCTTCCGCGCGGTGCGCGCCGGGCATGGCGGCGCCTGGCTGCTGTGGGATGCGCAGCGCTTCCATGATGCCAGCGGCGCGCCCGTGGCGGCGCAGCCGCATGTGCGGGCGGTGACGGCGCGCTTCCGGCGCCTGGCGCCCTGGGCGCTGGCGGCGATGGCGCTGGCCATTCCGGCGGCGATCCTGGCACCCGCCTGATGCCCGCCCTCTGCCGGGACTGCCTGGCCCGCGACCCGCCCGGCCCGACCTGCCCCGCCTGCGGCAGCCGCCGCATCATCCGGCACGAATCCCTGTTCGCGCTGTCCATCGCCCATATCGACTGCGACGCCTTCTACGCCAGCATCGAGAAGCGCGACCGCCCGGACCTGCTCGCCCGCCCCGTGATCGTCGGCGGCGGCCGGCGCGGCGTGGTCTCCGCCGCCTGCTACCTGGCCCGCACCCGCGGCGTGCGCAGCGCCATGCCGATGTTCAAGGCCCTCGCCGCCTGCCCGGATGCCGTGGTGATCAAGCCGGACATGGCGAAATACGTCGCCGTGGCGCGCGAGATGCGGGAGATGATGGAGGCGCTGACCCCCCTGGTGCAGCCGCTTTCGATCGATGAGGCGGTGCTGGACCTTTCGGGGACGGAGGCGCTGCACCGCGCCCCGCCCGCCGTGGTGCTGGCCCGCTTCGCGCGGCAGGTGGAACAGCGGCTGCGCATCACCGTCTCCATCGGCCTGGCGCCCAACCGGCTGCTGGCCAAGCTGGCGGCGGAACGCGACAAGCCGCGCGGCTTTGCCGCCATCGGGCCGGAGGGCCGCGCCTGGCTGGCGGAGCAGCCGGTGGGGCTGCTGCCGGGGGTGGGTCCGGTGCTGGCGAGGAAAATGGCGGCGGCCGGCTTCACCCGGCTCGGACAACTGGCGGCGCTGGAGGTGCGGGAGGCGCATCGCCGCTTTGGGGAGGATGGGCCGAGCCTGGTGGCGCGCGCCCGCGGCGAGGATACGCGGCGCGTGGACCCGGCGCGCGCTGTGAAAAGCATCTCCGCCGAGACCACCTTCGACACCGATCTCCGCAGCCTGGCGGAGCTGGAAGTGCCGCTGTGGCGGCTGTGCGAGAAGCTCGGCCGGCGGCTTTCGGAAAAGGGGCTTGCGGCGGCGGGGGTAGTACTGAAGCTGAAGACGGCGAATTTCGAGAGCCGCACGCGGACGGTGCGGCTCGGACGGCCGACGAAACTGCCCGAGATGCTGTTCCGGGCGGCGCAGCCGATGCTGGCGAAGGAGGCGACTGGAGTGGCGTTCCGCCTGATCGGCGTGGGGTCCCAGCCGCTGGCGCCTGGGGATGCCGCGGACCTGCCCGATCTGGCGGACCCGGACGCGGCGCGGCGGGCGGACAGATGGGCGGCGGTGGAGAAGCTGCGGGCGCGATTTGGCGTGGATGCCGTGGTCAGCGGCCGGTTGCTGCCGGGCAAGCCGCGCCAGCCCGGATGATCCGTTTCGCCAGGATCGAAAAACTCACTCCAGGTTCGCCCTGGAACTTGTAAAGATTACAGGAATTCGAATCTCCAGTAATTTCGGCATCACGATTGAATGAACTGTCATCCACATTCTGGTGGTGCTGCGAAGTCCTGATCATGCTGCGGAAATGACCTGCGCTTCCGTAGCGTCGGAAGCGGATATTGCCGCAGGGCACCGATTGTACATGAGTCTCTCGTCAAGCCGTCATTCAGCACCCAGCGGCGACCAGAACGCCCAGGACATTGCCTGCCACGTGCTTGCGGATCTCGGCTGGGAGATGCTGGCGGGGCGGGCCGAGGCGGATCTGATGCTGGCGCATCCGGCGCTGGGCGTGGCCCTGCTCGACCTGGCAGGCGCAACGCACGCGGATCCTGTTCACCGTCTGCGCGCACGCCTCGATGCCCTGGGCTTCGACCTGGCCTATCCCGGCTTCCTGCCAATCATCCACCGGAAATTGGGCGAACAGGATCTGTGGCGCCTGCCGCTGATCCTCGACCATGCCTTTGCAAACGAGCCCCCGATTGGTCAGCGCGACAGCAGCTGGATCGGCATGTTGCAGAAGGCCTTCGGGGCGGAGCCGGCACCGCCCGCAACCGCCCCAGAACCGGATAAGGCGCCAAAGGGAGCATCGGCGACGCCTGCGGAGCCGGAGGCGCCGGCCGGCACGGCGCTCGGGCCGAAGGCACCCATCCCAGTAGCGCCCGGGCCGGAGGCACCTATCCCACCGGCGCCCCGGCCGGAGGCGCCGATCCCAGCGGCGCCCGGGCCGGAGGCACCTATCCCAGCGGCGACCAGGCCGGAGGCACCTATTCCAGCGGCGACCAGGCCGGAGGCGCCGATCCCAGCGGCGCCCGGGCCCGAGGCACCTATTCCAGCGGCGACCAGGCCAGAGGCACCTGTCCCGGCGGCGACCAGGCCAGAGGCACCGATCCCAGCGGCGACCAGGCCGGAGGCACCGGCCGGCATGCCACACGAACCCGGGACGGCGATCCGGATGGCGCCCAAGCCAAAGGTTTCGGTCGTTGCGGAGGCGCCGCCGCGGCCCGGTGGCGGGGGCCGCCGTTTGCTGGTTCCGCTGGGCAGCGTCTGCCTCATCGCCCTGGGTATCGGCGCGGCGCTTTTCCCGGTGGCAGGCAGCGCCCCGACACCCTCTCCCGCACCACCCCTTGCCGGGCCGGTGCCGGTGGCGCCTGTCCCGGAGGCGCCGGCCCCGGTGGCGCCGGTCCCGGAGGCGCCGGTCCCGGAGGCCGGGCCGGCGCGGCTGGCGGCACCACGCCCGCAGGCGGAGGGCGTTGCGACGCCCGCCGACGCCATCACGGACCCGGATGCACCACGTGCTGACTTGCAGGCCGCGGCCGTCGAGGCGCCGTCGCCCGGATCCGACGGCGTGACCGAGGACGAAGGCCCCATCCGCTTCGCCGACAACGCCCGCTCGGGCCCGCTTGCCGCCCTGCGGCAGGACGCGGATTCGCACGCGGCGGCAGCGCCGACGCCTGACGCATCCGTTGCCGATGACGGCCAGCCCGAGGTCGAGACGCCCGGCGCAGATCCTGCCGAGCGCGCGCCGGTTGCGCCAGCCGACCAGGTTGCGCCAGTGGCAGGTGTCTCGGAGGAGATCCCGCCTCCCGACCACGCTCCCCCGGAAGCCGCCACGGCATCGCTCGCCCAGCCGACCCGAGAGACCGGCCGCGTGGCCGTCGCGCCCGCCCAGGTCGCCGTGGCGAAAGCCGCCAAGCCCGAGCCCCTCCCCGGCAAGGCTGCCGCCCCCTCGGCGCCGAAGGTTGCCGCGGCACTGCCGTCGCCATCCCGCGCCGGGACCGCCGGACCTTCCGCCGCCCCACCGCCCCCTACCGGACAGGTGGCGCAGTCCCCGGTGGCGGAGGCAGAAGCCGACTCCGCGATCCCCTCCACCGCCGCGCCTCCGGCGCCCCCGGCACTGTCGCCCGCAGTGGTGGCGGCCGAGCCCAACCCAGAGGTCGCACACTCCGCCGCATCCGCGGCACCCCAGCCCCCGCCGCCCGCGGTCGTGGCGGTGGAGCCCAACACCGAGGTCGCGCCATCCGCGGCACCCCAGCCCCCGCCACCTGCGCTGGCAGCAGCGGAGCCCCACACCGAGGTCGCACCCTTCGCCCCATCTGCGCCCCTCCAGGACCTGCAGCCCGCGGTGGTGGCGGCAGAGCCCAGCGTCGAAGCCGCATCCTCCGCCCCACCCGCGCCACCCCAGGACCTGCCGCCCGCCGTCGCAGCGGCGGAGCCCAGCACTGAGGTCGCACCCTCCGCACCCTCCGCATCACCCGCGGCACCCCCAGCCCTACCGCCCGCGGTCGTGGCGGCTGAGCCCAGCATCGAAGCCGCATCCTCCGCCCCACCCGCGGTACCCCCGGTTCTGCCGCCCGCGGTCGCAGCGGCGGAGCGCAGCACCGAAGCCGCACTCCCAGCCCCGCTCGCGCCACCCCAGGACCTGCCGCCCGCCGTCGCAGCGGCGGAGCCCAGCACTGAGGTCGCACCCTCCGCATCACCCGCGGCACCCCCGGCCCTACCGCCCGCCGTCGCAGCGGCGGAGCCCAGCACTGAGGTCGCACCCTCCGCATCACCCGCGGCACCCCCGGCCCTGCCGCCCGCGGTCGTGGCGGCCGAGCCCAGCATCGAAGCCGCAGCCCCAGCCCCGCTCGCGCCACCCCAGGCCCTGCCACCCGCGGTCGTGGCGGCCGAGCCCAGCATCGAAGCCGCAGCCCCAGCCCCGCTCGCACCACCCCAGGCCCTGCCACCCGCGGTGGTGGCGGCGGAGCCCGGCGCTGAACCCGCACCTCCAGCCCCAGCCGCGCCACCCCAGGCCCTGCCGCCTGCGGTCGTGGCGGCCGAGCCCAGCGCCGAACCCGCACCTCCAGCACCAACCCCGGCTCTGCCACCCGCGGTGGTGGCGGCGGAGCCCGGCGCAGATACCGCGCCGCCGCCTGCCGTGGCATCGCCCGTGACAGACCCGGAACCCTCCGCGCCGCGAATCCCGGCACCTGCGGCGCTGAACGCGCCCATTCCTGCGACATCGCCTCCCGCACCCCGGCCGCTGCGAACCGCGGAGCCGCAGGCTGCAGCCCCGCCTGAAGCCGCGTCCCGCCAGACGCCCGGCCAAGCACCCAGCCAGGCGCCCGCCGCAGCCATGCCGACTCCGCTGGCCCCGCCGCCCGATCGGCCCCCCGCCCCCCCGGTCGCGGCCGCCCCGCCGCCGCCGGCTCGGCCGGCTGCGACCGCCGCGATGGATCCGCGGCTCGTCGCCATGCTGATCACGCGGGGCGAGGAGATGCTGGCGCGCGGCGACATCTCGGCCGCGCGGCTGCTTTTCGCCCGGGCCGCCGCGGCCGGCAGCGCCGCCGCCGCCAACGCCATGGGCCGCAGCTTCGACCCCGAGGTCCTGCGCCGCTTGAGTGCGCGCGGCATCCAGCCGGATCCGGAACAGGCCGCCCATTGGTACCGCCGCGCCACCGAGCTCGGCACCATCCGCTAAAGCAGGAGTTCAAGGATGACCGGCAAATCCGAAACCGGCGCCGCGCCGCACCCATCCACGGCGCGCCGCAGCCTGCTGCTGGCGGCCGCCGGCGGCCTGCTGGCACCCGCGGCCATGGCCCAGCCAACGCCGGTCGCGCGCCTCAGTGAGCTGGCGGCACGCGCCAATTCGGGCACGGTGGGGCTGATCGCCGGCGGGGTGGATGGCACCTATATCCGCATTGCGGCGGACCTGGCCGCGGTGCTGGACGATAGCGACCGCCTGCGCGTCATCGCGATGATCGGGCGTGGCTCGTTGCAGAATATCGCGGACATCATGGTGCTGCGCGGCGTGGACCTCGGTATCGTGCAGTCCGACGCGCTGACCTTTGCGCGGCGGGAGCGACTGTTCCCCTCCGTCGAGCGGCTGATCCAGTATGTCTGCAAGCTGTATGATGAGGAGATCCACATCCTCGTCCGGCCGGGCATCGAGCGGGTGCAGGACCTGGCGGGCCAGCCGGTCAATGTGGATCTGCGCGGCAGCGGCACCGCGATGACCGCCTCCCTCGTGCTCGGCTTGATGGGCGTGCAGGTGCAGGAACGGCATGACCCGCAGGATGTGGCGCTGGAGCGGCTGCGGCGCGGGGAGATTGCGGCGCTGGTCTATGTGGCGGGCAAGCCGGCCCGGCTGTTCACCGGCATCCGCCCGGATGAGGGGCTGCGCCTGCTGCCGATGCCGGCGGAGGCGGCGCTGCTGGAGACCTACCTCCCCGCCCGCTTCACCGCCGAGGATTACCCGGCGCTGGTGCCCGAGGGTGGGACGGACACGCTTGCGGTGGGCGCGGTGCTCGCCGTCTATGCCTGGCCCGCCGGCCATGAGCGGCACCGCAAGGTGTCCCGCTTCATCGAGGCGCTGAACGCCAATTTCGACCAGTTCCTGCGCCCGCCGCGGCACCCGAAATGGCGCGAAGTGAACCTCTCGGCGACGGTGCCGGGGTGGACGCGATTCGAGGCGGGGTGAGGTTTCGGGCGCGCCGGGGCCGTCAGGCCCCGGCCCTGATCATGCCGATCGCCCCCGAAAAATCCACGCCCCCACCCCCCTCCTCCACAAACCGCCGGTACACCTCCAGCGCCTTCTCCCCCACCGCCAACTCCACCCCCGCCGCCCGCGCCGCCCCCACCGCCAGCCCCAGATCCTTCAGCATCAAACTCGCCGCAAACCCCGGCGCGTAGCCCCTATTCGCCGGGCTGCCCGGCACCGGCCCCGGCACCGGGCAATAGGTCGTCAGGCTCCAGCTCTGCCCCGAAGACTGCGACGCCACATCGAACAGCGCCTGATGCGAAAGCCCCAGTTTCTCGGCCAGCACGAAGGCTTCGCAGGTCACCAGCATGGTCGCCGCCAGCATCATGTTGTTGCAGGCCTTGGCCGCCTGCCCCGCCCCCGCCGCGCCGCAATGGATTGCCGCGCGCCCGCATCGCCGCCGACCATGAAGGTCAGCGTCCCGGCCTCCGCCCCCATCACCCCGCCGGAGACCGGCGCATCCAGGAAGGCGCGGCCGCTTTCGGCGGCCAAGGCGCGGGCCGTCGCCACATCGATGGTGGAGCAATCGACCAGCACCGCATCCTCCGGCGCCGCCGCCGCCACGCCGCCTGCGCCCAGCAGCGCGTCCCGCACCTGTGGCCCGGCCGGAAGCATGGTGAAGACGAACTCGGCCTGAAGCGCCGCCGCCGCCGCGCTTTCCGCCGGCACGGCGCCGGGCACCGCGTCCATCGCGGCGGGGGCGAGGTCGAACACCGTCACCGCATGCCCCGCCTGCACCAGGTTGCGCGCCATCGGCGCTCCCATATTGCCGAGGCCGATGAAGCCGATGCGCGCCATGGCGGCGTTCCCCCTGCTGTGTCGCCGAAACGCTACGCCGGGTGCAGCGCCACGTCACCGGCCGCCACCACGAAGCGCCCGCAATCCTGCACCGGCGCGTCGGGCTGGCTGACGAAGGGCAGCGCGCGGAAAGTCGCGAAGCAGTGGCGGCCGGTGAAATGCTGCAGGGCGTAGCCGCGGCGGTTGTTGTGGAAGGCGATATGCGGGTTCGCCGCCAGCAGGGCCGCGCTGCCGCGCCGCTGGTCGCTGCCATCGCCCTCGCTGCTGATGGAGGTCGCGGTGAACTCGCAGGCGAGCGCCTGGCCCTCCACCGCCACCGTCGCCGCATAGGCGCTGTGCACATCGCCGGACAGCACCACCACATCCCGCGCACCGCCCTCGTGCAGCCCGTGCAGCAGGCGGGCGCGGGCGGCGGGGTAGCCATCCCATTTGTCCATGCCCATTGCGCCGTTCGGAAATACGCGGGCGAACATCGGCACCTGCTGCGCCAGCACCTGCCAGGTGGCGGGGTGGGCGGCGGCCCCCGCCAGCAGCCAGGCTTCCTGCGCCGCGCCGAGCATCTGCGCCTCGGCCCGTGCCACCTCGGCGCAGGGCGGCTTCGTGCCGTCGCCGCAGGGCTGGTCATCCCGCGCGCCGCGCGTGTCCAGCAGATGCAGCGCCACATGGCGGCCGAAGCGCAGCCGGCGATGCGCTGTGATGCGCGGCCCCTGCGGCAGCGCGCTGCGGCGCACCGGCATGTGCTCGTACCAGGCCTGGAAGGCGGCGGCCTTGCGGAGGTCGAAATCCAGCCCCGTCTCGCCCCGGCCGCCCACTTCGCCGGTCCAGTTGTTGGCCACCTCATGGTCGTCGAAGGTCACGGCGAAGGCGTGCGCGGCGCTGGCGGCGGCCAGGTCCGGGTCCAGCCGGTACTGCGCGTAGCGGGTGCGGTACTCCGCCAGGCTGAAGGTCTCGCCGCCCGCATGGCTTCGCACCGTGCTGCGCCCGGCGGCGACGGCGCCGACCGGGCGGGCGGCGTATTCATAGATGAAATCGCCATAGTGAAAGACGAGGTCCACCTCCTCCCGCGCGATGTGCCGCCAGGCGGTGAAGAAGCCGTGCTCGTAATGCTGGCAGCCGGCGGTCACCAGGCGCAGATGCGCGTCCGCGCCAGGCAGCGGCGCGGTGCGGGCCTGGCCGGTGGGGCTTGCCTGACCGCCCAGGCGGAAGCGGTAGAAGTGGGGGCGGTGCGGGCGCAGGCCCTCAACCTCCACATGCAGGCTATGCGCCCATTCGGGGCGGGCGATCGCCTTGCCGGCGGCCGCGATGTGGCGGAAGCCGGGGTCCTCCGCCACCTCCCACGCCACTTCCACCGGCTGCGGCGGCATGCCGCCATCGGGGGCGAGCGGGTCCGGCGCCAGGCGGGTCCAGATCACGAAGCCGTCCGGATGCGGGTCTCCGGCCGCGACGCCGAGGCGGAACGGTCCAGCCGCCAGCCGCGGCTGCGCCAGCAGGCGGGAAGAAAAGACCAGCCCCAGCGCCGCCAGCCCGGCCAGGCCGGTGGCGCCGCCCAGCAGGCCCCGGCGGGACAAATCGGCCAGATCTCGCCGCACCGATGCCATACCGACTCCACCTTCCCGCGCCTCGATGGAAGCTGTGCGGCGGCATGGGTGTCTCGGCAAGGGGTGGGGTCGGCGATGAGCAAGGCGGGTGGCAGGCGGGCGCGTGCTGGCCTATGCAAAGCGGTGATGGCATCTCCCCGCATCCTTCCCCTGCTGCTGCTGCCGGCCCTGGCGCTGGCCGCCTGCCGGCCGAGCTATTCGCCGGACGACTACGCCACCGCCGCCGTGCAGCAGATGAACCGCGTCGAACAGGCGGTGATCATCGGCCGGCGCCAGGTGACGGTGACGGCGGATGGCAATACCGGCGCGGCCACCGGCGGGGCGGCGGGCGGCATCGTGGGCTCGCAGGCGCCGGGCGGGAACATGGCGGGGGCGATCGGCGCGGTGGGTGGTGCGCTGGTCGGCGGGCTGTTCGGCGCGGCGACGGAACGCGTGGCCGGCAACACGACGGCGGTGGAATACATCGTCCGCAAGACCAATGGCGAGCTGCTGTCCGTGACCCAGCGGGATGAGGTTGCGCTGGTGGTTGGCGAGCGGGTCCTGGTGATCGCCGGTGCCCAGGCGCGGATCGTGCCGGACTATACCCAGCCGGTGCCGGATGAAGCCGGCCGCAGCCCGACGCCTGCCACCCTGCCGGCTTCGGTGCCGCAGGCCTCGGCCGTGCCCGGGGCCGCGCCCGCGCCCGCGCCGCCCGCCGCGGAGATGCCGGCCGCGGAACTGCCGGCCGCGGTCCCGCCTGTGCCGCAGCCGATGAACGCGGCACCGCCCCCCGGCGCGCCCGCCCCGGCAGAGGCCGCCCCGGCAGAGACCACCCGTGAGGCGGAACCCCTGGCGGCCATGCCCCGCGCAACGCCCGCCGAGACGCCCCCCGCAACACCCGCTACCCCGCCCGCCACCACGCCGTAGGATCCTGGCACGCGGCTTGCGCTGTGAGGCGCATGACCCGCATTGCCCTGGCCCTCCTTCTCCTTCTCCCGGTGCTCCTGTCCCCCGGCACCGCCCGCGCCGAGGCTGGCCTTCTGTGTCGCGCCGCGATCCAGGCCGCCGAGCGCGAAGCCGGCATTCCCGCGCATCTGCTGACCGCCATCGGCCGCGTCGAATCAGGCCGGCGAGACCCCGAGACCGGCGCCTTCCACCCCTGGCCCTGGACCATCAATGCCGAGGGGCGTGGGCAGTTCTTCGCCACCAAGGCGGCAGCGATTGCCGAGGTGCAGGCTTTGCAGGCCGGCGGCATGCGCTCCATCGATATCGGCTGCATGCAGGTGAACCTGCGCCACCACCCGCAAGCCTTCGCCAATCTGGAGGCTGCCTTCGACCCACAGACCAATGCCCGCTACGCTGCCCGGTTCCTGACGGAGCTGCATGGCCGCACCGGCGACTGGACCCGCGCCGCCGCCGGCTACCATTCCATGACGCCGCAGCACGCCGAGCCGTACCGGGAGAGGGTGCTGGCCGCCTGGGCACGGGAACAGGGCCAGCCACACCCGCCGGTCTCGATGGCCGCCGCCACGCCGCGCGCCGCCCCGCCCGTCGTGCCGCCCGGCTCCGGCGGCGGCGGCCTGTCCAACGGAGCGGAGCGGGCCGCGGTCATCGCGGCGCCGGCTGGCACCGCGGGGCGTGGGCTGGATGCCTATCGCAGCCTGCCCGTCCCCATCGCCGGCCGCGCCCGCGGGCTGCTGATGTCCCGCAGGTAGGGGCCAGGCCTCCGGCCTCGCAGACGCGTCAGGCCGCCGCCTGTGCCGTATCCGGCGCCAGCGGCCGCAACTCCAGCCCGTCCTCGCCGGCGCTGACGCGCACCACCGTGCCGTCATGCAGCGTGCCGGCCAGCAGCAGATCGGCCAGCTTGTCCTGCAGGCTGCGCTGGATCACGCGCTTCAGCGGGCGGGCGCCGTAGCTCGGGTCGTAGCCGGCCTCCGCCAGCCATTCCCGCGCCGCCGCGTCCAGTTCCAGCGTGATCTTCCGATCCTCCAGAATCCGCTTCAGGCCGCCAAGCTGGATATCCACGATGGAGGCCATGTCCGCCCGCGCCAGGCGCCGGAACAGCACCACCTCATCCAGCCGGTTGAGGAACTCCGGCCGGAAGCGGTCCCGCACCGCCCGCATCACCGCCGGCCGCGCGGCCTCGATGTCGGAGGTCTCGGGCAGTTCCGCGATCGCCTGGCTGCCAAGGTTGCTGGTCAGCACGATGATGCAGTTGCGGAAATCCACCGTGCGGCCCTGGCCATCGGTCAGCCGGCCATCATCCAGCACCTGCAGCAGGATGTTGAAGACGTCGTCATGCGCCTTCTCCACCTCGTCGAACAGGATCACCTGGTAGGGGCGGCGGCGGATCGCCTCCGTCAGCGTGCCGCCTTCCTCGTAGCCGACATAGCCGGGCGGCGCGCCGATCAGCCGGGCGACGGCGTGCTTCTCCATGAATTCGGACATGTCGATCCGGGTCATGGCGCGCTCGTCGTCGAACAGGAAGTTCGCGAGTGACTTCACCAGCTCGGTCTTGCCGACGCCGGTCGGGCCGAGGAACAGGAAGCTGCCGATCGGCCGGTTCGGGTCCTGCAGGCCGGCACGCGCCCGGCGCACGGCCTTGGCCACCGCCTCCAGCGCTTCCTCCTGGCCCACCACGCGCTTGCGAAGCTGGTCTTCCATCTGCAGCAGCTTGGCGCGCTCGCCCTCCAGCATCTTCTCCACCGGGATGCCGGTCCAGCGGCTGACGACGGCGGCGATCGCCTCCTCCGTCACCGCCTCGTTCACCAGCCGCGCATCGCCATCGCCGGCTTCCGCCAGCTTCTTTTCCAACTGGGGAATGACGCCGAAGCGGAGTTCGGAGGCCTTGGCCAGGTCGCCGCGCTGCTGCGCCAGGTCGAATTCCGTGCGCGCCTGGTCGAGCTGTTCCTTCAGCTTCTGGCTTTCGACGACGAGCGACTTCTCCGCCTCCCAGCGCCCGGTCATCTCGGCGGAGCGTTCCTCCAGTTCCGAAAGCTCCTTCTCCAGCTTCGCCAGGCGATCCTTGCTGGCGCTGTCGCTTTCCTTGCGCAGCGCCTCGCGCTCGATCTTCAGCCGCATCAGGTCGCGGTCGAGCGCGTCCAGCTCCTCCGGCTTGCTGTCCACCTGCATGCGCAGGCGGGACGAGGCCTCGTCCATCAGGTCGATGGCCTTGTCCGGCAGGAAGCGGTCCGTGATGTAGCGGTTGGACAGCGTGGCCGCGGCCACCAGCGCGCCATCCGTGATGCGGACGCCGTGGTGCAGCTCATACTTCTCCTTGATGCCGCGCAGGATGGAGACGGTGTCCGTCACGCTCGGCTCACCCACCATCACCGGCTGGAAGCGGCGTGCGAGGGCTGCGTCCTTCTCCACATGCTTGCGGTATTCATCGAGCGTGGTGGCGCCGACGCAATGCAGTTCGCCGCGGGCGAGCGCCGGCTTGATGAGGTTGGACGCATCCATCGCGCCATCCGCCTTGCCGGCGCCGACCAGCGTGTGCATCTCGTCGATGAACAGCACGATGTCGCCGGCGGCCTCCTCGACCTCCTTCAGCACGCCCTTCAGGCGCTCCTCGAACTCGCCGCGGTATTTCGCGCCGGCGACCATGCTGCCGAGGTCGAGCGCCATCACCTTCTTGTTCTTCAGCGCCTCCGGCACGTCGCTCTTGCCGACGCCGGGCTCGCCGATCAGCACCGGGTTGTTCTTGGTGCGGCGGGCGAGGACCTGGATGGTGCGGCGGATTTCCTCGTCGCGGCCAATCACCGGGTCCAGCTTGCCCTCACGCGCCAGCGCGGTCAGGTCGCGCGCGTATTTCTTCAACGCGTCGAACTGATCCTCCGCATTCTGGCTGTCCACGGTGCGGCCCTTGCGCAGCGTGGCGATGGCGGCTTCCAGCTTCTTCGCATCGGCATTGGCGGTGCGCAGCGCGCGGCCGGAGGGGCCATCGCTGGCGGCGAGCGCCACCAGCAGCCGGTCCTGCGCCACGAAGGCGTCGCCCGCCTTGGTCGCGGCCTGCTGCGCGGCATCCAGGACCCGCACGATATCGGGCGTGAATTGCGGCTGGCCGGCACCGGCGCCCTGCACCTTGGGCTGACGGCCGATCTCGGCATCCACCGATTGCTTCGCCACGGCGGGGTCGCCGCCGGCGGCGCGGATCAGCCCTGCCGCGGCGCCCTGCTCGTCATCCAGCAGGGCCTTCAGCAGATGTTCGGGCGTGACCCGCTGGTGGAATTCGCGGATCGCAATGGTCTGCGCCGATTGCAGGAAGCCACGGGCGCGGTCGGTAAATTTCTCGATGTCCATCCTGATGTCCCTCTCGTGAGCGGACTGAGGCGCCCCCCACCCCCGATCGGGCAGCAGAGGGATCGCTTGTGATCATCATGTGGTAAGCGGGGACGCGGCGCTTCAAGGGTTTTCGACATGCGCGTTGAACGGATTTCCCGCTTCCCCGTAAAAGGCCTGTCGCCCGAGGTGATGGAGGCGGTGGATTTGCGCCCCGGCGAGGGCCTGCCGCATGACCGGCGCTTCGCCTTTGCCCAGGGTGACAGCCCCTTCGACCCGGCGGCCCCGGTCTGGCTGCAGAAGCGACACTTTGCGTGCCTGATGGCGAATGCCCGCGTCGCCGCCATCCGCTCAGCCTACGACCCTGCAACCCGCATCCTGCTGCTGCGGGCCGAGGGGCAGGACACGCTGGAGGCCGCGATCGACACGCTGGGCGGCCAGGATGCCGCCGCCGCCTGGATGACGGATTACCTGGGGCCGGAGGCGCGCGGCGCGCTACGCTTCGCGGAGGCCCCGGGCCATGCCTTCACCGATATCGCCACCAAGGCGGTCTCGATCATCGGCCTGGCCTCCGTGCAGGATCTGGGCACCCGCTTCGGCATGGAACTGGACCCGCTGCGCTTCCGCGCCAACATCCTGTTCTCCGGCGCCGCGCCCTTCGCCGAATTCGACTGGATGGGGCGGGAGATCCTGCTGGGCGGCGCGCGCCTGCGGGTGTTCAAGCGCACCCAGCGCTGTGCCGCGACGGAGGTGAACCCGGCGACGGCCGAGCGCGATGCGAAGCCCCCGAAATGGCTGCGGGAGGCCTTCGGCCATGCCGATCTCGGCATCTATGCGGAGGTGATTGCGGCCGGGCGCGTTGCCACGGGCGATGCGCTGGAGCCGGTACAGGCGGAACTTCTCGGCTGAAGGGCCGGGCGTGAAACCGCCCGGCCTTCGCGATCAGTCGTCGCGCTCGTCGCGCTGGTCCGGCCCGCCATCATCCCGGTCACGATCCCGGTCGCGATCCTGGACCCGATCGCGATCCTGGTCCTGGCTCCGATCGCGGTCCTGGCCCCGATCCTGGATCCGGTCCTGGCCCCGATCCTGGCCATTGCCATTCTGGTGCGCGTAGGGCGTCGACTGGGCGACGCCGCCCTCGCCCTGCTCGGACTGCCCCTGTTCCCCGCCATCCTGGTCCTGGCCCTGGTAGCGGCGCTGCGGCGGGTAGGGCTGGCCGCCCTGCTGCTGCGTCGCCTGGCTCATGGCATTCAGGATGCGGAAATAATGCTCGGCGTGCTGGAAATAGCTTTCCGCCATCACCCGGTCGCTGGCCCCGGTCGCGTCGCGGCCGAGCTGCAGGTACTTCTCGAACAGCTGCTGCGCCGTGCCGCGCAGGCGCATATCCGGGCCGTTGCTGTCGAAGATATGGTTGCGGTTCATCGGCTGGTGGCCACCGCCACCTCCGCCGCCGCCTCCACCGCCGCCACTCTGGCGATACGGCCCACCGCCGCCGCCGCCCCCGCCACCATGGCGATTGCCGCCACGGCCGCGCATGCGTTTCATGTTCATCGGTATGGCGTTCGCCGTCTCGCAATCGCGCCGCCGGAACAGGGGATGCCCCTGCCGGGAACGCGGGATTATCGGGTTGCGTCGTCGCGGCAGGCCTTCATGCGGCGGGGGCCAAACCGGACCCGTATCGCCGCGCTCGCCCGGCCGCTTCTGCCGGCGGTGGGGGGCCTCGCCCCTCCCCGCCGGTCTAACTTAATCCCCCTCAGCCGGACCGCCAAACGGTTTTTTTGCAAGAATCAGCGCGCGGTCGATGCCGCCGAGGTCTTTTCTGCATCCTAGCAGCCCGAGGCCCGCAGCCAAGGCCAGGGATTCGACCATTCCGCGCTGCCCCTGCCCCAGTTCCAGCACCGCGATGCCGCCCGGTACCAGCAGGCGTGGCAGGGCCTTGGCCAGGGCGCGGTAGGCATCGAGGCCATCCGCCCCGCCATCCAGCGCCAGCCCCGGCTCATGCCGCGCCACCTCCGGCATCAGGCCCGGAATGGCGGCCGATTCGATGTAGGGCGGGTTGGAGAGCACCAGGTCGAAGCGACCCGCCAGCGCGGCGTCCCAATCCCCGGCGAGGAAGGCCGCGCGGTCGGCCAGGCCGTTCTCCCGCGCATTCCGCGCGGCCAGCGCTGCCGCCGCCGGGTCGCGATCCACGCCGATGCCCAGGGCGTGCGGCCGTTCGGCCAGTACCGCCAGCAGCAGGCAGCCGGTCCCGGTGCCGAGGTCCAGCACCCGCAAGGGTGCCGCGGCATCCGGAAAAGCCTCCAGCGCCGCCTCGACCAGAGATTCGGAATCGGGGCGGGGGATCAGCGTGGCCGGGGAGACCGCCAGGTCCAGCGTCCAGAACCCCTGCCGGCCGAGGATATACGCCATCGGCACATGCGCCAGCCGCGCCTTCAGCGCCGCGCCGAAGCGCATCACGGCCTCCGGCGGCACTTTCGCACGGGAGTCGCGCAGCAATTCTTCCGGCGTGGCGCCCATGGCATGGCCCAGCAGCATCCGGGCTTCCTGGCGCGGGCTTTCGATGGCGGCCGCCCGCAGCAGCTGGCCGGCCTGGCAGAGGAAGGCGCCGACCGTCTCGCCCGGCTCGCAGGTCGTCATTCGCCCTCGGCGGCCAGGCGGGCGGCCTCATCCTCCGCGGTCAGGGCGCCGATGATTTCCTCGAATTCGCCCAGCATCACGCGGTCGATCTTGTGCAGGGTGAGGCCGATGCGGTGGTCGGTCACCCGGCCCTGCGGGAAGTTGTAGGTGCGGATGCGCTCCGACCGGTCGCCGGTGCCGACCTGGCCCTTCCGATCCGCCGAGCGCACCCCGGCCAGCCGCGCACGCTCCGCCTCGTACAGCCGGGCGCGCAGCACCTTCATGGCCTTGGCCTTGTTCTTGTGCTGCGACTTCTCCTCCTGCATCGCCACCACCACGCCGGAGGGGAGGTGGGTGATGCGGACGGCGCTGTCGGTCTTGTTCACATGCTGGCCGCCGGCGCCGGAGGCACGGTAGGTGTCGATCCGCAGATCGCCCTCGTTGATGTGGACGTCCACTTCCTCGGCTTCGGGTAGCACCGCCACGGTGACGGTGGAGGTGTGGATGCGCCCCTGGGTTTCCGTCGCCGGCACCCGCTGCACCCGGTGCACGCCGGATTCGAACTTCAATTTCGCAAAAACGCCGCGGCCCTCGATGCCCGCGGTCGCCCCCTTCACACCGCCAAGGTCGCTGGCGTCGTAATCCAGGATCTCGAAGCGCCAGCCCTGGGTCGCGGCGTAGCGCTGATAGGCACCGAACAGCTCCGCCGCGAACAGCGCCGCCTCGTCGCCGCCGGCGGCGGGGCGGATTTCCAGGATGGCGCTGCGGCTGTCGGCGGCATCGCGCGGCAGCAGCATCAGGCGGATTTCACGCTCCAACTGCGGCAGGCTGTCGCGCAGCTCGTAGTATTCGGCCTCCGCCAGTTCCCGCATCTCGGGGTCCGCCAGCATCGCCTCCGCCTCGTCGCGCGCCTTCTCGGCGGCGCGATAGGCCGAAACCTTGGCGACCAGCGGTTCGAGTTCGGACAGCTCCTTGGACAGGGCGCCGACCTGCGCGCCATCCGCGGTGTTCAACGCGTGCCGCACCTCATCCGCCCGGCTCAGCAGCCGGTCGAGTTTTTGCGGAAGGCTCATGCCGAAAGGCGGCTGACCGCCTCGGCAAGCGGCACGGTCACCTGGCTGCCGGCATCGAGGTCGCGAAGCTGCACAAGTCCCTGCGCCAGCTCATCCTCGCCGAGGATCAGCGCGGCGCGGGCCGAGAGCTTGTTGGCGCGCTCCATCCGCCGCTTGAGGTTGCCCTTGTAGGCGATCTCGGCCGGGATGCCGGCGCGACGCAACTCCTGCAACAGGCCAAGCGCGGCGGCTTCCTGCGCCTCCCCTACCGGGATCACCGCCACCGGGCGCGGCGCGGCAGGCGTGGCGGCGAGCAGCATCGAAAGCCGCTCCACCCCCGCCGCCCAGCCAACGCAGGGGGTGGCCGGGCCGCCCATTTCCTCGACCAGCCCGTCATAGCGGCCGCCCGCCATCACGGTGCCCTGGGCGCCGAGGCGGTCCGTGACGAATTCGAAGGCGGTGTGGCTGTAATAGTCCAGCCCCCGCACGATCCGCGGATTCTTCCGGGTCGGTACGCCGAGCGTGTCCAGGTGGCGCAGCACCGCCTCGAAGAAGGCGGCGGCCTTTTCGGTCAGGAAGGGCTGGATGGTCGGCGCGGTGGCGACGATGCGCCGGTCGCCCTCATCCTTGCTGTCCAGGATGCGCATCGGGTTCTTCGTCAATCGCGCCTGGCTGTCCTGGGACAGTTCAGACTGATGCGCCGTGAAATGCGTGACCAGCGCGGCGCGATAGGCGTCGCGGCTTTCCGCATCGCCCAGCGTGTTGATCTCCAGCACCACGCCGTCGCTGATGCCGAGGTCGCACAGGATATGCCAGCCGGCCGCGATCACCTCCGCATCCGCCAGCGGCTCCGCCGCGCCCAGCACCTCGGCGCCGATCTGGTGGAACTGGCGGTAGCGGCCCTTCTGCGGGCGCTCATAGCGGAACATCGGGCCGGCGTAGAACACCTTGCGCGGCAGGTTGGACTGGGTGAGGCCGTTGGAGACCAGGGCGCGGCAGATGCCGGCGGTGTTCTCCGGCCGCAGCGTGATGGAATCGCCGCCGCGATCCTCGAAGGAATACATCTCCTTGGAGACGACGTCCGAGGTTTCGCCCAGGCTGCGGGCGAAGACGCCGGTCGCCTCGAAGATCGGGGTGGCCCATTCCTCGTAGCCGTACAGCGCGGTGACCCGCCGCGCGGCCGCGATCACGTGATGATGTGCGCGAAAATCCTCGCCGATCAGGTCACGGGTGCCGCGGACGGGCTGGAGCGGAGGGTTTGCCATGGCGTGGCGGGTAGAACGGCGCGCGGGCGGCGGCAAGGGGCTGGCGCGTCACCGTCCGCGCCGGCTCTCCACCCATTCGCGCAGCGCCGCATTCAGCCGGGTCTGATAGCCGGCGCCGTCGCGGGCAAAATACTCCAGCAGGGCGGTGTCGCATCGGAGACCAGGCGCCTGGCCTCCGCCAGCAGGTCCTTGTCAGTGATCTCGTTCATAGGCGCGCCTTTCAGCGGCGGTTGCGCGGCGGGCGGAGATAATGCGGCCGGGCCCCGCTGGCTGTGGCTCCGCATGCACCACCAGCAACAGCGCTGGCAGCGCCGCGACGGGCCGGCCCAGCGTCTGCCAGCGCTCGCCATCCGCGATGGGGGTCCGGCTGGCTCAGCGCCAGGGGATCGCTGAGCACCAACACAGCCGGATCGAAGCTGACCCCTGCCTGGCGCGGTTGGCCGCAGCCTTGCGCGGATCCCGGGCCCAAGCCTCCGTCACGACAAGATGGTAGCTACGCGAACCTTTTCGTTCGAGCCTACTCCGCCGCCTGCGCCGGCTCGGCCGCCGCGGCCGCAGCTTCGGCGTCCTTCGCCGCCTTCATCGCCGCGGCCCGTGTCTCCACCAGCTGCACGATGTGCTCGACCATCTCCTCGGTCTTCACCGTGTGGCTGGTCTTGCCCATGCCGTAGACCATATGCGTGCCGGCGCCGCCGCCGGTCAGGCCGATATCGGTCATCAGCGCCTCCCCCGGCCCATTCACCACGCAGCCGATGATGGACAGGCTGATGGGCTGGTCGATATGCGCCAGCCGGTCCTCCAGCTTCTCCACCGTGCGGATCACGTCGAAGCCCTGCCGGGCGCAGGAGGGGCAGGAGATCACCTTCACGCCGCGGTGCCGGATATGCAGCGACTTCAGCAGGTCCCAACCCACCGAGACTTCTTCCTCCGGCTCCGCGCTCAGCGACACCCGCAGCGTGTCGCCAATCCCGGCCCAGAGCAGCGAGCCCAGCCCGATGGCGGATTTCACCGTCCCGGCCCGCCGGCCGCCGGCCTCCGTGATGCCGATATGCAGCGGGTGGTCGCAGGCCTCCGCCAGCTGCTGGTAGGCCGCCACCGCCAGGAAGACGTCGGATGCCTTCACGCTGATCTTGAACTCGTCGAAACCTTCCTGCAGCAGGTGGTCCGCGTGCCACAGCGCGCTTTCCACCAGGGCCTCCGGGTTCGGCTCCCCGTATTTCTCCAGCAGGTGCTTCTCCAGGGATCCCGCATTCACGCCGATGCGGATGGAGCAGCCATGGTCGCGGGCGGCCTTCACCACCTCCTTCACACGTTCCTTGCTGCCGATATTGCCCGGATTGATCCGCAGGCAGGCGGCACCGGCCTGGGCGGCCTCGATGGCGCGGCGGTAGTGGAAATGCACATCGGCAACGATCGGAACATTCACCTCCCGCACGATCTCGGCCAGCGCGGCGGTGGCTTCCTCGGTGGGCACGGAGACGCGGACGATGTCCACACCGGCCACTTCCGACTTGCGGATCTGCGCGATGGTCGCCGCCGCATCCTCGGTCGGCGTATTCGTCATGGTCTGCACGGTGATCGGGCTGTCGCCGCCCACCGGCACCCGGCCGACATGGATCAGCCGCGACTTGCGGCGGATGATCTCCTGGTAGGGGCGGTAGGACATGGGGTTTCCCTGATCTCTGCCTTGGGCCACGACAGGTCGCGCCCCCTCAGCATAGGGTGTCGGCGCGCAATCTCACAGGGGGGCGCCTGCGTCAGCCCCGCGGCAGGGCGGCGGCCGTCGGCCCCTCCGGGCGCTGGCGCAGCCGGTCGGGCGCCAGCGGAATATTGCGGCGGACGCCAACCTGGCCTTCCAGCACCTCGGACAGCGCGCCGTCGACGACGATCTCCAGCCCCTGGGCGCGACCGGTATCCAGCAGCAGGTTGTCCCGCAGCGGCACAGCCCAGGATTCGCCGGGCCGCAGGACGCGGTTCACCAGGACCTGGCCGGAACGCGCGTCGCGCACCTGCACCCAGGCGCCGTCCGGCCCCTCATCGGCCTTGGCGCGCAACGCCACCCGCGTGCCGTCCGGCAGGCCGGGAATGACGATCGAGGGCGGCGGCCCGGCGGAGGCCGGGGGCGCCACCGGCGCGGCGGCGATGGAGGCCGGCGGCACCGCCGGCGACGGAACGGCCGGCGTGCCGGCGCCGGGCATCGTGGCAGCCTGCGCCGAGGTATTGGCGTTGGACCCACCCGTCATCGCGTTGGGCAATCCAGTGGGTATCTGGGCCAGCCCACCCGGCGGCGGCAGGGCGCCCAGCGGCAGCGCACCCACCTCGGGTACCGCGCCACGCGCCGCCTCGCGGCCGGGAAGCTGGCTGCGGCCCTGCTCGGCCGCGGCCTCCAGCCGCTGCGGCACCGGCGGCACCATGTCCACGGTCCGGTTGCCGGTGCCGGAGATATTGTACCAGGCGACATAGGCACCGATCGCCAGCACCGCGCCCACCACCACCACGGCCCCCGCCGGCACGCCGCGTTCGGGCACCGGTTCCGGGAAGATCAGGTCCGTCTTGCGGTTCACCCCGGCGCCGGACAGGTCCCGGAAGCGCCGCACCATCTCATCCGCATCCAGGCCGAGCGCCACCGCATAGGCGCGCACGAAACCCACCGCATAGGCCGGGCCGGGCAGGTCGCGGATGCGGCCTTCCTCCAGCGCTTCCAGATAAGGCCGGCGGATGCGGAGACGCTGCGCCATTTCCTCCAACGACAGGCCGAGCGAAAGCCGCGCGTCGCGCAGATCCTCCCCCACGCGGGCCGCTTCGGCGCCGCCGGTGTCGATGTGTCGCGGAGTGCGTTTGAGGTCATAAGCCACGGCTGTGACACCTACCGCGCGGCACATTGCGCCGCAAACCGATTCCAGCGGAGGCTGCGTCTATTTTCCCGCAGCCGTCGCTATCCGCGTCGTGCCGCAAGTGCCATGGCGGCTTGCGTGACAAGTTCCTGAACAATCTCCGCCACCGGCTGTTCCCGCGTCACCAGGCCGACGCTCTGCCCGGCCATCAGCGACCCGTTTTCCACATCGCCGTCGATCACCGCGCGACGCAGCGCGCCGGCCCAGAAATGCTCGATTTCGAGCTGTGCGGCGCCCTTCTCCACTTCGCCGGCCAGGAAGCGGCTGATGGTTGCCGCCTGGTGCTCCAGGAAGCGCTTGGTGCCGCCATTCTGCAGCGCGCGCACCGGGATCACGGGGAAGCGCTCATCGAGCTGGATGGTGGGCAGCGCGTCGCGCGCCGCGCCACGGATGAAGGCCTTCTTGAAATTCGCATGCGCGATCGACTCGGTGGCGCAGACGAAGCGCGTGCCGAGTTGCGCGCCGGCCGCGCCCATCTCCAGATAGGACAGGATAGCTTCGCCGCGGCCGATGCCGCCGGCGACGAAAACCGGCACGTCGCGGATATGCGGCAGGATTTCCTGTGCCAGCACGGTCAGCGAGACGGGGCCGATATGCCCACCGGCCTCGCTGCCCTCGATCACCAGCGCATCGGCGCCCGACCGCACCAGCTTCTTGGCCAAGGCGAAAGCCGGCGCGAAGCACACCACCTTGGCGCCGCCATCCTTCGCCGCCTTGATGGCGGAGCCGGGCGGGATGCCGCCTGCGAAGACGATGTGGCCCACCTTGTGGTCGATGCAGGTCTGGACGAGTTGTTCCAGCCGTGGGTGCATCGTGATCAGGTTCACGCCGAACGGCTTCTGGGTCAGCGCCTGGGTGGCGACGATCTCCTCCGCCAGCCGCGGCGGTTCCATCGAACCGCAGGCGATCACGCCGAAGGCCCCGGCATTCGAAAGCGCGGCGACCAGGTTGCGCTCACTCACCCAGGACATGGCGCCACCCATGATGGCGTAGCGGCTGCCGAAGAAGGCGGCGCCGCGCGCCATCAGCGCATCGACGGCGGCAAGGCACTCAGGCGGGGGAGTTACGATCGGCAGCGCGTCCATGTGCTCAGCCCTCTCCGCGCCGGGCAGGCTCGGGTCCGTCCAGGCCATAGGCGGTGTGCAGCGCGCGGACGGCGAGTTCCGTGTAGTCGGCGGAGACCAGCACGCTCACCTTGATCTCGCTGGTCGAGATGACCTGGATGTTGATGCCCTTCTCCGACAGCGTCCTGAACATGGTCGAAGCCACGCCCGCATGGGTCCGCATGCCGATGCCGACGACGGAGATCTTCGCCACATCCGGATCGGCGATCAGCGCCTCGTAGCCAATCGCCTCCCGCTGCTTCTCCAGCAGGTCCTTGGCGCGCGGCAGGTCGGACCGGCCGAGGGTGAAGGTCATGTCCGTGGTGCCGTCGGCGCCCAGGTTCTGGACGATCATGTCCACATTCACATTCGCCGCCGAAAGCGGGCCGAAGACGGACGCCGCGATGCCGGGCTGGTCCGGCACCCGGCGGAGCGTCACCTTGGCCTCGTCCCGCGAATAGGCGATGCCGGACACGATGGGCTGTTCCACGATCTCATCCTCATCCACGACAAGCGAGC
>LNFM01020328.1_pt1 | contig 23127 bp, 19 predicted proteins | sample 596031 | NCBI WGS metagenome assembly LNFM01 (sample SAMN04254537, study PRJNA301005) | activated carbon metagenome | isolation source: dual media filters at the Ann Arbor, Michigan drinking water treatment plant | place: USA: Ann Arbor | reverse complement strand
TCTTGGTCGCCAGGAACGCGTTGGAGGCGTACTTGACCATCTCCGCCGTCGGCACGCTGGTGCGCAGGATCTTGGCCTGCAGCGGCTCGTACAGCCCCGCCACGCGGTCGGCCTGGTCGGGATCGGACGCGCCGATCACCACCCGGTCGGGGTTCATGAAGTCGGCGATCGCGTCGCCCTCCTTCAGGAACTCCGGGTTGCTGACGTACCCCACGTTGTGGAGGCCGCGGGCCTCCAGCAGCTGCCGCACGCGCTTGCCGGTCCCCACCGGCACCGTGCTCTTCATCACCAGGATGTGCCGGGAGTCCCCGCCCAGGGTCGCGAGCTCCTCGATGAAGCCCATCACGCGCGACAGGTCGGCGTCCCCGGAGTAGCTGGGCGGCGTGTCCACCGCGATGAACACGATGTCGCTGCGCTCCAGCAGGCGCTCCAGCGAGAGCGTGTAGGTGAGCCGCTCCCGGTGCTCGGCCATCAGGTCGTCCAGGCCCGGCTCGTAGATCGGCACCCCGCCGTCGTTGAGCGCCGCCACCTTGCGGGCGTCGATGTCGCGCAGCGTCACCGTGTGCCCCAGCGCCGCCATGCACACCCCGGTCACCAGCCCCACGTATCCGGCGCCGATCACCCCCACCCGGGCGGGCGTGAACGACGGGGACGGGTCGGTGGCCGTCGGGGCCTCGACGGGGGCGTCTGCGGTCACGGCGGACTCCTCCTGCGCGGGGTCGGTCTCGGGCACGGCGGTGGGTTCGGTCATCGGATCTGGTCTCGAGGGTTCGGGGACGAAGGGGTGGTGCTAGGGCGTGGGGGCGTCGTACTCCACCGACAGCCCGGCGTCGGTCTCGCCCCTCGGCAGCTTCGCCGTGGCGGCCGGGCGGAACGACCGCGCGATCTCATGAATGGTGTCGGCCGACAGGGCCCGATCCTTGTCCAGGGAATTGCTCACCCAGTAGTTCACGCCCCGGAACGAGAAGGCGTCGCGCGTGAGCAGCTTGCCGTTGTAGAACGTCCGCAGCGGGACGAGGCCCTTGCCCTTCTTGAGGGTGCCCGTCTCGCCCTCCAGGATCGGCGGGTCCTTCATCTGGGTCGCGGTGATGCCCCAGTACTGGTTGCTGCCGCCGACGAACCGGTGGAAGACGATCTTCACGGCCCAGGGCTTCCTCCCGCCCGGCGCGTCGATCCGGTACACCTTGATCTGCCGCACCTCGGAGCCCCGCGCCACCTTGAGCGGCACCATGAGCTTCATCCCCGTGGTGCTGGAGATGTTTTTGAAGATGGGCACCAGGCGCGCCGTGCTGACGGTGTCCGGCGGTTCCGGCTTGGGCGGCGGCGGGGGCGTGAAGAGCTCGCCGGCGAAGTCCCCGCCCACCACCACCACGGCGTCCGCCCCGGCGAGCTTGCTCTTGCCGGTGGGGGTGATGGCGGTGCTCGGGCCCACCAGCACCCGCAGCGCACGGGCGGCGGCGAGGCTCTTCGCGGACTTCTCGTCGTAGAGGATCGCGCTGCTGGTGTAGCCGAAGTTGTCGGCGTTGCCGCCCGACAGCGCCTTGTAGCCCTTGCCGCGCAGCAGGTCGGCCATGTCCTCGCCCACCAGCGACCGGCCGGATCCGTTGAGCACGGTCACCGAGGTGTTGGCCGGCACGACCTTGGGGCCCGCGTTGGCGTTGTTGAGGAACTCCGGGTTGAGCCAGGCCTCGATGGCGTCCTGCAGCTCGGTCTGGCTCAGCGCGTTGATGGAGACGCCCTGGCTGGTCATCGTGGGCGAGCCGTTGACCTGCACGCGGGAGACCCTGCTGTCGGGCGTGTCGATCGCCCGGCGGATGATGTTCAGCAGCTGCCCGGAGTCGTTGATGCTGGTCTCGGCGTTCTTGGCGATGAGCCGCACGAACCGGGGACCCTCGGTGAGCTGGCCCCGCGTCCGCCGCTTGAGCTCCGACAGGAACGTCTGCTGGCGCACGATGCGGGCGAAGTCCGAGTCGGTGTGCCGGTAGCGCACGTAGTCGAGCGCGTCGTCACCGTTCAGCTTCTGGTACCCCGGCTCCAGGTCGATCATCTCGTACTTCTCGGGACCCGAGTTGTCGTTGAAGTAGCGGCGGTCCACATCGATGTAGACGCCGCCGATCTCATCGACGAGGTTCCCGAAGCCCTTGAAGTCGACGTTCACGTAGGCATGCACGCGCTGTCCGGTGAGCTCCTGCACGGTGTCGATGACCTTGGCAGGACCTCCCTTTCCGCTCTGCTCCCCATACGTGTAGGCCGCGTTGATCTTGTCGGTGCCGACCCCCGGGATGTTCACGTAGAGGTCGCGGGCGAAGGACAGCATCGAGATGAACCCGAGCTGGTTGTCCATGTGGACGAGGATGATCGAGTCGCTGCGGCCCGGGTCGCCCTGGTCCCTGCCGCGGCTGTCGGACCCGATGAGCAGGATGTTGATGGGCTTGCCGGGCTCCACCGGGTCGACGACCTTGCGCGCCTCCTTCACCCGGGTGGTGTTCGGACTGATGGTGGCGATCGTCTCCTCGACGAACTGGTAGCCCGCCCACAGCGAGCCGGCCGCCACGGCCAGGCCGATCCACATGGTCCACAGGCCGAGGGTGATCCAGCGCGGCGTGCGGCGCGGCATCCGGTAGTACCGGGCGTTGCGGTGCAGGTCGGGGGCGCGGCGCCCGCCGCCCCGCCCGCCGGGGGGCGTCGTGGGGGGCCGGGTGCTCATGCGCTGGTCGTGGCCCGCTCCACGCCGGCGGCCACGCTGCCGACGAACTCCACCAGGGCCCGGCGGTACCGGCCGAGGCTCTCGATCTCCACGTACTCGTTCGGGCCGTGGTGCCCCGCGCCGACGGGCCCGAACTCGACGGCCGGCACCCCGACCTCCAGGAACGGGATGGCGTCCGAGGATCCGTCGCGGCCGACCGCCCTGGCGCCCGGTTCCATGGGCCGCACCGCGGCGAGGAGCCCCTCCACCATCGCGTGGTCCGACGGGACGTCGGCGGCGGCCTTGTCCAGCAGTACCTTCACCTTGACCTGAGGGTCAAGGTTGGTGATCTGTGCCAGCACCTCGCCCGTGTCCTGGCCCGGCAGCGTCCGCACGTCGATGCACATCCGGCATTCGTCCGGGACCTTGTTCAGCGCGTCCCCACCCTGGATGCGGCCGAGGTTCAGCGACGGCGCGGCGAACATCTCGGTGGACTCCGCCATGAACGGCAGCAGCCCGATCTCGCGGTACAGGTCCATGGCCCGAAGCACGGCGTTCTCACCCAGCCACGGGGTGGAGCCGTGGGCCGCCAGGCCCGGCACCTCGAGCTCCAGCAGCAGCACGCCCTTGGCCTGCACCCCCACGTGCAGGTCGGTGGGCTCGCCGCACACCACGAAGTCGGCTCGCAGGCCGTCGCGCACCAGCATCTCGGAGCAGTTCGCCCCCGGATCGGCACGTTCCTCGTCGGGCACCACCACCATCTGCAACTCCGCGCCCTCCAGGCCGCGGGCGCCCAGCTCGGCGGTGGCCATCATCATCGCGGCGAGCGCGGCCTTCATGTCGTAGGCGCCGCGGCCGTACAGGCGCCCGTTCTCGCGCACCGGCACGAACTGGTCCGGGTGCCCGGGCACCACGTCCAGGTGCCCGTTGAAGAGCACGCGAACGGGACCGGATCCCACGGTCGCGATCAGACAACGGCGGCCGTCGAGCCGGACCTCGCGCACATGCACGCCGCGGCCGTCGAACCACCCCGCCACGAAGTCGATGGCGCGGTCCAGGCCCTCATGCTGCGACGTGTCGAGCGAGATGAGCTCTTCGGCCAGATGGGCCTCGTCCACCGGGAAAGGATAACCCAGCACCCCTCGGACCGAGAGACCGCCCCGGTTCCGCCCCCCGAACCCCGCCGGCCCGGCGGCGCGGGCACCCCGCCTCACCCGCCCTGGGCGCCCAGCTCCCCCTCCGCCACGCGGCGCGCCAGCTCCACGCGGGAGCGCACGCCCACCTTGCGGTAGGCGTTGGACAGGTGGAACTCGACGGTCTTGGTGGACAGGTACAGACGCGCCGCGACCTCCTTGTTGCTGAGCCCCTCCGCCACGAGCATCGCCACCTGCAGCTCCTGGTGGGTGAGCGGCAGGCCACGGTCGGGCGCCGGGGTGCTCACCCGCACGCCGGAGGTGGCCAGCAGCGACTCGGCGCGCCCCGCCCAGGGCTCGGCGCCCAGCCGCCGGAAGGTCGCGATCGCCGTCTCCAGAGGCGCGCGGGCGTCCATGCCGCGTCCCTGCGCCAGCCGGCGCTCCCCGAGGCACATCAGGGTGCGGGCCTGCTCGAACGGGTACGGCAGCGTCCCGAACCGCGCCCATCCGTCCTCGAACGTGGCCTCCAGGCCGTCGTCGGCGACCAGCTTCACCCGGCACCGGTGGGCCAGCAGCAGCGCCAGGTCCGAGTCCAGGCGCCGCGCCTGGGCGAGCAGACGCGCCGCCTCGCGCATCGCGCGGTCGCGGGCGCCGGTCAGCATCAGCGCCTCCACCAGGTCGGCCTGGTACGGCACCACGGCCGGGTTGCCGACGCCCATCCGCAGGAGCCGGTGGCGCGTCGCCTCCAGGTGCGTGAGCGCCGCCGCCGCGTCGCCCCGCGAGAGCTCCAGCAGCCCCAGGGCTGCGAACGCGAGCGCCGGCGCGGGCACCATCGACACGTCCCGACCCAGCCGGATCGCCTCCGCCGCCGCGCCGTGCGAGGTCTCCCCGTCGCCGCGGGCCGCGCTGATGCGGGCGATCACCGCCAGGGCCCGCACCCGGACGGTCCGGTGGCCCGTGAGGGCCGCCAGCCGCGCCGCGTCGTGCGCATCGGCGAGCGCGGCGTCCCACTCACCCAGCTGGGCGCGGACGCGGGCCCGGTCGGCCAATGCCACCACCCGCGTGCCCGCGGCGATTACCGGGGAGGCGGGATCCAGGACGCGGTCGAGGGCCTGCAGGGCACCGCCGAACTCGCCGAGCCACAGGTTGGCGTCGACGGCCATCGACAGGTCCTCGTCGGGCACGTCGCCGGTGGGGTCGCCGAGCGCCATCACGTCCCGCCAGCCCGGGTCGCCCACCAGCAAGCGGCAGGCCAGCAGCATCGTGCGCGCCGACGCGCGGACGCGGGCGTTGGACAGAGGCGCGAACTCGACGGCCCTGCGGGCGGACCGGGCGGCCGTGGCGGCGGTGTCGCCCAGCACCGCGGCATGCGCCGCGGCGGTGAGCGCCTCCGCCGCCTGCGCCCGGTCGGTGGGCGCCAGCAGATCGGCCGCGTGGGTGAACGCGCCCACCGCGGAGCCGATGGGTCCGCGGCTCAGCAGCGCGCGGCCCCGCAGGTTGAGGACCCGCCCGCGCACCGGATGCGGCAGGGCCTGCTCCAGCAGGCGCTCGGTGAGGGCCAGCGCCCGGTCGAGGTCGCCGCCCAGCATGGCGTTGCGGGCCGCGGACTCCAGTCGCCGGGCGGCGGCGACCGGATCGGCGCTCAGCGTTCCCGCCCGGGTGGCGGCCTCGGCGGCGGCCAGGAAGGCGGTGCGAGCGGCCATGCCGGCGGCCACCCGTTCCAGCTCGGCGGCGACCGCCTCGTCGGGGCCGGTCGCCGCCTGCGCCAGGTGCCAGGCACGGCGGTCCTGGTCGCCGTGCTGCGCGGTGGCCGCATAGGCCAGGTGGGCCGCGCGCCGCGCGTCGTCGTCCGGAGCGTGGTAGGCCGCCGACCGCATCAGCGGGTGCGCGAACCGCACCTGGGCGCCGTCGAGCATCACGATCCCCAGCCGCTCGGCCTCCTCCAGCAGCACCGGGTCGAGCCCCAGGTGCCCCAGTGCGGCCACCACGTGCTCCAGCCGTCCGCTCTCGCCGGCCGCCGCCACCATCAGCGCCCGGCGGGTGGCGTCGTCGAGGTCCGCGAGCCGCTCCGCCAGGCGCTCGGCGAGGGTCGCCGCCGTGGGCAGGGGATCGGTGAGCGGTTCGGTGCCCCGCAGCTGCCCGGGGGTGAGCGACCGCGCGATCTCCGTGAGCGCGAGCGGGTTGCCGCCGGTCCCCTCCACCAGCCGGTTGAGGACCTGGGTGCTCACCTCCGCGGTCGCCAGCAGCAGCGCCGCATCCGCTACGTCCAGGCCGTCCACCGCCAGGTGCGGGAGGTCGTCGGGCGCGAAGGGCCCGGCGCCGTCGGCCAGCGTGGTGAAGAGCATGGCGATGCCCTCCGCGTCGAGGCGCCGCGCGGCGAACAGCAGCGCCTCGGCGGAGGCCGCGTCGAGCCAATGCGCGTCGTCCACCACCACCAGCGCGGGACCGCGCTCGGCGATGGCCCCCAACAGCCCCAGCACCCCGGCGTACACGGCGAAGCGGTCCGTCTGCTCGGCGCGGTCGCGGCCGAGGGCGGCCCGCAGCGCCACCGCCTGGGGACCCGGGAGGGCATCGAGCAGCCCCATGTGCGGGCGCAGGAGCTCCCCCAGCGCCGCGAAGGGGACGTTGGCCACCGGCTGGAGCCCGGCCACCCGGAGGATGGTCATCCCGCCCGCGGAATCGACCGCGTCGTCCAGGAGCGCGGACTTGCCGATGCCCGCGTCGCCGCGCAGCACCAGCGATCCGCTGCGCCCGGCGACGGCGCCCGCGATGAGGCGCTCGATCTGCGCCCGCTCCGAGGCGCGCCCGACGATTCGGCCCATGGATCGCAACCTAGTGTCAGGTTATGGCATGTCGCACGCCCCCCTAGGGGGTGCCCGGCGTCACCTCCCAACGCACGGGGAAACCTGGGGAAACCCCCGGTGCGACCACCCACCGCGGCCCGGCAGCATGCCGGCGCCAGGTGCGGCGGCGCTTCCGATGGGCGACACCCTGGGTGGACGGACCCACCCTCCCCGGTGGGTGAAGACCGCAGGTACGCGCCGCGCCTGGCGACCAGCTCCCCCGACCCCGTACGAAGGAGCGCGCATGGAGCTCGAGGGGCGACATGTCCTGGTGACGGGCGCATCGCGCGGCATCGGGGCGTCCATCGCGGAGGCGATGGCCGCCAGGGGTGGCCCGGTCCGGGGACGCGCTGGCCGAGGTCGCCGCCAGGACCGGCGCCGTCGCCATCACGGCGGACCTCACCGATCCGGAGGTCCTGGAGGGCCTGCTGGCCCGGGTCGAGGCGGAGGCCGGACCGGTGGACGTGCTGGTCAACAACGCCGGGGTCGACAGCACCGGATCCCTCACGGCCATGACGCCGGACCAGGTGCGGCGCACGATCGACCTCAACCTCACCGCCCCCGTGGAGCTCACCCGGCGCGTGATCCCGGGGATGGTCGAGCGCGGCGGCGGCCACATCGTGAACGTGTCATCGCTGGCGGGGTACGGATGCCTGCCGGGCATCGGCGTCTACTCGGCGACGAAGTCCGGCCTCACCCACTTCACCGCGGCCCTGCGGGCCGAGCTGCGGGGTCTGCCGGTGCGCACCACGGTGGTGGAGGTCGGCATCGTCCAGCCCACCGACATGGCCGCGTCCGGGCTCGCATACCCGCCGTTCCGGGACGCGTGGAACCGGCTCAAGCGCCTGGGGATCATGCGCGACGTCCGGCTCGAGCAGCTCACGCGCGCGGTGGTGCGGGCGGTGGAGCGCGACCGGCGGCACGTGCGGCTGCCCCGCCGGGCGTTCACGCTCAGCGCGCTCCCGGAGGCGAGCCGGCGGACCACCGAGTGGCTCCTCACGGGGGTGGCGCCGCGGGTGCCCCCGGGCTGACCGGCTCCGGCGCGCGGCCGGCGTCGATCTCGGCCACCGGGTTCGCCAGACCCCACGCGCCCGCGGCCACCAGCACGGCGGCGCACGCGGCCAGGCTCCAGCGGATCCCCACCAGATCCCGATGGCGATCGGCCCGATCACGGCGAGCTGGTAGAGCCCCAGCATGCGGCCCACCATCGACAGCGGCGCGCGCAGCTGCACCGCCGTGTTGGTGGCGATGAACAGCCAGATCCAGAAGGCCCCGCAGAACGCCATCGCCGCGATGGCCACCGGCAGCGACGGCGCCACCGCCACGCCGGCCATCCCGGCGCCGAACACCGTGGTGGCCAGCGGGAGCGCGACACCGCGGCGCAGCCCGCCCGCGTGCAGGCGCTCCAGCAGCCAGGCGCCCGGCAGCGCCCCCGCGCCCATGGCCCCCAGCAGCACCCCCAGCCCGCCGGGACCGGTGCCCAGCCGCTCCGCGACCACCGGGGCGAGCTCCTGGATGGGCGACGCGAACGCCGCGAAGCCGGCCATCCCGATGAGCAGCCGCCGGATCGCCGGGTCATGGCGGGCCACGGCCAGGGCCACCCGCATCGGCACCCCGCGGCCCCGCGTGCCGTGTTCGCGCAGGTGGGCGCGCATCAGCACGCCGATGAGCGCCAGGAACGACACCGCGTTCACCGCGAAGCACCAGGTGGGCCCCAGCGTCACGAACAGGCCGCCGCCGACGGCGGGACCGAGAAAGCGCGCCACGTTGATGCCCGCGGCGTTCAGCGACACGGCCTGGGACAGCCGCTCGGCGGGAACCAGGGCCGGCACCAGGGCCAGGATCGCCGGCAGGCCCAGCGCGAAGCCCACGCCCAGTGCGAACGTGAGGACGTAGATCGTCCACACCCCCAGTAGCCCCATTCCCGACAGCACGGCCATCGCGACCGCGGCGACGCCCTGGACGGCGAAGGTCCAGATCCCGACCGCGCGGCGGTCGAAGCGATCCGCGAGCTGTCCGCCGAAGGTCGACAGCGCGAACGCCGGGCCCCGGGCGACCAGGGCCAGCGCGCCGACGGCGGTGGGCGAGCCGGTGAGCTGCAGGATGAGCCACCCCGAGGCGACGATCTGCAGCCAGCTGCCGCAGTTCGACGCCAGCGACGCCAGCCAGAACCGCCGGAACCCGGGAATCCGCAGGACGGTCGGAATGGGGGCCATCGGCGCATCATGCCCTGCCGCGGGGTGAGAGGATCGCCGCGTGCGAGCCCGATACGACGTGGTGGTGGCCGGGGGCGGCCACAACGGCCTGGTCGCCGCCGCCTACCTGGCGGGCGCCGGCCGGTCGGTGCTGGTGTGCGAGCGCCGGGACGTCGTCGGCGGCGCGGCGGTGAGCGAGCGGGTCTTCCCGGGCGTCGACGCCCGGCTGTCCAAGTACGCCTACCTGGTGAGCCTCATGCCGCGCCGGATCATGCGCGAGCTCGGCGTGGACGTCGACCTGCGCCCCCGCCGCATCGCCTCGTACAGCCCCGTCCTCCGCGACGGCCGCCACACGGGGCTGCTGGTGGACCGCACCGACCCCGGGCGCACGCGCGAGGGGTTCCGGGTGCTCACCGGGTCCCACACCGAGCACGACGCCTGGGAGCGGTTCGGCGAGGCGACCGCCCGGCTGGCGCGGGCCGTCTTCCCCACGCTGCTGGACCCGCTGCCGACCCGCGCGCAGCTGCGGGCGCGGGTGGGTGACGACGCCCTGTGGGAGGCGGTGGTGGAACGCCCGCTGGGGGAGGTCATCGAGGCCACGTTCGCGGACGACCTGGTACGCGGCATCGTGCTCACCGACGGCCTCATCGGCACGGTCCGCGACGCGCACGCCGCGGATCTCGTGCAGAACCGCTGCTTCCTCTACCACGTCATCGGCGACGGCACGGGGATGTGGCGGGTCCCGGCGGGCGGGATGGGCGCGGTCAGCGGCGCCCTGGAGCGGGCGGCCCGTCGCGCCGGCGCGGAGCTGCGGACCGGTGCCGAGGTCGTCGGCGTGCACGCCGACGGTCCCGAGCGGGAGGTCGTGGTGCGCGCCGGGGACCACGAGCACCGGGTGGCCGCCGGCCATGTCGTCGTCAACGTCGCGCCCCACGTGCTGGATCGCCTCATGGGCGCCGACCCCGGACCCGCCCCGCGGGGCGGCCAGCTGAAGGTGAACATGCTGCTGCGCCGGCTCCCCCGGCTGCGCGCGGGCATCGCGCCGGAGGATGCCTTTGCGGGGACGCTGCACGTGGACGAGGGCTACGCCGCGCTGGAGCGCGCGCACGCCCAGGCGGCCGCGGGGCATCTTCCGGAGCATCCGCCGTTCGAGCTCTACTGCCACAGCCTCACCGACCCGGGCATCCTGTCCCCGGAGCTCGCCGCCTCCGGCCACCACACGCTCACCCTCTTCGGCCTCCACATGCCGCCGGAGTGCTTCGCCGGGGATCACGACGCGGCACGCGAGACCGCGGTCGCCCGGTGCCTGGCGTCGCTGGACCGGTACCTGGAGGAACCGATCGCCGGGTGCCTGGCCACCGACGCCGACGGCCGGCCGTGCATCGAGGCCCACTCCCCGCAGGACCTGGAGCGTGAGCTGGGCCTCCCGGGCGGGCACATCTTCCACCGAGACCTGTCGTGGCCGTTCACGGACGACGCCGAGCCGGCCGGCACCTGGGGCGTCGAGACGCGCTGGCCCGGGGTGCTGGTGTGCGGGGCCGGCGCGGTGCGCGGCGGTGGGGTGAGCGGCATCCCCGGCCGGAACGCGGCGATGTCCGTCCTCCGGGACGGTTGAGGGGAATCCCTCCTGGACAGCCGCCCGGTGCGGGCGGATCATCTGAGCCCCACAGCACGGAGACCACGTGGATCGGGACACCTGGGCAGGGCTGGTCGAGACCGCGTTCGCCTCGCGGCGGGCCGAGAACGTCGCGGCGCTCTACACCGAGGATGGATGGCGCATCGAGCACGCCCGCCCCGGCGTGGAGCTGATGGGCCGCCCGGCCATCGCCGCCCGCATCGAGGGCTGGTTCGTCGCGGTGCCCGACTCGGCGCTGCGCATCACCGGCATCCATGGCGACGACGACGTCCGCGTGCTCGAGTGGATCTTCGCGGGCACCCACCACGCGGCCCACGAGGCCAGCGACAGCCGCCTGGGCACGCTTCCACCGCGCGGCGAGCGGGTGCACCTGCCCGGCGTGAGCATCTGCCAGATGGACGGCGACCTCATCGCCGTCGAGCGCTGCTACTTCGACGCGGCCACGCTCATGGCGGGGGCCGGCGTCATCCCCTGACGCCGATCCGGTCCGCACGCCCCCCGCTCCCAGGACCGGCGTATTTGACGCGAACCCGCTCTGGGCGGAAATTCCCGGGACCGACCAGGAGACCCTGAATGGCCGTCCCGTGCCGTGCCCTGCGCGTCCTGCCGCTCTCCCTCGTGCCACTGCTGGCGCTTTCCGCCGCCGCGGGCGCCGTGCCCGCGACGCCCCAGACCATCCTGAGGTCCACCTACGGCATCGATGGGCCCCTCGCCGTCACCGCGGGGAACGGCGCGGTGACGGCGTGGTCGGGCGGTCTGCGCGGCGCCTCGGTGTCATCGACCGAACATCGGGCCGGAACGGCCCTCTGGCCCGGCCCCGTGTCGATCGTGTCCGGAGTCGACGGCGGCGTCTGGGGGACCCGCCTCGCGACGAACGCCGCGGGTGACACCCTGGCGGTCTGGATGGTCGCCACCAGCGCGGGCGACACGACCAACGTCACCATCGAGGGCGCCCGCCGCACCGGCGCACGGACCTGGAACGCCCTGCCGCGCGTCGCGACCATCGCGGACGCGGCGTCGATGTACCGAGCGGATCTCCCCCGCACCCCGCTCGACATCGCGGTCACGCCGGACGGCACCGCGCTCGTCGCATTTGGGACACCCGACGGGTCGGTCACCGCCCTTCGCCTCGCGCCCGGCGCGGCGGCATGGGATGCCCCGGTCACCGTCCGGGGGGCCGTCGCCGGCCGGCTCGCTCCCGACCCCGCCGATCTGGCGCTGGCCGAGGCGCCGGACGGCACCGCAACCCTGCTCTGGACGGAGACCGCCCCCGATGCGACGCGGTCGATCGGCATCGCCACCTGGAGCGCCGGGACCTGGTCCCCGCCGGCGTCGGTGCCCGGGAGTGCTGGCGGCTACTACCCCGACGTCGAGGTGACCCCCGGGGGCGAGACGATCGCCGCATGGACGACACCCGGCGGCAACTGGGTGGCCACGCGGCCCGCCGGTGGGGGTTGGAGCCCCACCGTCCGCGCCGGGGGCGGGTACTCCCCGGAGATCGCCGTCGGAGCCAACCGCGTGGCCATCACCTGGCCGTCGGCCGGGAGGGGTGTCGCCCTCCGGAACGCCCCGGGCGGCGCGTGGGCCTCGTCCCGCGCCCCCGTGGCGCCGCTCGCGGCGGCGTTCGACCGGGGGGACCGGCTCCTCGTGGCCGGTCGCCTCAACAGCGGCGTGCTGGTCTGGACACGGCAGACCGAGGCCGGTGCCTGGGGCATCGCCCGCATCGCATCCCGCCAGCGGGACCTGATCGGCGTCTGGGGCGCCGCGATCGCGCCATCCCCGGCCGGCCCGCTGGCCACGCTCATCTGGGCGGGGAACGTCCGGGAGGGGCGGCTCGGCATGCCCCGAGGCGGCGCCGTCCTGCAGGGCATTGACATCACTGCGACGACCGGTGACCCGGTCGGGTCAGGGACGCTGCGACTGCCGTCGGCGCCCTCAACCGTCAGCGCGTACGCCGTGCTGTCGCTGGCCCCGCGGTTCACCAGATACGCCGGCCCCACACCGGTGCGCATCCAGACCCGGCGCGGCGGCCGGTGGCACACCGTGGCCGGCGATACCGCCGACACCGGCACCGCCGTCGAGATGCGGGTGGGTGGCCCCGGCCGTCTCCAGGTGCGACTCGCCTACGGCCCCGGATTCCGCCGCATCACCAACGCCGTCGCCGTGACGGTCATGCCCACCGCCCTGCGCCGGGCGGTCGCCGGATGGAGGCCTTGGGCCATCGCGGTCTCCGGGCGGGACCTGTGGGTGCTCAGCCAGACCAAGAGGGGTGCACCCAAGGAACTGCGCCTGCTCGAGGCCACGACCGGCAGGCTGCGCCGAGGGCCGGTGCGGATCGGTGGCGGCCCCTTCTTCGTGGCGTCACTGGTGGAGACCGGCGGGCCCGTCCTGATCGATCAGCAGGAGGCCGGCCGCCGCGTGCTCGACGCAGCCCGCCCGGGACTCCTCGGCCCCCCGGCCACCGTGGATCCCGGTGGCTGCACGGCTGCCGGCTGCACGCCGATCCGCGTCACCGCCGCGGGCGTCACGATCGCGGCATCCAGGAGCGTCGGGTACCAAACCGCGCCGCTCAGGGGGGCCGACGGCCGTGTGTGGGGCTTCGGTCCCGGAACGAGCGACGAGGGCGGCGGCTACTCAGCACCGGTTCTCGAATCGCCCGGCGGCGGCCCACCCGTCGCCCGAGACGCCCAGGGCCTGCTGGGCTACCACGGCGGGCACGTGGCCGACGCGCTGGCCGTGGACGGCGGGCTGTGGTTCCGCGGTGCCCTCCGCTCGGTCCTGTGGGTGGGGACCACCGGGCCGGGGGTCGCAAAGGGCGAGTTCGCCGCGATCACCGGAACGGGGCGCTGCGTCTGGGGCCTCACGTCCGGCCCACGACCGGCCCTCGTCCGCCTGCGGCAAGGGGCCGCACCGAACGGAACGCCCATCCCGCTCAGCGGCGTCACCGGACCGCTCCTGGAGAACTGGGCGGGGCCAATCCTCGCGGTCGCTCCGCGAACCGGATGGGTCATCTCCACCGCGGAGCAGACGCTCGTGAAGATCCCGCTCCCCGCCTGCTGAGGCGGAACGCTTCGGTGCGGGCCACGTGGGCCCGCACCGAACGCGATGCTACTTGCGGTTCTCGACCACCCGGAGGCGGTTCTCCGCGCGGCGCTTCTTGCTGACGGCCGCGACCATCGCGGCCTCGTCGTCGCCGGCGGCCGCGATGGCCTCCTCGGCGCGACGGAGCGCGTCCGCCCGCTCGGCCTGCTCGACCAGGATGAGCACCTGGTCCTCCTCCACCGCCATGTAGCCGTCGGTGGTGGCGAAGACCTCTTCGCTGTCGTCGAGCATCTTCAGCCGGCACTCGCCCGGCCGCAGGAACGCGACGATGGGCTGGTGCCGCGGAAGGATGCCCACCTCACCGGCGATGCTCGGCGCGACGATCATCGCCGCCTGCCCCGAGAACACGGTGCCCTCGGGGGTCAGGAGGCGGATGCCGAGACGCTTGCGGTCGGTGGCGTGGGTGGACACGTCAGGCCTTCATCGAGGCGGCCTTCTCGATCGCCTCGTCGATGGTGCCCACCAGGAAGAACGCCTGCTCCGGAAGGTCGTCGTGAAGCCCGTCCACGATCTCCTTGAAGCCGCGGATCGTCTCCGACAGCGTCACGTACTTGCCCGGGGTGCCGGTGAACGCCTCGGCCACGAAGAACGGCTGTGAGAGGAAGCGCTCGATACGGCGGGCGCGGCCCACGGCGAGCTTCTGCTCGTCGGTGAGCTCGTCCACGCCGAGGATGGCGATGATGTCCTGGAGGTCCTTGTAGGTCTGCAGGATCTCCTGGACCCGGGTGGCCGTCTCGTAGTGCTCGTCACCCACCACGTCGCGCTGCAGCACGCGGCTGGTCGAGTCAAGCGGGTCCACGGCCGGGTAGATGCCCTTCTCGGCGATCGCCCGCGAGAGCACGGTCGTGGCGTCGAGGTGGGCGAACGACGCGGCCGGGGCCGGGTCGGTGAGGTCGTCGGCCGGCACGTAAATGGCCTGCACCGAGGTGACCGAGCCCTTGCGAGTGGAGGTGATGCGCTCCTGCAGGTCACCCATCTCGGTCTGCAGGGTCGGCTGGTAACCCACGGCGCTCGGCATACGACCGAGCAGCGCGGACACCTCCGAACCGGCCTGCACGAACCGGAAGATGTTGTCGACGAACAGCAGCACGTCCTGGCCGCCCTCGTCACGGAAGTACTCGGCCATCGTGAGGCCGGTCAGGGCCACGCGCAGACGGGCACCCGGCGGCTCGTTCATCTGGCCGTACACCAGGGCCGTCTTGTCGATGACCCCGGACTCCTTCATCTCGAGCCGCTCGCCCACGCCGGCGAACACCGACAGACCGCCGTGCTCCTGGGCGATGTTGTGGATGAGCTCCTGGATGAGCACCGTCTTGCCCACGCCGGCACCGCCGAACAGACCCACCTTGCCGCCCTTCACGTACGGGGCGAGCAGGTCCACGACCTTGATGCCGGTCTCGAAGATCTCCTCGGTGGGGTTCAGCTCCGCGAACCCCGGGGCCTTGCGGTGGATCGGCCACTTCACGCCACCCTCGGGGATGGCGTCACCCTCGTCGATGGCCTCGCCGAGCACGTTGAAGATGCGGCCGAGCGTCTGCTGGCCGACCGGCACCGAAATCGGCGCGCCGGTGTCGTGCACGCCCGCGCCGCGGCCGAGGCCGTCGGTGGTGTCGAACGCGACGGCGCGGACGCGGTCGTCGCCCAGGTGCTGCTGCACCTCGGCCACCAGCGTGGTGCCGTCGGGACGGGAGATCTCCAGGGCGTTGTAGATCGCCGGGAGCGCGCCGTCGAACCGCACATCCAGCACCACACCCTTGATCTCGAGGATCGAGCCGGTGTTGTGACCAGTCTCTGCCATTGCGCTACTCACTCTCCTTCGGGGCGGGCGTCGGACGGACCAGGGCTACGAGAGGGCATCAGCACCGGCCACCACTTCCAGGATCTCCTGGGTGATCGCGGCCTGCCGGGCCCGGTTCATCGCCAGCGTCAGGTCATCGATCAGGGTCCCGGCGTTGTCGGTGGCGTTCCGCATCGCCGTGCGGCGTGCCGCATGCTCGGCGGCGGCGCTCTCGAGCATCGCGCGGTAGATCGTGGTGTCGATGTAGGTGGGGAGCAGCTTCGCGAGCAGCTCCTCCGGGGCGGGCTCGAAGATCGCCAGGGACCGCGACGGCTCCTGCTCCTCCTCGCCCTCCTCGATCACCCGGCTCCGGTCCACGGGAAGCAGCTGCTCCACGGTGACCTTCTGCTCCATGATCGACTTGAAGGCGTTGTAGACCAGCATCACGCGGTCCAGCCGGCCCTCGACGAACTCATTGACGACGTACTCCGCCACCTGGGCGGCGTCCGCGAACGTGGGGCTGCTCGAGAGGCCCTCGTAGGCCTTCTCGACCCGCTTGCCACGGAAGCGCAGCGTGCCGGCGCCCTTCTTGCCGACCGCGATGTAGACCACGTCCTCGATGCCCGCCTCGGCCAGCTCGTCGGCGACGCCGAAGCCGGCCCGCAGGACGTTCACGTTGAAGGCGCCCGCGAGCCCGCGGTCACCGGTGACGGTGATCACGGCCGCCCGGCCCACCTCGGGCCGCTCGTCCAGCAGCGGCAGCCCCTTCAGGTTGCCGCTCTGACGCGCCGCCTGCGACATGAGGCGGCGCATCGAGCTGGCGTACGGACGCAGCGACTCGATCTGCTCCTGGGCGCGGCGCAGGCGCGCGGACGCGACCAGCTCCATGGCCCGGGTGATCTTGCGGGTGCCGCGCACCGAGTCGATGCGCCGCTTGATGTCCCTGCTGCTCGCCATGTGTCCGCTCGACCGTCGCCGCTAGGCGGCTGCGGTCGCCTCCGCCGCCTCCGCGGCGGCCGGCACCCCGGAGAACGAACGGGCCACGCGCTCGCAGATCGCGTCGAGCTTGGCGGCGTTCTCGTCGGAGAGCTCCTTGGTGTCGCGGATGCCGGCGAGGATGGTGCCCTCGTCCTGCAGCGCGTCACGGATGCCCTGGTTCACGCGCGGCACGTCGGCGACGTCGACCGCGTCCAGGTAGCCCTGGTTGGCGGCGTACATGACGGCGACCTGGTCCTCCACCGGCCACGGCGCGTACTGCGGCTGGTTCAGCGCGGACACCAGGCGCTCACCGCGGGCGAGCGTCTTCTGGGTGGCGGCGTCCAGCTCGGAGCCGAACTGCGCGAAGGCCTCGAGGTCGCGGTACTGGGCGAGCTCGAGCTTCATGCGGCCGGCCACCTTGCGCATGGCCTTGATCTGGGCGGAGCCACCCACGCGGCTCACCGAGATACACCGGAGAAGAACAGCTTGCTCTCCAGGAAGATCTGCCCGTCGGTGATGGAGATGACGTTGGTCGGGATGTACGCCGACACGTCACCGGCCTGGGTCTCGATGATGGGGAGCGCGGTCAGCGACCCGCCGCCCAGCTCGTCGGAGAGCTTGCAGGCACGCTCCAGCAGACGCGAGTGGAGGTAGAACACGTCGCCCGGGAACGCCTCACGGCCCGGCGGGCGCCGCAGCAGCAGCGACATCTGGCGGTAGGCGTCGGCCTGCTTGGACAGGTCGTCGTACACGCAGAGGGCGTGGCGGCCGCTGTAGAGGAAGTACTCCGCCATCGCCGCACCGGAGTACGGGGCGAGGTACTTCATCGGGGCCGACGAGGACGCCGTCGCGGCGATGACCGTCGTGTACTCCATGGCGCCGGCGGAGCGGAGCTTCTCCACCACCTGGGCGACCGTGGAGGCCTTCTGCCCGATGGCGACGTAGAAGCAGTGCACGCCCTGGCCGCGCTGGTTGATGATCGCGTCGATCGCGATGGCCGTCTTGCCCGTCTGACGGTCGCCGATGATCAGCTCGCGCTGGCCACGGCCGATCGGGATGAGGGCGTCGATGGCCTTGATGCCGGTCTGGAGGGGCTCCTTCACCGGCTGCCGCTGCACCACGCCCGGGGCCTTGAACTCCACGGGGCGGAAGTGCTCCGTGTCGATGGGGCCGCGGTCGTCGAGCGGGTTGCCGAGCGGATCCACCACGCGGCCGAGGAGCGCCTCGCCGACGGGGACCTGGATGACCTTGCCGGTGCGCCGCACCGGGTCGCCCTCCTTGATGAGGAGGTCGTCACCCAGGAGCACGACGCCGACGTTGTCCTCCTCGAGGTTCAGCGCGAGGCCGGTGACGCCGTGCGGGAGCTCGAGCATCTCGAGGGCACACGGGCGATGCCGTCGCCGACCTGGAGGACCGTACCGACCTCCTCGACGTCGCTCTCGCCCTGGTACTGCTCGATCCGCTCGCGCAGCACCTTCGTGATCTCATCGGGGCGAAGCTTCATTTGAACCTTTCTCGCGGGCGGAAAATCGAAGCGCAGGACGCGCCGAGCTACGCGGCGGAGACCGCGTTGTCGACGGGAGCCTGTTCCAGGCTGCGACGCAGATCGTCGAGCTTCTGGCGAAGGGAGGCGTCGAGGACGAGCTCCCCGACGCGCAGCACGATCCCGCCCACGATGGACGGGTCGACCTGCTCGGTGAGGTCCACCTGCAGGCCGGTCTGCTGCGTGATGCGCTCGACGATGCGTGCGCGGAGGGCGTCATCCAGCGGGATCGCGGTGAGCGCGTGGACGTCGATGCGGCCGGCGGCCGATGCGACGCGTTCGGCGAACGCCGCGTTGATCTCGGCGAGGTCGCCCATGCGGCCCCGGTCGAGCAACAGCTGGAGGAAGTTGCGGACGAGCGGGTGCGCCCCGTCGGTGAGGCTCTCGACCGCGGCCTTCTTGGCCCGGGTCTCGAGCTCGGGGTTCACCAGCACGTGGCCGAGCTCGGAGTTGTCCTCCATCGCCTCGGCGAACGCGCCCAGGTCACGGCGCACGTCCTCGACGGCGCCGCCGTCGATCGCGGACAGGTGCAGTGCCTCGGCGTATGTGGTCGCGACGCTCATCCGTTGACCCCTACTGCTTCAGTGCCGTCAGGTCGGCCGAGTCGATGGCCTCCTCGATGAGGCGACGGTGGTCCGCCTCGGTGAGGGCCCGCCCGGAAACCTTCTCCGCGGCGGCCATGGCCAGCTGGACCACGTCGTCGCGCAGGCCCGACGCCGCGGCGCGGGTCTGTGCGGTGACCTGCTGATCCGCGTCGGCCAGCACGCGGTCACGCTGCTCGTGCGCGGCGGAGACGAGCTGAGCGCCCTGCCGCTCGCCCTCCTTGCGCGCCTGCTCGCGGAGCTGGTCCGCCTCGCGACGCGCGTCGGCGAGCTGGGTCTTGTAGTCCTCCAGCAGCGCCGCCGCCTCGTCGCGGCTGCGCTCCGCGTCCTCGATGCTCTGGGAGATCTCGGTGCGGCGCTTCTCGATCGCCTCGCCGACCGGCCCGAAGACGTACTTCTTCAGGATGAGCAGGCAGAGGCCGAACGTGATGAGCGTCCAGATCATCAACCCCGGCTGGGGGTCGAGGAGGACGTTCTCGCCCGTGACGAGGTGGACGTCGGTGAGCGGGGTGCCCATTACCTAGACCAGGAAGAAGGCCACGAAGCCCATCAGGAGCGCGTAAAAGGTGATCGCCTCCGTCAGCGCGAGGCCGAGGAAGGTGATACCGAGCAGCTCGCCGCGGAGCTCGGGCTGACGGGCGACCGATTCGACGGTCTTACCGAAGAGGTAGCCCACGCCGATACCCGGGCCGATAGCGCCCAGACCGGTTGAAAGGCCCAGGGTGATCGCCTTGGCGGCGTCAACGATGTTGCCCTCGAGTGCCATGGTTCTCCTTGATTCCTACGGGTGAGTGCTACGGGTCAGTGGGGCGCTTCCATCGCGTAACCGATGTACACGCCGGACAGCAGGGCGAAGATGAAGGCCTGAAGGCCCGCGACCAGCACCCATTCGAACACGTAGAAGAAGAGTGCGAACGGGATCGCGACGGCCCCGACGACGCTCCCCACCAGGACCGCGAAACCGGCGGCCATGATGATGAGCAGGTGGCCCGCCAGCAGGTTGGCGAACAGACGGACCGAGAGGCTCACGAGCCGCAGGAGCAGCGAGAGGACCTCGATGACGAAGATGAAGGGCTTCACGGGACCGGGGGCGTCCGGGATGAGCGTCTTCACGTAGCCGCCGACGCCGTGCGTCTGGACGCCCACCACCAGGGTCGCCAGGAAGGTGATGCTGGCGAGCGTGACGGTGACGTTGATGTTGGCGGTGGCGGCGTAGAGCCCCAGGTCGGGGATGCCGAGCGGGAACGTGCCCACCTCGTGCGAGGTCGGGAACGGGACGAAGCTGATGAGGTTGTTCACCGCGACGAACAGGAACAGGGTCGCCAGGTACGGGAACCACTTCGGGATGCCCCGGGCCGGCAGCGTCTGGCTCGTGATCTGCTTCTCCACGAACTCGTACGCCATCTCGACCACGTTCTGCGCCTTGGTGGGCCGCATCTTGAGGCCCCCGCGCACGACCCAGATCCCGCCGATGCAGATGATCGCGGTGGTGAGCAGCAGGTAGATGACGGCCTTGTTGATCGACATGTCGATCGGGCCGATCGTGAACTCGTACCAGTACGGCTCAACCTTGAACTCGAGCGAGGGGTCGAACTCCTCCCCCGCCGCGGCGGCGAACGCCGGGAGCATGAGCAGGGCGGTCGCGGCGGCCAGGATGGCCCCCCATACGGCACGTCGCGTCATGTGTCGGTCGTGGCTCCGGTCGCGGGGCGGTTGCGCTCCATCATTGCGAAGAGCAGCGCACGGCCCATGAGGTCGAACGTGAACGCCGCCAGGAAGACGAAGGCGGCGGTGATGGCGAGGGGCTCCGACACGCGGATGGCGACGATGAACAGGACGATCGCCGTGATCCACGCGCGGGACATCAGCGAGATGCCCGTCACGCCGACCGCCGCGGTGGCGGTCGTGCTGAGGGAGACCTTGGTGGTGAGCAGCTGCAGCGACCAGTTACCGACCCACAGCCCGATGCCCAGCAGCCAGCCGTTGAACGGGCCGTCGAGCAGGAGCACGAGGGGAAGGGCGATCACCGCGACCACAATGCCGAGGATCGCCGCCGCGAAAGGCAGGGCACCCTCCTTGGGGGAGGGATAGACACCGCTATTCATCGGTGGTCCGGCTGTTTGCGGGGCCAGGGACGAGTCGGGTCTCCTCGAGGCACGGGACTGCGCCGGCGGCTGTGCAGCCGTCAGGCGGGCCGGAGTATACCCATGGGCGGAGCCCCGCGTGCGGCCCTCACACGGTTGTGCGAATGCCTACATTGAGGGATGCCGGTTGGGCCGTGCGGCCAACTGCGGCGCCGCTCAGGGGCGCCCCACGGGGAGGTCGCGGTCCTGGGACTTGGCGGCCCGGCCGTCGCGCACGATCTTCACCACCGGGGTGTTGCGCCACTTCAGGATCTCGAGGACGTAGACCAGGTAGACGGCGGCCACCACGGCCATGACGCCCGCCGCCGTGATCACCAGCGTGCCGCCCAGCAGCCAGCCCCCGTCCTCGGCCCGGTACGGGACGAAGCGGATCGCCATGGCGACGCCGCCCATGAGCAGGCACCAGCCGTAGAGCGCCAGCACCGTCTTGCGCTGTCCCCACCCGATGGTGAAGAAGCGGTGGTGGAAGTGGCTGCGGTCGGCGGTGTAGACCGGCCGCCCGTGCTTGATGCGCTTCAGGATCACGAACGAGGTGTCCAGGATCGGGATCGCGAGCACCAGCAGGGGCAGCAGCAGGGCGACCGCCGCGGCGCTCTTCATGACCCCGCTCACCGCGACCCCCGCGACCATGAAGCCCAGGAACATCGAGCCGGTGTCACCCATGAACACGCGGGCGGGGTGGAAGTTGAACACCAGGAACGCCGCGCAGGCGCCGAAGATCGAGGCCGCCAGGATCGCGGGATCCGCGCGGTTGAGCGAGGCCGCGATCACGGCGAAGTTCATGGCGGCCAGCCCGGCCACCCCGGCGGCCAGCCCGTCCATGCCGTCGATGAAGTTGATCATGTTCACGATCGCCACGAACCAGACGACCGTGACCGGGTACTCGGCGATCCCGAGGTTGTGGACCCCCACCAGCGGCAGGGTGATGTGGTCGATCGTGAGCCCCGCGGAGACGGGGATCGTGGCGCAGGCCACCTGCCCCACCAGCTTCACGGCGGGATCGAGGCCCAGGATGTCGTCGACGGCGCCGATGAGGGCCACCAGGACCGCCCCCGCCACCAGCGCGCGCGCCTGCGGGTCGTCCGGCAGGTAGTAGAGCGTCGGCACCAGGACGCCCAGGCGCGGCGTGGGCCGCGTGTGGATGCGCCGGCCGGAGGGGTGGTCGAGCGCCCCCACGCGCCGGGCGAACACCGAGGCGAGCGGGGTCGCCGCCAGCGCCACCAATGCGGCGGCGACGGCGCAGAAGACCGGTATGAGTGTGGTCGTCACGTGCGCCAGTAGTCCCCTGGACCCACGGCGATCCGCCCGTGGGAGCCATCAGGTGGCGGCGATGCCGCCACACGTGGATGGGCGATTCTAGATCGGGTGCCGGTCCCCTGCCCGCCCGGCGGTCCGGTGCCGGTGCAGCAGACCGGCCACGCCGACCACCATGCGGCGCGGGACGACGCGCGACGCCATCCGGCTGGCGTGCGCCACGAGCCCGGTGGCGACGACCGGCCGGCCGCGGTCCAGGGCCCGCCAGGTCGCCCGCACCACGGCGGGCGCGTCGTCGATCGGCAGCATCCACGGCCAGCCGCCGCCCGCCGCACCGGGCCGCGCGCCCTCCCGGGTGAGGACCTCCGAGAACTCGGTGCTGGTGGGCCCGGGGCATACCGCCACCACCCGGACCCCGGTGCCGGCGGTCTCGCCGGCGAGGGCCTCGGCCAGCGACAGCTCGAACGCCTTGGTCGCGGCGTAGGTCGCCATGTGCGGCACCGGCTGGAACGCGGCGGCGCTGCTGACGATGACCAGGTCGCCCCGGCCGCGCGCGACCATGGGGGGCAGCGCGTGGGCCGCGAGGTCGAGCACCGCCAGGCAGTTGAGGCGGACCATGCGGCCCTCGCGCTCACGATCGAGCCCGGTGAGCGGCCCCAGCGACCCGAACCCGGCGTTCAGCACCGCGACCTCCAGCGGCGCCTCGTCCATCGCCGCCCGGCAGGTCGCCAATCCCTCGTCGGTGGCCAGGTCGCAGGCCACCACGCGCACCGGCACCGCGAAGCGGTCGCGGCAGAACGCGGCGACCTCATCCAGCCGCTCGCGCCGGCGGGCCACCAGCAGCAGCGGGTGCCCGCGTTCGGCGAGCGAGCGAGCGTACGCCCGTCCGAGGCCCGCGGAGGCCCCCGTGACGAGCGCCGCGCCGCGGCTCACGGCGCGTACATGCGGTCGCCCGCGTCCCCGAGTCCGGGGACGATGAACGCCATCTCGTTGAGGCGCTCGTCCACCGCGGCGACCGTGACCTGCACGTCCGGATGCCGGCTGGCCAGGTGCGCCAGGCCCTCCGGGGCGGCGATGAGGCCCGCCAGGCGCATGGAGGCGGGGTCGTGCTTGCGGATCTCGGCGAGCGCGTCGGCGGCAGACCCGCCGGTGGCGATCATCACGTCCAGCAGGATCACGTCCTCGCCGGAGAGGTCCTCCGGGACGCGCTCCAGGTAGACGTGCGGGCGGTGGG
>LNFM01009437.1_pt1 | contig 23135 bp, 23 predicted proteins | sample 596031 | NCBI WGS metagenome assembly LNFM01 (sample SAMN04254537, study PRJNA301005) | activated carbon metagenome | isolation source: dual media filters at the Ann Arbor, Michigan drinking water treatment plant | place: USA: Ann Arbor | reverse complement strand
CGCACCCGATCGAGGACGCGCTGGAGTGCATCACGCACAGCTTCTGCACGCTGGAGTTCGAGGACCAGCGGCCGTTCTACGACTGGCTGCTCGAGCGCCTGGCCGAGGCCGGGCTGCTGGCGCACCCGCTGCCCAAGCAGTACGAGTTCGGCCGCCTGAACCTGACCTACGTGATGACCAGCAAGCGCAAGCTCAAGGCGCTGGTCGACGAAGGCATCGTCAGCGGCTGGGACGACCCGCGCATGCCCACGCTGGCTGGCCTGCGCCGCCGCGGCTACACGCCCGAGAGCGTGCGGCGCATGGCCGAGGAGACCGGCGCCAGCAAGCACAACATCTGGGTCGACTACAGCGTGCTCGACGGCGCCCTGCGCGATCACCTCGAGGGCGTGGCGCCCCGCGCCATGGCCGTGCTGGACCCGCTGCCGCTGAAGCTGACCAACTGGGCCGAAGTCTTCGGCGCGGGCCACCGCGAGTCCTGCCAGGCGCCGGCGCACCCGCACCGCCCCGAGCTGGGCCTGCGTCGCTTCGAGCTGGGCCCCGAGGTGTGGATCGAACGCGATGACTTCGCCGAGACGCCACCCAAGGGCTTCTTCCGCCTCTTCCCCGGCAACAAGGTGCGGCTGAAGTACGGCATGGTGATCGAGTGCACGGGCTGCGAGAAGGATGCCGACGGGCGCGTCACCGCGGTGCTGGCCACCGTGGTGCCCGACACCAAGAGCGGCACACCCGGCGCCGACGCGGTGAAGGTCAAGGGCACCATCACCTGGCTGTCGGCGCACGACGCGGTGGCGGCCGAACTGCGGCTGTTCGACCGCCTCTTCGTCGAGGAACAGCCCGAGGCCGGCGGCCGCGACTTCCACGACAGCCTGAACCCGGCCAGCCTGCGCGTGGGCATCGGCTACGTCGAGGCCTCGGTGGCCGCAGCCGCGCCCGACGACAAGTTCCAGTTCGAGCGCCACGGCTACTTCGTGGCCGACCGCAAGGACCACGCGGCCGGCCGCCCGGTGCTCAACCGCATCACCGGCCTGAAGGAAAGTTGGGCAAAGTAGCGTTTCCGGACCGTTGCGGGGGGAACCTGCGACGGGATCTCGTTGTCCACCGAGGGCGCACCGGGCTGATGGCCTGCCGCCGCACCACGAGGAGACTTTCGATGAAGACCGCTCTTTCCACCCTGAACACCCTGCCCCGCACCGTGCTGACCGGCGCGCTGGCCGCCTCGCTCGCGCTGACCGCCGCCACGCCCGCCCTCGCCGCCGGCAAGGTCGAGGTGAGCTTCGTGCAACCCGACCGCTTCGCCGACATCGGCCGCAACCCCGCCGACCGGGAGCGCGCGCTGCAGGCCTTGCGTCAGCACATGGAGTCGCTGGCGCCCCGTCTGCCCGACGGCCAGACGCTAAAGCTCGAGGTGCTCGACGTCGACCTCGCCGGCGAGCTTCAGCCCGATCGAACGAGCACCGAGTTGCGCGTGCTGCGCGGCCGGGCGGACTGGCCCCGCATCACGCTGCGCTACGCCGTGCTGCAGGACGGCCGCACCCTCAAGTCGGGCGAAGAGCAGATCGCCGACATGACCTACCTCGACCAGGTGACGCCGATGCCGATGGCGGCCACGCTGCCCTACGAGCAGCGCATGATCGGCCGCTGGTTCGCCACCCGCATCGTGCCTGCACCCTGACGCGCCCGCCCCGCCGCACCGCTTCCCGCGGCCATCAACCGCCCGACCCACGGAGATCTCCTTGACCCGAACCGCCCTGCTGTCCCTGACCCTCGCCCTCGCCGCCTTTGCCGGCGCCACCTGGGCCCAGGGCGACGCCGCCCTCTCCAAGGCCAAGGCCGAGGCCGGCGCCACCACCACCGACAGCGGCCTCGTCTACCGCGCCCTGAAGGACGGCAGCGGCCCCAGCCCGAAGGCCAGCGACGTGGTGCGCGTGCACTACAAGGGCACCTTCCCGGACGGCAAGGAGTTCGACAGCTCGTACTCGCGCGGCAAGCCGGCCGAGTTCCCGCTCGACCGCGTCATCAAGTGCTGGACCGAAGGCGTGCAGCGCATGAAGGTGGGCGGCAAGGCCAAGCTCACCTGCCCGTCGGCCATCGCCTATGGCGAACGCGGCGCGGGCGGCGTCATCCCGCCGAATGCCACGCTGCAGTTCGAGGTCGAACTGCTGGGCATCGTCAAGTAGGGGTCAGCCCGGCGCGGCCTTCGGGCCGCGCAGGCGCTGGAACAGCGTCACGGCGCCCAGCACGATGGCGCCGGCGATGATGCCCACCACGCCGTCCAGCAGCGTGGGCAGCACGGTCCTGGCCACCGTGCCCAGGCCGGCCACCAGGCCTTCCACGGCGTGGTGCAGGAACGGCAGGCCGTGCACCAGGATGCCGCCGCCCACCAGGAACATCGCCGCCGTGCCGGCGATCGACAGGCCCTTCATCAGCCAGGGTGCCGCGGCCAGGATGGCGCGGCCCACGGCCTGCGACGCGCCGCTGTCGCGCCGGCTGAGCAGCAGGCCCAGGTCGTCGAGCTTGACGATGCCGGCCACGAAGCCGTAGACGCCCACGGTCATGATGATGGCCATGCCCACCAGCACGCCGACCTGCGTGATGAAGGGCGAGCTCTGCACCGTGCCCAGCGTGATGGCGATGATCTCGGCCGAGAGGATGAAATCGGTGCGCACCGCACCCTTGATCTTGTCGCGCTCGAAGGCCACCAGGTCGACCTGCGGGTCGGTGACGGCCCGCTTCAGGGCTTCCTTCTCGGCCTCGATCTTCTCGGGTGCGTGCAGGAACTTGTGCGCCAGCTTCTCGAAGCCCTCGAAGCACAGGAAGGCACCGCCCACCATCAGCAGCGGCGTCACCAGCCAGGGTGCGAAGGCGCTGATGAGCAGCGCTGCCGGCACCAGGATGGCCTTGTTGACGAACGACCCCTTCGCGACGGCCCAGACGACGGGGATCTCGCGGTCGGCTTTCACGCCGCTGACCTGCTGCGCATTCAGCGCCAGGTCGTCGCCCAGCACGCCGGCAGTCTTCTTGGCAGCGACCTTGCTGAGGATCGCCACGTCGTCGAGCACGGTCGCGATGTCGTCGAGGAGTGCGAGAAGACTGCTGGCCATGGCAGGCATTGTGGACCGAACCGGTAGCATCCCGCCCATGCGACCCTTGACCACCCTGCTGCCGCTGTTCACGGCCCTGTTCCTTCTGCCCGGGGCGGAGACGCACGCCCAGGTGGTCGACGAGGTGCCCTTCATCACCACGCCGGACCACGTCACCGTCGCCATGCTGGAGCTGGCCGGGGTGACGAAGGACGACCACGTCATCGACCTCGGCTCGGGCGACGGCCGCATCGTCATCACCGCGGCGCGCCGCTTCGGGGCCAGCGGTTTGGGCGTGGAGATCGTGCCCGAGCTGGTGCAGCGCAGCCGCGTCAACGCCGAGCGCGCCGGTGTGGCCGCGCGCGCAAGGTTCCTGGAGCAGGACCTCTTCAAGACCGACCTCGCACCGGCCAGCGTCATCACCATGTACCTGCTGCCCGACGTGAACCTGCTGCTGCGCCCCGCCCTGCTGAAGCTGAAGCCCGGCACACGCATCGTCTCGCACGACTGGGACATGGGCGACTGGGCGCCCGATCAGACCGTCACCGTCGACGTGCCGGACAAGGCCGTGGGCCTGGAAAAACTCAGCCGCCTGCACCGCTGGGTGGTCCCGGCAGCCGTGCAGGGCCGCTGGTGCGGGCCGGGCGGCAGCAGCCTGCGCATCGAGCAGCGCTACCAGTGGGTCGAGGGCGTGCTCGAGCACGCCAGGTCGCGATGGCCCCTGAAGGGCCGTCTGGACGGCAGTGCGCTGGCCTTGTGGGGCGCGGCCGGCGTGGGCCTGCAGCTGCAGGCGGGCGGCGATGTGCTGCGCGTCGTCTCGAACGCCGGCGGTGGCCCGGGGCGGGCGGGCAGCGACTACCGGCGCAGCGCCGCGGCGGTCTGTCCGGCGAACGGCTGAGCGTTCGACGCCGACAAGCTGCACCAGTCGACGGCAGCTCCGACGGCTTCCCTGACGGCGGCGCGGTGGCAGGGATGGTGGCTGACGACCCGCGGTAGGCCCCGAGAGTCTCAAGCCGGCGCGGACTGCGCCGATAAGACGTCCAGGTCCCGCGCAGCGTGCGCGGGCCACGCCCTTGCCGAGAGACGTGCCCCGATGAATGCTCCCTTCCTGGCGCCCTCGCCTGCCTCGTCGACCACCACGGCCATCCAGACCGAGCTCGACGCGGCCCGAGCCAAAGGCACGCTGCGCCAGATCGTGGTGCCGCCCTGCCCCGAGCTGCTGACCCGGCTGCAGGCCGTGCTGGCCGAGGCGCAGCCCGACCTGCAGGAAGTGGCCCGGCTGGCCTCCAGCGACGTGGCGATGTCGGCCACGCTGGTGCGTGTGGCCAACAGCCCGGCCTATTCCACCGGGGGTCCGGTGAACACGCTGGGCCAGGCCTTGAACCGGCTGGGTCTGGACATCACGGCGCAGACCATGACGGCCTTTGCCGTGAAGCACAGCATCCCGGTGAACCATCCGCGGCTGAAGGGCTTCTGGCAGCGTGCGTCCCGCCAGGCCGTGACGCTGCGCTTCCTGGCGCGGCAGCTGCCCGGGCTGTCGGAAGACCTGGCCTACACCTACGGCCTGTTCGCCCACGTCGGGCTGCCGGTGCTGCTGCAGAGCGTGCGCGGCTACGGCAGCACGCTGGTGGAGGCCGCCGCGCGCATCGACCGCCCGTTCGTCGCCACCGAAAACGCCAACCACGGCACCGATCATGCGGTGGTCGGTGCGCTGGTGGCGCGCGCCTGGCACCTGTCACCGGCCGTGATGTCGGCGATCCGGCTGCACCATGACCTCGACACGTTGGGCACGCAGCGCGTGGACGCCGAGGTGCAGACACTGATGGCCGCCGGCCTGCTGGCCGAGAGCTTCGTCAACCGCTACGAGGGGCTGCCCGAGGGCGCCGACTGGCGCAGCCACGGCAGCCAGGCCCTGCTGTGGCTGGGCGCCGGCGACAGCGACCTCGCGGCCTGGGAGGAACAGCTCAGCCCGCTGCTGGACGAGGCCTGAGGCGTCACCGGCGGCATGCCCGCCCGTCCGGCGGCACCGGTCTCTACCCGGCTTCGACCACCGACACACCGGCGCCCGACAGTTCCAGCGCCAGCGGGTCGCCCAGCGTCCACACGCGGCTGACGTCGCTGGAGACGACGAAGATCTCGCCCAGCGACGTGTCCACCGTCAGCTCCTGGAAGCTGCCGAGGTAGGCGCACTTCGACAAGGTGCCCACCAGCGCGCCCCCGCCCCCGCCCGCGCCCGCGCCCGGCGCCACCACGCGCCAGGCCTCGGGCCGCACGGCCACCTTCACCGGCCCGGCCCGCACGGCGCGACGCGAGCGCACCCCGATGGGCCCCAGGCTCACCGAACCATCGGCCGCCGCCTGCCCCGAGAAGAGCATGGCCTCGCCCATGAAGCCGGCGACGAATTCGCTGCCGGGCTGTTCGTACAGCTGCTGCGGCGATCCGGCCTGGGCCACGAGGCCGGCGTTCATCACGATGATCGCGCCTCGCTCTGGTCGTGCGTGACGTAGGCCACCGTGAGCTTCAGGCGCTGCTGCAGCGCGCGGATCTCCTCGCGCATGCTGCGGCGCAGCCGCGCGTCGAGGTTGGACAGCGGCTCGTCGAACAGCATCACCGAGGGCTCGAGCACCAGCGATCGCGCCACCGCGACGCGCTGCTGCTGGCCGCCGGACAGCTCGCTGGGCAGGCGCTCGTCGTAGCCGGCCAGTCCCACGATGTCCATCGTGGCACGCGCCCGGCGCAGCGTCTCTTCCTTGCCCACGCCCACCACCGACAGGCCGTAGCCCACGTTCTCGATGACGTTCATGTGTGGGAACAGCGCGTAGCTCTGGAAGACCATGCTCACGTTGCGCTCGGCGGGCCCGAGCGTGGTGACGTCCTGGCCGTCGATGAAGATCTGCCCCGAGGTGGGCGCGTCGAGACCGGCGATCATGCGCAGCGTCGTCGTCTTGCCGCAGCCCGAGGGGCCGAGGATGGTCGTCAGCGTGCCCTTGGGCACCGTGATGTCGATGCCCTTGACCACCAGCGGCGACTTCGAATCGCCGTAGCGCTTGGTGACGTTCCTGAACTCGATGCCTGCGGTCATGCCGAAGCCTTTCTGCGCCCCAGCCGGCGCTCGCCGACGAGGAACTGGATCAGTGCGGTGGCCGCCGACATCAGCACGATGAGCACCGTGCAGTAGGCCAGCGCCACGCCGTAGTCGCCGTTGCCGACGCGGCCGATGATGTAGGTGGTGGCGAGTTCGTTTTCGGCCGTCACCAGGAAGATCACGGCCGACACCGTGGTCATGCTGCGCACGAAGCTGTAGACCAGCGCGGCCACCAGCGCCGGCTTCAGCAGCGGCAGCACCACGCGGCGCAGCGTGGTGGCCGTGCCGGCGCGCAGCATGGTGCTGGCTTCGTCCAGGCTCTTGTCCAGCTGCTTGAAGCTCGCGGTGCCCGCGCGCACGCCCACCGGCAGGTTGCGGAAGATGAAGCACAGCACGATGATCAGCCCGGTGCCCGTCAGCTCGAAGGGCGGCACGTTGAAGGCCAGGATGTAGCTCACCCCCAGCACCGTGCCGGGGATGGCGAAGGCCAGCAGCGCGGCGAACTCGAAGGCCCGCTGCCCCATGAACTGCGTGCGCGACAGCAGCCAGCTGATGAGCAGCCCGATGGCGGCGCACAGCGGCGCCGCGATGGCCGCCAGCTTGACGGTGGTGAACAGCGAGTTCCAGGCCGTGCCGGCCCAGATCAGCCCGTGCTCGCCCCACTGCAGGTCGAAGGCCGTGCGGAAGTGCGCCAGCGTGGGCGTGTAGTCGCGGCCCCAGGTCTGCACGAAGCCGCCGACGAAGGCGAACACGTAGACCACCACGGTGAAGGCCAGCCACGGGCCGGCCACGCCCAGGCACAGACGTCGCACGCCGTCGGGCAGCGCCATGGCCACGCCGGCGTCGCCCTTGCCCGACACCGTGGTGTAGCTGGTCTTGCCCAGCACGCGCTGCTGGATGAAGAACACCGTGAGCGCGAAGCCGGTGAGGATCAGCGCCAGCGACGCCGCACGCCCCTGGTCGTACTGCGCGCCGACGATGGCGAAGAAGATGTCGGTGGACAGCACGGCGTACTGCCCGCCCACCACCACCGGGTTGCCGAAGTCGGCGATGCTCTCGATGAAGCCCACGAGGAAGGCATTCGCCAGCCCCGGCTTCATCAGCGGCAGCGTCACCGTCATGAAGGTCTTGATGCGGCTGGCACGCAGCGTCTGTGCGGCCTCTTCCATGCTGGGGCTGATGCCCTGCACCACGCCGCGCATGATCATGAAGGCGATGGGCGTGAAGGCGAACATCTGCGCCAGCCACACGCCGAGCAGGCCGTAGAACCAGCGCGTGGGCGGGATGCCGAAGGCCCATTCGAGGAACTGGTTGACGATGCCGGCACGGCCGAACAGCAGGATCAGGCCCAGGCCCACCACGAAGGGCGGCGTGATGATGGGCAGCAGCGCCAGCACGTTCAGCGGCCGCGACAGCCGCTTCGAGCCTCGCTCGGCCATCAGGGCGATCAGCGTGCCCATCACCGTGGTGCCGGTGGCCGTGAGCAGGGCCAGGAACAGCGTGTTCCAGGCCACGCCGCAGCGCACGCCGCCGGCCAGGCAGGACAGGCCCCACACGCGCTCGTGCGCCAGGCGCTCGACGAACGCGGGCATCGAAACGCTGCCGTCTTCGGCCAGGAAGGCACCGACCAGGCTCTTGCCCACCGGCAGCGCCACGAACAGCAGCAGCAGCGCGCTGCAGAACACCACCGCCCCGGCCACGAAGAGGTCGCCGCGGAAGTAGCCCAGCCGCGCCACGCCGGCACCCAGCAGCATCAGCAGCGACAGCAGCACCAGCGCGGCGCCCAGGCCGACACCGAACTGACCCGAGGGCAGGGTGCCGAACAGCGCGCCCAGGGTCTCGAAGGCCCAGCCCTGGGCACCGATCGCGAAGCCCGCGCCGAGTAGGCCGATCAGGCCCAGCCCCGCACCGGCCACCAGCACGCGGCCCTGGGGGCGGCCCGCCGGCAGCCCCACCGCCACCGAAGCGACGAGCAGCCCGAGCAGGCCCAGCCACAACCAGGGCTTGCCGTGCACGATGGCCTGCACCAGGCCGCCGGCGGTCGCGGCACCGCCGAACACGCCCGGCAGCGACGACCACAGCGACTGGTTCTGCGGGAAGTACCAGGGCAGCAGCACGAAGGCCGCCAGCCCCAACGCCAGCCAGCCCAGCATGGCACGGCGCGCCCGCTGCGCGCCGCGGTTCATCACGGCGGTCATCTCAGTTTTCCAAGCCCGAAGTCAAATGGCGGATCGGTCGCATCTGCGCCATCAAGCGAACGCCGCGGAACCGGCTTCGCCGGGCCACTGGCGTTGCCCCCTTGAGGGGGCGCGCGAAGCGCGTAGGGGGTGGTTCATCTCGGCAGAGAGTTCACCTCTTTTTCCCACTTGCTGATCAGGCGCCGCCGCTCGGCGCTGGCGCCGTACTTGGCGTAGTCGTAGTTGATGAACTTGATGCTCTTGAAGTCCGGCACGCGGGGGTCGACGGGCGTGGACTTGTTCGACGGCAGCTGGAACTGCTTGGCCGCGGCGCCGAACTGCTGGGCCTGCGGCGTGAGCGCCCATTCGTAGAACTTCTTGGCCTGCTCGAGGTTGCGCGCCCCCTTGATGATGCTCATCGAGCCGATCTCGGCGCCGGTGCCGTCGGTCGGCGTGATGGTGGCGATGGGGAAGCCCTGCATCGCCTCGCCCGGGCCGTCGTGCACGAAGCTGATCGACACCGTGGTCTCGCCGCGCGCGGCGGCCTTGATGGGGCCGGTGCCCGAGCGCGTGTACTGGCTGATGTTCTTGTGCCGAAGGCCTTGTCCTCGCCCATCAGCTGCACCAGCGTGGCCACCATCGTGTAGGCGGTGCCGCTGGAGGCCGGGTTGGCGACCTGGATCTCGCCCTTCAGCGCCGGGTTCAGCAGGTCGTTCCAGGTCTTGGGCACCGGGATCTTCTTCTTGGCGATCAACTCGGTGTTGTAGCCGAAGCCCAGCGGGCCGGAGTAGATGCCCACCGTCTTGAAGCCGCTCTGCTGCGCCTGCTGTTGCGCCCACGCATGCAGCTGCGGCAGGTTGGCCGACTTGTACTCCAGCGACAGGCCCTGTTCGGCGGCCTGCAGGTGGGGGTCGCCGGTGCCGCCGAACCAGACATCGGTCTTCGGGTTGGCGCGCTCGGCGATGAGCTGCGCCAGCGCCTCGCCCGAGCCCTTCAGCGACATGTTGACCTTCACGCCCGTGGTGCGCGCGAACACGGTCTGGATCATGTTGCACCACTCGGCCTGCACCGAGCAGATGACGTTGAGCTGGCCGGCGTCCTGCGCGTGCGCGGCCGGCATCGCCGCTGCGAGCACGGCACTGGCCATCAGGGTGCGGGTTCTGTTCATCGTGGGTCTCCGGTGTGGTGTTGGGGTGAGGCGGTGCCGTCGGCCGGCAGGTTCCAGCGCACGACGGCGTCGACACCGACGGCCTGTTCGCCGTCGCTGCGGTTGAAGAGATGCACCTGGGCGCCCAGCGCCTCGGCAAGCTGGCGGCAGATCGACAGCCCCAGGCCGATGCCGGTTCCGCCGCTGGCCGCTGCAAAGGGTTCGAACAGGCGCTCGCGGGCTTCGTCGCTGATGCCCGGGCCGCTGTCCCAGACGATGAGCTCGGGCCGGCCCGCCACGCTGCGCACCACCATGCCCAGCGGCGCACCCGGCGGGCTGTGCTGGATGGCGTTGGCCAGCAGGTTGCGCACCAGCTCGCCCAGCATCCAGGCGTCGGCCGGCAAGGACAGCGGCGAGGCATCGAGAGCGAACTGCAGGCGACGCGTGGCGATGAGGGGCGAGAACTCCAGGGCCGCTTCCTGCGCGATGTCGTCGAGCCGCAGGGCCTGCCAGGGCAGCTTCTGCGACTGGCGCTGCTGCAGCTTCATCTGCGACAGGAACTGGTTGGCCACTGCCGTGGCGCGGTCGACGGTGCGCAGCATCTCGGGCACGCGCGGCTCCAGCGAAGCGCCCGCCACCGACTGCAGCTGCGTGCGCAGCACCGCCAGTGGCGTGCGCAGCTGGTGCGAGGCGTCGGCCAGCAAGCGCTGATGGCGCTCGGCGGCCTCGCGCTGGTGCTGCAGCAGACGGTTGACGCCGCCGGCAACGCCATCGACCTCGTTCAGTGGCGAGGGCGGCAAGGGCGACAGATCGTCGGCGCGCCGCGCCGCCAGCTGCGCCTGCAGCACGGCCCAGGGCCGGGCCGCCACGTGGCCGGCCGCTGTGGCCACCGCCAGCACCGCCACGGCGCCGGTCACCGCCTGCTGCCAGGGCGAGCCCGGCAGGCCGAGCGCGAGGGGGTCGAGCTGCCAGAGCGCCCCGCCCAGCAGCAGCAGGCCCGGCACGGCCACCACCGCAGCCACCGCCAGTGCCACCGAGCGCCGCGGGTCCGCAGCGAAGTTCCACGCGGCCGGCGCCGCCGGGCGGGGCCGAGGCATGGTGGCCGGTGGCAGCGCGTCGCTGCGGCTCATCGCAAGGCCCCCGACGCCGCGCCCGACGCCGCGCCCACCAGCGCCGGCGTGTCCTCGCACAGCACGTAGCCCACGCCGCGCAGCGTGATCAGTTCGACGGCCGCACCCGCCAGGCGCTTGCGCAGACGGTGCACCACCACCTCGATGGCGTCGGGCTGGGGCGATTCGGCCTCGTCGGCGAACACGGCGGCGAACAGGCGGTCCTTGGGCACGGCATGGCCCGGCTGGACCATCAGGGCACGCAACAGCGCCGCTTCGCGCGGCGACAGGTCCAGCGGCCGGTCTCCGAGGAACAGCGCGCCACTGTCGTGCTCGCAGCGCAGCAGGCCGCAGCGCAGGTCGCCGGCCCCCCGGCGGCGGCGGATGATGGCGCGCAGCCGCGCCTCCAGCTCGTCGAGGTCGAAGGGCTTGGCCAGGTAGTCGTCGGCGCCGGCATTGAGGCCGGCCACGCGGTCGCCCACGGCCCCGCGCGCGGTGAGCACCAGCACGGGCGTGCCGTTGTCCGAGCGGCGCAGACGCTGCAGCACGTGCAGGCCGTCCAGCCCGGGGATGGAGAGGTCGAGCACGATGGCGTCGAAGCTGCGCCGCCGGGCCAGCGCCAGCGCCTCGTGGCCGTCGCCACAGGTCACGAGCTGGAAGCCGCGCCCGGCCAGTGCACGGCTCAGGGCCTGGATGAGATCGAAGTCGTCTTCGACCAGCAGGAGGTTCATGGGGCGAGGATCGCACCCATGCGCCCGGCCGGCCACGGGGGAACCACGGGCGGCGATTGAAAGCGGAACGAAAGCCGGCGCGCGTGCCGCCGCGCGCCGGGACCCCGGTCAGTCCTGCGGCGGGGGCACGGGCAGCACCGCCACGCCTTCGCTGCCCAGCGTCAGCGACAGCGGCGCCCCCACCTCGTGGCGGCGGCCCGCGCGCGAGCTCAGGGCCATGAGCTCGCCGAGGTCGGTGGCCAGGGTGTACTCGACCGAGCGGCCCAGGTAGGCCGCGCGCAGCACGGTCGCCGGCAGGCCCGGCTGCGAGGCCGGCCCCAGGCGCCAGGCCTCGGGCCGCAGCACCAGGGTCACCGGACCGTGCCGAAGTCCGGCCGGCGCCGGCCAGGCCAGGGGCCCCAGCCGCAGGCAGCCCGCCGTGTCGACTTCGGCATCGAACAGCCGCGCATCGCCCATGAAGCCGGCGACGAAGGCGTTCACCGGGGCGCCGTACAGGGCGCGCGGGCTGCCGTGCTGGGCGACGCGGCCCTGCTGCATGACGACGATGCGGTCGCTGACGGCCAGCGCCTCGTCCTGGTCGTGCGTGACGTAGAGCACCGTCAGGTGCAGGCGGCGCTGCAGTTCGCGGATCTCGTCGCGCACCACACGACGCAGCGCGCGGTCGAGATTGGACAGCGGCTCGTCGAGCAGCAGCACCTGGGGTTCGACCACCAGGGCCCGCGCCAGCGCCACGCGCTGCTGCTGCCCGCCGGAAAGCTCGGCAGGCCGGCGGCCGGCCAGGTCCTGCAGGCCGAGCAGGGCCAGGGCCCGCGCCGTGCGTGCCATCACCTCGGCCTCGTTCCTGCGTGCTGCGCGCAGGCCGTAGGCCACGTTGTCGGCCACGCCGAGATGGGGGAACAGCGCGTAGTGCTGGAACACCAGCGCCACCGGCCGGTCGGAGGGCGCAAGGCCGGTGCAGTCCTGGCCACCGAGCACGACCCGGCCGGCCTGTGGCGTCTCGAGCCCGGCCACCACGCGCAGCAGCGTGGACTTGCCGCAGCCCGACGGCCCGAGCAGGGTCACCAGTTCGCCCTGCCGGACAACGAGGTCGATGCCGTCGAGCGCAGGGACCTGGGCGCCGTCGTAGGCAAGGCGCAGGCCCCGCAGTTCCACGGCTGGCACGGCGGCTTCTTTGGCGGAGGGACGCATGGGCCAGGCCATCGTAGCGATGCGCGGCGCAGGCCGGGCAGGCCCGATTCATGGTCGAATGCACACGAAAGAGACAACGCGACCGGGCGAGGGCCGAAGTGCGGCAAGAATGGGCCTCCATGGACCGAGCTCTACTCGCGGCCGCAGTGCGGCCCCTGATCCGGCGCAGCACCGCCCTGCTGCTGGCCCTGTGTGCCGGTGCGGCCGTCGCCGAGACCTTCGTCGTCGGCCCGACGGCCCCTGCGCTGACCCTGCGCGACGCGCTGGCCAAGGCGCAGGACGGCGACACCATCGCCGTGATGGAAGGCGAATACGACGGCCAGGTGGGCGTGGTGACGCAGAAGAAGCTCACCATCCAGGGCGTGGGCAAGCGCCCCGTGCTGCGCGCCGGCGGCAAGCATGCCGAAGGCAAGGCGATCCTGGTGGTGCGCGACGGCGAGGTGCTGGTCGACAACATCGAGTTCCGCGGCACGCGCGTGCCCGACGGCAACGGCGCGGGCATCCGTTTCGAGAAGGGCAAGCTCACGGTCCGCCGCAGCGCCTTCCACGACAACGAGAAGGGCCTGCTGACCGCCAACGACCCCGACGCCGAACTGACCATCGTCGACAGCGAGTTCGGTGACGCGCCACAGTCGCGCGGCCTGCTGCCGCACCTGCTGTACGTGGGCCGCATCGCCAGGCTGACGGTCACGGGCAGCCGCTTCCACGAGGGCTACGAGGGGCACCTGATCAAGTCGCGCGCCAAGGAAAGCAACCTCCTCTACAACATGATCCTCGACGGCCCCGGTGGTGAGGCCTCGTACGAGATCGACCTGCCCAACGGCGGTCGCGCCACCATCCTGGGCAACGTGGTGGGGCAGAGCGCGGGCACGCAGAACCGGGTGCTCGTCGCCTACGGTGCCGAGGGCAACCCCTGGCCCGACAACCAGCTGGTGGTGGCCCACAACACGCTGCTCAGCGCCGGCCTCGTGCCGGGCTGGTTCGTTCGGGTGTGGGACGACCGGCTGCCCAAGAACACCTCGGTGCGCGTGGTGAACAACGTCGGCGCGGGCCTGGGCATCTACAGCCTGGGCGATTCAGCCGTCTTCGAAGGCAATGGCCGCACGCTGGGGCGCTGGCTGCGCGGTCCTTCGGTGCTGGACTTCGCACTGCCTGCCGACTCGAGCCTGAAGGGCAGCGCGGTCGACCCGCGCAAGATCGGCGGCCAGGACCTGTCGCCCAAGGCCGAGTTCCTGCCGCCCATCGGCACGCGCGAGCTGAAGCCCCCCACGCGCTGGACGCCGGGCGCCTTCCAGTAGCCGACCGGTCCTGCAGGCTGCGCACGATGCAGCGCGCAGGCGCTGCGCTAGTTTGACCGGGGTCTGGAACTCGGGCATCATCGTTGATGTAATAAAGTTACATCGGCATGCGCGCTCCTTCAGCGGCAGCCCACCCCACCATGTCCTTCGACCTCGTCCTCTTCGGCGGCACCGGCGACCTCACCTGGCGCAAGCTGATGCCTGCGCTGTTCCAGGCCTGGCGGCACGGCAAGCTGCCGGCCGGCGGCCGCATCCTGGCGGTGGCGCGGGACGAGCGCAGCGACGCCGAGTACCGGCAGTACATCCGTGAGAAGTTCACCGGCGTCGACGAGGCCAAGCAGCCCAGCGACGAGGAGTTCGCGCGTTTCGCCGAACTGCTGCACTACCGGCGCATGGACCTGTCGCAGCCCGAGCACTATGCCGGCCTGCGGCAGTGGATCGACGCGCGCGGCGCCGACACCGTGGTGGTGTTCCTGGCCACCAGCCCGCACCTGTTCATGCCGGTGTGCGAACAGCTCGGCCAGGCCGGCATCAACGGCGACAAGGTGCGCCTCGTGCTGGAAAAGCCGCTGGGCCACGACCTGGCCAGTGCGCGGGAGATCAACCGCGTGGTGTCCAAGCACTTCCGTGAAGACCAGGCCCTTCGCATCGACCACTACCTGGGCAAGCCCGCGGTGCAGAACCTGATGGCGCTGCGCTTCGGCAATGCGCTGTTCGAACCGCTGTGGCGGCGCGAGAGCATCGCCAGCATCCAGATCACCATCGCCGAGAGCATCGGCGTGGGCACGCGTGGCGACTTCTACAACACCACGGGCGCGCTGCGCGACATGGTGCAGAACCACGCGCTGCAGCTGCTGACCATGATCGCGATGGAGCCGCCGTCGACGAGCGACGCCGACGCGATCCGCGACGAAAAGCTCAAGGTGCTGCGCTCGCTGAAGCCCTTCACGCCCGAAAGCGTGGCGCGCGACGTGGTGCGCGGCCAGTACAAGCCCGGCGCGGTGGGTGGGCAGGCCGTGCCGGGCTACCTGGACGAGGCCAAGGTGCCTGCGGGCAGCCACTGCGAGACCTTCGTGGCGCTGCGCACCGAGGTGCAGAACTGGCGCTGGGCCGGCGTGCCCTTCTACCTGCGCACCGGCAAGCGCCTGGCGGCTCGCGACGCGCAGATCGTGGTGAGCTTCCGCGAGGTGCCACATCCCATCTTCCCCGGCACGCGCCGCGCCAACAAGCTGGTCATCAAGCTGCAGCCCGAAGACGGGCTGGAGCTGCACCTGCTGGCGGCCAAGAGCGGCGGTGGCAACGAGGCGCTGTCGCCGGTGTCGCTCGACCTCGACTTCGACAAGGCCTTCCTCACCGAACGCGTGGGCGGCTACGAGCGCCTGCTGCTCGATGCCATCGCCGGTCGCCTGAATCTCTTCGTGCGCAGCGACGAGCAGGAACAGGCCTGGCGCTGGGTCGAACCCGTGCTGCATGCCTGGGCCGCAGACGGCAGTGCGCCGCGCCCCTACATGGCCGGCAGCTGGGGGCCGGCCGCAGCGAGTGCGCTGGTCGCGCGCGACGGCTGCGTGTGGGCCGAAGAGCAATGACGGCCCCTCGCCCCATGAGTGCATGGGTCGCAGTGCCGGTGGCGCCGCGCCAGACCAGGAGCGTGGCTTGATGCTCGAACGCATCCGCGCGTCCATCCCCGCGCTGCCGCCGGCCGAGCAGCGCGTGGCCCGTCTGCTGCTGTCCGACCCCCGCAGCTTCGCCCGGCTGCCGGTGGGCGAGCTGGCGGAGCGGTCGCAGGTCAGCAAGCCGACGGTGGTGCGCTTCTGCCGCAGCGTGGGCTACGACGGGCTGGCCGACTTCAAGCTCAAGCTGGCAGGCAGCGTCAACGAAGGCGTGCCCTACGTGCACCGCGCGGTGGACGACGACGACAAGGCTGGCGACATCGTCGTGAAGGTCATCGACAACGCGGTGGCGGCGATGCTGCGCTACCGCAACGCGGCGGCCAGCCAGTCGATAGAGCGCGCCATCGCGGTGCTGGCCGAAGCCTGCCGCAGTGGTCGCCGCATCGAGTTCTACGGCGTGGGCAACTCCGGCATCGTGGCGCACGACGCCCAACACAAGTTCTTCCGCCTGGGTGTGATGTGCTCGGCCGTCACCGACGGCCACATGCAGGTGATGAGCGCCACCATGCTGAAGCCGGGCGACTGCGCGGTGATCATCAGCAACTCGGGCCGCAGCCGCGACCTGCTCGATGTGGACGAGATCGCCCGGCGCAAGGGGGCGCACATCGTGGTCATCACAGCGAGCGGATCACCCCTGGCGCTGCAGGCCGCCGGGCACACCCACATCCTGCTGGCGGCCGACCACCCCGAGGATGCCGACCGCTACAGCCCCATGGTGTCGCGGCTGCTGCACCTGCTGATCATCGACATCCTGACGACCGGCGTGGCGCTGCGGCTGGGCAGCGCCGAGCTGCGGCCGCTGCTGCAGGAGATCAAGAAGAACCTGCGCCTGACCCGCTACGCGGGCGGCAGCGGCAACAACTCGTCGACGCCGTAGAGACGCGCCAGCTCGACGAGCTTCGGCGGCGTGCCTTCGAGCGCCAGCGTGCCACCCTGCTGGCGCACTCGGCGGTTCGCCTCGAGCAGCAAGGCCAGCGCCGAGGTGTCGAATTCCTTCATGCCGCTGGCATCGATGAGCAAGGGCCCGCTGCCGGCCTGTGCCAGCGCCTGCTCGAGCTGCCGCAGCAGCTCGGGTGCCTGCTCCAGCGTGGTCGCGGCGGGAAGCTGCACGGCGTTCGCGCGCTTACTTGGCCGCGGCCTTGTTGCGCTCGACCAGCTTGGCCAGCAGCCCGTCGAGGCCACCAGCGCTGATTTCCTGCGCGAACTGCGAGCGGTAGCTGGTGACCAGCCAGATGCCACCGACGTTGACGTCGATGATCTTCCAGCCGCCCTCGCCCTTGTCCATGCGGTAGTCGAGCTTGATCGGCTCACCCGAGCCCTTGACCTGCGACTGCACCACGACCTGGCTGCCGCCGGGCACGGGCTGCGACTTGGTGACCTCGACGGTCTGGTCCTTGATCTGCGTGAGCGCGCCGGAGTAGACGCGCACCAGCAGCGTCTTGAACTCGGCCTGCAGCTTGCTGCGCTGCTCGGGCGTGGCGCTGCGCCACTGCGGGCCCACCGCGCTGCGCGTCATGGCCTCGAAGTTCACGCTGGGCATCACCTTGGCATCGACCAGGGTGATGATCTTGTTGATGTCGCCGGCCTGGATGGACTTGTCGGCCTTGGCGGTGTCGATCACCTCGGAGGAGATGCGGCGCACCAGGGCTTCGGCTTCCGCATCGGCGAACACCGGGGCAGAGACCGTGGCAGCAGCCACCATGACGGCGGCGGGGATCCAGTTCTTGAACACTGTCAGTCCTTTCGTCAGCCCGCGGGTCGCAGGCACCATCCCTCAACGCACGAGCGGCCGTTGTGGTTCACGGCTTCTTGGCCGCCGGTTCGGCGGGTTCGTCATCAAAGGTTTCCAGCGGCGGCGCGCCGTCGTAGATCTGGTCGAGCCGGCGCGACAGAAAACTGTCGCGCACGAAGCTGTAGCGGTCGAGCGCGACTTCGCCCAGCAGCTTGGTCGTCGCCAGCAGATCGGCCCGCACGGCCACCACCTGCAGGGGAGTGACGAGGTAGGCGTTGAAGTCGTCGAAGTAGTTGCCAGTGGACGTCGCATAGCGATCGAGCGGGAACGCCGTCGCGTCCCTCAGCGTCGACGGACCGAACAAGGGCAGCACCACGTAGGGCCCTTTGCCGACGCCCCACACCGCCAGCGTCTGGCCGAAGTCTTCCGAGCGGCGCGTCAGGCTCATCTCCGACGCCGGGTCGAGGACACCGTAGATGCCGAACACCGTGTTCACGGCAACCCGCATGCCCATCTCGAGCCCGGGCTGCAGCTTGCCCTGCAACAGGTGGTTAGCAGCTGACCACAGGTCGCCCACGTTGCCGAAGAAGTTGTCGACGCCCTTGCGCACCAGCGCCGGCACCACGTCGCGGTAGGCCGTGGCCACGGGCTTGAGCACGGCTTCGTCGATGGCGTCGTTGAACGCGAAGACCTTGCGGTTCCAGTTCTCCCACGGGTCGACCGGGTTGGCCACGCGTGGCTTGCCACCTTCGGGCGGCACGGTGGCGCACCCGGCCAGGGAGACCACGGCGGCCAGCAACAGGCCGCGGCCCAGGGACCGCCAGTTCAGGGTGCGGTGAGCGCTCATTTCGGCGTGCTCGCTTCGGTGCCCATGTCCGCCGCCTTGCCGGTGAGGAACTGGCCGATCAGGTTCTCCAGCACCACGGCGCTCTGCGTCTGAGCGATGGTCTCGCCCGGCCCGAGGTTCTTGTCGTCGCCCCCGGGCTCCAGCCCCACGTACTGGTCGCCCAGCAGGCCGGACGTGAGGATCTTGGCCACCGTGTCCTTGGGGAAGATGAAGTCCTTGTCGATGTCGAGCGTGACCACGCCCTGGAAGGTCTTGCCGTCCAGGCCGATCTTGGTGACGCGACCCACGGTGACGCCGGCGCTGCGCACCGGCGCGCGCACCTTCAGCCCGCCGATGTTGTCGAAGCGTGCCGTGAGCTTGTAAGCGTCGCTGCTGCCCAGACTGCCCAGGTTGGCGGCCTTCAGCGCCACGAACACCAGCGCAACGATGCCCAGCAGCACGAACAGGCCCACCAGCGTCTCGATACCTTTCTTTGCCATCTCTGATTTCCTCGATTCGGGTCGCGCCGCTTCAGGGCGTGGAGAACATCAGCGCGGTGAGCACGAAGTCCATGCTCAGCACCGCCAGCGATGCGATGACCACCGTGCGCGTGGTGGCGTAGGCCACGCCTTCCGGCGTGGCCTGCGTCTCGTGGCCCTGGTACAGCGCAACGAAGGTGCAGATCACGCCGAACACGGCACTCTTGACGATGCCGTTGCCGACGTCGCGCCAGACGTCCACCCGGCTCTGCATGATCGACCAGAAGTTGCCGGCGTCCACCCCGATCAGCAGCACGGCGACGACGTAGGCCCCGAGGATACCGATCGCGGAGAACAGGATGGCCAGGATGGGCATCGAGACGATGCCCGCCAGGAACCGAGGCGCCAGCACGCGGCTGCGCGGGTCGACCGCCATCAGCTCCATCGCCGACAACTGCTCGCCAGCCTTCATCAGCCCGATCTCGGCGGTCAGCGACGTGCCCGCGCGCCCGGCGAACAGCAGCGCTGTGACCACCGGCCCCAGCTCGCGCACCAGCGCCAGGTTGACGATGAGGCCCAGGCTTTCGGCAGCGCCATAGGCCACCAGCGCGTAGTACATCTGCAGCGCCAGCACGAAGCCCACCGCCAGGCCCGAGGCCAGGATGATGACGAGCGACCGGTTCCCGATGGCATGCACCTGCGCCACCACCAGGCCGAAGCGGCGCAGCGCCGCCGGCGAGAAGCGGATCAGGTCGAGGAAGAAGAAGGCCGAGTGCCCGAGCGCCTGCAGCCAGCGCAGCGTGAAGCGACCGAGGCCGGCGATCTGCTCGGTCATGACAGCCCCAGGTCCTGCGCAAAAGGCGCCGCGGGGTAGTGGAAGCGCACCGGGCCGTCGGGTTCGCCCCGAATGAACTGCCGCACCTCGGGGTGGTCGGACTGCTGCAGTTCGGCCGGCTTGCCGTGCGCGACCACACGCCCGCCCGACGACAGCAGGTAGGCGTAGTCGCAGATCGCGAAGCATTCCTGCACGTCGTGCGACACCATCAACGACGTGGCGCCGGTGGTGTCGTTGAGCTTGCGGATGAGGTTGGCGGCCACGCCCATCGAGATCGGATCGAGCCCGGCGAAGGGCTCGTCGTACATGATCAGTTCGGGGTCGAGCGAGATGGCGCGCGCCAAAGCGATGCGCCGCGCCATGCCGCCCGAGACCTGCGAGATGCGCAGCGGCGCGGCGCCACGCAGGCCCACGGCATTGAGCTTCATCAGCACGATGTCGCGGATCATCGATTCGGGCAGCACGGTGTGCTCACGCAGCGGGAAGGCCACGTTCTCGAACACCGTGAGGTCGGTGAACAACGCGCCGAACTGGAACAGCATGCCCAGACGGCGGCGGATGCGGTAGAGCTGCACCTTGTCGCGTGCATTGACCAGTTCACCGTCGAACAGCACCCGGCCCTTTGTGGCCGGGAACACACCGGCGATCAGACGCAACAGCGTCGTCTTGCCGCAGCCCGAACCGCCGAGGATCGCGGTGACCTTGCCGCGCGGAAACGACAGCGAGACGTCGTTGAGGATCGTGCGGCTGGCGTCGTAGCCAAAGGTGACGTGGTCGATCTCGATGAAGGTGTCGGACTTCAAGCAGCGGCGCGCGCGCGGTGGCGCGCACGGTGTTGTCGTTGTTCGAAGAATTGTCGCATGCAGCCCGAAAGCATGCGGGATAGCCCCAATGAGCTTTGTAAAGCGAGCACAGGCCGACCCCGGTGGGCCGACGGACCCGGCCGCACCGGGCCGGGCATCGACTCAGCGCGGCAGCGTGCTGGAACCCATCAGGTACTCGTCGACGGCACGCGCCGCCTGGCGCCCCTCCCGGATGGCCCACACGACCAGCGACTGGCCGCGACGCATGTCACCCGCCGCGAACACCTTGTCGACGCTGGTGCGGTAGCCGCCGTCGGCGTCGGTGCTGGCCTTGGCATTGCCGCGCGAATCCTTTTCGAGACCGAAGGCGTCGAGCACCGAGGCCACCGGCGCGGTGAAGCCCATCGCCAGCAGCACCAGGTCGGCCTTGTACTCCTTCTCGCTGCCCGGCACCTCGACCATCTTGCCGCCCTGCCACTGCACATGGACCGTCCTCAGCGCAGTGACCTTGCCCTTGCTGCCGACGAGTTCCTTGGTGGCGATGGCGAACTCGCGCTCGCAGCCTTCTTCGTGGCTGGAACTGGTGCGCAGCTTGTAAGGCCAGTAGGGCCAGGTCAGCGGCTTGTCCTCGACCTCGGGCGGCTGCGGCATCAGCTCGAACTGCGTGACGCTGGCCGCGCCGTGGCGGTTGCTGGTGCCCACGCAGTCGCTGCCGGTGTCGCCGCCGCCGATGACGATGACGTGCTTGCCGTCGGCCCGCAGCTGGCCCTTGACCTTGTCACCGGCCACCACCTTGTTCTGCTGCGGCAGGAACTCCATCGCGAAATGCACGCCGTCGAGCTCGCGGCCCGGCACCGGCAGGTCGCGCGAGGTCTCCGAACCACCGGCGAGCAGCACGGCGTCGAACTGCGCCTTCAGCTCGTCGGGCGTGATGCGCTCCTTGGCGTCGTTGGTCACCTTGGCCGCCGGGCCGCTCTCGGCCATCGCACCCACCAGCACGCCGGTGCGGAAGACCACGCCCTCGGCCTTCATCTGCTCGATGCGGCGGTCGATGTGGGTCTTCTCCATCTTGAAGTCGGGAATGCCGTAGCGCAGCAGGCCGCCGATGCGGCTGTTCTTCTCGAACACCGTCACGTCGTGGCCGGCACGCGCGAGCTGCTGCGCAGCGGCCAGACCGGCCGGGCCCGAGCCGACCACCGCCACCTTCTTGCCCGTCTTCGCCGCCGCCGGCTGGGGCGCCACCCAGCCTTCGGACCAGGCGCGGTCGATGATGGCGTGCTCGATGCTCTTGATGCCCACCGGGTCGTCGTTGACGTTGAGCGTGCAGGCCGCTTCACACGGCGCCGGGCACACGCGGCCGGTGAACTCGGGGAAGTTGTTGGTCGAGTGCAGCACGTCGATGGCGTTCTGCCAGTCGTCGCGGTACACGAGGTCGTTGAAGTCCGGGATGATGTTGTTGACCGGGCAGCCGCTGTTGCAGAACGGCGTGCCGCAGTCCATGCAGCGCGCACTCTGGACCTTGGCCTGATCGGAGTTCAGCGTGATGACGAACTCCTTCCAGTTCTTCACCCGCTTGTCGACGGGCTCGTAGCCCTCTTCCAGGCGCTCGTATTCCAGGAAGCCAGTCACTTTTCCCATGATCGTCCCGTTGCCGCCACGGCAGCTCGTTGATTCAATCCGTCAGCAGCACGCCGGCCCACGGAGGCCGTCGTGCCGTCCCTGCATCACTTGGCCGGCACCTTCGCGGCCGACGAGGCCTGGGCCTTTTCGGTGGCCGCGGCCGCACTCGACTTGGCCGCCCGCTCGGCCAGCGCCCGCTTGTATTCGAGCGGGAAGACCTTGATGAACGCCGAGCGCGCCGTGCTCCACTGGTCGAGGATCTGACGCGCGCGCAGGCTGCCCGTCCAGCGGTGGTGGTCCTCGATCAGCTTCTTCAGCTGCGCTTCGTCGGTCGTCTCGCGGTGCCAGCCGATGGCCGGGCCGCTGGCGGCCTGCTGGTCATGCGGCACGACCTTCTCGAGCGCCACCATCGAGGTGTTGCAGCGCTTGGCAAACTGGCCGTCCTCGTCGTACACGTAGGCCACGCCGCCCGACATGCCGGCGGCGAAGTTGCGGCCTGTCTTGCCCAGCACGACGGCGGTGCCGCCGGTCATGTACTCGCAGCCGTGGTCGCCCGTGCCTTCCACCACCGCGCTGGCGCCCGACAGGCGCACCGCGAAGCGCTCGCCGGCCACGCCGCGGAAGAAGGCCTCGCCGCTGGTGGCGCCGTACAGCGCGGTGTTGCCGATGATGATGTTCTCGGTGGCGTCACCGCGGAACTCGATGCTCGGCCTCACGGCGATGCGGCCGCCCGACAGGCCCTTGCCGGTGTAATCGTTGGCGTCGCCGATGAGGTACAGCGTGATGCCCTTGGCCAGGAAGGCGCCGAAGCTCTGGCCTCCCGTGCCTTCGGTCTGGATGAAGATGGTGTGGTCGGGCAGGCCCTCGGGACGGCGGCGGATCAACTCGCCCGACAGCATGGCGCCCACGCTGCGGTTGACGTTGCGCGCGTCCTCCATGAACTGCACCTTCTCGCCGCGCTCCAGCGCCGGCAGGCAGCGCTCGATGAGCTTGACGTCCAGCGCGCGCGACAGGCCGTGGTCCTGTTCCTCGACGTGGTAGCGCGGCACCTCGGCCGGCGCCTGCGGCTGGTGGAACACGCGCGTGAAGTCCAGTCCGCGCGCCTTCCAGTGCGCGATGCCCTTCTTCATGTCGAGCAGGTCGGCACGGCCGATCAGGTCGTCGAACTTGCGGATGCCCAGCTGCGCCATGATCAGACGCGCCTCTTCCGCCACGAAGAAGAAGAAGTTGACGACGTGCTCGGGCTTGCCGGCGAACTTCTTGCGCAGCACCGGGTCCTGCGTGGCCACGCCCACCGGGCAGGTGTTGAGGTGGCACTTGCGCATCATGATGCAGCCTTCGACCACCAGCGGCGC
>LNFM01005122.1_pt1 | contig 23138 bp, 17 predicted proteins | sample 596031 | NCBI WGS metagenome assembly LNFM01 (sample SAMN04254537, study PRJNA301005) | activated carbon metagenome | isolation source: dual media filters at the Ann Arbor, Michigan drinking water treatment plant | place: USA: Ann Arbor | reverse complement strand
GTTTAGCGGGCCCTTGACTTGATAATTCTTGCCCTTGTGATCGAGCGTATGCAGCTTTTCGCGGTCGAAATAGATGCCACTCTCCGCATCACGAACGAAGGCATCGTCCTCCCAACTGTCCCACAGGCCGGTGACGACATCGACGAACTCGTGCGCGCGGTTGTAGCGCTCTGCGTGCGGGTAAGGCGCGGTGCGATTGAAATTCAGTGCCTCGACGGACGATCCCGACGTGACGACATTCCAGCCAGCGCGGCCGCCGCTGATGCGGTCGAGCGAGGCGAACTTTCGCGCAACGTGATAGGGCTCGTTGTAGCTGGTGGAGGCGGTGGCGATGAGACCGATCCGCTCGGTCGCCATGGAGATCGCCGAGAGCAGAGTGATCGGCTCGAAATTGGCGATGAACTGGATCGAGCGGCTCAGCGCCTCGATGTCGGCCTTGCGCGTTGCCGCGCTATCGGCAAGGAAAACCATGTCGAACTTGGCGCGCTCTGCTGTCCGGCAGATATCGACATAGTGCGCGATGTTTACATGGGCGTCGCGCTGAGCGCGCGGGTGCCGCCACGAAGCCACGTGATGGCCGGTCGGATTGAAGTAGGCGCCAAGCCTCATCATGCCTTTGTTGCCCATCGCGCATCTTCCTCCGGATCGCCCGTCTCGTTGATCGGTTCGGGTTGCCAAATACATGGCAGGTCTTCATGTCCAACTTTGATCTCGATCAAGCGGAAAAGCAACGCAGAGGCTTTGCATGAGATCGGTCATCGTCGGTGTCGCAGCTACTTCTGTCTGAGTGACGCTGCGTTCGACTTCCTCGGCCGATCCGTGAGCAGGAGCAATGTATGGGCGATCATTTCTGGCCATCCGCTTATCCGGGCATCATCGTCGGCGTGATGTACGGCTTCGCGACAGGCGGCTTCAAGAATGCGCTGATCGGCGGCGTGGGCGGCCTCATCGCTGCTGCGGCGGCGCTACTGCTGCTGGGAGACATCGTCGCAGGTGAGGGTATCCTGCCGCTCGCCGGCCTGCTCGGGCTTTCGCTCGCCGGGGCGTTCGTTCTGGTACAAGGTGCGGCCTTCGTGCTGCCGCGGCCGTCGTCCGGTAAGAGCGACCGGACGCCCTGAGGCTCATCCCGGAGCTATTCCGCGCGGAGCTTGAAGCGTTGGATCTTGCCGGTTGCCGTCTTCGGTAGCTCGTTGCGGAACTCGATCCAGCGCGGATACTTCCACGCGCCCGCGTGCGTCTTCACATGCTCTTTGAGTTCCTCGTAGAGGCCCGCTTCCTGCTTTATGCCGGGCTTCAGCACGATAAACGCCTTGGGCTTCACGAGACCATCAGTGTCCTCCTTACCGACGACGGCGGCTTCCATCACGGCGCTGTGCGTGATGAGCGCGGATTCGACATCGAAGGGCGAGACCCAGATGCCGGAAACCTTGAACATGTCGTCGGTGCGGCCGCAGTAGTAGTAGTAGCCATGCTCGTCGATGCGATACTTGTCGCCTGTGTGGGTCCACTCGCCTCGGAACGTGCGCCGTGACTTTTCGCGCTGCAGCCAATAGCCCTCGGCCGCCGAGGGACCACGGACGACGAGTTCGCCGATCTCACCGCGATCGACAACGGCGCCATCATCGTCGAGCAACTTGGCGTCGTAGCCGGGTACAGGCGTTCCCGACGAACCGTAGCGCACACTACCCGGCCGGTTCGAGACGAAGATATGGAGCATCTCGGTCGAGCCGATGCCATCGATCACCTCGGAGCCGACCAAGCCCTGCCAGCGCTGGCCGATCTCTTCGGGCAGCGCTTCACCGGCAGACGTGGAAAGACGGAGCCTGTTCGAGCCCGCTCCCTGTCCAAGTGCCGGGCTCGCCAGCATCGCGGACAACAAGGTCGGTACAGCACAGAAAATCGTGGGATTGTGTGCGCGCATCGTCGCCAGCACGCTGTCGGGCGTAGGGCGATCCGGGAGCAGCACCGCCGTTGCGCCGACCGACATCGGGAACGACATGCCGTTGCCGAGACCGTAGGCGAAGAACAGTTTCGCGGCGGAAAAAACGACATCGTTCTGGTGGAAGCCGAGCACCGATTGAGCGAAGAGCTTAGCGGTCGCCATCGGTGAGCCGTGAAGGTGGCGGGTGCCCTTCGGCATTCCAGTCGAGCCCGACGAATAGAGCCAGAAGGCGACATCATCGGCGTGGGTATCGACGGCATCTGCGCTCGAATGGCTCGACGCCATGATGGTTTCGAGAGCGATACGATCAGAGGCGATGGTTTGGCCGGTAACGATCACGTGCAGATGGCGCTTGGCGGCGATCTGATCGACGACCGGCCCCACGCGCTCGAGAAGCTCCGGCGATAAGATTACCGCATCGGCGCGGCTATCCTCGATCATATAGTGCCACTGATCGGCGGTGAGCAACGTATTGAGGGGGATCGGGACGACGCCGGCCTTGATCGCGCCCCAGAACACGACGGGTAGATCGACCGTGTCGAGCATGATCAAGACGATGCGACGCTCGCGAGCGATGCCCAAGCGAGGCAACGCATTGGCGAAGCGATTACAGCGCTCCTGCAGGGCGGCGTAAGTGAGTTTCGTCGAAGGATCCAAGAAGGCGACCTTGTCGCCGCGGCCTTCAACGACGTTGCGATCGACCATGTCCACGGCGGCGTTGTAGAGGCCCTTAGGCGGCGCCCAGGAAATCGGCCGCCCTTGCTGGTCCATCTCGTATTCCTCCCTGTATTCGTTTCTGCGACACTCTTTTCGAGACTTTTTTCAAGGCCGCAATTCGAGCCGGCGGGGGTTCAAGCCCCGCCATGTCGCATCCCCCAATCCTTCGCCAGAACTCAATATGTCTCGACGTGGAAACGGCCTTGGCCACGCATCTCCGGCTTGAGCTTCGCCCAATCCATTCCGTTCTTGCGGCAGATGTCCGCCAGAGCTTCTTCGACGCCGGTTTCCATCCCCTTCAAGCCGCAGATGAACATGTGCGTCTGAGGCAACGCGAGAAGCCCTGCGACCGTTCCAGCCTCCACGCGCATGCGGTCCTGCACGTACTCCTTGTCGGCGCCGGGGATACGGGAGAAGACGAGATGCTTTTCGAGTAGTGAATTCGGCACTTTCTGCAACGGTCCGAAGTAGGGCAGTTCCTGCGGTGTGCGCGCACCGAAGAACATGATCGCCTTGCCGTTGGCGTTCTGCATCGCGCGGCGGCGGCGTTCAGTGAATGCGCGAAATGGAGCGGACCCCGTTCCCGTGCAGATCATGATGATGTTGGCCTGGGTGTCGTTCGGCATCAGGAACGTCGCACCGAACGGGCCGGTGACCTCAACCTTGTCGCCGACCTTGAGGTCGCACATGTAATTCGAAGCGACCCCGCCGTCGACGCGCTTGATGGTGAGGGAGACATTGTTGGCGTTGCGCTTCTCGCCGTCGCGGGCCGAGGCGATCGAATAGAGGCGGATATCGTTTGGTTTTCCATCAGCCCGGGTCCCAGGAGGCACGACGCCGATCGACTGGCCTTCGAGAACGGGAAACGCGGTCGAGCCGAACGACAGCACGATATGGCGGATATCGCTTTCGGTGCCTGCCGCAGTGATACGGAAGTTGCCCTGTACGGTCGCGATAGCGGGCTTCGATCGGCGATAAATGTGGATTGCGGGTTCCGAGGCCGAAGCAGGCGCTATCGTCTTTCCGCCGACACCTGCATGTGCGGTCGCGAGGATCTTCTCGACCTCGTCGTCGATTTGCGGGGCCGCGGGCTCGGCATCTTCGCCCAGATCATCCTGTGCCGGCAGTTCGTTCCAACCGAGCTGGGCTTCGATCGAGTATGTCGCGTTCACCATGCGCCAATTGTCGATGGAGCCGGTGGGGCATGGCGCGATGCAATCGAGGCAGTAATTACACTTCTCCGGATCGACGACGTAGTTATTGTCGTCGTGCGTGACCGCGCCGACGGGGCAGGTTGCCTCGCACGTGTTACAGCGGATGCAGATCTCCGGGTCGATGAGATGCTGCTTCTTGATGGAGGTGGCGTTTCCGTCGGCGCTCATGACGAAATGAGGCAATAGGCAATAGGCAGTTGGCAACAGGTGCGTAGCAACAGACCAATCCGTGGCGCTCCTAAAATTCCAACATCCTCGCCTGAACGCCTCTCCCTATTGCCTATTGCCTATTGCCCTTTGCCTCGCCGCCATCAGGCGGCGTGGATCTTCACATATTCGAAGTCGCCGGACTTGCTGTCGATGCCGATCTTCGGGGCGGCGATCCAGCCCGCGTACCGGCCCAAGCCCCAGCAGGGCTGCATCAGGCTGTCGATGAAGTCGCCGTCGTCCTTGGACGGCAACCACTGGTCCTTCATCTTGATCCACTCGGTGTCGGACAAGAGCTTGGCGTCGGGCGATGCGTTCACGTCGCGGAACTCACCGATGTGGCGGTTGAAGGCAACGGACGGCAGCTTCAACTGGAACTTGATGCCCAACTTTTCGATGATCTTGTTCCAGCGATTCACGCCGCCCTGGCAGTCCTTCACGTAGTCGTCGCGCAGGCGCATGTTGAGCGCTGTCAGTGCGGGCTCCTCGACCATCCGGATCTGACCATCGACCAGCTTCAGGACCGGATAGGTCGCGCTGGTGAGGCGATGGTCGTCATCGATCTTGGTCTCCATGAACCGGCCCTTGAGACCAGCATTGTAGAAGTTCGCGGCGTTGGTCGAGATTTCCGAACCGAACAAGTCGAGCGTCAGCGGGAAATGCATGTTCATCTTCTTCTGAATCGTCGGCAGATCGATGACGCCCAGCGCGCGGACTTTGGCGACGTCGGTCGGGTCCTCGATGCCAGCTGCCTTCATCGCCTCGCACGTCCGCTCGATGACGCGGCCGACGCCGGTCTCGCCGACGAACATGTGATGCGCTTCCTCGGTCAGCATGAAACGGCACGTGCGCGAGAGCGGATCGAAGCCGGACTGTGCGAGGCTTTCGAGTTGCATCTTGCCGTCACGGTCTGTGAAGAACGTGAACATGAAGAACGACAGCCAATCCGGTGTCGCCTCGTTGAAGGCGCCGAGCATGCGCGGCTTGTCCTTGTCGCCCGAACGGCGCTCCAGCAGACCTTCCGCTTCCTCGCGGCCGTCCCGGCCGAAATACTTCTGCAGCAGGTAGACCATCGCCCAGAGATGCCGGCCTTCCTCGACGTTGACCTGGAACAGGTTGCGCATGTCATAGAGCGACGGCGCGGTCTTGCCCAGGTGGCGCTGCTGCTCGACGCTCGCTGGCTCGGTATCGCCCTGGATCACGATCAGGCGGCGCAGCGAGGCGCGATGCTCGCCGGGCACATCCTGCCACGCGGCCTCGCCCTGGCTCGCGCCGAAGTGGACTTTGCGCGACTGATCCTGCGGCGCGAGAAGAATTCCCCAGCGATACTCGGGCATCTTGACGAAGCCGAATTGCGCCCAGCCCTTCGGATCGATCGAGACGGCGGTGCGGAGGTAGACATCCGAGGTCTGGAAGCCTTCCGGCCCCATCGTGTTCCACCAGTCGATATAGCCGGGGTGCCACTGCTCGAGCGCCTTCAACACGCGCGCATCGTTCACGAGGCCGACATTGTTTGGAATTTTCACCGAGTAGTCGACGGCACCGATGTCGGCGGAAGCGGATGATTGGGACATGGAATCCTCCTGCGAGAGGTGTCAGCCCCGGAGGGTCTGACACCAGATCAAACTCTCTTTTTATCGAACTCGGCTTTGACGCCGGAACCGTAGCGGCGCAGGGCACCGTTATCGCCGACGGCGTTGGCGCGTTGGAAAATCCAGTTCTGCCAGGCGGTGAGGCGGCCGAAGATCTTGGTTTCCATCGTCTCGGGACCGGCAAAGCGGAGGTTCGCTTCGAGGCCGGTCAGGCCGTCGGCGGAGAAGCTTGCACGCTCCTCCAGGAAGATGCGGACCTCGTCGTCCCAATCGACTTCGTCGAAGGCTTCGGTGACTAGCCCCAAGCGATCGGAATCGGTGGCGTCGAGCGGCTGCCCGATAGCGGCTTTGGCTTTCTCGACGGTATCGGGCTCTCCGAGAAAACGCGTTTCCAAACGCGTGATGCCGTTCGACATCGGGTAGGCGCCAAAGTTCAGGGGCGAAAGTGTAACGTGCGCCTCGGGGCGATTATCGCCCTTCATCTGGCCCGCAAACATATAGGCGCGGTCGCAGGCGAACATGATCTCGGCCAGTGTCCCGGCGAAGCACGAGCCCGGTTCTATCAAAGTGACGAGCGAGCGCGAGGTGACGTCGATGCGCTTCAGGACGCGCTTCCAGTTGTTGAGTATCTCGCGGACGAGCCAGTTCGACTTGTTGGCTTCCAGAATGGCGTCATACGCGAGCACCTGCGCGGGATCGCCTTCGGACTTGAAGACCAGCGTGCCGACCTCGAGTTCGTTCAGGCGGAGATGCAGGATCGCGTCATCGAGCTCGCGGGCGAGGCGCAGCGGATAGAACTGCGCGCCCTCGGCTTGCATCGCAGCGGCGTCGGCCGGCGGCGGCGTGGAGGGACCTGCAAGCGTTATTGTGGCGCGACGGCCGGCGCGGTCGATTTCGACTTTCACGGCCGAGTAGGTTAGGGAGTCGGTCGAGATGGTGCGTTCGATCGGCGTCAGCGTGATGCCCTTGGCATCAGCAGGACGATCCGATCTCGCCGCCAGATCCTTCGCCATCTCGGCGACTGCAGCATCGAACTTCGAGCCCGGCACGACCTTGTCGACGAGGCGCCATTCGACGGCGCGCTTGCCTTTCACGCCCTCCTCGATCGTGCAGAACGCATCTGCGCGATCGCGGCGGACTTTACGTTTGTCGGTGACGCGGGTGAGGCCACCCGTTCCCGGCAGAACAGCGAGAAGCGGGATCTCGGGAAGCGAAACTGTCGAATTTCCATCGTCAGACAGGACGATCTGATCGCAGGCCAGCGCCAATTCGTAGCCGCCGCCGGCTGCCGTGCCTTGCACCGCGCAGAGGAATTTCTGGCTGGAGAATTCGGACGAGTCCTCCATTCCGTTGCGGGTCTCGTTCGTAAACTTGCAGAAGTTGATCTTGTGTGCGTGCTCGCTGCCGGCAAGCATGCGGATGTTCGCGCCAGCGCAGAACACGCGCGGCTTGCCAGACTTGAATATGACGACCTTCACCTCGGGGTGCTCGAAGCGGAGGCGCTGGAGCGCATCGGCCAGCTCGATGTCAACGCCGAGATCGTAGGAATTGAGCTTGAGCAGATAGCCTTCGAACAGTCCGGCATTCTCATCCACGTCCATGACCAACTCGGCTACGTCTCCGGCAAAGCGGAGTTTCCAGTGGCGATACTTATCGGGGGAAGTGACGAAGTCGACGAAGCCTTCGGAACCTGCCGCGCTCGTCTTGGATAGTGAATTATATGTCACAGCCCCTCCCGATCAGCCATTTTCAGGCTTTATAATGCAAACGGTTATCGCTGGGAGACAGAGGAGTCAATGATTTTTGGAGTTTCGACACACATCAACACCTAGTTCCATCGGCTTGATATCTCAGCTTTTATGCAATATAATTCCTTACAGCTGGATCAAGAGATAACAAGAGGTAAGGAGCGGTCGGCCGTGCTCACTCAAGACGACATCACATCCACGATCGGCTCCAGGGTACGCGCTGCGCGGGCACAGAGCGGTATGTCGCGAAAAAAACTAGCGGAAGTCGCCAATGTCTCAGAGCGTTATCTGAATCAGCTCGAAAGCGGCGACGCCAACGTGTCCGTCGGCATCCTGTCCCGTGTGGCTTCGGCGCTCGCCCTCGACCTCACGCAACTCCTGCCCTCGGGCCGCACCGAAAGCACGAACCTCGATGGGCCGCTCGCCGCGCTGCTCAGCCAGATGACACCGCGAGAGCAGTCGGACGCCTTGGGCGTTCTCGAGCGCTATCTCACGGACCGCCGCAAGTCGCAGCGGGGTATCGCCCTCTTGGGCTTGCGCGGTGCGGGCAAGTCGACGATCGGCCAGATGTTCGCCAAGCTGCACGGCCTGCCGTTTCTCAGCGTCACGCGCGAGATCGAGACGCGCGCCGGCATGCCCCTGCCCGACCTGTTCAACCTCGGCGGGCCGGACGCCTATCGCAAACTCGAGAACGAAGTGGTTAAGGACCTCAGTGCCAGATCGGATCGCATCGTGCTGGAGACGGCCGGCGGCATCGTGAGCAATGCGGCGGCGCTGGAAATGATCCTCTCGTCGTTTCGCACGATCTGGCTCAAGGCCGCGCCGCAGGAGCATCTGCAGCGGGTGATCCGCCAGGGCGATATGCGGCCGATGCGGGAGACGCCGGAGGCGCTGGATCACCTGAAGGCGCTATTGAAGCAGCGCGAGCAGGAATATGCGCGCGCGGATTGCGCGCTCGATACGACGGGGCTTTCGCCAGAGGCCTGCGTCCACAAACTCGAGCAGATAGCGGGCATCCCTGCCCTGGCTGCAACGGCTGCAACGGCTTGAACGGCGGGCGTAAGTCACGCGCCGCCGTCGTCCGCCGTTCGGGATTGCCGGAGGTGCCGAGCCTCATCAGAAGCTGCAGATATCGACGGTGATGTAGGGCAGATCGAGCTTGCAATCGCGGCTTGCCGTCTTCCGCTTCGACTGGCGCTGAGCGCGGCGCTCCGGCTGCGGCGGCGCATCCACAGTGGGGGCGGGCGCGGCTGCGACACGATTCGAGGTCTCAGTCGGGACCACCGTCGAAGGCGAGGCTTCGATGACAGGTGCCACGGAGGCAGAAGGTGCAGCCGGAGCGATCACAGGAGCGGACGCCTCGCGCAGCACAGGTGCCGGTGCGGTAACGGCGGATGGCTCGACGGGCGCCGGGGGAACGGTGGCCGGGGCAACGGGCGCCGCGACCGGGATCGTCGTGTCCTTGCCGTCGCAACGCTTGAGATCCGCAGGCGCGCGCTTCCACATCATGGTCTCGCTGAACAGCTTGGAGCCCATGTAGCCGGTGACCCGCAGCTTATCCTGGCCGACTGGCTTCAACTCGACGCTGTAGCGGGCGTTGTCGTCGGGATCGACGATCCAGCCGCGATCCCATGTGTTGGAGCCGACCAACTTGACGTTGCCGATGATCTGATCGCGGCATGCCTTGGCGTTCTTCGCGTCCTTGAGCCAGACGACGTGGCCGCACAAGCCGCCGCCGCATTCCGCGATCTCTACCGCGCCGCGGCCGGTGTGATCGATCCAAGTCCCGACTGGAGTGGCCGCATGGACGGCGGTCGCCGCAAAGCCAGCGACCAGGGCCGCGAGACGAAGGGTGGTGTGAAGCGCGTTCATGGATGCCTCCAGGCATTGATTTGGATGGACCAAACTACGGTCCAGTCATGGGACTATCCCGGTTTTGGTACGGGCTCGCTGTTCCGCGGGGGACAGGGCTGTCCACGACAGTTACTCGAAGGCTAATCTGGCGCTTGCCGCGGTCGTGGTGGGCGGTATAGGAGCGGCTGAGCGGCAGGCCGTGCGACTACGATCGATCACGAGTTGCATCAGCCGCCACGACCAGAATGAAGAAAAGAACGGCGAAATCATGAACTACTCGACGAGCTTCAAGTCGCTGAAGGACGAAGTGTCGCCCGAGGAGTGGCAGGCGCGGGTCGATCTCGCCGCCTGCTACCGACTGGTCGACACCTACGGGATGACCGACCTCATCTACAATCACATCACGCTGCGCATTCCCGGCACCGAGCACCTGCTCATCAATCTCTACGGCTTGCTCTACAAGGAGATCACGGCGTCGAGCCTCGTCAAGATCACGCTCGACGGCGAGATCGTGCAAAAGCAAGACACCGACTACGGGATCAACAAGTCGGGCTACGTGATCCACGGCTGCATCCACGCGGCGCGGCCGGATGTGGCGTGCGTGCTGCATACGCACACGCGGGCGGGCATGGCGGTCTCTGCTATGAAATGCGGTCTCCTGCCGATGTCGCAGACCGCGATCCGGTTCGTGGGGCATATCGGCTATCACGACTACGAGGGGCCGGCGGTCGATGTCGCCGAGCGCGAGCGACTGGTGCGGGACCTCGGCGCGCACAACGCGATGGTGCTGCGCAACCACGGAATGCTCACCTGCGGGCCGTCGGCGGGCGAAGCGTTCAACCTGATGTACCAGCTCGAGCTGTCGTGCCGCGCGCAGGTCGACGCGATGGCCGCACGGACGGAACTCACGCTGCCGGGTGAGAACGTGCTGGCGCATACCGCACATCTCTATCAGCCGAACGCGCGGCGCCCCTACGGCGTGCTCGAATGGCCGGCTATGCTGCGGCGGCTCGAGGCTGAGGGGCGCCACAGCGGGTATCCGCCGTATTGGAGTTGAGTCAGCGGGCACGTATGATTGCCATAGTGGGGGGCCACCAGGTGAACCACCATGGCTGATATGAATGCACGCCTTTCCTCCTGCGTCCCCGGCCAAGCGATCAGACCGATAGGTCGGGGTGCGCCGAGCCGGGGTCTTGCCCGGAGATTTGCGCAGCAAGACCCCGGGTCTACGCGCTCATGCGCTTTGCCCGGGGACGTAAGGGGATAGGTTCGTGGCTCCAAGTCAGCACTCATAGGCCCCTCGAACTCACCGTATTCATGTGAGTAGTTTCGGGCAGACGAACGGGCCAACTCCGGGTGTGTTCTGGCCCTGCAAAGTGTGGTGACGCGATGACCAAACGCGATAGTGCGGCGAAGCCTGTCGAAGCCTTGACTTCCACCGAAGCCGAGTCGGAACTGGCGCGCCTCGCTGCTGAGATCGCGCGGGCCGATGGGTTGTATTTCAGGCACGACGCGCCAGAGATTTCGGATGCGTCGTATGATGCGCTGCGCCAACGAAACGCGGAGATCGAGGCGCGGTTTCCGGAACTCGCCAGGGAAGACAGTCCGTCCAAGCGGGTCGGAGCGGCGCCGGTCGAGACGTTCGACAAGGTCCGGCACCGGGTGCCGATGCTGTCGCTCGGCAATGCGTTCGAGGACGATGATGTCGCTGAGTTCGACGCGCGCGTCAGGCGGTTTCTCGGCTTGAGCGCGGATGCTCCGCTCGCCATTACGGCCGAGCCGAAGATCGACGGGCTGTCGATCTCGCTGAGGTACGACGGCGGGCGACTGGTCGAGGCGGCGACGCGCGGCGACGGTGCGGAAGGCGAGAACGTCACCGCCAACGTGATGACGATCAAGGAGATCCCACACCAACTGACGGGCGCTGACGTGCCCGATACGATCGACGTGCGAGGCGAGATCTACCTGGGACACGACGATTTCCGCCGCTTGAACGAGCGCCAAGCAGCGGCGGGCGACAAGGTGTTCGCCAATCCGCGCAATGCGGCAGCCGGCTCTCTGCGGCAGCTGGATCAGAAGATCACGGCGGCGCGGCCGTTGCGGTTCTTCGCCTACACGTGGGGCGAGGTCTCGGCGATGCCTGCCGAAACGCAGCACGGCATGGTGGCAGCATTCAAGAGCTGGGGTCTGCCGGTCAATCCGCGGATGTCCGTGTGCCATTCGCCGGCGGAGTTGCTTGGCTACTATCGCGAGACGGGTCTGCAGCGTGCGGGTCTCGGCTACGATATCGACGGCGTGGTCTACAAGGTCGACCGGCTCGATCTGCAGGAGCGGCTCGGGTTCGTATCGCGTAGTCCGCGATGGGCGATCGCGCACAAGTTCCCGGCCGAGCAGGCGACGACGCGGCTTCTCGCCATCGAAATCCAGGTCGGGCGCACGGGCTCGCTGACGCCAGTCGCGAAGCTCGAGCCGGTGACCGTCGGCGGCGTCGTGGTTTCGAACGCGACGCTGCACAACGAGGACGAGATCGCGCGCAAGGATGTGCGGATCGGCGATACCGTCGTCGTGCAGCGCGCGGGCGACGTGATCCCGCAGGTCGTCGAAGTGGTGATGGCCAAGCGCGAGAAGGGCGCGAAGCCGTATCACTTCCCGCATCGCTGCCCCGTCTGCGACAGCGAGGCCGTGCGGGAAACGGACGAGAGCGGCGCGGCGGATGTCGTGCGGCGCTGTACGGGCGGCCTCGTGTGTCCCGCGCAGGCGAAGGAACGGCTCAAGCACTTCGTGTCGCGCAATGCGTTCGACATCGAGGGGCTCGGCGAGGAGAAGATCGAGCTGTTCTTCGACGAGGGCCTGATCCGCACGCCGGCGGACATCTTCACGCTCGCTACACGCGATGCGGCGGCGCCAGAACATCTCGCCGACCGCAAGGGGTTCGGGCAGAAGTCGATCGACAACCTGTTCCGCTCGATCGACACGCGGCGGACGATTTCTCTCGAGCGTCTGCTGTTTGCGCTCGGCATCCGGCATGTCGGAGAGACCACGTCACGGGACATCGCCAAGGCGTTCGGCACCTGGGAAGCGGTGAAGGAAGCCATCGACGCCGCGACCGCCGCGCGCCCAGGTCCGAACTACCGGCGGCTGATCGGGCTCAAGGGGCTCGGCCCGAAGTCGGCCGAGGCGCTGATGCAGGTGCTCGGCAGCGGACAGGCACGCGGCGGGGATCTGTTCGCCGAGGGGCCGCCCACGTTCGCGGCGGCGATCGCGGGTATCAAGGGTGTCAGGTCGTCGGCGGCCGAGGCGCTGTCGGCGGCCTTCCCCGATGTGCGCTCATTCATCGAAACGGCGCGCAAGGGCGCGTCGGAAATGCCGGGCGATTCCTACCGCGAGTTCGCCAGTCTGCAAGGCATCGGAGAGGTCGCGGCCGACGCGCTGATCGACTTCTTCCACGAGGCGCACAACCGCGAAGCGGTCGAGGGGCTCGTTCGCCATGTGAAGGTCGCTGCCTATGAACGGGCTGCAGCGCAAGCCTCGTCCGTGACCGGCAAGACGGTCGTGTTCACGGGTACCCTCGTCAAAATGACACGAAACGAGGCCAAAGCTCAGGCCGAACGGCTCGGGGCCAAGGTCGCCGGCTCCGTATCCAAGAAGACGGACTACGTGGTGGCGGGGGACGAGGCCGGCTCGAAGCTCGACAAGGCACGCGAGTTGGGCGTGGCCGTGGTGAGCGAAGACGAGTGGCTCGCGCTGATCGGGCAGGGGTAGCCGGACCGCCGCCCAATCGGGCAACTTCGCTATTTGCTCCGTGCCAAAGCACAGCAGTCATGGCAGATTGCCCCTCTGAACTTCCGGCGATCCGGAAGTCTACTCCGGCAATCCGAACTCTGGGAGAGAAGGCCCGATGTCTCCAAATCTGAGATGCTCCAAGCGCCTTGCGGTTGCGGCACTCGTGGTGAGCGCTGCGCTCGGACTGGCCTTCCCGGCGCAAGCGCAACGCCCCTCCTCGCAAGTGAACCCCCTCGACCGTTCGGACCTGGGGCGCAGCAAGCAGGACCCCAATCTCAAGGGCATTCCGGTTCCGCCAACGGTGACGGCAGTCGAAAAGCTGCCGCTGGACAAGATCAAGCTACCGCGTGGCTTCTCGGCCGAGGTCTGGGCGCACTCGATGCCGGGCGCGCGAACGATGATCCAGGGGCCGAAGGGCACCTACTTCATCGGAACACGTACGATCGGCCGGGTCTATGCGGTCATCGACAAGGGCGCGTCGCGCGAGACCAAGACGATCATCCAGGGCCTCACGCAGCCCAACGGACTGCTCATCCGCGATGGCGCGCTCTACGTGTTTGCGATCAACAAGGTGCTGCGCTACGACAATATCGAGGAGCGCGTCGAGGCGGTGCCGCAACCCGTGGATCTCACCGAGAAGTTCAATCTGCCAACGGAAGTCCAGCACGGATGGAAGTACGTGAAGGCCGGTCCGGACGGCAAGATCTACGTGCCGGTCGGCGTGCCGTGCAACATCTGTGAGATCAATCCGGGGACGCATGGCCATCTACGACGCTACGACCCGAAGGACTGGACATACGAGATCGTGGCGCGCGGCATTCGCAATACCGTCGGCTTCGACTGGCATCCGGTGACAAAGGAACTCTGGTTCACCGACAACGGCCGCGACTGGGCCGGGGACAGCGGTCCGGAGGACGAACTCAACCGCATCCCCAAGGGCAAGGAAGGCGCGGACTTCGGCTTTCCCTACTGCCACGCGCAGGGCATTCCCGATCCCGATATCAAAGTGCCGACGCCGTGTGCGAACGTGATCACCGCGGCAGCGCTGATGGGACCGCATGCCGCCGCGCTCGGTATGACGTTCTACACCGGATCGATGTTCCCGCCCGCCTACAAGAACACCGCGTTCATCGCTCGCCATGGCTCGTGGAACCGCTCGAAGCGGTTCGGCTACGACATCGTCGCGGCGCGACCGCGCGGTGACGGCAAAGCAGTCGTCGAGCCGTTCCTGACGGGCTGGCTCGACGAGGCCGCCAACAAGTTCCTGGCCAGGCCTAGCGACGTTTTCCAGATGAAGGACGGCGCCATCCTCGTGTCGGACGAGTTCGGCGGCGCGCTCTATCGCATCAGCTACAAGGCGCCGGAGAAGACCGCGGGCCGTTGATGCCACGTCATCTCGGCGAAACAACAGCCGGCCGGGATGGAGCTGCCATGACGAGAACGCTGCGCTTCGGCGGCTATCAGCCCGAGCGGTCCGTGCACACGCGGGCGGCGCGGTCACTCGATGCCGCGCTGCGAGAGCGCACGAGCGGTGCGGTGGGTCTCGACATCACGGCGCAGATCACGGAGACAGGGCGGGCGGCCGCTGACCTGCTCACCATGACGGAGAGCGGCGAACTCGAGATTTGCTATTTCGCTTCGAGCTATCTGGCGGGACGCATTCCCGAACTCGGCGTGCTCGACATGCCGTTCGAGGGGGCTGACCGGGCTTCCATCTGGCAACGGCTCGACGGCGAGGCGGGGCGGCTTCTCAGGCAGGCCGTTGCGCGCGACAGCGGCTATGAACTGCTCGCGTTCTGGGACAACGGCGTGCGCCACGTCTCGAACGGTGTGCGTGCGATCCGGCATCCGCGTGACTGTGCGGGCCTGTCGATCCGTACGCTCGACAATGCGTTTCACCAGGCGATTTTCCGCGCTCTCGGGTTTTCGCCGCGCTTCATCGACGTGAAGGATCTGGGCGGCGAGGTGGGCCGCCGGACGATCGACGCGCAAGAGAACCCGCTCACCAATCTCGTGAACTTCGACATCCACAAAACTCATCGCTTCGTGAGCCTGACGGGACATTTCTTCGGGATCGCGCTCGTTCTCGGCAATAGAGCCGCGCTCGGGCGGCTCGATGCGTCGCAGAGGGAAGCGTTCGATCTAGGCATCGTGCGCGCGACGGCAGCTCAGCGCGAACACGCTGCCGCGGAGGACGTGGCGTGTCTGCGGTTGCTCGAGGCAGATGGCGTCGACGTCGTGACGGCAGGGCAGGTCGATCACGATGCGTTCAGGGCGCGCGTGGCAGGCATCGTCGCGAACGAAACGCGGCAAATCGATCCGGCATTACTCGCTGCTTGGTGCGGGCGGCTTGGTGCGTAGACGAGAAAAGCGCGCAGGCAACGTCTGCGGCGTTCGCGCCGCGATAACCGTGGGGGCGCTTACCGCGCGACAATCATGCGGCGGAGCTGCTAGATTGCTGCACACTGATGCGCAGTCTTGGTGAACCATGCCCGGCGACCACATACAAAGCGAGGCGGCATTCGAGGCCGCGTTCAAGAAGGCAATGGCAGCATCTCCAGATGCGGCGGCGCTCCTGGGCGTATCGGCCTACCTCGCTGGCCGGCGGATTCCGATCGAGCTGATCGCGCCAGCGGCGATGGCGGCCGGCGCTGCGCGCTCGGCGCTCGACGCCCTCGTGGGACAGCGCTTGGCCAGTCCGGATACGCTGGACGGTGGCGGGACGGGTTTCAGCGTGACGCCGGCCGTGCAGGAAATGGCGCGAGCCCGGCTGGCGCGCACGGGAGAAGAGGACGGCTTCATCGCGCGGGCGACGACCTTGCTGATCGACGCCCACCCGAGCGGGGCCGCGGCGGCCGACACACGGGCTTGGCCGAAATGCGAACGGCTCGCGCGCCATGTGGACGCGGTGCTGGCTTTCGCGCCAGATACCGGCGAAGGCGCGGCTGCCACAAGCGAGCTTCTGCATCGCGTGGCGCACTATCTCTTCGCACGCGGGCGTTACGAGGAAGCCACCGCCGTCGTGCAGCGAAGCGGTGCCATCGACGAGATCGTCCACGGTCCCGAAGACGAAATCGTGGGGCAAGGTCAAGCCAACCTCGCGATCCTCCTGCACGAACTCGGACGGACCGAAGAAGCTCTCCCGCATATCCGGCGCGCGATGGAAATCGGCGAATCCAATCTCGGCCCGCAGCATCCGATCGTGGCCGAACGCTACAATATCCTAGCGACGCTCCTCGAAGAACTAAAGCGGCCCGAGCACGCCGATCCGTTCATCAGGCACGCGCTGCTCGCAGCCGAGCAAGTGCTCGGTCCCGACCATCCCGACACGAAACTCTACCGGCAGAACTACGAGCGGATCATCGCTGCGGTCGACAGCATGGCGCGAAAGGACGATGCCGTCGAGGCTGGGCTGGTGCCTGCTCCTCCCGAACGTCTCGCGCGGCACGACATTCCACCGCCCTCCGTGTCCGGCAATCGCGGCGCACTGGCGCGCCTGTTGCGCAGGAAGAAGGTTTAGGGCGTCATTCGCCCACGTCGACGAAGAGTTCGCTCAGGGCCGGCTTGCGCGCAATCATATGGTGGCGGTGCAGATAGCCGATGAGCGTTTCGAGCGTAGAGCGATTGGGCTCCAAGCCATAGGCGAACGGCTCGCCGCCGAACACCTCGTTGATCTCGGCGACATCGTCATAGACCCACGGCAGCATCACCTTCGATGCGCCGGTGAAACCCAGATCCTTCCAGGCAATCGATTTCGCCTGGGCGAACGCGCGATAGAGCGAGCGGGCGACCCACGGGTTCGCCTCGTGCACACTGCGCTTGATGACGACGAGATGCATGATCGGATGGAACCCGGTGCGGCGGTAGTATTCGCGTTCGGTTGCGCGGACGTCGGGGAACAGTCGGACGAGATCGGGATGCCTGCCCAGCGACGGCGGCAACTGCGCGCCGAGATAGGCATCGATTTCGCCCTTGCACAGCAGGTCGTCGAGCGAACGACCGGTGTCGTTGATCTCGAGCCTGATCGGTTTCAGGAGCGGCGGCGGCTTGGGGTTGCCGTGGGCGCCGGCCTTCTCGATCGCGCCCTGGACCCAGGTGACGCCCGATAGATCGACGCCGTGGTCGTCCTCCAGCATACCGCGAATCCAGACGGCGGCCGTCATGGTGTAGAGCGGCACACCGATGCGCTTGCCGGCGAGATCCTTGGGCGAATTGATGCCTCGATGACGGTTGTAGACGATGAAGCCGTGCCGGAAGACGCGTGAGGGGAAGACCGGGATCGCGACATGCGGGCTCGTGCCGATCACGGTGTTGGCCACGTGCTCGGACGTCGACATTTCAGCGATGTCGAAATCGGCCCCGGCCATCACGCGATCGAAGATTTCGCGAGGGCCCTTGATGGGGATCATGTCGAGGTCGATCCCCTCGGCCTTCACTTCGCCGGTGCGCAATGCCTCCATCCGGTCGTAAGGCCCGCAGGCCAGCGTCAGGCGCAGATTGCTCATGTCTCGTTCTTCCCGTGAAGGGTGGGCTGCGATAAGGTCCGTCGCCAAGATCAGCAGAACCGGGGCCGCCCGCCAAGTGCATTCGACGGCTCGGAGATGGTTCCGAAAGGCAAACGGTTACGAGGGAGGCGACGAACATGACTGCGATGCAGGGTTACATTCCGCCGCAAAAACGCTCCGGCGAACTCGGCGTTCATTCGCTCGATCACTTCGCGTTGACGGTGCCCGACCTCAAGGTTGCACATCACTTCTATTCGAACTTCGGGCTCGACGTGCCCGAGGAGGGCAATGGGCTCGGCATGTACGTGAACGGCGCGCCGCACCGCTGGGGGATGATCGGCGAGGGGCCGAAGAAGCGGCTGTCGCATATTTCGTTCGGCATTTTCGAGGAGGACTTGCCGGCCTTCAGAAAGCGGCTTCAGGAGTTGCGGATCAAGGAGCTCGACCCGCCGAAAGGACTGGAGAGCAACGGCCTTTGGGTCAACGACTACGACGGCAATCTGATCGAGCTGCGCGTAGCCGAGAAGTCGTCGCCCAACGAGAAGAGCACGGTATGGATCGCGTCTTCGCCGGGTGGCGCTCGGGGGGCACCTGGACGAGCCGCAGCCCCCAAGGCAAAGCCGCGCCGGTTCGCCCATCTGTTGCTATTCACGCCGGACGTGATGAAGGCGATGGAGTTCTATTCGCGCGTCCTCGGCATGCGGCTTTCCGATCGGTCCGCCGACGTGATCGCGTTCATGCACGGCATCCACGGATCGGATCACCACATGCTGGCGTTCGCGAAGTCGAGCGCACCCGGGCACCATCATTTCAGCTGGGACGTCGGATCGGTGATGGATATCGGTCTCGGCGCCAAGCAGATGCTGGAGAGCGGTTTCGCCAAGGGATGGGGCCTCGGCCGGCACGTGCTCGGCTCGAACTACTTCCACTACGTGCAGGACCCATGGGGCAGCTATTGCGAGTATTCCTGCGACATCGACTATGTTCCGGTCGATTGCGACTGGGACTCGGGCGACCACCCACCGGAAGATTCGATCTACGTGTGGGGACCCGACATGCCGCCCGAGTTCATCGAGAATGCGGAAGCGGCGACGTGACGCCGTAATGTATGGAATAATTCATATCGGATATCGCTGGGTCGCGCAGGGCTCGACCCGGCCTACGAGTGGAAGAGTTGGCTACGAGCGGAAAAACAGGCGAACATGGCCATCAGTGAGAAAATCCGGAAGCTTATCAACAACGCCTGGGACGACGGGTATCCGTGCATGCTCGCCACGACAGGTGCCAACGGGCCGAACATCAGCCCGAAGGGTAGCATGCTGGTATTCGACGACGACCACCTCGCCTACTGGGAGCGTTCGAAGAAGACGGCGCTCGACAACCTCGGTCACGAGCGGCGCGTCTGCGTGATGTATTCGAACTTCAAAGCGCAGCGCGACGGCATCCTCGAGTCGGGATTCCTGCGGTTCTACGGCACGGCCGAGTTGTACGAGTCGGGGCCGGTTCGCGAAGCGATCTTCGCCAATCTCACGCAGCGCGAGCAGCAACATGTCGGTGCCGATACGGGCATCGGCGTTCTGGTCCGTATCAGCCAAGCCTCCGACGTGCGCGGCAAACCGCTGCCCTAGACAGGAGCAGCACCACGCCCCGACCTGGTCGGTTCGTCCACGCCCCCGAGACATTCCCGTCGACGGGTCGTGGATGGTCCGCCCCGGCGGACCCAGACGTCGCGAAGATGATCTGTTCTGTTTCCCCATGGCGTCGGGCATCGCTTCAATCAGCCCAACCTTCGGCCCGTTTCATCTGGAGCCCCCATGCCGCGTCCTAGCTACATTCTCTTCATCACCGACCAGCATCGCGCGGACTGGCTGGGCTGCAACGGGCATCCGGTCGTCAAGACGCCCAACATCGACAGCATCGCGGCCGGCGGCGTGACGTTCGACCGCTTCTTCGTCGCGACGCCGGTCTGTATGCCGAACCGGTCCAGCCTGATGACGGGGCGTCTACCTTCAGTCCACGGCGCACGAGCAAACGGCACGCCACTGTCGCGCAACGCGGTGACGTTCGTCGACCTGATGCGGGAGGCCGGCTATGCGACGGCACTCGTCGGCAAGAGCCATCTGCAGACGTTCACGGGCCAGCCTGCGATGATGAAGCCTGCTGCGGCAAAGCCCGGCTATGCGCCGGTGCCGCCGCACCTGCGAGAGGCCGTCCGGCACGGGCTCGGCAGCGCCGACTACGACAACGAGAGCCCGTCGCATTGGGGGAAGCCGGGCGCTCACGTCGGCCTGCCCTACTACGGTTTCGATCATGTCGAACTGGTCACCGGTCACGGCGACGAAGTGGACGGCGACTATCGCGCATGGCTACTCGCGCGCGATCCCGTTGCGATGAGTAAAATCGGGCCGAAGAACCAGCTGCCGCACGACTACGTTTGTCCGCAAGCGGTGCGGACGCGGCTACCGGCAGAGCACTATCAGACGAGCTACATCGCGGAGCGCGCTCGGGCGTTCGTCGCCGATCACGTGAAGAAAAACCCGGACCAGCCGTTCTTCCTGATGGTGTCGTTTCCCGATCCGCACCATCCGTTCAATCCGCCGGGCAAGTACTGGGACATGTACAAGCCCGAGCAATTCCCGGTGCCGGAAGCGTTCGGCCTCAACGACTGGGCGCCGCCGCCGCATGTCGCCGCCGTGATCGCCGAACGCGAGCAGGGCAAGGCCAACCTGCTCTCGCAGTTCTCGTTCACGACGACGCCGCGCGAGGTGCAGGAAGCGGCGGCACTCACGGCCGGCATGATCGCATTGATCGACGATTCAATCGGCAGCGTGCTCGACACCGTGAAAGCAAGCGGCATGGCCGAGGATACGGTGACGATCTTCACCAGCGATCACGGCGAGCATCTGGGCGATCATCGCCTGCTGCTGAAGGGCTCCGAGCAGTATCAGCAGATATTGCGCGTGCCGTTCGTGTGGTCCGATCCGGCGACGCGCACGACGCCGAAGCTGCGCGGCGTGCGCAGCGGCGCGATCGGATCGACCATCGACATCTCGACGACGATCCTCGATCATGCGCGGATTGCGCCCTACGCCGGCATCCAGGGCATCAGCCTCATGCCTGTCATCTCGGGCGAGACTACGAAGGCGCGACCGGCGGCGTTCGTGCAGTACGAGCATCAGCGGCCGAACGAGGCGATCGGCGGCATTCCGCGCATCCACACGCTGATCGACGAGCGGTGGCGGATGAGCGTTTTCGACGGCGTAGAGTGGGGCGAACTGTACGACCTGCAGAGCGATCCGGGCGAGTATCGCAACCTGTGGGACGACGCCGGACATGCCGCGATCAAGTCGCGCCTGATAGAGCAACTCCTTCGCATCGAGATCGCCCACATCGACCGCGTGCCGATGCCGACGGGACGCGCTTAGAGATCGACTTCGCTTCTGGTGCGGCGCAGCCGACCGCGCTTTCGGGCGTAGCGGATCGCTTCGAGAACGCCGACCGCGGCGCCGATGATCGCGAACGGCGCCATCAGGTGTGCCGTACAGTCGCCGCCGACGCACTCGGGCCGCAGTAGTCTCGTGGCGGCAAATCCGACGGCGGCGCCCAGAAGAGAACCGAGCCCGATGCCGATCGCGCCCAACACCAACCCCTCGGCCATCGCGCCGGAACGGCGGGGTGGGGTTGCGGCCCCGGTAGCCTGCTCCTCGACGCGCGCAGCCTCGACCGGCGTGCCGCCGAGTGATACCGGCTCCTCCCGGGCATCCGCGGGGAGCGTGCTCGATGACGCAGCAAAGGTCGCTGCGGTTTGACGCCTGGCGGGCTTGCCGCCGATGAAGCGCTTCAGACTGAAACGCGATCCGGCCGGTCGCAGCAGCCCATCGCTCCAGTCGTCCACCGAACGGGGCCGTTCGGCAGGTACCAGCCTCAGGCCCGCGTCGATCTCATTCAGGAACTCGGCGCGGTAGCGTCCTTTCGCAGCCGCGACGGCCGGCTCGAGGGTCGCCCCCGAGGCGCGCTCGGCGGCCGACAACGGGGGCCTTCCGGTGACGGCGAGATAGAGCAGACCTGCAAGGGAATACACGTCGGTCCACGGGCCGATTGGACCGCCGGTCGGAGCGATCAGTTCGGGAGCCGTGTAAATCAGCTGCCGGAGATCGCCGGGCGGCATGCGGCGACGCAAGCCAACCCGGAATACGCCGAAATCGACGAGGACAGGCCCGCCGCTTTCGCGGACCATCAGGCAGTCCGGCGTGATGTCGAAATGGAACACCTTGTTGGCATGGGCCGCAGACAAGCCTTCGAGCAAAGGCGCCAGCAGTGTGTCCAGTTCTTCCTGCGGGGCTATGCGCTTGCGCTCGTGAAGCCAGATGCTGAAATCGACGCCGTTCTCGTAGGTCATGCCGACGTAGCCGGTGCCGCCCTGCCGCGTGACGCCGAGCACGGAGACGATGGCGCTGTGCTTCACCTCCTGCAGCGCGCGCGCTTCCGACAAGAAGCGATCCAGCCCCCAGGCAAACGCGGTGGCCGCCTCCTTCCGCGGGCGGATGGCGTGGCCCTCTCGAACCGACAGAGCACGGGGGAAGTATTCCTTCAAGGCGTAGCGCTTGCTGCGCTTCTCGTGCTCGGTCACGTAGGTGATCCCGAACTCGCCGGCGCCGAGCACGGATTGCACCACGAGCTCGCCTATCCGCGTACCTGTCGGCAGCGGGCTGAAACCCTGGACCTTACCGTTGGCCGTGGCGCCGGCCGCGGCGGACGGGCCATCGGGGCTGCTGGAAGTATCTTCACTCATCCAGCCCCCCCGAAGCACCTCGACAACGGCGCACCTGCTTGCATCGGCCAAATCGGATAAGACTGCCCCCTCTTAGCATGTCGACGGCAAGCGTCGCCACGGCGCGCACAGTTTGGAAGACCCCGCGTCATCCCAGTTCGCATCTCATACCTTTTTGCAGGCCCAGCTCGTCCCTGCCAAGCCCGTCTCTCCCCCTCCGTCAGCGTCTACTTCCGCAAGGCCCGCCTCGCAGCCGTGCGCAAGAAGCGCCAGCCGACCTTGGCCGTATCCGCCAGCGTCGGTTCGGCGTAGCGCGAGATGGTGTCGAGCGCGATCTTGCGCGTCGAGGCGAGATCCCGCTCGACCGCCCGCTTTTCGTCCTCGAGCCGCTCGACCACGGGCCGAAGGTCGCCCGACAGCTTGTGCAGCCGGACGAATTCGTCGAACCGCCGCTCGTAGAGTTCGCCCCAGACCAGCCGGTTACGCCCGTCTGTCTGGCCCAGCATGATCGGACGCAGGAACTCGACGACGCGCTCGCGCGTCGGGAGCCTTGCGGAATTGCCGGGATTGAACACGGGCTGCGCGAGCATCTCGCAATAGGCATCGTCGTTCGTGTCGAGCCGCTTGATCTCCGCCACCACCTGCTGCAGTGAATCGAAACTGTGAACATTAACCATTCGGCGCGGATTGAAGTCGCGCGCCACCTGCGGGTCGCCCCAGTAGATCGGCACCGTATGGGCGTAAATCGCATCGGTCAGCTTCTCGGTCGTGTATCCGGGCGAGGACGAGTTCTCAACCACGATCG
>LNFM01006770.1_pt1 | contig 23140 bp, 28 predicted proteins | sample 596031 | NCBI WGS metagenome assembly LNFM01 (sample SAMN04254537, study PRJNA301005) | activated carbon metagenome | isolation source: dual media filters at the Ann Arbor, Michigan drinking water treatment plant | place: USA: Ann Arbor | reverse complement strand
GCGGTTCTGGCGCGCGGCTATGCGCTGGTGCGCGACGAGGCCGGCGCCCTGATCCGCGATCCGGCACAGCTGCGCGCAGGTCAGGCGCTCGGCATTCAGGTTGCGGGCGGACGCTTCGGCGTGGTGGTCGCAGGGGGTGGGGAAGGGCAGTCGCGATCAACCCGCCCTCCGCGGCGCGACCTTCCGAAGGCGGGCCAGGGCGACCTGTTCTGATCGAAGCTCGCCTCAGAGTCCTTTGAGGAACGCCTTGACGCGCTTGATCGCGTCTTCGCGCGCCTCCGGATTGGTGCCGACGGTCGCCTTGCCGGTGCCGGTCGCGGAGAAGGCGATGTCGCTGCGCTCCTTCACCTCCAGTCGCGGATGGTCGAAATCATGCAGCGCGCCAGGATAGATCACGATCTCGACCTTCTCGCCGCGGCCTCTCGCGGCCTTGGCGAGATAGTCGCAGGGGCCGGGCGGGGTCCAGTCATCCGCGTCGCCGACGAGCATCAGCAGCGGCAGCCGCGCCATGAAGCTGGTCGACTCGGACTGCACCCGGCAGCCCGGATAGAAGGCGATCGCCCTGGCGAAATCCGGCTGCTCGTCGGCCGGCCGGCGGTCCTTGCGGATGGCGGCCAGCACGCTGGAGCCGCCGCCCGACCAGCCGAGCAGGGCGATCCGCTCGGGTCGGACGTCGCTGCGTGCCTGCAGCCAATGCCGCGCGGCGGCGGCATCCGCGACGCGCTCGCGGCTGGCCCGCACGGTGACCTCCTTGACGCCGCATTGCGAGCCCAGCCGGCGCGAGCCGTAGCTGTCCGGCATCAGAACGACATAGCCTTCCGCCGCGAGGCGCTCGCCCCAGTCGGAATGGCGCAGCGAGAGCTTGCCGCTTTCGCGGAACAGGCCGCCGCAGCCATGCAGGGCGACGACGGCCGGGAACGGTCCCGGCCCCTTCGGCCGGTAGAGCACGGCGTCGAGATCGCCGTCATAGCTCGGCAGGCGCACCCGCTCGTAGCCGCCGGCCAGCGCGGCCCCGGCCAGCAGCGACAGCACAGCCATCGCCGCGGCGAGGCGCGCGACGCAGGCAATCACAAGGCTGGACTTCGTCGGGCGCAACGCTATCACGGGACGGGATTATCCCGGCATTGCGTGCGCGGATCAACGGTTTAGATATATCGTCATGAACATGAGCGATCGCCCCCCGATGCCGGGGCCCGAAGCGGCCCTCGATTACGGCCATGGCGAGTTCCGTGTCGTGCGTCCGGGCGGCTTCGTCCGCTGCGCGGTGACCGGCGCGCCGATCCGCCTCGAGGACCTGCGCTACTGGTCGGTGGACTGGCAGGAGGCCTATGCCTCGCCCGAGGCGGTCCAGCTAAGGCTGCGCCGCGCCGGTCGGGGCTGAGGGCGCCGCCGCGGCTCCCGCCACCAGTGCGGCCATCGCTTCCGGCTCGTCGAGGACGAGCCTCACCGGTACGCAGAGCAGGCGCGCGCGCTCGGAATCCGGCCAGAGCGGTGCGAGCTTGACCATGTCCTTCTCGGTCGTCGCGACCAGGCTGTCGTAGAGGGTCGCTTCCGCGACGATCGCGGCGACGTCGTCGGCCGTATAGGGATGGTGGTCGCCATAGGCGCGCTCGGCCACGATCCGCGCCCCCGCATCCCGCAGCGTCCCGGCGAATTTTTCGGGCCGCCCGATGCCGGAGACCGCCAGCACGGGTTGTCCGTTCAGCCGGGCGCTGGCCTCGGCCGCCGGCTCGAGCCGCGCGTTCAGGCAGGCGATCCCGCGCCGGCCCGCCGCCACCGCGACGCCCTCGCCGGCCGCTCCCGGGCCGATGACGAGCACCGTGTCGATTTCGCCGAGCTGTGCGTCGAGTGGCGCGCGCAGCGGCCCCGCGGGCAGGCACAGCCCGTTGCCGACACCCGAGGCGCCGTCCACGACGGCGAGCCGCCAGCGCTTGGCGAGGCTCGGATTCTGCAGGCCGTCATCCATCACGATGACGCTGGCGCCCAGCGCCCGGGCGAGGCTCGCCCCGGCGACGCGGTCCCGCGCCACCACGGTGCGGGCATGGCGTGCCATCAGGAGCGGCTCGTCGCCGACGGCGCGCGCCGCATGGTGCTGCGGATGGACCTCGACCGGCCCGCGCAGCGAGCCGCCATAGCCGCGCATCAGGACGAAGGGCGTCTCGCCGCGCTGCGCCAGCATGTCGGCGAGCGCGATGGCGGTCGGCGTCTTGCCGGCACCGCCGGCGACGAAGTTGCCGACGCAGATGACGGGCACCCCGCAATCGGCGCCCGGCCGCCGCATCCGCCGCAGCGTGATCGCGCCATAGACCCATCCGATCGGGGAGAGCAGCCAGGCGAGCAGGCCGGGCGGCCGCCACCAGAAGGCGGGCGCCCGCATCAGGCGGCGCCGTCGCGCTGGCCGAGCGCCATCCGCATCAGCAGGGGCTCGAGCGCCTGGATCGTCCGGTTGAGGGCGCCGCCGAGTTCGGCGCTGGTCTGGGCGGCGGCCCGCGCGGCCTGGCGCGCGCTGGCGGGGTCGCTCAGCCAGCGATGCACGGCTCCGGCCAGCCCCTGCGCATCGGCGACCTCGCGCGCTCCGCCACCGGCGTCGAAGGCGGCGAAGATCTCGGCGTTGTTGTGGACGAAGGGGCCGTGCAGCAGGGCACAGCCGAGCTTGGCCGGCTCGATCGGATTGTGCCCGCCGATCATCGGCACCAGCGAGCCGCCGAGATAGGCCACCTGCGAGAGCCGGTAGAACAGGCCGAGTTCGTTGACGGTGTCGGCGATGTAGAGCTCGGCCTCGCGCTCCGGCATCTGGCCGGCGGCCCGGCGCGCGAGGGCGATGCCGTTGGCCTCGGCCAGTGCCTCGATCTCGATGCCGCGCTGCGGATGGCGCGGCGCGATGATCGTCAGCAGATGGGGCAGGTAGGGCTTGATCGCGAGATGCGCGGCGATGACCTGCTCTTCCTCGCCCGGATGCGTGCTGGCGGCGACCCAGACAGGACGCCCCGTGGTCAGGCCGTCGAGGATCGCCAGCGTGTCGGCGTCGGCGGGCGGGGCGGGCACGTCGAACTTGAGGTTGCCGGCGACGCTGACGCGCGGCGCACCGAGCTGCGCCAGCCGCTCCGCATCGCCCTGCGACTGGGCGAGGCAGGATTCGAAGCAGGACAGCAGGAAGCGCGAGGTCCGCGGCGCCTTGTACCAGCGCGCGAAGGAGCGCTCGGACATGCGGGCATTGACCAGGACCAGCGGCACCTCGCGCCGACGCGCCTCGACCAGGAGATTGGGCCAGATCTCCGACTCGCAGATCAGCCCGAGCGAAGGCCGCCAGTAGTCGAGGAAGCGGCGCATGTAGCGGGGAACGTCGAGCGGAAGATACTGGTGGATCACGCCGGCTGGCAGCCGTGCCGCCAGAAGCGTCGCCGAGGTCACCGTGCCGGAGGTCACGAGCACGGTCAGCCCGCGCTTCTGCAGCCGCGCCACCAGCGGCAGCAGCGTCACCGTCTCGCCGACGCTGGCGCCGTGAAGCCAGACGAGGGGGCGGTCCGGCCGGCGCACGCCCGGATAGCCGCGCCGCTCGGCCAGACGCGTCGGATCCTCCTTGCCGCGGCGACGACGCCAGAGCAGGAGCCCCGCCGCCGCCGGCTCGAGCAGGCCGGTCAGCAGCCGGTAACCGGAGAGGATCGCGCCCTTGCCGCTCACGGCGCTGCTCCTGGCGCCGCGCCTTCGGCGGCGAGCCGTGCCTGCCGCAGCCCGGCGCCGGGGTCCTGCGCGCCGACCAGCGCATAGGCGCGGGCATGGACCGCGTCGAGGCCGGCTTCCAGCGCCAGCCGCGCCGCTTCGCAGGTGGCCTCGTCCGCCTCGCGCGCGACATGGATCGCCTCGCCGACGACGATGGCGCCGCGGCCAAAGGGCAGGCCGATCGAGGCCCGGTCCCAGCTCTTGAAGTCGATGCGCCGGCTCGTCACCACCGCGATCGGGTGCAGCGGGCGCCCGGAGGCCCGCGCGAGCTGGATGATCCCGGGCCCGACGATGCGGGCGCGCTTGGGGATGTCGGCGGTCAGCACCATGGTCTCGCCGGCCTTGAGCCGCTTCAGCATGGCGAGGAAGGCGCTGGCGCCGCCCTTCTCGCGGATCTTCTTGCCGAGCGCGCCCGAGCCGCGGATCGCGCCGATGCCGAGCTGGCGCAGCGCGACCGCGTTGAAGCCGCCATCGCCATGCCGCGACACCAGCGAACAGGCCGGCATCCAGTCCGGCCGCGAGAACGGAATCATGATGTGCTGGCCGTGCCACATCGCGATGATCAGCGGCAGCTCCGGGCGCACGCGCTCATAGATGTCCGCCGGCTCGACGACGAAGTGGTTGGTACGCTGCACGAGGCGCAGATACCCGGCCAGCATGCGGCCGAGCGCTTCCTGCGCCACGCGCGTCTTGAGAATCGAAAAGCCCATGAAGCTGGCGTCGAACCCTTCAGGTGTCGGGGTCGAGCAGGCGGTGGAGATGCACGATGAAATAGCGCGTCTGCGCCTGGTCGACGGTGGCCTGGGCCTTGGCCTTCCAGGCGGTATGGGCGCTCGCATAGTTCGGGAACACGCCGACGACGTCGATCTTGGAGAGGTCCTTGAAGGTCACGCCCTCGAGGGAGCTGAGCTCCCCGCCGAAGACGAGGTGAAGAAGCTGTTTCTGTTCCGGTTCCGCCGCCATTGATCCCTCCAGCCCATGCTGTTGCCTGCGCGAACAGCGCGGCACCAGTTAAGCCATCCCTGTCCGCGGCGCGAGTACCCGGCGCCACCGGATGGGCAGTCGCCGCTGCAAAACGCGCAAAAAAAGATGTCAGAGGCGCTGGGGCTGCGTGTCCCGCATCCGCTGCATCGCCGAGAGCAGCGGCTCCGACAGGCCCTCGCCGCTGGCCACGAGCACGCCATGCACCGGGGCGGGACGGTTGTAGACCACCGTTTCGCCCGCGCCGCCGCTCATCCGGCCGCCCGCCTCGCGCAGGATCAGATCGGCCGCGGCGAGGTCCCAGTCGCGCGCATCAGCGGAAATGAGCCCGGCGTCGATCGAGCCGTCCGCGATCCGCGCGAGCCTGAGCGCGAGCGAGGGAATCTTGTCGACCGGCTCGAAGGGCTCGATCCGCGCCAGCGCGTCGAGCATCGGCTTGGGGCCGGCGATCCGGGCGGTGCCGAGGCTGCCGAGCCGCGAGGTGGCGATAGCCGCGCCATTCTTCTGCGCTCCGCCGCCGCGCAGCGTCGTATAGGTCGCCGCTCTCGCCGGCGCGTGCACCACGCCCAGGACCGGCTCGCCCTCGTCGAGCAGGGCAACGCAGACCGCCCAGTCCGGCGAGCCGCTCATATAGGCGCGCGTGCCGTCGATCGGGTCGACGACCCAGACGAAGCGGCGCGACAGCCGCAGCGCGTCGTCCACCGTCTCCTCCGAGAGCCAGGCGGCTTCCGGCAGCAGCACGGAGAGCCGGATGCGCAGGAAGGTGTCGACGCCGATGTCGGCCTCGGTGACCGGAGAACCGCCGCTCTTGGACCAGGTCCGGGCGGCGGTCTTGGCGCCGGGCCGGAACAGATCGCTGGCGATGGCGCCCGCCTCGAGGCAGCTTTCGCGCACGGCCCTGAGCAGATCCGGTGCGATGGGTAGCGGGGGCGTGCTCATGCGCGTTCCCTACGGATGGCAGCGGCGCGCTTCAAGGAAAAATGCGCCCGCGGGCCGAAAGACTCCGTCAAGCATCATGCAGGAAACAGACCATCCAGGGGCCTCGAATGGCCCGAACACGCTCCTTTAACCCAACCGCTTAAGCGCTCGGAGACGCCTGAGACGCAATCTCGACCTGCAAGCACGAGAGCCCCGGTCTTCACAGAGGGCTCCGTAGCAGCAGGGATTACAGAGAGGCGTCAAATCCATGGCCAGAGTCACGCCGGCCGCCGGGGAGTTCGGCTTCATGCCGCAGCTTCCCGGCAGCGCGACCGACCCGACGATCGTTCCCCGCAATCCGATGCCAGCGCAGCCGGACGGTCCGCGCATCGAGCGGATCGGCTCCGTCCGCATCCTGCGCGGCGCGGCCGGATGGCGCGGCGTTTCGCTGCGGTTGGCTCATGCCACGGGTGACGACCAGCTGTTCCAGCTCGCCCTGACGGCCGGCGACGGCCGCTCGATCACGGTCGCCACCGTGGACGAGGCCGATGCCGTGGCGCTGTGGCGCGACTGCGGCCGCGCGAGCGGCATGACGCTGCTGCTCGAAACCAGCGATGGCCAGATTTCGGAGCCGTTTCCGCAGATCGGCCCGCTCGCGCTCGGCCCGATCCGCGTCAGGCGCCGGCATTCCTTCCTGAACGGTCGCCGGCCGCGCTTCCTCGTGCGCCGCAAGACCGGCCGGCTCGCCGAGCGGCCGGTCGTCGTCGCCGGAGAGCGGCTGACGGACTGAAATCCTCAGAAGAGGTGGCGGCCGAGCGCATCGAGCGCAAAGCCCGCCGCCAGCAGCAGGCCGGCATGCCAGTTCGAGCGGAAGAGCGAGAGCGCGACCGGCGCGCTCGCCCCCTTGAGCTTCGAGACCTGCCAGCCGAGATGGCCCGCGAAGGCGGCAAGCCCGGCGAAGGCGATCGGGCCGCCGCCCGCGCTCCAGGCGGCTAAGCCGGCCAGCACGACCGCCAGCGCGAAGCACAGCGCGATCGCCTCCCGACCATGCGCGCCGAAATAGCGAGCGCTCGACTTGATGCCGGCGATGACGTCGTCCTCGATGTCCTGCATCGCGTAGATCGTGTCGTAGCCGACGGTCCAGACGACCGCCGCCGCATAGATCAGGAAGGCCGGCGCATCGAGTCGCCCGAAGACGGCGCTCCAGCCGAGCAGCCCGCCCCAGGAAAAGGCGAGCCCCAGCACGAACTGGGGCATGTTGGTGATCCGCTTCATGAACGGGTAGATCGCGACGATCGCCAGTGAGGCGATGCCGGCGGCGATGGTGAAGCGGTTGAACTGCAGCAGCACCGCCAGCCCGACGAAGGACAGCCCCACCATGAACAGCGCGGCGGCCTTGGGCGTGACCTGCCCCGAGGGCAGGGGGCGTCCGCGCGTCCGCGCCACCCGCGCGTCGAGCTTGCGGTCGACAATGTCGTTGAAGGTGCAGCCTGCGCCCCGCATCACGACGGCGCCGATCAGGAACAGCAGGCAATGCCAGGGGTTCGGGAAGGGCGATCCCGAGGCGATCGCGGCCAGGCCCGCCGCCCACCAGCACGGCAGCAGCAGGAGCTGCCAGCCGACCGGCCGTTCGATCCGGGCGAGCTTGAGAAAGGGCCGCAGCCGACGCGGTGCGCGCGTATCGACCCAATGCCCGGTCAGGGCATCGGGCAGGGGAGCGTCCGTGGACGGCGTCTCAGGGGGCGTGAGGGGCTGCCCGGGCGCCGGAACCGACATGGCGAAAGCAGGCCCGGCTTAGAGCGCGCCCTGCGGAATGCGCATGCCGCCGCCGGTGATCGCGTCGCCGCCGGCGAAGGGGTTGCCCGCGCCCTGCGCCTGCTGCTGGGCGCGGCGCATCATCTCGGCCTGCTGTTTCACCGCGTTGCAGGCCTGGGTGCGGACGGTCGCCGCCTTCTGGTTGTCGGCCTTCATGCCCTCGATGAAGGAGGGCGGAATCTGGCACCAGTCCTGGTTGTCCGTCGCGAACTTGACCGTGTTCGCGCCATTGCTGACGAGCCGGTTCATCGTGCTGCAGGCCTGTTGCGGGGTCAGCTTGCGCTTCGACTTCTGCGCCGCGTTGAGCGAGGCGACGAGCGACTGCCGCTCCTGGAGCAGCGTCTGCATCTTCTCGCAGCCCGAGGCCTGCGCGCGGGCGGGGGCGGCATCGATGAGCGCCGCCGCCGCGAGGCCCATCGTCGCGATCAATCCGGAAGCCATCCTGCGCCGCATCTCGTTTCCGCTCCACATCCTGCGCGGGCGACAAGCCCTCGCGGTTTCCTTAACAGCAAGCCCGTGTTAGCGCCAAGGTCCTTTGCGCGCCGTGCCGGCACGGGGCCCTCGCCACGCAACCGTGCCGATACTCCGCGAATGTGGCGGTTTTGGCGTTGGTGCGGCCGGTTCGGCTGCGGCGAGGGGCCAGGACGCCTGCTGCGACGAAAGCGCTCGAACCGATGCCCATCCCCGATTTCGCCCGCCACCGGCTGTTTCTGGAGCCCGCGCTCACGGATGGCGCCCGCCTTCCCCTCGAGCGCGAGCAGGCGAATTACCTTTTGTCCGTCCTGCGCATGAAACAGGACGACACCGTGCTCGTCTTCAACGGTCGCGACGGCGAATGGCTCGCCGCCATCTCGGTCGAGGGGCGCAAGCAGGCGAGCCTCACCCTCGTCAGGCAGACCAGGCCGCAGCCGGCGGCGCCGGATCTGCACTATCTCTTCGCCCCGCTCAAACATGCGCGGCTCGACTACATGGCGCAGAAGGCGGTCGAGATGGGCGCCGGCGTGATCCAGCCCGTGCTGACCCGCCGCACCCAGGTCTCGCGCCTCAATCTCGACCGCATGCGCGCCAATGCGGTCGAGGCGGCCGAGCAATGCGGCATCCTCAGCCTGCCCGAGATCCGGGCCGAGCGCCCGCTCGAAGCCGCGCTCGAGGCGCTGGAGCCGGAGCGGCTGCTGGTCTTCTGCGACGAGGCGATGGCGCAGGCGAGCCCGGTGGCGGCCCTGGCTCAGGCGCAGCCCGGCCCGCTCGCCGTGCTCATCGGCCCCGAGGGTGGCTTCGACGAGGGCGAGCGGCAGCGCATTCTGGCGCGTCGCGGCACGCTGCCGATCTCGCTCGGCCCGCGGATCCTGCGCGCCGACACCGCGGCGGTCGCTGCGCTCGCCCTGGTGCAGGCCATCCGGGGCGACTGGCCGCGCTGAGACCGGAACGGGGGCCTGCGTCCCCGCGTTCGGACGGGGCGGGACGCATTCTCGACTCAATCGAGGGCAGTCTGGCGCGCTGATCTTGCCGCTGGCGGGTGCGCGATTCGTCGCTGCCGGGCGCTGGCGAGCCGCGCCCCCCGAGCGAAGAGGATGAGAGCATGGATGCCAGCTGCCGCTTCGGCATCGAGGAAGAGTACTTTCTGTCCGATGCGGCCAGTCGCGGGATCGTGCGCAAGGTCTCGCCCGCCTTCATCGCGGCGGCTCACGAAGCCTTTCCGGACGAAGTGCAGCGCGAGATGCTGCAGTCGCAGATCGAGGTGGCGACGCCGGTCTGCAGTTCGATGGCGCAGGCGCGCCGGGCCCTGACGACGCTGCGCACGGGGCTGGCCGGCCTGGCGCTCGAGCACGACATGCTGCTTCTGGCCTGCGGAACCCATCCCAGCGCCGCCTGGTCGCGCCAGCACGCGACCGACGCCTCCCGTTATGACGCCCTCATGCGCGATCTGCAGATGCTGGGCAGCCGCAACCAGCTCTGCGGGCTGCATGTCCATGTCGAGGTGGCGGACGAGGACGAGCGCATCCGGCTGATGGCCCGCATCATGCCGTTCCTGCCGCTGCTGCTGGCGCTCTCGACCTCCTCGCCCTTCTGGCAGGGCCGCCGGACCGGGCTGATGGGCTACCGCCTCGCGGCCTATGGCGAGCTGCCGCGAACGGGCCTCCCCGATCTCTTCGCCGATCCCGCGGATTACCGCGCCTATGTCGACACCATGGTCGCAGCCGGCGCGATCAAGGATGCGAGCTATCTCTGGTGGGCGATCCGTCCGTCGGACCGGCATCCGACGCTTGAATTGCGGATCGCGGACAGTTGCACGCGTCTCGACGACACGCTCGCCATCGCCGCGCTCTATCGCTGCCTCGTCCGCCACCTGCTGCTGCGGCCGGCGTTCAATCGCGACCTGACCGCCGCCTCGCGGGCGATCGCGGCGGAGAACCTCTGGCGCGCGCAGCGCTACGGCATCCATGGCGGACTGGTCGACGAGGCCAGCCGCAGCATGCGCAGCGTGCCGAGCCTGCTGGAGGACCTCGTCGCGCGCCTCGCCGAGGACGCGCAGGCGCTGGGCTGCGCCGCCGAGCTGGAGGCCTGCCGCGCGATCGCGGCGCAGGGCACGAGCGCGGACGTCCAGCTCGCGGTCTATGAGGAGGCGCGCGCCCGCGCCGGTGGACCGGCGGCGGGCCTCGCCGCCGTGATCGACTGGATCGCATCCGAGACCCGGCTCGACCGGACCGGCTGGGGCCGGGGAACGCAAGACGGGCCCGGCACGGCCTGAACCCGCGGGGAGCCCTGCGCCGGAGGTGCGGCGCCCCCGCGCGAATGCGCAGGACAGGTCGTTGTCGCGGGTTCGCGCCTCGCCTATGTCTGGCGCACCCGGAGCCTGAGATCCGCCATGCCAGACCGGCGCGGCGAGCCTGGCCGTCCTGTTGTTCTGCCGGAGCACCCATGGCTCGCGACCTGTCCGATTCGACCCCGATCGGGTCCAAGACCGAACTGATGTCCTGGATCGCCGCCGGGGAGAAACCGCCCTCGGCCTTCCGGCTCGGCACGGAGCACGAGAAATTCCCGTTCTACCGGGATGACCTGTCCCCGGTGCCCTATGAGGGGCGCCCGGCCGCAGGTGGACGCCCCGCCGCAGGCGGCATTCGTCATCTGCTGGAGGGGATGCAGGGCAAGCTCGGCTGGGAGCCGATCGTCGACGCCGGCCATGTCATCGGCCTCGCCGGTCCCGATGGCGGCGGCGCGATCTCGCTGGAGCCGGGCGGCCAGTTCGAGCTGTCGGGCGCCCCGGTCGAGACGCTGCACCAGACCGCGGCGGAACTCGCCGGCCATCTCGGCGATCTCAAGGCGATCGCCGAGGTCCATGGCATCGGCTTCGTCTCGCTCGGTCATTCGCCGCTCTGGACGCGGGCGCAGACGCCGATGATGCCCAAGAGCCGCTACAGGATCATGGCCGACTACATGCCGAAGGTCGGCTCGCGCGGCCTCGACATGATGTTTCGCACCTGCACGGTCCAGGTGAACCTCGATTTCGCGACCGAGGCCGACATGGTCAGGAAGCTGCGCGTGGCGCTGGCCCTGCAGCCGCTGGCCACGGCCCTGTTTGCGTCCTCCCCCTTTTCGGAGGGTCAGCTCAACGGCTTCCAGTCGATGCGCTCGGAAATCTGGCGCGACACCGACAAGGCCCGCTCGGGCATGCTCGCCTTCGCCTTCGACGAGGCGATGTCCTACGAGGCCTATGTCGACTGGGCGCTCGACGTGCCGCTGTACTTCGTCAAGCGCGGCGACACCTATCACGACGTCGCGGGCGCCTCCTTCCGCGATCTGATGGCCGGACGCCTGCCGCAGCTTCCCGGTGTGACGGCGACGATCTCGGACTGGGCCAATCACCTCGGCACGCTCTTCCCGGAGGCCCGCCTGAAGCGCTTCCTCGAGATGCGCGGCGCCGATGCCGGCCCGCCGGAACTGCTGAATGCGCTGCCCGCCTTCTGGGTCGGGCTGCTCTACGACCAGGCGTCGCTCGATGCCGCCTGGGATCTCGTCAAGGGCTGGAGCGAGGCGGATCGCCAGGCGCTGCGCGATGCGGTTCCCGTTCAGGGGCTCGCCGCGACCGTCGCCGGCCGCAGCCTGCGCGAGATTGCGCGAGAGGTGCTCGTCCTGTCGCGGGCCGGGCTCGCCCGCCGCGCGCGGCACGACGGCAACGGCGCCGACGAGACCGGCTTCCTCGATCCGCTCGACGCCATGGTCGCCGCCGACAAGGTCCTCGCGCAGGATCTGGTGGAGCGCTATCGCGGCGCCTGGAAGGGTCGGATCGAGCCGCTCTTCGAGGATTTCAGGCTGTAGTGCGCGGCTTCGGGCGAGAAATCGACCCTTTATGGGCATTGCAGCGATCGGATTAACGATTTGGCCGCGTTTATTCGCTAGCGTCCAGTCCCATGAAAACGCTGCTCGCCCTTCTTGCTGATTTTGGTCGGGACCAACGCGGTGCCACGGCCATCGAATATGGCTTCATCGCCGCCTTGATGTCGGTGGCGACGATCGCGACGATCACCCAGATCGGCGGCAATGTCGGCGAGCTGACCGGGCGCGTCATGGGCGGGCTGAAGTAGCCGCCCTCCGCTGTCGCCTTCGTCGGCCGCCATCCGGTCCGTCGACCTACTCCGCCGCCGTCTTGAAGCTCGCCAGATTGTCCAGGCTCTGGATGATGTGCTCGGCCAGTGCATTCGACAGCACCGAGGGGTCGAAGCGCGTGCGCAGCAGCCCGATCTTGCAGGAGGGCAGCGTCGCGAAGCCTTCCCCCGGTCCCAGAATCCGCATGCCCGGCCTGACGGCGCTCTCGGGCAGGACGGAGACGGCCAGCCCCGCGACGACGGCGGCGCCGACCGCGGTCGAGTTCCAGCTCGCATAGAGCACGCGGAAGCGCCGCCCCTTGTTCTCCAGCGCGTCGACCGCCGCCTGGCGCCAGTTGCAGTTGGGCCGGCCCAGCGCCAGCGGCAGCGGGTCTTCCTCATGCACGCCATGCCGGGCGGAGGTGACCCAGAGCAGCGGCTCGATCCGGATGATCTCGCCCTGTCCGCGGCTCTCGACATGGGTGATGATGGCGAGGTCGATGTCGCCGGTGGCGATCCGCTCGGCCAGCATCGGCGTCGGCTCGCAGACGACCGTGACCTCGGCTCGCGGGTTGGAGCGCGCGAAGCGCGCCAGGATCTCCGGCAGGTAGCGGTCGGCATAGTCGTCGGGCACGCCGAGCCGGATGCGCCCCTTGAGGTCGGCATCGGTGAAACTCGCGACGCATTCGAGGTTCAGCCGCACGATCCGCCGGGCATAGTCGAGCAGCCGCTCGCCATCCTCGGTCAGCTTGGCATGGCGCCCGTCACGCCCGAACAGGGGCCGCCCGACGCGCTCCTCCAGCCGCTTCATCTGCATCGACACCGCCGACTGTGTCTTGAACACGATCTCGGCCGCGCGGGTGAAGGAGCCGGTATCGGCGATCGCCACGAAGGTCTTGAGCTGGTCGGCATCGAGCACATGAGCCATGGAGAAGCCTCGCGGTCGGTCCATCAATATCCGTGTTGTCAAGGATCATAAGCATTCGTTTGGCTGATGACCAGCGGAAAGCTAATCTGCTTTCACCATCCGGTCCTGCCAACGGCGCGTCCAGGCAGGACAGAGGTGTTCACCGTCGCCCGTCCACAGGAGGCCGTCATGCTGCTCATGACATTCGCCACGAAGTCGCTCTCGTCCGTCTCGGCCGGTGCCACGCGTGTCGTGACCCTCACGCTCAAGCCGGTGAATGCCATCGTGAAAGCCCTGATCCATCGCCGAGAGGTGATGCGCCTGGGCGAACTCGACGAGCGCGGCCTCAAGGACATCGGGCTCGTCCGCTCCGATCTCGACGGCGCCCTCTCGGTGTCCTGGCTGTCGGATCCCTCGCTCATCCTCGCCGAGCGCTCCAGCGCCCGTCACGGCGTCGCCTCGCTGCGCCGTCAGGCCGCGCTCCAGCAGGCGGAGCGGGTCGCCCCGGCCCAGCCGGTCGTGTCCGCCCGGCCCGCGCCGGCGGCGCCCGCGCGGCGTGCTCCGGCGTCCGATCAGATTGCGTGCAGCGCCTGACCCCTTGGGGCTGCGCGTAACTGCGGGCGGAGGCTTCGTGCCTCCGCCCTTTTTCATGTCGGGCGGTCAGCGCCGGCCCGGCCCGCCGAACATCGTGTCGAAGATCGACTTCATCGCCTCCTGATGACTGTCCTGCACCTGACGCCCGGTCTCGAACATCTGGTTGAGGGCGTCGAGGCCGATGGCGCCGGGCCCCGCGCCGGCGGAAGGCGCCGCGTCCTGCGCTTCGGGCTCCGGCGCCGGGCGCGCCGCGCGCCGCTCCGGCTCGGGCTGGGCCTGCGCGCCGCCCAGCATCCCGGTCAGGATCTGGCCGAACATCCCGCCCATCTGGTCCATGCCCATCTGCCCGCCCGGCATCTGGCCGCCGCCGAAGGGCCCGCCGCCCTGCGTCTGCCCGCCGGCGGGCGCCTGGCCGTTCCCGAACAGGCTGCCGAGAATCGCCTCGAGCGGGTTCGCCGGGTTCGCCGACTGCGGGGCCGGAGCCGGCTGCATGCCCGGCATCTGGCCGCGCATCATCTCGGAGAACTGGCCGAGAATGCCGCCGAGACCGTTGCTCTGCATCGATTTGGTCAGGCCGCCCATCACCATCGCCGCGATGACCGGCAGCATCTGCTTCAGCACGGCCTGGCCGACGCCGCTGGTCGCCGCCGCCTGGGCCGCCACCGCATTGCTGACCTCCTTCGAGCCGAAGAGCTGGCTCAGGACATCCGTGCCGGCGCTGCGGGCATTGTCGGGAATGCCGTCGCCATTCGCATCGAAGATGCGGCCGAAGGGCGAGGCGGTCATCATCTGGGCCAGGGAACCGAAGGCGTAGGGGTCCTGCGTCTGCCGCTGCAGGCCCATCGAGAAGGCGGGCAGCAGGGCGTCGATCGCGGCCTGCGTCTGCTGCGGGCTCAACCCGTATTGCCGGGCGATGTTCTGCATGGCCTGGCCGTTCTGGGCCTGCTGCATCATCTCGAACAGGTTCATCATGGCTTGGCCTTGGGCTGCTGCGCGGTCTGTCGCCGCCTGAAGGCTCCGACGATAACAGGGCGGGGGGGCGAGGCAAGCCGCGGCCGGCTCGGGGTCAGCCGCCGTTCGCCTTCTGCTCCAGCCGGGTGATACCGCGATAGGCGAAGACCAGCGCGAGCACGCCGAAGGCAACGGCGCCGAGCGCCGAGCCGACGAGCGCGCCCTTCGGCCCGGCATAGTGCGCGCCGAGCCAGGCCAGCGGGATCGTGCCGAGCGTCGCGCGACCCCAGCTGAACAGCGTCGACAGCAGCGGCATGCCGAGATTGTTGAAGGCGGCGTTGGCGACGAAGAGCAGGCCGACGAACACCCACATCGGCCCGGCGACGAGGCAGAAGAAGGTGAGCAGCTCGGCCGTCAGCCCGGTCGCGCCGAAGGCGCCCGCGATCGGCCCGCGCGCCAGCGCCAGCACCGCCCCCGAGACCACGACGCAGCCGATCGCGAACTGCACCGAGGCGGTCAGCCCGGCGCGCATGCGGTCGAAGCGCCCGGCGCCCCAGTTCTGCGCCAGGATCGGCCCGACCGCGCCGGTCAGCGCAAACAGCACGCCGAACGCCACCGGCACGAGCCGGTCCATGATCGCCAGCGCCGCCATCGCACTGTCGCCGAAGCGGGCGAAGACACCGGCGAAGACGGCATTGGCGATCGGGTTGGACAGATTGGTCAGGATCGCCGGCCCCGCGATGGCGAAGGTGCTCGCGCTGTCACGGCGCACACCGGCCAGGCTCGGCCGCGCCACCATGTCGTGGACCCGCACCGCCCCGTGCAGCCCGGTCGCGACGATGACGATGCGCGAGATCACGATCGCCCAGGCCGCGCCGTCCGGCCCCAGCCCGAGGCCGAAGATCAGCAGCGGGTCGAGCCCGGCGGTGACGAGGCCACCGCCGAGCGTGACGAACATGGCGCGGCGGGCGTCGCCCACGGCGCGCAACACGCCCGACAGCCCCATGCCGACCGCCATCAGGGCGTTGGAAGGCAGCACGATCCACAGGAAGGAGAGCGCCACGCGGTAGGATTCGTCATGGGCGCCGAGCAGGCGCAGCAGCCAGGGCAAAGCGGGCAGCGCGATCGCCGTCAGCGCCAGCGCGGCGAGTGCCATCAGCACCAGCGTCGAGGCGGCGATGCGCCGCGCCGCCTCGCGCTCGCCGGCGCCCAGCGCGCGCGCCGTCAGCGCCGAGACCGCGATCATCAGCCCGATATTGATCGAGATCATCAGGTAGAGGACGATCGTGGCGAAGCCGACGCCGGCCGTCGCCTCGGGCCGCCCCAGCCAGGAGACGTAGAGCAGCGAGAGCAGATCGACGACGAAGATCGCCATCAGGCCGATCGCGCCCGTCCCGGTCATCACCGCGACATGGCCCATCAGCGACCCGCTGACGAAGACGGCGGTCTGGGGCGAGGACCGCACGTTCACCGGCGAGGCTCGTTGCACGAGTGGGTGCGGGTGGTCGGTGCGGGAGAGCGTGCGGCTGGCATGTCGCGTCGGCTGGCTCCGGCGAGGGGGGACGGGGTGCGGTGGTGCGCCGCCCTGTCTAGGCTGTCCCGCGCCGGCAGGCGAGGGCCATCGCCGCCGCCCCTCGATACCGGCCGCCTTTCTTGACATCGCCCGCGCCACGCCGAAAGAAGACCGCTGTCCAACCGGAGCCCCGCGTGACCAAGCCGCCGCTCGATATCCTGCTCTGTGCCCCGCGCGGCTTCTGCGCGGGCGTCGTGCGCGCGATCGACGCGGTCGAGAAGGCGCTGACGCTGCATGGCGCGCCGGTCTATGTCCGCCACGAGATCGTTCACAACAAATACGTGGTCGAATCATTGAAGCGGAAGGGCGCCGTCTTCGTCTCCGAACTGTCGCAGGTGCCGGATGCGACGCGGCCCGTGATCTTCTCCGCCCATGGCGTGGCCAAGTCCGTGCCGGCGGAGGCCAATGCCCGCAACCTCTTCGCCATCGACGCGACCTGCCCGCTCGTCACCAAGGTCCATCGCGAGGCCGAGGTGCACCACAAGCGCGGGCGCCACATCCTGCTCGTCGGCCATGCCGGCCACCCCGAGGTGATCGGCACCATGGGTCAGTTGCCGCCGGGCGCGATCACCCTGATCGAGACGCTCGAGGATGTCGCGGCGCTCACGCCGCCGGCCGGCCAGCCGCTCGCCTATGTCACGCAGACGACGCTTTCGGTGGACGACACCCGCGGCATCGTCGAGGCGCTGCAGGCGCGGTTTCCCGAGCTGATCGCGCCGCACAAGGAAGACATCTGCTACGCGACGACCAACCGCCAGGAGGCGGTCAAGCGCGTCGCGCCGCAGGTCGACGCGCTGATCGTCGTCGGCTCGCCCAACTCCTCGAATTCGCAGCGCCTGCGCGAGGTCGCCGAGCGCGCCGGCTGCCCGGTGGCGAGACTCGTGCTGCGCACTGACGAGATCGACTGGGAGGCGTTCGGTGCCATCCGCACGCTCGGCATCACCGCCGGCGCCAGCGCGCCGGAGGTGCTGGTCGAGGAGATCATCGACGCCTTTGCCGAGCGCTACGAGGTCCGCGTCGAGACCGTCTCGACCGCCGACGAGAACGTCTTCTTCCCGCTGCCGCGCGAATTGCGCGATGCGCCTGCAGCGGCCGAGTGAGCGAGAACAGTCTTGGCCGTCTATACCGAAGTGCCCGATGATGAGATGGCGGCGTTCGTCGCCCGCTACGGCATCGGCGATCTCCTCTCCGCCAAGGGCATCGCCGAGGGCGTCGAGAACTCGAACTACCTGCTGCACACGACGCAGGGCTTCTACATCCTCACCCTCTACGAGAAGCGGGTGAACCCGGACGATCTGCCCTTCTTCCTCGGGCTGATGCAGCATCTGGCGGCGCGCGGGCTGATCTGCCCGCAGCCGGTCAGCGACAGCCGCGGCGAGATGCTCGGCCGCCTCGCCGGACGCCCGGCCGCGATCGTCACCTTCCTTGACGGGTTGTCGGTGCGCCGGCCGACCGCGACCCATTGCCAGGAGCTCGGGCGCGGGCTGGCGCTGCTGCACCAGGCCGGTGCCGATTTCGGCATGGAGCGTGTGAATGTGCTCTCCGTACCGGGCTGGCGCCCGCTCGCCGAGCAGGCCGGCGCGGCGGCCGACACGGTTTCGGCCGGTCTGGCGGGCCGGGTCGCGGCCGAGATCGCGGTGCACGAGGCCAGCTGGCCGCAGGGCCTGCCGCGCGGCGTCATCCATGCCGATCTCTTCCCCAACAACGTCTTCTTCCTGAAGAACAGGCTCTCGGGGCTGATCGACTTCTACTTCGCCTGCACCGACGCCTTCGCCTATGACCTCGCGATCTGCCTGAACTCCTGGTGCTTCGAGGCCGACGCCTCCTTCAACCTCACCAAGGGCCAGGCCATGCTGGCGGGCTACGAGAGCGTGCGCCCGCTGACGGAAGCCGAGATCGAGGCGCTGCCGCAGTTCTGTCGGGGCTCGGCGCTGCGCTTCCTGCTGACCCGGCTGGTCGACTGGCTCAACGTGCCGCCGGGCGCGCTGGTCAAGCCGCATGACCCGCTCGAATACGACCGCAAGCTCGCCTTCCACCAGCGCGTCGCAGATGCCCGCGACTACGGGTTGAGGCGATGAGCGACACCGTCGAGGTCTGGACGGACGGCGCCTGCTCCGGAAACCCCGGCCCCGGCGGCTGGGGCGTCATCCTGTCCTACAAGGGCAAGCGGAAGGAGCTGTCCGGCGGCGAGGCGATGACCACCAACAACCGCATGGAGCTGATGGGCGCGATCGCGGCGCTGGAATCGCTGACGCGGCCCTGCACCGTCGCGCTCCACACCGACAGCCAGTATCTGCGCCAGGGCATCACCGCCTGGATTCATGGCTGGAAGAAGAACGGCTGGAAGACGGCCGACCGCAAGCCGGTCAAGAACGAGGAGCTCTGGAAGCGCCTCGACGCAGGGCCATGCCGGCGACGAAATGAACGAGCGCGCCGACGAACTGGCCCGCGCCGGCATGGCGCCGTTCAAGCCCGGGCGCTGAGGCCGTCCGCCAGTTTTTGGCCGTCTGATGCGAAAACCCCCGGCCTTGGGGCCAGGGGTTCATCGCGTCCTCACCGCCTTTGTTCAGCGGCAGATGGTCTTGTAGCCGACGACGATGGTCTCGCCGGAGTAGCGGTCGAAGCGCCGGATCGGCTTCTCGAAGCAGTCCTCCTCGGCCTCCTCGATGAAGCGCACCGGGCGCTGGTCGTAGCGGCCCTCGGCGTGGCGCGGCTGGCCGTGGACGATGGTCGCGCCGAGCAGCGCGCCGCCGATGCCCGCCAGGGCGCCGATGGCGATCCGGGCGTTGCGGCCGTCCTTGGCCGAGGCGGCGGTCGGGGCGAAGGTGGAGCCGGCGACCAGGGCGATGGCCAGGGCGGCGACGGTGCTGGTGAAGCTCTTGGTCATGACGCGCTCCTCGAAGGGTGGGCGGCGATCCGTTCGCCGATGAGTTGACCCTAGAGGCTGGCCCGTCCCGGCGCTGTTCCAGGCGGAACAGGCGCAACGACGGGTTCGCATGGCCGGTGACGGACGGACATTGATCCGCTAGCCCCCGGCCTTTTCGTCCGCGCGCTGCTTCAGGCTGCGCCGTACCGTACGACGGTGCCCGGCTTGGCGTCGAAGACGGTGATCTCCGCCTCGAGCTCCGGCGCGCATCGGTCACATCGGCGACGGACAGCAGCAGGCGAATGCCGCCGCTCTCGACATCGTCGAGCCTGTGGGCGTTGATGACCAGCCGCCGCGGATCGTCGGCGCCCTGTTGCAGCGTCATCTCATAGGCCTCGACCTCGGCGAAGCCGGCGGCCGTCGCCCGCAGGAGCGAATCCAGCCGCCATCGGCTGCCCCGCGACGGTGGCGGGGTCGCACTGGAAGGCCCGGCAGAAGGAGCGGCTCGCGACGAGGATGGCGAGATCCCCGTCGAGCAGCAGCAGCGGTGCGTCGGAGGTCGAGATCACCGCGAGCGCCAGTCCCAGAGCCAGCGGCGGAGTCGGTTTGGGGGTGGGCATCGATGCCCTTTCGGCCGGCCGTGAGCCTTCGGAGCGAAAGCGGTAACCACAGCGCCACTGCGGATGCGGCACGCCCGGTCGGGCGCGTCCTCTCCTCGTTGGGGCACGCTAGCACGGAACACACGCGGCCGTGCCGTGAAATCGCGGGTCGGCATCCCGTCGGGCGAAGGCGAGACGCCCCGCGGGTGGTTCGCGCTCAGTCGGCCTTGGCGCCATGCCCACCGGCCGCCGCGCCGTGGGGCATGAGCTTCAGCGCGCCGGCGATGAGCAGGATCGCCGCCGGCAGCACGAGATAGCCGGGTTCGAGCTTGCTGTCGGCGGTGGCCATGTCGGTCGCGAAATCGACGATGAGATAGACCAGGATCGCCTGGCAGAAGGTGCTCTTCAGCTCGCCCATCTCGCTCGGGCGGATCCAGGCGGGCAAATCGTCGCCAGCCGTGACGCGCTCCGCGAGGACGAAGGTCGCGATCACCTTTGCGCCGAGCAGGGTGATGATGACCGCGAACAGGCATTCGTCGATCGTCTTCATCACCAGCGAGATCGTGCTCTGGGCGTCGTCATGCGCCAGCATGGCGCGCGCCGCCGCCAACAGGTTGGTGCCGGCCTCGCCGAGCAGCACGAGCCCGCTGCCGATCATGCCGAGCGCCGCGAGCGCGATGATCGCCCGAAATGCCAGTCCCGCTGCCTGCATCGCCGTCTCCGTTCCAGCCGCCTCGTCAGGCGCCGGGATTGGGATAGGGGCTGGCGCACGCTGCGTCCATGCCCCGCGCGCCGTGGCCTTCAGCCGAGCGGCTGGCGATAGACGATGAAGCCGGACTTGTCGGCGACCTTGTCGTAGAGCGCCTGCGCCTGCGCGTTGCTCTCATGCGTCTGCCAGTAGACGCGAAAGCAACCCTTCGCCTGCGCCATCTGCCGGACGGCCTCGATCAGCGCGCGCCCTGCGCCGGTGCCGCGCGCTTCGGGCGTGGTGAATAGGTCCTGCAGGTAGCAGATGTTCCGGCTGTTCCAGGTCGTGCGGTGGATCACCCAGTGGACGAGGCCGATCAGCGCGCCCCCGCGCTCCGCGACGAAGCTGCCCATCGGCTCGGCCCCGCCGGTCAGGCGGGCGAAGGTGACGTCGCTGTAGCCCTGCCAGAGCGGGTCCCAGCCGGCACGGTCGGCGGCAGTGAGCGGGCGGATGGTCAGGGCGGTCATGGCTTAGCTCCGGCGATCTCGGACGAGCCTAGCGCCGCCCCGCCGGGCTGTCTCATGACGAAGCGCGATCGGATCGATCAGCGGGGGGGGTAGGGTGAGATCGTACGATGGCCCCTAGCCGACATTTGGAAAGTCTGCTTGTGGGCAGTCTGCTGCGCCTGTCAGTCGAGCAACTGCGGGTGGCGCATCTGGCGCCAGCCATCCGGATTTTGCTGCAACGATGACCTTCGATGGCCGGCTGGCTTCGTAGCCAGCCGGCGATCAAACTTCACATCTTCTTCAGGTCCTTGTAGGCCCCTTCGACCTTCAGGGTGATGGTCACGTTCTGGCTGCTCCGATTGCGCCAGAACCAGCCATGGGTTCCGTCGAAGCCCGCTTCGAGCACGCCGGAGTCCTTGGCGACGCTCCGTCCCTTCTTGTAGCTCGTCTCGATGCGCGTCCACGGAGTGCCGTGCATGTCGTAGTTCACCACTCCGCCCTGGACCTCCCAGGCGAACGTGGCCTTTGCTCCCTTGACCATCGTCATCTTGTACTCGACGCCCTCGTTCGGCTTGAGGGTGACATTCAGCTCGTCCTTCCGGGACTCGGCCTGCGCCACGACGAACCGCTCGCCAGCCTGGGCCGGCGAGACGAACAGGCCCGAGAGTACCGTATCCAACAGGGACGAGCGCTTGTCCGCCGCAGGCGCCGCCGGCGCGGGCTGGGCCGGTGGCGTCTGGCTGTCCTTGATCCGGTCGGCTTCGGCCTCGGCGGCGAGCTGAATCTTGATCTCGCCCATCTCGGTCAGCTTCAGCATGCGGCCGATGCCGGTCGGGTCGATCGCGTATTCGGCCGGCAGGACGATGGTCACGAGGATCGCGACCGCGGAGACGGCGGCGATGGCGGTGGAGCGCAGGAGCTGGGCCGTGGTCGGCAGCTCGGCGCGGGTCGGAAGGTCGGTGTTGTACATGAGGTGAGGTCCTTGAGATGAGGTCTTTGGGATTTCAGGAAACGAAGTAGCCGGTGAGTTGGTAGCCGACGAGGACGAAGCCCGCGGTGAGCATCCAGACATTGGCGGTGTAGGCGTGGCGCCAGAAGCCGGCCGTGCGGCGCCAGCTGGCCGAGCTCGACGCCGACATTGAAGGCGAGGAGGTTCGGGATCAGCCCGTCCGGCGAGATCTCGTATTCCAGGATCTTGGTCGAGAGACCGAAGCCGTGGAACAGCCCGAAGATCAGCGTGGCCGCCTTGGTGTTGGGCTGATAGCCGAGCCAGCGCTGGAAGGCGCCCATGTTGTCGAGCGCCTTGTAGGCGACCGACAGGCCGATGATGGCATCGATGAGGTAGCTGTTGATCCCGACGTTGAAATAGACGCCGAGCAGCATCGTCGTCGAATGGCCGAGCGCGAACAGGCTGACATAGATCGCGATGTGCTTGGCCCGGTAGAGGAAGAAGATCACCCCGAACAGAAACAGGATGTGGTCGTAGCCCGTCACCATGTGCTTGGCACCGAGATAGACGAAGGGGAGCAGGTGCACCCCCGTGATCTCCTTGATGTAGCCCTTGTCGCCCTCGGCGACGGCGTGGGCCAACGCGCTCTCGATCCCCGGCAGCAGGAGCAGGAGGGCGAGCGCGAGAGGAAGGAGCAGGCGCGAGGCTGCGTGATGCAGCAGGCGCCGCCCTCCGGCTAGAGGTCGTTGCATGAAGGATCCGATGGTTCGTCGTTGAAATCTGCCGCGCGTGCGGCGCGAAGTTCAGGCGACGACGGATCGAGGCGGACGTTCCAGACCCGTGGGCTGGCCGGAGGCCGAGCGCTGATGCTCGTGCCGGATCGCCGTGCGCGCGAAGGGCGGTGTTCCGAGCGGGATCAGCGCGACGATGTTGGCCGTCTCATGGACGTGATCGGCGGTGTTGTGCCCATGGACATGGCCGGGAAGCCGTTCGTCGGCCTCGCCGTCGTCATGGGCATGCCCATGCGCCGCGATCTCGGCGGCGAGTTGCGCATGCCGCACGGCTTCAGCCTGCGCGATGGCGTGGGCGTTGTGGCCGGCCGAGACATGCACGGCCGACAGCGTCATGCCCAACGCCATCGCGAGCGCGATGACGAGGCAGGAGAGCGCTTTGATGCGGCGATGCAGCATGATGAACAGATAGAATGCCTGTTGCTTAACGAATGGTTGACGGCGCCCGGCCCCGGAGCACGCCACTTCCCATATCCCCCCTGGGGGGTTATGGGAAGCCATGAGCGATCACGTCCATGCCAGCCATCCCGCCATCGCCAAGCGCCTTAAGCGCGCCGGTGGGCATCTCGCCAAGGTCGTGGCGATGATCGAGGGCGGCAGCCCCTGCCTCGACATCGCGACCCAGTTGCAGGCGGTCGAGAGCGCCATCGTCCAGGCCAAGCGCGCCCTGATCCAGGACCATCTCGATCACTGCCTCGA
>LNFM01005121.1_pt1 | contig 23140 bp, 20 predicted proteins | sample 596031 | NCBI WGS metagenome assembly LNFM01 (sample SAMN04254537, study PRJNA301005) | activated carbon metagenome | isolation source: dual media filters at the Ann Arbor, Michigan drinking water treatment plant | place: USA: Ann Arbor | reverse complement strand
CCGCATAGGTCTCGAACTGCGCGCCCTGCGTGCTGTCGAAATTGTCGGAAGCATCGAGCAGGCCCATCAGGCCGGCCTGGATGAGGTCGTCGACATCGACGCTGGCCGGCAACCGGGTCATGAAGTGGTAGGCAATCCGCTTAACCAGCGGCGCCATCTCCTTGACGATGGCGTCCTTGTCGTCGATCGAGGCAATCGGGGGCATCTAAAAGGGCGTTCCTGTACTGAATTAACGCGATACTAGTGCGGTTCGGCCCGGCGCGCCGAACGGCGCCGGGTTCTGGGTCGGAATCTGTGTGGCAGTCTGCGTTGCGGCCTGTCGGCGGGTCTGAGTCGGATCGCGCGCCGGATCCGGCAGGACGCGCTGCGCAGCACCGGACGAAGTCCAGGGATCGTCCACGCCCGGATCGCCGACCGACCCGCCCCGATTCTGCGCCGGATCGGGCCCCAGCGGCGCCTCGCCGAGCAGCAGGCCCCGCCAGACAGCCTCGGGTGCCTCCGGCGGCGACTGCGCGGACACCGGCAGGTCGAGCTGCTCGGCAAGCAGCGCGCAGGCTGCGGCCGCCGGGCTGGCCGGGAAGACCGCCGACAGCGGACGCCGCAACCGCTGGGCGCGCGGCACGCCTGCATCGAGCGGTACCGCCCCGGCGTAATCCAGCCGCACCTGCAGGAACCTGCGCGCGGTCTGCGCCACCTTGCCCCAGGCCGCCTCGGCCGCGGCCGGATCGGCAGCGCGTCCCATCCACCAGAGGTAGCGCCGCTGCCCCACCTCGAGCGCAAGCATCTTGAGCGCGGAATAGGTCGCGGTGACCGATCGCGCAGCACCGGTGGACCCCAGCAGCACGGCCCCGGCATGCGCAGCCGCGGGCCACCAGCGATCGGCCCGGTCGGCGGGCACGTCGACCAGCACGCAGTCGAAGCGCGCCGAAAGCTCGCCCAGGACGCGGTCGGCCACTTCGGCCGCCCCGTCGACGCCGCCCCCGGCGAGGCCCGCGGGACCCAGTCGGGCCGCAGGCGCCCAGGTCACGCCGCCCGCGGCATGAAGCAGGACCTCGTCCAGGCGCCGCTGCCCGGACAGCGCTTCAGCAAGGTCGCCGCGCGGCGACAATCCGAACCAGCCGGCGCCACTGCGCAGGTGCGGCTGGCCGTCCACCACCAGTACCGCATGCCCCCGCCTCGCCATCGCTTCGGCGGTTCCGGCGACAAGGGCGGTCTGGCCGATGCCGGAATCGCCACCGATGAACAACGCGCTGCGCAGCATCGAACCGCCGAGCAGCCGCCTCAGGCTGGACGCCTGATCCTCGAACGCACCGCCGCCCGCGGCGTGATCAGGCACCGGACCCTCCGCTGGCGGCGACCAGCGCGAACTCGTCGCCGGCCGGCGTGAACGGATTGGCCGCCTCGCGGCCTCGCAGCGCGCGGTCGATCAGATAGAGCGGGTTGGGCAGGTGCAGGTCTTCGGGCACGCGCTGGCCGTTGGTGACGAAGTACACGCGCAGCCGGTGCCTCAGCACGACATCGAGCGCGCCACCGAGCGACACCGCTTCATCGATCTTGGTCAGGATGCAGCCGTCGAGCCCGGCGCCGCCATAGCGGGTCGCGACATCCTCCAGGGTGCTGCCGGACGACGCGGCCGACAGGAGCAGCACCCGCTGCACCGCACGGCCCTCGCCCGACAGCAGCGCGGCCTGTTCGGCCAGGCGCCGGTCGCGCTGGCTCATGCCGACGGTGTCGATCAGGGTCAGGTGCCGGGACGCGAGGTCGCCGAGCGTCATCTGCAGCTCGGGTTCATCCCGCACCGCGATCACCGGCACGCCGAGGATGCGGCCGTAGATACGCAACTGGTCGAGCGCGCCGATCCGGAACCCGTCCGTGGTCAGCAGCGCCGCGCTCGAGGCGCCGCGGGCAAGCACGCAGCGCGCGGCCAGCTTGGCCACGGTGGTGGTCTTGCCGACACCGGTCGGCCCGACCAGCGCGAACACGCCCCCCTGCTCGCACGGATCGACCGGCTGCAGCAGGGACCTGAGGCGTTCGAACAACTGTGCGCGGACCGCGCGCCACGCCGTGTCGACCGCCGTGGCGGGGGCGGCTCCTGCCGTCGCCCCCGGGACACTGGCGGCGGACGCCGGCGCATCCGGCCCGACCGCCGCGTCCCGGCTGACCGCCTCGGCGAGTTCGCGCGCGAGCAGGGTGCTGAAACCGGCCGCGAGCAACCGCCGCATCACCTCGGTCTCGACCGGCGAGCGCCGGGCCCGGTCGCCCCAGGCAAAGCCGGCGAGCTGGTGTTCCACCAGCGAGCGCAGCGACCGCACCTCCGCGGCGATCTCGCCGATGGCGCCCGTATCGTCGGCGCGCAAGGTCGGTGCCGCGCGCCGCGCGGCGTCCGCCACGGGCCCCTGCGCCGGCGCTTCTGCCGCCGCCAGGGGCGCCGCCGCAGGGGCTGGCGCGGGCGGCAGCGCGCCGGCCTGCGGATCCACGGGGCCCTCGCGCGCGCCGACCGGCACCTGCAACGGCGGCCAGGGGGCGGCAGTGCCCGCTGCCCGCGCCAGCGGCCCGCGGCGCACCACGGCAGGCTCGTCGTCGTCATCGGCGAGCGAGGCCTGCGTGTAGGCCTCTATCGCGGAGCGCCGGTGCGGCTCGACGTCCACGCGCGCCGGGAACGGCGCCGGCAGCACCGCGGGCTCGGCACCCGCTTCGATCATCGCGACCAGTTCCACGCCGCCGGACGGCAGGCGGCGATTGGACAGGATCAGCGCATCCGCCCCCAGCGCGTCGCGCACCTCGCGCAGGGCCTCGCGCGTGGAGGCTGCCTGGAACCGGCGGACGATCATCCCCGGCCTCCGAGGACCGCGACCACGCGGATCGTCCGGCTGTCAGGGATCTCGGCATGCGAGATCACCTTCAGTTGCGGCACTGCACGCTTGAGGAAGCGCATCAGGAGCGCGCGCAGGGCCGGCGCCACCAGCAGCACGGCGGGCTGGCCGGACTGCTCCTGTGTCTGCGCGAGCGCGGCCGCCTGGCGCAGCAGGTTCTCCGCGAGCGTGGGTTCGAGGCCGGCGCCTTCATTGCCTCGACCGGACTTGTCGCCCTTGTCGTTCTTTTCGCCGGCACGTCCCTGGGTCATCTGGGTCAGCATCTGCTCGAGTGTGGGGTCGAGCGCGATTACCGGCAACTCCCCCGCGCCTGGAAACACCGACTGCATGATCGCCCGGCCCAGCGCCACCCGCACCTGCGTGGTGAGTTCTTCAGCGTCCTGGGTCTTCTGGCCATGCTCGGCGAGCGACTCGATGATGCTGCGCATGTCACGGATGTGCACCCCGTCGGCCAGCAGGTTCTGCAGCACCCGCTGGACCACGGTCAGGTTCAGCACGCGCGGCACCAGGTCCTCGACCAGCTTCGGCGAATCCTTCGCGATGTGGTCGAGCAGCGACTGTGTCTCTTCGCGGCCGAGCAGTTCGTGGGCGTTGGACTGGATCATGTTCGACAGGTGCGTGGCCACCACGGTCCCCGCGTCGACCACGGTGTAGCCCAGGCTCTGCGCCTGGTCACGCTGGCCGGCCTCGATCCAGGTGGCCGGCAGCCCGAAGGCAGGATCCTTCGTCGCCGTGCCCTGCAGGTTGCCCAGCACTCGCCCGGGGTTGATCGCGAGGAACATGCCGGGGAACACCTCGCCGGTACCGGCGTCGACGCCCTTCAGCAGGATCCGGTAGGCATTCGGGCGCAGCTCGAGGTTGTCGCGGATGTGCACCGCCGGCACGAGGAAGCCGAGGTCCTGCGCGACCTTCTTGCGGATGCCGCGGATGCGCTTGAGCAGCTCGCCGTCCTGCGCGCGGTCGACCAGCGGGATCAGCCGGTAGCCGACCTCGAGGCCCAGCATGTCGACCGGCACCACGTCGTTCCAGCCGACCTCGGCCGGTTCCGCCCTCGTCGGTGGCGGCGGCGGCGGCAGTGCGGCCGCGAGCTGCTGCTTCTGGGCCATGTACCAGCCGGTCCAGCCCAGGCCTGCGGCGATCGCGATGAACGCCAGGTTGGGCATGCCCGGGATCAGGCCGACCAGGCCGATCATCCCGGCCGTGATGTAGAGCACCTGGGGCCGGTTGAACATCTGGCCGATGAACTGGTCGGACAGGTCCTGCTCGCTGCCGGCCCGGCTGACCACGATGCCGGCCGCGGTGGAAACGACCAGCGCCGGGATCTGGGCGACCAGGCCATCGCCGATGGTCAGCAGCACGTAGGTGCTGGTCGCATCGCCGAGGCTCATGTCGTGCTGGAGCATGCCGATCGCCAGCCCGGCGACGATGTTGATCACCACGATGAGGATGCCGGCAATGGCATCGCCGCGGACGAACTTGGACGCGCCGTCCATCGATCCGTAGAAGTCGGCCTCCGCGGCGATCGCCTGGCGCCGCGCGCGTGCCTCGTCCTCGCGGATCAGCCCCGCGTTCAGGTCGGCATCGATCGCCATCTGCTTGCCCGGCATCGCGTCCAGCGTGAAGCGTGCCGCGACCTCGGCAATGCGACCTGCACCCTTGGTGATCACCACGAAATTGATGATCACCAGGATCAGGAACACGATCAGGCCGACTGCATAGTTGCCACCGATCAGGAAGTGGCCGAACGCCTCGATCACCTGGCCTGCGGCATCCGGCCCGGTATGCCCCTCGAGCAGGATGACCCGGGTGGACGCGACGTTGAGCGACAGCCGCAGGAGCGTGGTGACCAGCAGGATGGTCGGGAACACCGAGAACTCGAGCGGCTTCAGCGTGTACAGCGCGACCAGCAGCACGATGATGGACAGCGCGATGTTGAAGGTGAACAGCAGGTCGAGCAGGATGGTGGGCAGCGGCAGCACCATCATCGCCAGCACCAGGATGATCAGCATCGGCGCCGCCGCGCGCGTCCACTGCGAACTCGCCAGCGCGCCAGACCTCGAACCGATCGCGGCCCCCGGGAGCGGCGGCAATGCACTCATCGGTCAGCGTCCTGGCCGGCCACCGTGCGCGCCTGCATGCCGGCCGGCATGGCCGATGCCGCCGCGTCGTCGGGATCCGGCCCCGGGTCGAGGGCGGCCGGCACGTCGAGCACCGTCGGTGCGACGGGGAGCACCGAACCATAGCCTCGGGCGAGCCGCAGCTGATAGACCCAGGCCAGCACTTCGGCGACCGCAGCATAGAGCGCGGCCGGCACGCCCTCGCCCACTTCGGCATGCTTGTAGAGCGACCGCGCAAGGGGCGGCGCCCGCAGCACCGGCACGTCGTTCTCGCGCGCGAGTGCCATGATCCGCTCGGCGGTCTCGCGGGTGCCCTTCGCCACCACCTGCGGCGCGCGCATGCGGCCTTCCTGGTACTGCAGCGCGACCGCGTAGTGCGTCGGGTTGGTGATCACGACGTCGGCCTTGGGCACGGCGGACATCATCCGCCGCCGCGCCATCTCGCGCTGCACCGCCCGGATGCGCCCCTTCACCTCGGGGTCTCCCTCGGTCTCCTTGCCTTCCCGCCGTACCTCGTCCTTCGTCATGCGCAACTGCTGCACATGGTTCCATATCTGGAACGGGACATCGATGGCGACGATCAGCAGCATCGCCAGCATCACCGCGACGAATGCATCGGCCATCATCGACCCGACATGGGCAAGGGCCATCTCGATCGGCTCCAGCGCGAGCATCGCCATTGCTTCCCGCTGTGTCCAGAGCATCGCCACCAGCACGGCTCCGAGCAGCACCATCTTGAGGACGGCCTTGACCAGTTCGACCAGCCCATGCCAGGAGAACGTGCGGCCGAGGTTGGCGACCGGCGACAGCCGGCTCATCTTCGGCTGCAGGGCCTCGGCGCTGAACAGCCATCCGGACAGCAGCATCGGCGCGAGCAGCGCCACCAGCGCGCTGGCGACGAACAAGGGCGCGAGGACCCACAGCGCCTCGACCATCGTCCCGTACAAACGGGACAGCGCAACACCGACATCGAACGCACTGGCGCGGTCGAGTTGCAGGGCGTTCGCGAACAGCGTGCGCATGCCGTCGATGAACGCGGCGCCGGCGAAAAGAAGAATTCCTCCGGACACGGCCAGCACCAGGAAGCTGGTCAGCTCTGTCGAACGGGCGACCTGTCCCTGCTCGCGGGCCTGTTCCAGGCGCCGCGGGCTGGCTGGTTCTGTCTTTTCCAGATCGCTCTGCTGCGATTCCGCCATGGTCGGTCAAGTCGTTTATCGATACTAGCATGCATCGTGATCGCAATTCCCCGCTTCGCGCGCGTGCCGGTGCGGTCGCGAGGACCCGCGTCCCCTGTGCGCCGACGTGCTGCGCGTGTTCGTGCTAACTTCTTCCGACCCAGAAGTGCCCCGTTCATTCGACAGGCCGGCGACCCCGCCGAAGACGCCATGCCCGACCAGCGCGACCCGGTCCGCTCCGAGCTGTTTTCCCCGATCGAGCCCTATGCCAGCGGCATGCTGCCGCTCGACGGCCTGCATCGGATGTACTGGGAACAGTCGGGCAATCCCGCGGGCGTCCCGGTGGTGTTCCTCCATGGCGGCCCCGGCGCGGGCAGTTCGCCGGAGCACCGGCGGTTCTTCGACCCCACGTTCTACCGGATCGTCGTGCTCGACCAGCGCGGCGCCGGGCGCTCGCTGCCGCACGGGGAACTGACCGACAACACGACGCCGCTGCTGATCGCCGACCTCGAACGACTGCGCACCCACCTGGACATCGACCGCTGGCTGGTCTTCGGCGGCTCGTGGGGCAGCACGCTCGCGCTGGCCTACGCCGAAGCCCATCCCGAACGCTGCCACGGGCTGGTCCTGCGCGGCATCTTCCTGTGCCGCGACGCCGAGATCGAGTGGTTCCTGTACGGCCTGAAGGCCATCTTCCCCGAGGCATGGCGCGCATTCACCGCGCAGCTGGACGCCGAAGAGCGCAAGGACATCCTCGCGTCCTACCATCGACGGCTGGTGCATCCGTCCCCGGCGGTGCACATGCCGGCCGCCCGTGCATGGAGCGTGTACGAGGGCAGCTGCTCGACCCTGCTGCCAAGTCCCGAGACGGTCTCGTATTTCGCCGGCGACAGCGTCGCGCTCGGCCTGGCACGCATCGAGGCACACTATTTCATCAACCGCATCTTCCTTCCCGACAATGCGCTGCTCGACAACATCGGACGCATCCGCCACCTTCCGGGCGTGATCGTCCAGGGGCGCTATGATGCGGTCTGTCCGATCGTCAGCGCCGATGACCTGCACCAGGCCTGGCCAGAGGCGGAGTACGTCGTGGTTCCAGACGCCGGCCACTCCGCATGGGAACTCGGCATCAGGGCCGAACTCGTGCGTGCGACCGAACGCTTCCGGCTGCGACTGGCCGGCTGACCTGCCTGCTGCCCGCCGGCCCCTGCCGGCAGGCGGCGCGACGCGTCCATGACCTCCGGCAAAGGTCCGATCGACCGGTGCGCGCCCCGGTGCCCGCCCCCGAATCCCCCGCCCACCCGCAACCACTGCACCAGACACACGGAGTCACGGCAAGCATGAAGCTCTATACGTACAAGACAGCCGCCGGCGCGGCATCGACGGTCGGCGTGCTCGATGCCGACGGCATCCACCTGGTCGATGCCGCTGCGACCGCCGCCGCGGCCGGCATGGCGCTGCCGTTCGATCCCACCAGCATGCAGTCACTGATCGATTCCGGCGCCCCGGGCCTGGCGGCGGCGGCGGCGCTGGCCGCGCATGCCAGGGCGGTGCGCGTCCCGCTTTCCGCCGTGCTGCCGTGCGCCCCGCTGCCCCGGCTGCGCCGCAACGTCTATTGCGTCGGCTGGAACTACCTCGATCATTTCAACGAAGGCGCGGCGCACCGCAAGACGGCGGTGGAGCTGCCCGACCACCCGGCGCTGTTCACCAAGGCGTCGAACGCGCTCAACGGTCCGTTCGATCCGATCCCCTACAACGCCGAGGTGAGCGACAAGATCGACTGGGAATGCGAGATGGGCATGATCATCGGCCGCCGCGGACGCAACATCCCCGAGGCTGACGCGATGTCCTACGTGTTCGGCTACACGGTCCTCAACGACGTGACCGCGCGCGACATGCAGCGCTATCACGGCGGACAGTGGTTCAAGGGCAAGAGCCTCGACGGCAGCTGCCCGATCGGCCCGTGCATCGTCACCGCCGACTCGATCCAGCCTGAATCGCTCGACATCTTCACCCGCGTCAACGGCGTGGTGAAGCAGGAATCGAACACCCGCCATCTCTTCTTCAAGCTGCCGCGCCTGATCTCGGAGCTGTCGCGCGGACTGACGCTCGAACCCGGTGACCTGATCGCCACCGGGACGCCGCAAGGCGTGGGTTATGCGCGCACGCCTCCCGAGTTCCTGAAGCCGGGCGACATCCTCGAGACCGAAGTGCAGGGCATTGGCGTGATCCGCAATCCGATCGTCGCAGTGAACGACTGAGCCGCCGGGGCCGAACCCCGGCCCCGGCCGGTTCAAGTCGCGTTTTCGTCAGGAGTAATCGGACATGCGTACCGAAGTACATGTGCACGGCACGGTAGTGCTGGTCGAAGGTGTATCCATCGGCCAGGTCGAGGGCGCACTGCGGCCCTGGCTCGACTATCTCGACTGCGCGTCGATCAAGGAGGCGCGCAGCCTGGAGCAGGACGAGCCGGGCATCGTGTTCGACCGCAAGCGGTTCCTGCTCGAGGTCTGCTGGACCGGGGATGTCGGCCGCAACTTCCAGGGCGTGCTTGGCGATGCGCTGGCCGGACTCGGGCCGCTGGCCGAGGAAGCCTCCACGGTCGAGATCACCTATTTCCACGACAAGGGCGATGAAGTGCAGCTGATGTTCGTCGGTCCCACGCCGCAGGCGATCCACGACATGCAACGGCGCCTGATGGTCGAGGAAGTGTCCAACCTGCTCGGCCGGCAGTTCGGTGCAGAAGACGTGTCGCAGGTCGCGGCGGTGATCAACAAGCTGTTCGCCGAGGACTGGACGCGCAAGCAGGCAGCGGGCGAAAGCGGCCTCGCCAGCGCCACCCAGCCGCATACGCGGCCGAAGCAGTTGCACTGACCGGGCAAGGCCCGGGCTCAGGCCGAGTCGTCGATCCGTGCCGGCGGGGGATCGTCGGCGCGCCGCCGTTCGCCCCGGCGGTCGCGGCCCACGCGCGTGTCGAGCAGGACCGGTATCTGTCGCCGGCGTCGGTCCGGCCCGTCCCTGCGCGAGCCCTGCCTGCGCTCGACCGGAGGCAGCCCTGGCGGCGGCGGCTGGGCAGGCGCCGTGGAGGGCGAGGCGTTGGACACCGCCACCTGCCCGGGGCCGACCGGCGCGGTTGCAGCCACCCCCGAGACGTCGGACCGCACGACGGGGGCGACCTTCTGCGACGGTATGGTTGGAAACTGCATGCTGGCCTGCCTGAGCGGTTTCGGGGGGCGACCCCGGTTGCCCTGGACGCCCGGCAGCCTAGCGCGGCTTGGAAGCCGCAGCTGCCGTACTGGTTATCGACTCCAGCGCGGACTTCTGGAGCTCGAGTGTCTTGACCGTCATCTGGATGAAGCCGACATTCATCTTCAGCCAGTTCTCGACGGCCTGAAGCTCGTTGATCCGGCGTTCGATCTCCTTCGGATCGGCCGTCGGGGTGAACATCGCGGGCATGCCGGGAAAGCCGGGCATCGGCGTCGTCGCGGACATCGCGGCCATGCCGGGAAGGCCATAGGCTTCCGGTGTCCACATCTTGCGCACCCAGTCGAAGAACTCGCTGGTCTGGTCGGTGGAATCGGCCATCTGGGCCTCCTGCGACGGTGGGGAAACGGATACGGATCGGACCCGGATTGGGTACTCTACCCCGACTCAGGAGTACAGCGATCCGATGGACGACATTGTCGCGCAGGCGATGGCCCGATGGCCCGAGGTTCCCGCGGTCTACGGCTGGCTCCGGCTGGACAGGCGCGGGCGCTGGCTGGTCAAGGACGAACCGATCGGACACCGGCCGACGGTGGACTTCATCGGCCGCAACTACATGCACGATGACCAGGGCCGCTTCTTCTTCCAGAACGGGCCGCAGCGGGTGTTCGTCGACATAGACCATCTGCCGTATGTCCTCCGCCTCGAAGGCGTGACTGCGCACCGCGCGTCCCTGCTGACCCACACCGGGGCATCGCTGGACCGGCCGATTCGCGCCTGGCTTGACCCGGACGGCGGCGTGATCGTGGAGTTCCAGGCGGCGGATGGCCCGGCGTGCGGCGCCTTGCTCGACCGCGACCTGCCTGCGCTGGTCGACTGTTTCGCCGACGCCGGCGGAAAGCCGCTCGACGACGAGGCCTGGCACCGCCTGCTCGAAGGCCGCGCACCCGGTACCTGCCTGGCCATCGGCTTCGACCGGATCCCGGTGGGCTCGTTGCCGCCCGGCAGGACCTTTCCCTTCGTGCGCAGGCCTCGTCCCGCCCCGGGCGAAGAGGCCTGCACCTGACCCCCGCTTTACCGGCATGCCCTCGCCCGCAGGAAACCCGAATGAGCCAGCTCCCCTCCCCCTCGGTCGCCATCGTAGGCGCCGGCCTGTCCGGCCTGACCTGCGCACGCGTGCTCCAGGACGCCGGATTCCGGGTGCAGGTGTTCGACAAGTCCCGCGGTCCGGGCGGCCGGCTGGCCACGCGCCGGACCGATCGTGGCACCTTCGACCATGGCGCGCAGTACTTCACCGCGCGTGACCCGCGCTTTCGGACGATCGTCCAGCAATGGCTGGAACAGGGCATCGCCGCCCCCTGGACGCCTGCACTGGTCGCCATCGAGATGATGGACGACACACCCGTGCGGTCAGCCGTCGGGGACGGCACCGTGCGCCATGTCGGCGTTCCTTCCATGAACCGCATCGCCGGCGCGCTGGCCGAGGGGCTGGCGCTGCGCACGGACCTCACCGTGACCCGCGCACGCCGGACGGCCGCGCCCGACGGCACGATCGGCTGGACCTTGGCCGCCCGGGACAGCCTCGGCGAGGCTGCCGCGATCGACGGCGGCTTCGACTGGCTGGTCGCTGCGGTACCGTCGCCGCAGGCAGCCCCGCTGCTGGCCGACGTCCCGACGATGCAGGCACAGGCCCTCGCGCTGCCGATGGTTCCCTGCTGGGCCGTGCTCGCGTCGTTCGACGCGCCGCTCGCGACCGGTTTCGATGCGGCCTTCGTCAATAGCTCCTCCCTCACATGGATCGCTCGCAATCGCTCCAGGCCCGGTCGCGACCCACGGTCGGAATGCTGGGTTCTCCATGCCGCGCGCGACTGGAGCGAATGCGAACTGGAGGCGCCGCCTGAAGCCGTGTGCGCGAGGATGCTTGCCGAGTTTCGCCGGGTCACCGGTTGCAACGACCAGCCGGTGACGGCCCGCGCGCACCGATGGCGATATGCGGGGCCCGGCGCCAGGTCAGACCTCGCCTGCCTGTTCGATGCCGACAGCCAGGCCGGTGCCTGCGGCGACTGGCTCGCCGGCTCGCGGGTCGAAGGCGCCTGGCTGAGCGGGCTTGCACTCGCGGAGCGCATCCTGGCGGCGGCCGCCGTGCGCTGAACGCGGCGACGCTGCCATGCCCACCATCGCCGCGCCTGCGACGCGATGCATCGCTATGGCATAGTCACGGTGCAGGACGGCGTTGCCATCCCGGCCGACGCGTCCACCGGAGGAGATCCACGATGCTATCCATCGCCAGGGCGGCAGCAGCCGTCGCAATCGTCTCGCTGATGTCGGGCGCCATGGCGCCCGTGGTTCATGCTGCCGAAGACGGACGCACCAAGCAGCAGGAACTGATGGCGAGCTGCAACAAGATGGCGGCACAGAAGGAAGTGAAGGGCGACGACCGGAAGAAGTTCATGAGCGCGTGCCTCAAGGGCGAGGTCCCGCTGGCTCCGGCACGCTCACCGCAGCAGGAGCGGATGGCGAACTGCAACAAGGATGCGGGCACCAAGGCGCTCAAGGGTGACGAGCGCAAGAAGTTCATGAGCGAGTGTCTCAAGGGGTAGAAGGCTGCGCTGCATGCGCCTGCGCGGTCCGGCCGGACGGCTGGATCGCGCGGCCCACGCGCTTGCTGACACGGAGTCAGGCGAAGGGCCGGATTGCCGTCCTGTCCGATGCGCCGATCGCCGGCCTTCGCTGACGAATGCGCGTGGGTGCAGGGTCTATCGCCCACGAAACAAGCACTTCTCACGTAAAGCCGAGCGCATTCCCGACCAACGTATAGGGTCAATGCGATGACTGTCGACAACCCTCGACGAAAAAATCATCGCTTTGAAAATCAGGCGTTTACACTGTTTTCAGGCGAATCCGCCTGCTGACGATAGGCGCGCTGCGGTCGGTCTGCTATTCTTTTCTGGCAGCCCACAAGGCTGGCGGAAGCAACTTCAGACTGTCAGGCCCTCGGTTCTCGTACAGGTGCCGGCCACGGAAAATCCGTGACGCGGCACCCGGACGAGGGGCTTGCAGAGCCTCCAGAACGCAGCAGGTCAACGCCCGAAGATCGGGAATGGCCAAGCGCCCGGCACGGTAACCGGCCGGGGTGCTGCGAGCGACGAGGCAGGCGCTGTAACCGGGTTGATCATAGTTGCCGTCGCGGGCTTCGCTATCGACTTCCCAACTGCAGGCTTTTCCGGAGTGCTGGCGACCGCCGGCTTTTGGGCTGTCTTTTTTGCCACTGCGGGTCGTGCTGCCGTGTCGATCACCCGCCCTGGCGCTGCCGGCCGCTTCGCCGCCGGCTTCGGGACTGCCTTCGCAGCGACCCGGGATTCTGCTCTGGAGACGGCCGGGGTCGCCGGCCTGCCAGGCGCTTTCGAGCCTTTGCCCGCCGCTTTCTTGGCACCTTTCTTGGCTGCCTTGCGACCGGCCTTCTTCGCCGCCTTCTTCGCGGTTTTCTTCGCGACTTTCTTGACCGCCTTCTTCGCGACCTTGCCCGGAGTCTTCTTGGGCGCAGCCTTCTTCACGGCCTTCTTGACTGCCGGCTTGCGCACGACCTTCGCGACTTTCTTCGCCGCCTTCTTCGCGACTTTCTTGGCGACCTTCTTCACCGCCTTCTTCGCGACCTTCTTGACCGGCGTACGGACGGTGGCCTTCCGGGCTACCTTCTTTGCCGCCTTCTTGGCGACCGGTCGTGCCGACTTCTTCGCCGTGGATTTGCGTGCGACCTTCTTTGCCATCAGTGACTCCCGCTTTGGAAAGTGATGTGAATTATCGAGCGCGCTTCATTCCCAGGACAAGGCACCACCTGTCTGATACTCGATGACCCTGGCCTCGAAGAAGTTTCGCTCCTTCTTCAGGTCGATCATCTCGCTCATCCAGGGAAACGGATTGTTCGCACCGGGGAAGAGCGGTTCGAGTCCGATCTGCTGGCATCGGCGGTTGGAAATATACCGCAGATACTCCTTGAACATCGGTGCGTTAAGGCCCAGGACACCGCGCGGCATCGTGTCTTCCGCATAGCGGTACTCGAGCTCGACCGCCGTGTTCATCAGTTGCCGGATCTCTTCGCGGAACTCGGGCGTCCACAGGTGCGGGTTCTCCGCCTTCACCGTGTTGATCAGGTCGATGCCGAAATTGCAGTGCATCGACTCGTCGCGCAGGATGTACTGGTACTGCTCGGCAGCACCGGTCATCTTGTTCTGCCGACCGAGCGCGAGGATCTGCACGAAGCCCACGTAGAAGAACAGGCCTTCCATGATGCAGGCGAACACGATCAGGCTCTTCAGCAGCTTCTGGTCGGCCTCGGGCGTGCCCGTGCGGAACGACGGATTGGTCAGCGTGTCGATGAACGGGATCAGGAACTCGTCCTTGGCACGGATCGAGGCGACCTCGTGGTAGGCGTTGAACACTTCCCCTTCGTCCAGCCCCAGGGACTCGACGATGTACTGGTAGGCGTGGGTGTGGATCGCCTCCTCGAAAGCCTGGCGCAGCAGGTACTGCCGGCATTCCGGCGCGGTGATGTGCCGGTAGGTTCCGAGGACGATGTTGTTCGCCGCCAGCGAGTCGGCGGTGACGAAGAACCCGAGGTTGCGCTTGACCAGCCGGCGCTCGTCCTCGGTCAGGCCGTTGGGATCCTTCCACAGCGCGATGTCCCGGCTCATCTGGATTTCCTGCGGCATCCAGTGGTTCGCACAGGCGTCGAGGTACTTCTTCCAGGCCCATTCATACTTGAACGGCACCAGCTGGTTGACGTCGGTCTGGCCGTTGATGATCCGCTTGTCGTCTGCCGACACCCGGCGCGCGACTGCGGCGTCGCTCGCCGGTGCCAGTGCGGAAACCGCGGCCGCTGCAGCGCTGCGGATCGCCTCCGCCGACGGGGAAAGCACGGCATCGAGGCCGCGCCCGGTCGCCCGCTGCCCGGGCTGTGCCCCGGCCGTGGCGCCGAAATCTTCTTCGAATGAAAGCATGAGTCCGTTCCTCGTGAATCAGTGATTCGCCAGCGTTACTGGCAGGCTTCGCAATCGGGGTTGTCGATCGAGCAGAACTTCGCATCGGTCGCGGGCAGCGGGTCGGCCGGCGCTGCCATCGCACCGCCGGGCGTGCCGCCATTGACCGCGACCGCGTTAAGCTGGCCGGCCTTGATGGTCGACTTCTCGGCATGCGTCGCGCCGACGGTACGCAGGTAGTAGGTGGTCTTCAGGCCACGCAGCCAGGCCAGCTTGTAGGTATCGTCCAGCCGCTTGCCGGACGCGCCAGCCATGTAGATGTTCAGCGACTGCGACTGGTCGATCCACTTCTGCCGCCGCGCCGCCGCTTCGACCAGCCATGACGGGTCGACCTCGAACGCCGTCGCGTACAGGTTCCTGACCTCGGCCGGGATGCGGTCGATCTTCGCCAGGCTGCCGTCGAAGTACTTGAGGTCGGAGATCATCACCTCGTCCCACATGCCGAGCCGCTTCAGGTCGCGCACGAGGTACTCGTTCACCACGGTGAACTCGCCCGACAGGTTCGACTTGACGTACAGGTTCTGGAACGTCGGCTCGATGCACTGCGACACGCCGGTGATGTTGGCGATGGTGGCGGTCGGCGCGATCGCCATCGTGTTCGAGTTGCGCATGCCGAAGCGGGCGATTCGGGCACGCACCGCATCCCAGTCGAGGGTCGTCGACTCGTCGCACTCGACGAAACCGCCCCGCTCCTCGCGCAGCAGCCGGATGGTGTCGATCGGCAGGATGCCACGGTCCCAGAGGGAGCCCTTGAACGTCGCGTAGCGGCCCCGCTCCGCCGCCAGTTCGGTCGAGGCCCAGATCGCGTAGTAGGAAATGGCTTCCATCGAACGGTCGGCGAACTCGACCGCCTCCTGCGAGGCGGTGGGGATGCGCAGCTCGTGCAGGCAGTCCTGGAAGCCCATCAGGCCGATGCCCACCGGCCGGTGCTTCATGTTCGAGTTGCGCGCCTTGTTGACCGCGTAGTAGTTCAGGTCGATCACGTTGTCCAGCATGCGCATCGCGACGTTGATCGTGCGCTGCAGCTTCTCGTGGTCGATCGTCTCCTTGCCGCCGTCGAGCTTCAGGTGCGCCTTGAGGTTCACCGACCCCAGGTTGCACACCGCCGTCTCCGCATCGCTGGTGTTGAGCGTGATCTCGGTGCACAGGTTCGAGCTGTGCACGACGCCGACATGCTGCTGCGGCGAGCGGATGTTGCACGGATCCTTGAAGGTGATCCAGGGATGGCCCGTCTCGAACAGCATCGAGAGCATCTTGCGCCAGAGCTGGAGCGCCGGGATCTTCTTGAACAGCCGGATCTCGCCTGCGGCCGCCTTGTCCTCGTACCGGAGGTAGGCCTTCTCGAAGGATGCACCGAACTTCTCGTGCAGGTCGGGCACGTCGGCCGGCGAGAACAGCGTCCACTCGCCTGCATTCATGACCCGCTTCATGAACAGGTCGGGAATCCAGTTGGCCGTGTTCATGTCGTGCGTGCGGCGGCGGTCGTCGCCGGTGTTCTTGCGCAGCTCGAGGAATTCCTCGATGTCCAGGTGCCAGGTCTCGAGGTAGGAGCACACCGCGCCCTTGCGCTTGCCGCCCTGGTTCACCGCCACCGCCGTGTCGTTGACGACCTTCAGGAACGGCACCACGCCCTGGCTCTTGCCGTTCGTGCCCTTGATGTGCGAGCCGAGCGCACGCACCGGCGTCCAGTCGTTGCCGAGGCCGCCGGCGAACTTCTGCAGCATCGCGTTCTCCTTGATGGCCTCGTAGATGCCGTCAAGGTTGTCCGCCACGGTCGTCAGGTAGCAGGACGACATCTGGCTGTGCCGGGTCCCCGAATTGAACAGGGTCGGGGTCGAGCTCATGTAGTCGAACGACGACAGCACGTTGTAGAACTCGATCGCCCGCGCCTCGCGGTCGATCTCGCCCAGCGCCAGGCCCATCGCGACCCGCATGAAGAACGTCTGCGGCATCTCGATCCGGCGCTCGTCGACATGCAGGAAGTACCGGTCGTAGAGGATCTGCAGGCCGAGGTAGTCGAACTTCAGGTCGTTGTCCGCGACCAGCGCGCGGCCCAGGCGGTCGAGGTCGTACTGGCCGAGCCGCTCGTCGAGCAACTGGGCGGAGACGCCCTCGCGGATGAGCCGCGGGAAGGCGACGGCATAGCCTTCCTTCATCTGGGCGTGCGTCTTCTCTTCGCCGAGCGTCTCGATGCGCAGGTCGTTGAGCAGCAGGCGCGCGGTGACGAAGCTGTAGCTCGGCTCCTGCTCGATCAGCGCGCGCGCGGACAGGACCGCCGACTTCCGCACTTCCCCGATCGGCACGCCGTCATAGAGGTCCCTGAGCGTCTGGTCGAGGATGGTTTCGGCGCTGGCCTCGGGCAGGCCCTGGCATGCCTCGTCGATCAGCCCCCGGAGCCACGAGAAGTCGAGCGTAACCAGTTCGTCGTTGACCTTGACGCGGATCGGCGCCGCCGTGGACGGCGCGCCGGCGACCGGTTGCGACTTGCGAAGCTCCGCGCGCGTGCGTGCACGCTCTTCGCGGTAGAGCACGTAGGACCGCGCGACCTCGTGCAGGCCGGAACGCATCAGCGACAGTTCGACCTGGTCCTGGATGTCTTCGATGTGGAACGTGCCGCCATGGGGCTGCCGGCGCAGCAGTGCATTGATCGCCAGCGTGGTGAGCTGGGATACCTGCTCGCGGACCCTCGCCGAACCCGCGGCCTGCGATCCATCGACCGCGAGGAACGCCTTGGTCATCGCGATGGCGATCTTCCCCGGCTCGAAACCCACCACGGCGCCATTGCGGCGGATCACCTTGTACTGCGCATAGCGTGCATCGACCGGCGAGAGCGCTGCCTCGGTGACGGAAACCGGCATCGCCGGCGTTGCCTGAGGCGAAAGTTCGCTCGCTGTCTGCATTGCTTCTCTCCAGTTCGGTGCATCGATAAAGACGACAGGCGCCTGCCACCCGGCGCACGGCCCGCGTTGCCACCGCTCACGGACCCGCCAGGGCCCGCCGGTTCCGCCCGGGAACGAACGCACCACATGTTGTGTGCGCCAGCGTCCCCCACGCTATAGCTTCGGTTGCCGCCACAACATCTAGTGGCCCGTCGTTCATTCAAAGCTAATTCTAGGGGTTTGCTGGTGCCCGTCAAGCGGCTGGCCGGGATTTTTTTTCAGCCGGAGGCCGGTGCCTGCACGGGCGCAACAATCCCGCGCTGCAGCGCTTCGGCGAGGCAGCGGCGAACATGCCGATGCGCTCAGCAGCCTGCGGCGAGTCGCACCGTCTGCAGGTGGATGTCCACCGTCTCGTCGATCTCGTGCGCATAGCCGCCGGCCATGCAGGCCGCCACCGGGAGCCCTGCTGCGGCACAGCGGCCGAACACCAGCCGGTCGCGCTCGGCCAGCCCCCGGCGGCTCAGGGACAGGCGGCCGAGCCGGTCGCCCTCGTAGGGGTCTGCACCCGCCAGGTAGATCGCCAGCCCCGCCCGTGCCGCGGCCAGCGCGTGGTCCAGCCCGCCCGCCAGGCGCTCGAGGTATTCATCGTCCCCGGTTCCGTCGTCCAGTTCGATATCGAGGTCGCTCGACTGCTTGACGAACGGATAGTTGTTGCGGCCGTGGATCGAGAACGTGAACACCGACGCATCGCCGGCGAGGATGGACGCGGTCCCGTCCCCCTGGTGCACGTCGCAGTCGACCACCACGACCCGCTGCACATGCCCACCGGCCTGCATCGCGGTGGCGGCGATGGCCGCGTCGTTGAACACGCAGTAGCCGCCGCCATGGTCGCGGAACGCATGGTGGGTGCCGCCGGCGAGGTTCACGGCCGTGCCGTCCTCGAGCGCGGCGCGGCAGGCAGCCACGGTCGCCCCGCTCGATCGGCGCGAACGCTCGACCATCTGTTCCGACCACGGGAAGCCGATGTCACGCTGCTGCTTCGGACTCAGGGTCCCGGTGACCACGGCTTGCAGCCAGGCCATGTCGTGCGCACGCAGGATGTCGGCATCGCTGGCGGCCGGGGCGAGTTCCAGCTGCACTGCACCTGGCGGCAGTTCGGCGACCACGCGCGCCCGCAACCGGGCGTATTTCTCCATCGGGAAGCGATGGCCCGGCGGCAACGGCAGCACGAAGCTGTCGCTGTAGTACGCGCGCACCCGGGACCGCCCTCAGCCGCCCAGCGCAGCGCGCAGGCGGCGCCAGTCGAAGAACGGCCCGGGATCGGTCTTGCGGCCGGGCGCGATGTCGCTGTGGCCGACGAGGTGCGTCAGCGGGTACCGGCCGCGCAGGGTCCGGACAAGCCCGGCGAGCACGTCGTACTGGACACCTTCGAACGGGTCTTCGTCGCTGCCCTCGAGCTCGACGCCGATCGAGAAGTCGTTGCAGCGGGCACGGCCCATGAAGCTCGACACCCCCGCGTGCCAGGCGCGCCTGGAGCAGGCGACGAACTGGATCAGTTCGCCGTCGCGCCGCACCAGGAAATGCGCCGACACGCGCAGCCCGCGCAACGGCCCGAAGTACGGATGCGCCTCCGGGTCCAGGCGGTTCAGGAACAGGTCGATGATCGCGTCGCCGCCGTACACCCCCGGCGGCAGGCTGATGTTGTGCACGACCAGCAGGTCCACCGGGGTCGAACGTGGCCGGGCATCGCAGTTGGGGGACGGCACCTGGCGCGCGGCGCGCACCCGTCCCGACCGGTCGATCGGGGACCGGGGTCGCCCGCGCCGGGCGATGGCGGCCGGATCACTCGATGCCAAGCCGCTCCATCCGGTATCGCAACTGGCGGAACGAGATGCCGAGGATCTTCGCCGCCGCGGTGCGGTTGTATCGAGTCTTCTCGAGCGCCTCGACGATCGCCTGCTTCTCGATCGTGGCCAGGTAGTCTTCGAGCGGAAGCCCGCGGATGTCGGGCGCCTCGGCTGCAGCCGCCTTCAACTGCAGGTCGTCCCGCCCGATCTCGCTGCCCGAACACAGCGCGAGCGCCCGCTCCAGCACGTTCTCGAGTTCGCGCACGTTTCCGGGGAACGGATAGTCCTCGAGCGCGCGCACCGCTCCGGCGGAGAGCACGGGTACCGGCATCGCGTCCTGCGCGCCGCGCCGCTCGAGGAACGCCTGCGCGAGCAGGCCGATGTCCTCGGGCATGTCGCGCAGCGACGGCATCTTCAGCTCGATCACGTTCAACCGGTAGAAGAGATCCTGGCGGAACCGCCCGGCCTTCACTTCCTCGGCAAGGTCCTTGTGCGTGGCCGAGATCACGCGCACGTCGACCGCCTCTTCCTGCGTCGCGCCGACCTTGCGCACCCGCTTCTCCTGGATCGCCCGCAGCAGCTTCACCTGCATCAGCAACGGCAGTTCGGCGACTTCGTCGAGGAACAGCGTGCCGCCATCGGCCGCCTGGAAGAACCCGCCCCGCTCGCCGTCCGCGCCGGTGAACGCACCCTTGCGATAGCCGAAGAACTCGCTCTCGACCAGGTTCTCGGGAATCGCGCCGCAGTTCACGGGCACGAACGGCCGTTCATGGCGCACGCTTTTCTGGTGGATCAGCTTGGCCGCGAGTTCCTTGCCGCATCCGGATTCGCCGGACACATGGATGGGCGCCTGGCTGCGGGCCAGGCGGTCGATCATCGCGCGCGTCTGGCGCATCGGCTCGCTCTCGCCGAGCAGGGTGTGCGTCCCGGACGCGCCGGCCTCGGCGGCAGCGGCATCGGCGCTGGCGGCCGCCGCATTGTCCTCGGACAGCTTGAGCGCCGACTTCACCAGCGCCCGCAACTGGTTCACCTGCACCGGCTTGGCGAGGTAGTCGAACGCGCCGGCCTTGAGCGCGGCCACCGCGTTCTCGGCGCTGCCGTAGGCGGTGATCACCGCCACCGGCATGCGCGGCCAGAAGCGCGCGGCGTGCTGCAGCAGCGCGAGCCCGTCACCGTCCGGCAGCCGCATGTCGGTCAGGCAGACGTCGTACTGCTGCTTCTGCAGCAGCTGGCGCGCCTCGAATTCACTCTCGGCCGCATCGGTCGCCAGTCCCATGCGGTTCAGCGTGAGGCTGAGCAGTTCGCGGATGTCGGCCTCGTCGTCGACGATCAGCGCACGCGCCTTCATCGGCCGGCGTCCCGCCTGCGGCGCGGCACCCTCAGGGCCGCGGCGGGCATCGGATCCATGGGAAACGTCGTCATGCGCGAATGATCTCGGCAGCAGCCTTGCATTGCAGGGTGAACCGGGTCGGTGGCGGCCCGGCAGCGAAATCGAGCGTGCCGCCGTTGGCATCGGCCAGTTCGCGCGCCAAGTATAGACCGAGGCCGGTGCCGCTACTGACCGTCGTGAAGAACGGCTCGAACAGCTGGGACTGCACCGCCGGCGGAATGCCCGGACCATCGTCCAGCACGTCCACGAACACGCTGCCAGGGCCGCTCGCCGCATCGCCCGGTCGAGCGACGATGCGGATGCTGCCCGCAGACTGGCTGCCATGGCGCAATGCGTTGCGGCAGAGGTTCCACATCACCTGGTTGAGGTGGCTGCGGTCGAACTGGACGGGGAAGATGCCATCGGACTCGACGCTCAGCACCGAACGGTCGATGCGCTCGTTGTTGCAGAACTCGGTGGCGAAGATGCCGAGGTAGCCAGTCAGCTCGACGACCTCCCGATGGACCCGGTCGCGTCGGTTCAGCTTCAGGACCTCCTGCACCATGCCGTCGATCCGAGCCGTATTGTCGTGGATGATCTGCAGCAGGCGGGCATCGGTGGCGTTCACCGATTCGGTTTCCTGCAGCAGTTCGGTCGCGTGGTTGATCGCCGACAGCGGATTCCGTATCTCGTGTGCGATGTTGGCGGTGAGGCGCCCCAGAGCCGCCAGCTTCAGTTGCTGCGCCTGCGACTGGATGCGCGTCAGGTCTTCCAGGAAGATCACCGAGCGACCGGGCCTGTCCATGGTCGCCGTCGCCGGCAGGTCCACATCGGGGGGGAAGCGCCGGGGCCCACCGCCCCCCGACAGGCCATGCGCGTCATTCCCCGGGCCACCGCCTGCCGGCACGATGCGCAAGCCGACTTCGCGCAGCCCGGACTTGCCGGCCTGCGGGAGGCGCAACGGCTTCAACGGGGCACGCGGGTCCCTCTGCCAGTGCGCATAGGCCTCGGCCACCAGCGGGGCGTACTCGATCAGCGTGGCCGGCCGGCCGGGCAGGCTGCGGCCCCCGAGCAGTTCGACCGCACGGACGTTGATCTGCCGGATCAGCCCGCGCTCGTCGACCACCAGCACGCCGTCCTGCATGTCATGGATGATCAGCTTGTTGACCTCGGAAAGATTGGCGAGGTCGACACCGCGCTGCTCGGCCAGCCGCTCGCTGGCGACCGCGTACCCCGCTAGGGAGCGGGCAACGAAGGCGGTGGCGAAGTAGCCGATGCTGAGCAGGCCTGCCTGCACGAACTGGGTCGCCCCGGCGTCAGCGAACAGCACCCGCCACGCCTGCTCGACGAGGATCGCCAGCGAACCCACGGCGGCATAGAACAGCATCATCCGGCCGCGGCTGATCAGCGCCGCGCCCGCCTGCGAAGCCAGCAGCAGCAGCCCCAGGCCGCTGGCCATGCCGCCGCTCGCATGCATCGCCAGCACGATGAACAAGGCATCGCCCACCGCGTGGGTGGTCAACTGGACTTCGAAGTCCGGGCGCCGGGCGCGGATGCCGGCGAACGCGACCACGCCAAACGCGGCGTACAGCCCCATCGACCAGATGAACAGCGACGGCTGGCTGCTGCCGAACAGCATCTTGCTGTCGAACATCCAGATTGCAAGGAGCACCACCGGCACCAGGCACCGGTACACATTGAAATAGAACAGCGACCGCCAGAAGTCGTCGCGGTAGGCCAGGGCCGGGACGGGTGCCGCGTCCTCGCCGGACATGGTCAGTGCAGCCGCTCGTGTTCCCGGCTGCAGAACCGCGCGCCGCGTGCCTCGACGCTCTCGGCCCTGGGCAGGAAAACGCCGCAGTGCGCACAGCGGACCATGTCTTCGATCGGCCGCTCCGCCGCGTCCCGCTCGGCCTGCGCACGCTCGCGACGTGCCGCGGCGCGCGCCTTTCCGGTGACCATCCAGAGGATCACCGCGATCACCGCGATCAGTACGAGGTACTTGATCAACGCGGGCCGCTGCGGCGGTCGATCACTGGCCCGGCGCCTCGGGATCCATGTGAAGGGCCTCGAGGAACCGCGAGACCATGTTGTAGGCACCGACGGTCGCGGTCAGCTCGACCATCTGGCGCGCATCGAAGAACCGCGCCGCGTCGGAGAACACCGGATCGGGCACGTGGATCTCGCGCGTCATGGAATCTGCATACGCGATCACCGCGCGCATCCGGTCGTCGAACAGGCCGCCTGGCGGCGCCGCCAGCGCGGGCAGCATGCGCAGCGCCTCGAGCTGGTCGTCGGTCATGCCTTCCTTGCGCGCGAACGGCAGGTGCGCCGCGAACTCGTACGGCGCCTCGTTGACCACGGCGACCCGCATGATCGCCAGCTCGGTGTAGAGCGCCGGGACGAGGCATTGCTGGCGGATGGCCGTCAGCAGGTGCAGCCACCCCTCCGCCACCGGGGGACTGTTCATCAACATCCGGTAGAGGTTGAGCATCTTGCCCCCCCGCTGTTCGCGGATGCGGCGGGCGAGATCCGGATTTTCTGACTCTTCGGCGTAGGCCACACGGGCCATCGGACACCTCACGGGATCAAGGCGCCTGGTCGGGGTGAGAGGATTCGAACCTCCGACTCCTGCGTCCC
>LNFM01005119.1_pt1 | contig 23150 bp, 14 predicted proteins | sample 596031 | NCBI WGS metagenome assembly LNFM01 (sample SAMN04254537, study PRJNA301005) | activated carbon metagenome | isolation source: dual media filters at the Ann Arbor, Michigan drinking water treatment plant | place: USA: Ann Arbor | reverse complement strand
CGTTGATCAGACCCAGGTTCAGGTCGAGCTGCGGCATCAGCCGCCAGCGCGTCTGCCAATCGACAGTCATCTGGTCAGACACCCGGCGCGTCAGCGAGTCCACCGGATCGCCGATCGACCCATCGGAGTTGACCAGATTCACGTAGGCACTGGCCGCGATGTCCGGGTCGCGATAGCCCGATTTGTAGTTCATTGCCAGCGTGTGAGTGGTGTCGCCGATCTCGAAGGTATTGACCCAGCGGGCCTGCCAGCGAAAGGTCACCGTGCCATCGTCGCCGAAGCGCCCGAGGCTGCTGGCATATGCGCCGCCGGCCACGATCTGGTACTGATCGCGCAGCATGTAGGTGGCGGTCAATTGCGACGTCACATCGACCAACCGGGCGAAATTCGTTCGGCCGGCCACATCGAAGTCGATGCCGGACTTGAAGGCCTTGCCCTGATTGAGGTTGGGCGTGAAGAACGCCAGCTGATTGACGCCGGTGCCCGAATTGATCGCAGTCGTGAAGCTGCTCCGATTGGCGTTCAGGTCATCGACGATGGCCGACGGATCGATCTGCCCGATCGCGTTGTACAGCCCGATCATCCAGTAGTCGGCGCCGAACGAAAACGACGGTGCTGGCTCGATGCGCAAGCCGAGCGAAGCCTGGGTCGATCGCTCGGGCTTGAGTTTGCGGTTGCCTTGCGCGATCACATCAGCCTGCTTGCCGTTGGGGCACACCACACCGGGGCCGAACGAGGCAGCGATGTCGTTGAGCGTGACACCGTTGCGGTCAGGCGCCGTGCAGTCGACAAAGATCGAGCTGAGACCGAACAGCTGGCGCGAGGCCTTCACCTGCAGGATCGATGGCGCCTTGTAGCCGCTGCCGACAGAACCACGAATCAGCAACCCCGGCGCGGGTTGCCAGCGCGCCGACAGCTTCGCGTTCGTGGTGCCGCCGAAATCGGAGTAATGGTCGTGGCGCAGTCCCAGTGTCAGCTCCACATCCTTCGCCACTGGCGCCAACAGTTCGGCGAACACGCCGATGACATTGCGCGCGCCAGAGGATGGCACCTCGGAGGTGTTGTCACCGAACCGCACCTCGCCACCCAAGCCCTGCGCCAATGCGCTGGGCCGCGAGCTGTATCGCTCGCGAAAGAAGCTGGCCCCGGTACCCAATTGCATCGGCCCGCCGGCCAAGGGCTTCAGCTCGGTGGTACCACGCAGCTCAACGCCGTCGAGCGTCGATTTGCCGCCGTTCCAGTAGCCGGTGTAGCGCGCATCGGCCAACGCCTGCTGACCAGCCAGAGATTGCTGTCCCGGCAAGGCGAACGGATCGACCACGGTGTTCAGCGCCGTGAGCATGCGGCTGTTGAGCGCATAGCCGCTGTCCAGGCTCCCGCGGACGATGCTTTGAGAGTGCGTGTAGGCCAGGTTCAGATCCCACCGGCCGATCTGCCCTTCGACACCCAGCACCGTGTGGATCGCCTCGGCGCGATCGTCCGTCACACGCCGGCCGAGATCGGTGACGCGGTAGTCGGCCAGCACGCCCAGATCACCCTGATCGGGGTCGGTGTTGTTGTACCCACCGGCCGCCACTGCCTGACCAAAGTACGGCGAGCTCGGGGCGATCGTGAACTCGGTGGAGTTGTAGGACAGCGTGCCCCGAGAGCGGCTGCGCGAATACACCAGATCACCAAACAGCTTCGCGCCGCCATCGAGTTGCCGATCGAACGAGGCGACCAGGCTCTGCCGCTGCCGATCGGGGTAGATCTCCTGGTCGCTGACGAAGTCATAGGCGCAGCCCGCATCCAGCACAAAATGCTGACCTGGGCAACGGCCGTTCGCTGCCAGGTAAGGGTTGATCGAGTTGAAGTCGGCATCGAGCACATTGGCCGGGATGCTGAAGGCGGAGGCGGCCAGGAAGCGGTAGCGCTGCCCGCCTTCGGTGAAGAAGATCTCGCCACTGCGCGCGAACTTTCGCGACGTGGCAGCCAGCTGGGTGCGACGGTCAGCACTGGCAGAGAGCATCACGTTGTAGCCGTCGTTTTCGTAGTCTCCGATGCCCTTGGTCACGCTGAGATTGGTCTCTCGCGCACCGGCACGCGGCAACGAGACACCGACGCTCGCCGTGCCTTGCGTGCTGCCACGTCGGGTGATGAAGTTCACCACGCCGCCGATCGCATCCGATCCGTACAGCGCGGAAGCGCCATCGGTCAGTATCTCGATGCGCTCAATGGCCGAAATCGGGATGCTGTTGATGTCGATGGCGTTCTGGTCACCGGTCAGGAACTGCCCGCCGAACCGCGCCAGTCTTCTGCCGTTGAGCAGCACCAGCGTGCGGCTCTCGCCGATGCCATGGATCGATATGCCAGCGAAGCCGTAGGTCTCTGAACCTACAGTGCCCGACTCGACCGACGAGCCCATCACTGCAGGCAGGTTCTTGACCAGGTCGACAGTCGAGGTGTAGCCGCTGCGCTCGATCGCATCGCGCTTGATCACCTGCACCGGCAGTGCCGATTCGGCATCGATGCGGCGGATCGACGAGCCTGTGATCTCGACGCGTTCGAGCGCCTCCTGCGCCCACAACGACCCACTGACGACGCTGCAGACCATCGTGACGACACAGCGGTAGGCGCGGACGCGCTTGCCCTTGCTGTGGTCGCTGTTGCCCTTGTTGTTCACCTCGCCTCCACCGTTCAATTCCCAGCCACCTGTCACTCTGCAAGCGGGGCCTGGCTGCCCCACTGCTGGCTCGCGCCCGCGATTAGAACCTGACCAGACGCGGAACCGCTGCCAGAAGCCGCCGGGTGTAGTCTTCCCTCGGATGGGCCAGCAGATCCGAGGCCGGGCCCGCTTCCTCGATTCGCCCACGGTGCATCACCGCCACGTGGTCGGCAATGTATTCGACGACGCCCAGGTGGTGGGTGATGAACAGATAGGCCAGCCCCAGCTCACGTTGTAACTGCTTGAGCAGGTTCAGGATCTGCGCCTGCACCGAGACATCCAGCGCCGAGGTCGGCTCGTCGCAGACGATCAGCCGAGGCTCGACCGCCAGCGCACGGGCAATCGCGATGCGCTGCCGCTGGCCCCCAGAAAACTCATGCGGATAGCGCTGCAACGCCTCGCGGCGCAGGCCAACGCGATCGACCAGCGACTCCAGCAGCGCGCGTCGTGCCTCGCCATCGAGTTCAGGTCGCAGTGTCAGAACGCCTTCCTGCAGCACCTCGAACACCCGCATTCGCGGATTGAGCGACGCATAGGGGTCCTGGAAAATCATCTGCACCGAACGCCTTGCCCGCCGCAGCGCTTCGCCGCGCAGTCCGAACAGATCCTGTCCGTCGAGCAGCGCCCGGCCCTCGATCAGTGCATGGCCCCGCAGCAACTGCACGATCGCCTTGCCCAGCGTGGTCTTGCCGCAGCCCGACTCGCCCACCAGCGCGAAGGTTTCCCCGCGGCGGATCTGCAACGACACATCGGCCACCGCCACTGCATGCGAGGTGGTGCGCTGGAACAGACCGCTGCGGATCGGGAATCGCACCGACAGGTGTTGCACGTCGAGAAGCAATGCCGTCGGTGGGGGGACGACAGGCGCTGGTTGCAGCGCTGCGTCGGCGCCAAGTGGCTGGGCACGCTCTTTCAGCGGCGGTGCTGCCGAGACGTCAGCGGGCCAAACATGCAACCAGCAACGCACTTCGCGCGACGGGATCACGCCAGCCATCCCCAGCGTGACTGGAGGCAGCAGCGCTGGCGCTTCGCTGTGACAGCGATCGAAGGCCCGATCACAACGCGGCGCGAAGCGACAACCGACAAAGGCCTGCGACAGGGACGGCACCGTTCCCGCGATCGCCGAAAGCACCGCGCCACGCTGGTGCGCCTGCGGCAGCGACTTCAGCAACAGCCGGGCATACGGATGCTTGGGTTCGCTGAAAAACTCCGCCGCGCTGGCCACCTCGACGATCTGCCCGGCGTACATCAGCGCCACCCGCTGCGCCATGCCCGACACCACCGCCAGGTCGTGCGTGATCAGCAGCAGGCCCATGCCCTGCTCGCGCTGCAACTGTTTCAGCAACGCCAGGATCTGCGCCTGGATCGCGACATCGAGCGCGGTGGTGGGCTCATCGGCCACCAGGAAAGCCGGCTCGGCCGCCAGGGCGATCGCGATCATCACCCGTTGCTTCTGCCCGCCGCTCATGCGGAACGGGTAGTCGTCGATGCGCCGCTCGGGCTCGGGGATGCCGACGCGGCCCAGCCATTCGATCGCCTTCGCACGCGCTGGCGCACCGCGCAGTGCCGTGTGCGTCTCGATCGCCTCGACGATCTGATCGCCCACCCGCATCACCGGGTTCAGGCTGGTCGCCGGCTCCTGGAAGATCATGCCGATGCGGCCGCCGCGCAGGCGGCGCATCGCCGACTCGGGCAGCGACAGCGTCTCCTGCCCCTCGACCTCGACGCGCCCGTCGGTGACGCGGCCGTTGTCGGGCAGCAGCCGCATCAGTGCCAGCGCCGTCATGCTCTTGCCGCAACCGGACTCGCCGACCAGCGCGAAGGTCTCTCCGCGTTCGATGCACAGCGACAGCCCATCGATGGCGCGCACCAGGCCGCCATCGGCATCGATCGCGACCTTGAGATCGGTGACGTTCAGCATCGCAGTTCAGCGCGTCTCGGCCGGTGCCGGCTTGCGCCTGGCGCGAAACACCCGTGCGCGCGGGTCGAACGCATCGCGCACCCCGTCGGCGAAGAAGTTCGCCGCCAGCACCATGGTCACCATGAATCCGAAGGCCGCTGCGAACGACCACCACACCACCGGGTCACGGCTCATCTCGCTGCGCGCCAGGTTGATCATCCCGCCGAAGCTGTTCATCGACGGGTCGACACCCACGCCCACATAAGACAGCACAGCTTCGTAGAGGATCAGCCCTGAGAAATCGAGAACGGTGGTGATCAGCACCAGGTGCATCACATTGGGCATCAGATGGCGCGTGATGATGCGCCACGGACCAACGCCAAACGCCGTCGCGGCCTGCACGTACTCGAGTTCACGCAGCTTCAGCGCTTCAGCGCGCAGCAGGCGACACAACCCGGCCCAGCCGGTGAGGCCGAGGATGGCGCACAGCAGGAACAGCTTCAGGTCGGCGCGTTCGGCACCCGTCTCGAACAACTCAGGGTGCTGATCCAGATAGACCTGCACCATCAGCACGCAGGCGGCAATCAGCAGCACATTCGGCACCGACGAGAGCACGGTGTAGAGGTACTGGATGGCCTCGTCGACCCAGCCCTTGAAGTAGCCCGCCATCAGCCCCAGACCCACCGCCAGCGGCAGCGTGGCGATGGTTGCCAGCGTGCCGATGACGAAGGCAGTGCGGATGCTTTTGAGCGCCTGGTAGAACACATCGTTGCCGGTGCGGTCGGTGCCGAGCAGGTGGTAGTCCCCCATCAGCAGCGCAGCCGGGCCGCCGATCAGGCACAGCACCACGACGACGCTCAGCGCGGCACGCCAGCGGATGTCGCAGTCGTCGTGCCACACGCGCGCGGCTGCCTCGCGCCACGCCCAGCCATGGCGGCGGGCGACACCACGCACGACCCAGGCGCCGAGCAACAGCGCGACCGCGGCACCGATCGCCAGACCACCGGCCACCCGCTTCGCAATGTCACCGGCCCACTGCGTCGCCGGATCGCTCATATGCGCGCCGCCGTGCAGCAGTCGCGGCGGCAGTCGGCGGACCTCGCCTTCCACCGTCAGCGATTCGAGCGTGAAGCTCTGGTACGCCAATGGCCTTGAATAGGTCGCCTCGCGCGAATCGATCAGGTCAGCCAGCAGCGCATCGAGCAGCGACTGCGTGCGGGTGTCGTAGGCCACCGACGGCGCTGAGGCTTCGTTGCCGGCGGCCGGCAACGCGCGGCGGAAGTGCACGCTGTCGAGCAGCGTAAGCAAGAGACACAGCCCGAGCACGATCGCCGACGCGAAGGCGGCTGCGTCACGGAACACCAGCGTCCAGCTGGCGCGCAGGTTCGGACTGCGCCAGACGATGCGTGCGTAGACCAGCAAGGCAATCACCAGTGTCCACATCACCGCATCGGTCCACAGCAGCACGAACTTCGGCAGCATGAGATTCATGTCAGTGCCACCCGGCCGCCCGAAGGGACTGACGCGCCCCCTCGGGGGGCAGCGAATGCAATGAGCGTGGGGGCACCATCATGTCAAGCGCACCCTAGGGTCGATCCAGGTGTAGGCGATGTCGATCACGATGTAGCTCAGCACGTAGAGCAGAGAACCGAGGAACACCATCGTGCGCACGACCGCAAAGTCCTGGTTGCTGATCGCGTCGATCACATAGGCACCCAACCCGGGCAATCCGAAGAAGCTCTCGAACACCAGGCTGCCGAGGAACACATACGGCAGGTAGCCACCGGCGCTGGTAACGATCGGGATCAGCGCATTGCGCAGCACATGGGCGCTCAGCACACGCGGCTCGCTCAGGCCTTTCGCACGCGCGGTGCGCACGTAGTCCTTGCCTGTTTCCTCCAGGAACATGGCCCGGTACAGGCGCGCCTCGCCACCGAGCCGAGCGAACAGCGAGAGGGCAATCGGCAGCAGCAGGAACTTGACCGCATCGAGCCCGGGTGCATAGCCCGAGATCGGCGCCAGCCGCAGCATGCGCGAGAAGAAGAACTGCCCGACGATGATGTAGAACAGGCTGGAGATCGACAGCATCACCACGCACAACACCACGCCCCAGGCGTCAAACCGAGTCTGTCGGAACATCACCAGCAGCAGCGCGAATGCGGTGCTCGCGATCACCTGCAGGATGAACAAGGGCAACGCCAGTTGCAGGCTGACCGCCATCCGCGAACTCACCTGGTGGCCGATGTCGCCCGCACTCTCGGCATCGGCGCGGCCGAACTGCAGCGTGAACAAGGAAACCGATCGCTCCCAGAAGATCGTCTCGGTGTAGCGCTCGCTGCCCTGCCGCGCCGGGTTCACATACAGCGGCTTGTCATAGCCGCGCTCGACCTTCCACTTGTCGATCTGCTCAGCCGTCACGCGCTTGCCGCCGATGTTCAGGCGCGCCATGTCGTCGGGCGTGTTGACGGTGAAGAACAGGAAGAAGGTCGCCAGGTTCACGCCGATGAGGATCAGCACGCCGTATCCGATGCGGCGGACGATGGCGCTCAACATCGCCAGCCCCGGTGCAGCGGCATGCTCGATCTCACGACAGCACCACGCCCCGTGCATCAAGCCGCTCGCGCCGTCGGAAGCTGCGCAGCGCCAGCCAGACGATCGCGATCAGGCCCGCTGCGCCCAGCCCTATCGGCCACCACACCGGCCGGTTCCACTCGGCCTGACGGCGCACCCTCTCTGCCGCGTCGATGCGGATGTAGCGCGCCATGTCGCGCACCAGCACGGCCGGTTTGACGTTGTGCACCCAGGCCTGAAACGCACCCGAGGAATACGGGAAATAGCCAAAGGACCACGGTGCGTCCTGCTGCACGATGGCGGTCATCCGGTCGATCAGCGCCTGCTTTTCGGGGCCATCGTCGACGCCCTTGAGCTGTGCGAACAGCGCGTCGTACTCGGTGTTCGCGTAGTTCGCGGTGTTCTCGCCGTCGGAGGTGGATTTCGCGTTCGGGCCGTAGAGCAGGAACAGGAAGTTCTCGGCGTCGGGGTAGTCGGCCAGCCAGCCCGACCAGAAGATCTGGTGCTTGCCCTTGCGCACCTTGTCCTGGAACTGGTTGTTGTCGGTGGCGCGGATTTCGAGCTGCACATCGATCTTCGCGAACTGCTTGACCATCCAGTCGAGTTGCGACTTCACCTCGGGTGTGGGCTGGTTGTAGAAGTCGTAGTTCAAGACCAGTGGGCGGCCGGTCACGGAGTCACGACCACCGGGATAACCGGCCTCGGCCAGCAGCTTCTTCGCGTCCTCGATCGGGCGCCGCACCACTTTGCCACCGACGAGATGGTGCGTCACGGTGTTGATGCCCTGCGGCTGGTCGTGGCGAGAGCCGAAGATGCCATCGGGCAGCGGACCCATCGCGGTTTCGCCTGCGCTCTTCGGGAAGATGCGGCTGTACTCTTCCCAGTCGATCGCGATCGAAATCGCCTGGCGCAGTTGGCGATTCTTCGCCTGCCGCGCCGGCGTGTCGCCCTGTCCGATCACCGGGTCGAGCATGTTGAAGCCGAGGTACCACGAGGTCACGTCGGCGAACTTCGGCAGCTGAAATCCGCGTGCGGTGTAGTCGCGGCGCACGTCTTCCGAGTCGTCCATCTCGACCAGGAACTCCAGCCCGTCGTCGGTGCGCTCGATGCGCGGGATGTCGTAATAGCCTTGGCGGAACTTCGCACGCAGCGGCACGCTTTCTTTCTCGATCACCGAGACGATCGTGTCGACGAATGGCGTCGGTTTGCCGCAATCGGCGAGCATGCCGTTGGTCTTGTCGGCCTCGACGCCTTCGCAGGGATAGGGCTCACCGCGGTAGTTCGGGTTGCGCTTCATCACGTGCCGCGTGTCCTGCACCGACTCGACCATCATGTACGGCCCGGTGCCCACGGGCCAGGTGTCGAGCGACAGACCATTGGCGGCCATACCGGACTGGGCATAGAAGGCATCGGCCTCCCAGGGCACCGGTGCCATGAAGGTCAGCGACATCCAGTAGCTCCATTGCGGGTACTTGCCCTTGATGCGGATACGCAGCAGGTGCTTCTTGGGTGCGGTCGCGCCGATCAGCGGCCACTTCCGGAAGTCGAGAAACGGCTTGTCGCGCGCGGCTGGATCGAGCCCCGTACGCAATTTGGCGTCCTCGTCCTTGATCAGCGCGCCGTAGTCCTTCAGACCCAGCACGTATTCCGAGAAGATGCCGTAGATCGGCGTCGTGATGCGCGTCGTCGCCTGGCGCTTGAGCGCATAGACGTAGTCCTCGGCCACCAGTTCGCGTGTGCCCTGGTGTTCGAACTGCCAGGGTGAGCGACGACCGCCGAGCTCGCCGGGCTTGAGCGCGTGGTACCGGTAATGCCCTTGCGCATCGGTGGCGAAGGCGGGGTGCGGCTGGTACTGGATGCCGGGCTTGATGTGCACGTCGTAGACGCTTTCGACGATTTCGGCGGCTGGCGCATCGGGGGGCAGCGGCTGCCCGTTCTTGTCGAGGTATTTGGGCTGGGCCACCTCGACCGCCGCCTTGCCCACCAGCACAAAAGGCCGCTTCAGGTAGTGGTAACCGTAGGGGGGCTCGTAGATCTGGTAGGTGTACGGCGTCTCGTTACTCCAGTAAGACGCCGTGGGGTCGAGGTGGCGCGGTGAGCTACCGGACACCGCCGTGTACAGCGTGTTGGAAGCCGCCGCGCCGTCGGGCAACGGGTTGTTGTTGCAACCCGTCAAAAGACTCGCCAGCGCGACCAGGCCTGCGCCGACGAGCCCTCGCATCACCAGCCGACCAGGACGTCGCGCCCCTGCACGACCAGCCGGACCTTGGCACCGACCGGCATCGTCACCTTGGTGGGCACATGACCGAACGGCAGGCCGGTCAGGATCGGCGTCGTGGTCAGGCTGCGCACCTGTGCGATGGCGGTTTTCAGCCGGTAGCCGCGGTCCAGCGGCGAACGGCGGTAGCCACTGAAGTCGCCGAGCAGAACAGCTTTCTGGGCGTCGAGGACTCCCGCCTGATGCAGTTGCAGCAGGCTGCGTTCGACTCGGTACGGGTGCTCGTTGACGTCTTCCAGGAACAGGATGCCACCGCGCGTCGTCGCCGCCTTCGGCCAGTGCGCGGTGCCCAGCAGCGAGGCGACCATGCACAGGTTGCCACCCCACAAGGTGCCACGCACGGCCAGGCCGTCAAAGCCCGCTTCAGTGCGGAAGCCCACGGCTTCCAGCGCGCCGCTCATCGCTTCGACGAAGCAGGGTTCGGTGATGTCGTCGACCGCCTCGCCGCCGAAGTCACCGCACCCCATCGGCCCGGCCCAGGTGAGGCCCACCACGCCGCGCGCGGGGTGGTCCAGGTGGTCGCCGCGATGGTGGCTGTCGTCATGATCGTGGCTGTGCGCGTGGCAGGTGTCAGCGCCCTTGCCTGCACCCTTCCGATGCGCGAGCAAACCGAGTTGGAATGCGGTGAAGTCGCTGTGTCCGACCCAGCGCGTGCCGCACTCGATGCTGCGGTGGATCAGCGGCCAGTCGATGCGGTCGAGCAGCCGGGTCAGGCCGTAGCCACCGCGCGTGGCCATGGCGATGTCGGGCGCGCGCTCGGCGACGCGGTGCAACGCGGCGAGCCGGGTGTCGTCGTCGCCAGCGAAGCGCTGGTGTCGGGCCAGGGCCGACGCGTCGATCTCCACCTGGTAGCCCAGCGCCGTGAGACGCCGCGCGGCGCGGCGCAAAGGAGCCGCAGCAACGACGCCAGAAGGGCTGTATAGGATCAAGGAAGTCATGGAAGGATCACGTGGCGTCGGGCGCGGGCGGCAGTTCGAATACTTCCCCGGCGGGGATGGCGGGCGCGTCTGCATCAGAGAAGCTCAACTCACCTTCCGCCACAGGGCCGGCGCGACGCTGCCGGTACTGCTCGCGCCGCTCGGCAAAGAAGTCACGCAGCACGGCGCCGCAGGCATCCGCCATCACGCCGCCCTGGATCTGCGTGTGGTGGTTCAGCTGAGGCTGAGCGAACAGATCGATGACCGAGCCGGCGGCGCCGGTCTTCGGATCGGCCGCGCCGAACACCACTCGCTTGAAGCGCGCGTGCAGCAGCGCCATCGCGCACATCGCACACGGCTCGAGCGTCACGTACAGCTCGCATTCGGGCAGTCGGTAGTTGCCCAGCAGCGTGGCCGCATGGCGCAGCGCCACGATCTCGGCGTGGGCAGTCGGGTCATGCTCGGTGATCGGGCGGTTGTAGCCGGTGGCGATCACCTGACCCGCGCGCAGGATCACGGCGCCGACCGGCACCTCGCCAACCAGCCAGGCGTTTTGCGCCTGATCGAGCGCGATGCGCATCGCCGCTTCGTCCTGCGGCGAGATCGGTGAAGTCATGGGTGGCCGCTCAACGGGAATCGTCGCCGCGCGCGGGCGCCGACTGCATCGCACGAACAAGATCGTCTTGCACCTGGCGCGGCAAGTCTCGCGCGGGCGTCGCCGCAAGCGCCGGGTCGATGTCTGCTGACGAGGCCGCTGCCGGCAAGACAACCACCGAAGTGCCATGGCCGCTGACCTGCTTCAACTGCGTCTTGGCGAGCAGGCCCACGATGGCCAAGACCACCAGCAGGGAGACGCACCCCAACAGCATCCGCATGGCTGATTCCCGTTCGACGTGACTCGCAGCTCACGAGTGGGGCGCATGCTAACGCAGCGTCGCTGAAGCGCGAGACCAGCCGGGCCTCGGCAGACCGCTGCGTTTAGGTCGACGCAGCGGCTGCCGCAAGGGTCAGCGACCGGTGACCTGCGTCTCCTCGGCAGGCGCCTTCATCATCAGGTGCACCGGGTACTCACGCGCGCCGCTGGGAGGTGCAACCGGCACGTCGTTGTCGACCATCGGGCCACTGGTGCGCGGCCCGCGCAGCGCCACCCAGGCCGCCTTCAGCGGATTGGCCATCGCCGCATTCACTGCCGTCGGCTCGTACCCGCAGTGCGCCATGCACTGGGCGCATTTGGGGTTGCTGCTGGAGCCGTACTTCTCCCAGGGCGTGTCCTTCATCAGCGCGGCAAACGTGGGGGCATAGCCTTCGTCGGCCATCAGGTAGCAGGGCTTTTGCCAGCCGAACACATTGCGCGCCGGGCTGCCCCAGGGCGTGCACTGGTAGTTCTGGTTGCCGGCCAGGAAATCGAGGTAGAGACTGGAATGGTTGAGCCGCCACTGGCGCGCGCCGCGGCGTGTGGCGCCCAGCTTGAAGATGTCGCGGAACAACTGGCGAGTGGCCTGGCGCTGGAGGAAAACATGCTGCTGCGGGGCGCGCTCGTAGCTGAAGCCGGGCGAAATGGTGGCCGCTTCGACACCGAGGTCCACGAGGTAATCCAGGAACGCAGCGACGCGTTCTGGCGTCTCCCCATTGAACAGCGTGCAGTTGACGCTGACGCGGAAGCCGCGCGCCAACGCCATCTGAATCGCCTCGACGGCGCGATCGAAAACGCCCTCCTGGCAGACCGCCTCGTCGTGACGCTCGCGGTCGCCGTCCAGGTGCACCGAAAAGGTCAGGTAAGGCGACGGTGTGTAGTCATCCATGCGCTTTTTCAGCAACAGCGCATTGGTGCACAGGTAGACGAACTTCTTGCGCGCGACGATGCCACGCACGATCTCCGGCATTTCCTTGTGGAGCAGAGGCTCACCGCCCGGGATCGAGACGACCGGTGCGCCGCATTCGTCGACCGCCTCCATGCATTCAGCCACGCTCAGGCGTTTGTCGAGAACGTCTTCGGGGTGATCGATCTTGCCGCAGCCGGCGCAAGCCAGGTTGCAACGGAACAGCGGCTCCAGCATCAGCACCAGTGGGTAGCGCTTGTTGCCGAGGAGTTTTTGCTTGACGACATACGCGCCGACACTTAGTTTTTGCTTGAAAGGAATGCTCATAAAGGTTGGTGTTCTTCGTCCGTCGTCGTTCGGGTTTGGTGTCGGGCGGTGGCGCGAAGCAGAGATGCCGGCAATCGAAAGGAGACTGATTCGTCCTCGCCGTCCATCTCGGTCACCACCCCCGCGCCCAAGTCCTTGAGTCTCTCTACCAGTTCATCGACCAGGACCGCCGGGGTCGAGGCTCCCGCAGTGATGCCGATCACGATACCCGGACGCAACCATCGCACATCGATTTCGCCGGCATCTTGCACCAAATGGGCTTCGCAGCCCCCGCTGCGTGCCACCTCTCGCAGCCGATTCGCATTGGAACTGTTGCGTGCACCCACCACAAGAACCAGATCAACCCGAGGCAGCAAACTCCGCACGCCGTTCTGGCGCGATTGGGTGGCGTAGCAAATATCGTCCCGTCGTGGCTCGACGATCGCGGGAAACCTCGCTCGCAGCGCGGCCAGCATGCGTCGCGTGTCTTCCACTGACAGCGTGGTCTGAGTGACCACCGCCACACGCATCGGGTCGCGCACTCGCAAGGCCTGCACGCCGTCCAGGTTTTCCACCAGATGGGTGGAGCCTCCTCGACTGGTGTCGAAGCGTCCGAGGGTGCCGACAACTTCCGGGTGTCCCGCATGGCCGATCATGATCAGATCCCGCCCGGCGCGGGCATGCTGCATCACTTCCAGGTGCACCTTGGCCACAAGCGGGCAGGTGGCATCGATTACCTGCAGGCCGCGCTGGCGGGCCTCGCGCTCGACCGTGCGTGCCACGCCATGCGCGCTGAAGATCAAACAGGCTTGCGGCGGCACCTCATCGAGTCGCTCGACAAAGACGGCACCTCGATTGCACAGATCAGCCAGCACGCGCTGGTTATGGACGATCTCGTGCAGCACGTAGACCGGCGCGCCATGCGCCTCCAGCGCCAGTTCCACGACTTGCACCGCACGCACCACGCCGGCGCAAAAACCCCGCGGCTTGGCCAGCAACAGCGCGGCTCCGGCAGCAGCGCCTGCATTCGCACCAGAACGCGCCTGCGGGGTCGGATTCGAAGTCAATCAAGCTCCCTTCAAGACCAGCACCCCGCCGCAATGGGCTGTTACGCCAAACCAACCCCGAAAAACCCACAAAGGCGCCGCATCAGGCGCGGTTCAGTCTTGCCTTGCACCTTGCTTGGTTAGAGGGCCAAGCCGACTAGTTCCCAAGGTTCACGCATATAGTCTCAATCGGAACTGGGTCGGCTAAAGAGGGTTCTACGAACCATCCGCCGGCCGTGCGAATCGAGCACTCTGCCGGTCATCAGGCGTTGCAGCGACAAGTCAGACGCACGACGTGACGACTCAACAAGGACAGTGTGAACGTGGGTGAAATGCTTGAGTTCGGCATGACCGACACGCCACAGAGCAACCGGGAAGTCATCAAAACGGCGCTCGGCCGCAGCGTCAGCGCCCTCATCGAGCGGCAGCATGCCGATGGCTACTGGTGCTTCGAGCTCGAAGCCGACTGCACCATTCCAGCTGAGTACCTGCTGATGATGCATTACATCGGCGAGGTCGATCGCGGTCTCGCTGCCAAGCTGGCTGTCTATCTGCGCGAGCGCCAGCAGGCCGATGGCGGCTGGTACCTGTATCACGGCGGCGCGATGGATCTCAGCTGTTCTGTCAAGGTGTACTACGCGCTGAAGCTGGCCGGCGACGACCCTGATGCAGCTCACATGCAGCGTGCCCGGCGGGCGATCCTCGGGCAAGGCGGTGCGGCGCGCACCAATGTGTTCACACGCATCGCGCTCGCGCTGTTCCAGCAGGTGCCTTGGCGAGCGGTGCCCTTCATTCCGGTTGAAGCGCTGCTGCTGCCGCGCTGGTTTCCATTCCATCTGTCCAAGGTGTCTTACTGGTCGCGCACGGTGATGGTGCCGCTGCTGATTCTGTGCAGCTTGAAGCCGCGCGCACGCAATCCGGATGGCGTCGGCATAGCCGAGCTGTTCACCACACCACCCGATCAGGAGCGCGACTACTTCCCTGTGCGTTCGACGCTCAACCGCGCATTCCTGGTCTTCGACTCGCTCGGCAAGTGGGTGGAACCGTTCATCCCGCGCTGGTTGCGCGCCCGTGCAGTGCACCGAGCCGAGAGCTGGCTCGTCGAACGACTGAATGGCGACGGCGGACTCGGCGCCATCTTCCCGGCCATGGTGAATGCCTACGAGGTGCTGCACCTGCTGGGCTACCCTGCCGACCACCCGCATTGCCTTGCCGCCCGCAAATCCATCGACGACCTGCTGGTCGTCACCGAGACATCCGCTTACTGCCAGCCTTGCCTGCCACCGGTGTGGGACACCGCCTTGGCCGCGCTGGCCCTGGTGGAAGCCGGGCCGGTGGGACAACAAGCCGCCCGGCGCGGCCTGGCGTGGCTCGATGCCGTGCAGCTGAGCAACGAGCCTGGCGACTGGCGCGACTCGCGGCCCGATCTGGCCGGCGGCGGATGGCCGTTCCAGTTCGCCAATGCCCATTACCCCGACCTTGACGACACCAGTGCCGTCGCCTGGGCGATGAATGCTGCCGGGCGCGCGTCCGACGAAGAACACTTGCACCGTGCGGTTCAATGGGTGGCAGGCATGCAGTCGAGCAACGGCGGCTTTGGGGCCTTCGACGTCGACAACACCCACTACTACCTCAATGAAATCCCGTTCGCCGACCACGGCGCCCTGCTGGACCCACCCACTGCCGACGTCAGCGCCCGCTGCCTGATCGCACTTCACCTGCTGGGCGAGCCGGCCCGAGCGCAGCTGGATACCTGCCTGGCGTATCTGCGTGAGCAGCAGGAGCCCTCAGGCGCCTGGTTCGGTCGCTGGGGCACGAACTACATCTACGGCACCTGGTCGGTGCTGGCAGCCTTCGAGCAAATCGGCATCCCTGCCGATGACCCGGCTGTACAGCGCGCAGCGGCATGGCTGAAAAGCGTGCAGCGCACCGATGGCGGCTGGGGAGAACACAACGACAGCTACGAACACCCGGCCACCGCCGGGCAGGCCCCCGAGAGCACCTCCTTTCAGACCGCCTGGGCGATGCTCGCGCTGATGGCCGCAGGTGAAGGCCGTTGCGACGCGGTGGCCCGTGGCGCGGCCTACCTCGCGTCCACGCAGGACAACGCTGGACTGTGGACGGAGCCCTGGTACACCGCGCCTGGCTTCCCACGCGTCTTCTATCTGAAGTACCACGGCTACAGCGCCTACTTTCCAGTCTGGGCGCTGGCGCGATATGTTCGGCTGACCGGGATGCAGCCGCACAGTGACGCGCCGATTGCGGCACGCGCCGAGTCCGCTGCTGAACTTCGGGTCGCAGCCTGAGGTGAGCAGCATCTGCGTCGGCATCGTCGTCGCCATGCCAGCGGAGTTGCGCAGCCTGAGCCGTGAAGCGGTGGGGGTCGGTGCGACTCTTGCCATTCGTGACCAGGCAGTCATCGCGGTCTCGGGTGTGGGCGAGCAGCGTGCGGCGCAGGCGGCACAGACACTCGTCGATGCAGGCGTCTCCGGGCTGGTGAGCTGGGGTTGCGCAGCAGGACTCGATGCCGAGCTGCCCGCTGGCGCGCTGTGCCTGCCCGAGGCCGTGGTCATGGCTGATCTTCAGCGCTGGCCGACGGACGCCGACTGGCGGCGTGAGGTCGTTGCCGCACTGGGTCGGAGAGCCATTTTCGAAGGTGCGCTCGCCCACGCGTCGCAGGTGGTGGCGAGCAGCGCTGCCAAACGCGAACTCGCCGCGCGAGCGGGAGCAGTGGTGGCCGACATGGAAAGCGCGGCCATCGCCCGGGTTGCCCGTCGCCACGACCTGCCGCTGCTGGTGGTGCGCAGCGTGGTCGATCCCCTGGCGCTGACGCTGCCGACGATCGTCACCGACCACGTCGATGACAGCGGCCGCGTGCCTTTGGCACCGCTGCTGCGCGGCCTGCTGCGTCGACCGAGCGATCTGCTGACGCTGCTGCAGCTGGCGAGCGGGTTTCGTGCGTCACTCGCCAGTCTGCGGGCGGTCGCAACCTGTACCGGCGACAACCTCCTGCTGGCGCAAGCGCTTTCGCGGCCGCGGCCCGATGCGCGAAACGCCGACACGAACCGCTTCACCCCTGAGTCCGCTTTGGATTGAGCATCGGCGTCGGACCGACTGTCTGCAAGAATCCAAACACACCACCGCAGTACCCCGCCATGGCTTTCCTCGCCGATCTGATTGCTTCGCGCCGACAGGAGAACTTCTCTCTCCACGAAGACCATCTCAACACCCAGATGGTGCGACTGTTGCGCACCATCGGTTACGACCGCCGATACGTGCGCGCGGAAGGGCCCTACCTGTTCGATGAGGCCGGTGATCGCTACCTCGACCTGCTGGCCGGCTGGGGCGTGTTCGCGCTCGGTCGCAACCACCCGACAGTCATCGGCGCCTTGCGAGACGTGCTGGACCTGCAGTTGCCCGACCTGGTGCAACTCGATGTCTCGGTGCTCAGCGGCCTGCTGGCCGAGCGCCTGCTGCGCCACACCCCGGGCGATATCAGCAAACTGTTCTTCTGCAACTCGGGCGCCGAGGCCGTGGAAGCCGCGATCAAGTTCAGCCGCAGCACCACCAAGCGCGGCAAGATCGTTCACTGCGACCATTCCTTCCATGGCCTGACGATGGGCGCGCTGTCACTGACCGGCGAGCGCATCTTCCAGGACGGCTTCGGCCCCCTGATTCCCGATTGCGTCGCCGTGCCCTTCAGCGACCTGAACGCACTCGACGCTGCGCTGCGCGGACGCGACGTGGCCGCGTTCATCGTCGAGCCGATCCAGGGCAAGGGCGTGAACATCCCCGACGACGACTACCTGCCCGAGGCCGCGAAGCTCTGCCGCAAGTACGGCACGCTGTTCGTGGCCGATGAGATCCAGACCGGTATGGGCCGCACCGGCAAGTTCTTCGCCGTCGAACACTGGGGCGTCGAGCCCGACATGGTGCTGATGGCCAAGGCGCTGTCGGGCGGCTTCGTGCCCGTGGGCGCGGTGGCCATGCGCAAGCCGGTGATGGACGCGGTGTTCAATCGCATCGACCGCGCGGTGGTACATGGCTCCACCTTCTCGAAGAACAACATGGCCATGGCCGCCGGCCTGGCCGCGCTGGAAGTGATCGAATCCGAACGCCTTGTCGAGCACGCCGCCACCCTGGGAGGCGAACTGATCGCCGACCTCGGTGCGATGGTCGAGCGCTACGAGTTCCTGAAGGCGGTGCGAGGCAAGGGCCTGATGATCGCGCTCGAATTCGGCGCTCCGCGCAGCTTCGGCCTGAAAGCCGCCTGGGGCGCCCTCGAACTCGCCAACAAGGGCCTGTTCAGCCAGATGATCTCGATCCCGCTCTTCAAGGACCACCGCATCCTGACGCAGGTGGCCGGCCACGGGCTGAACGTCATCAAGCTGTTGCCGCCGCTGGTCATCAGCCAGCAAGACAAAGCGCAGATCGTCACCGCCTTCGATGCCGTCATTGCCGATTGCCACCGCGTCCCCGGCGCGGTGTGGGACCTGGGCAAGACACTCGCTGGCCACGCCCTGAAGGCACGCGCCGCCTGAGCTTTCGCCCCTGGCGCCGCAGCGCCTCGTCTCGGCCCCCCATTTGCCACTGCCCCATGCCTGCGCCTCACCTGACAACCTCCCTGCGCGAACGCTTCAACATCTCTCGGCTCGCGATCGACCACCCGCGGTCGACGGTGGCGTTCTGGATGGTGCTGGTGGTGGTCGGCGCGGTGGCAGCCAGTTCGCTCAAATTTGCACTCTTCCCCGACATCACCTACCCGGTGGTGGTGGTTCAGGCCGCTGCACCGATCGACGGCGCGGAACAGACCGAGGCCCAGCTGACGCTTCCCATCGAGCAGGCGTTGCGCGCACTGCCAGGCACGTCGGACGTGGGGTCGACCACCTATCCGGGCCAGGTGGTGATCAACGTGCCCTTCGATGTCGGCAGCGACCTGGAGGTCTCGCGGCAGACCGTCGAGGCCACCCTGAAGACGCTCAAGCTTCCTGCGGAGACGAGCACCCAGGTGCTGCCGATCAACCTCAACGAGGCTGTCGTGGCGACCTACGCGGTGGAGAGCAGCGCACTGCCACTGGATCGCCTGAGTGCACTGGCCTCACGTGAGATCGTTCCCGCGATCCAGGCTCTGCCCGGTGTGCTCAAGGTGCACACGCTCGGCGAACCGAGAGGTGCGAATCCGCCCGAGGCGACGTCACAGGCCGGCACCCTGGTGCGCCTGAACGGTCGCGCAGCACTCGCCCTTCAGGTCGTCAAGCGTGGCGATGCGAACACGCTGGACGTTGCCGATCGCGTGGCCGCCACCGTGCAGCAGATCAACAGCCGCAGCGGCGCCGATGGCGTGAAGATGACGCTCGCGCAGACGCAGGCCGACTACATCCGGGCCGCCACCCGCCAGACGCTGCAAGCCCTGGCCGAAGCGGTGGTGATCTCGGCCCTGGTGATCTTTCCGTTCCTGTGGAACTGGCGTGCCACCGCGATCTCGGCTCTGGCGATACCGACCTCGCTGCTCGGCACTGCCGTTGTCATGGTGCTCTACGGCTTCAACCTCGAGACCATCACGCTGCTGGCGCTGGCGATGATCGTCGGCAATGTGGTCGACGACGCGATCGTCGATCTGGAGAACATTTCTCGCCACCTCGACATGGGGCAGTCCCCGCGCGAAGCGGCGATCAAGGCCACCGACGAGATCGGCCTGACCGTCACCGCGGCCACGCTGACGGTGGTCGCGGTCTTCCTGCCGATCGGCCTGATGAGCGGCGTACTGGGCCAGTTCTTCCGTCCCTTCGGCATCACCATCTCAGCGGCGATGCTGATTTCGCTGCTGGTGTCTCGCACGCTGTCACCGGTGCTGGCGGTGTACTGGCTCGAGGCCAGGGCGCCGCGCAAGGAGGTGACCGATGCATCGACATCGCCCGGCACGATGCACATGGTCCCGCCTTCGGCACTGGTGCGCCACTACAGCCGGTGGCTGGCCTGGTCGCTGGCGCATCGGCGCGTGGTTCTGGGTGGTGCGGTGCTGTGCTTCGCAGCCAGCCTGGCACTGATTCCGCTGATCCCCAAGGGCTTCATCCCGACGCTCGACCGCGGCGAGTTCTACCTGAACTACAGCACCCCGCCGGCCACACCACCCGAAGGGCCTGCGGCAGCAGAGTTTGACCCGCTGCAGGACTCGCTGGCCGTGGCTGCGAAGCTCGATGCCTTCGTACGTCAGTCACCTGCGGTCGAGGCCGCGTTCACCATCGTCGGCACGCGCCAGGGTGAGGCCCACAAGGGCTCGATCCACATCCAGCTGAAGGCCGACCGGCAGATCTCCACCGCCGACCTTCAGCAGCAGTTCCGCCGCACCATGCCGGCGCTGGCCGGTGTCACCACCAGCGTCGAAGACATTCCCTTCGTCGACAGCGGCGGCGAGCGGCCCGTGCAACTGCGCCTGGTCGGCGATGACGTCGTCGCGTTGCAGCAGGCAGGGCAGGCGCTGACGCAGCGCCTGAAAAGCATCCCCGGCCTCACAGACATCAGCAGCAGCACCACACGCATGGATGGCAACGTGCCGCTGGAAATCCAGCACCACAACGGTCGCCGAGTGGCGCTGATCACCGCCAACCTCGGACCCAACGCTGCCATCGGCGAAGTGACCGACCGTGCCGTGGAGGCCGCCAAGGCGACGCTGCCGCCTGGCATCAGCCTCGACCTCGGTGGTGAATCGGCCCAGGCGGAGGAAATCATCGGCAGCTTCCTGAAGACGCTGGGACTGTCGCTGGTGTGCATCTTCCTCGTTCTGTACGCCCTGTTCCGCAGTCTGCTCGATACCGTGGTGGTCATCTCCTCGCTGCCGCTGTGCATCGTCGGCGCCATGCTCGGGTTGCTGGTCACACAGGCCGACTTCGGCATGGTCTCGATGCTGGGCATCATCTTTCTGCTCGGGTTGACCAACAAGAACGCGATCCTCATCGTCGACTACATCAAGCAGTTGCGCGCCACCGGGCTGCCGCGCCGCGAGGCCATCCTGCTGGCGGCGCCGATCCGGCTGCGGCCGATCCTGATGACGACCGCGGCCACCGTGTTCGGCATGCTGCCGCTGGCCCTGGGCTTCGGCGCTGGATCCGAACTGCGCATCCCGATGGCGATTGCCATCATGGGTGGCCTGCTGACCTCCACCGTGCTGAGCCTGGTGGTCGTGCCGGTGGTCTACGACAGCCTGTCGAAGTGAGCCACTAGCCCGGCGGTCGACACCAGGACTGATCGGTGGCTTCAGGTCCTTGCGTGGGATACCGAACCGACAGCGCCGCGCGCTGACACCACACTCCGTCTGACGACACCCGGGTCGTGCAGCTTCGTCCGCTTGTGCCCTCCTCCGCCATTCCGCCAGCCGACCTCGAGACGACGGTGCTCGCACTCAACAGCGGATCGTCTTCACTGAAGTTCGGCCTGTATCGAGTGCGCCGGTCAGCGGTGGCCTGCCTGTTGAGTGGAGAGGCGCAGGCCATGGGCAGCCAGGCAGCGCGCATTCAAGTCTCGGATGCAAAGGGCAGGCAGCTGCTGAACGACGACACCGCCATGCTCGATCACGGCGACGCGGTCCGCACCCTCGCCGACCTGCTCGCCCGTGGCCCTTGGCCCGCACCTCAGGCGATCGGGCACCGCATCGTGCATGGCGGGCCGGGTTTGCGCGAACACTGCCGGATCGATGAGGTCGTGCTGCACCGCCTGGAAGCTGCCACTGCATTCGCCCCGCTGCACACGCCCGCCGCGCTGACCGTCATCCACCAGGCGATGGCGCACTTCCCCGGCCTGCCCCAGGCAGCCTGCTTCGACACCACCTTCCATGCCGGAATGCCCGACGTCGCCCGCGTACTGGCCTTGCCCCGCGTGCTGCGTGCCGAGGGAGTTCAACGCTATGGCTTCCACGGCCTGTCGTGTGAATCCATCGTGCATCAGCTCGCCGGCGCACTGCCCCCTCGCCTGCTGATTGCGCACCTGGGGAACGGCGCCAGCGTCACCGCCGTGCTGAACGGCCTGTCGATCGACACCAGCATGGGTCTGACACCCACCGGCGGGCTGATCATGGGCACACGAAGCGGCGACCTCGACCCCGGCACGCTCGCGTACCTGATGCGCGAGAAAAAGTTGGACGCCGCTGGCGTGCAAGACCTGATCGACCACCGCAGCGGCCTGCTGGGCATCTCGGGTCTGGCCAGCGACATGCGGGCACTGCATGCAGCCGCCGCGACGAATGCCGACGCGGACCTCGCGATCCGAATGTTCTGCTACGCCGCCGCGAAAGCGCTGGCCGCGATGAGCGCCGCGCTCGGCGGCGTTGATCTGATCGTGTTCACAGGCGGCATCGGCGAGAACGATGCCCAGGTGCGAGCCGCCATCTGCAGCCGCCTGGGGGGCCTCGGCGTGGCGCTGGACGACACCCGCAACGGGGATGTCGATCGACCCCAGCGCGAGTTGATCAGCGCTGACAGCTCAGGCTGCACGGTGCGCGTGCTGTGTTCGCAGGAAGACGAGCAGATCGCACGGCACGCGTGGGCGCTGTGCTGATCAATCTCCGATGACGGCATCGATCATCGCTTGTGCGTCGTGCAGCATCGTCTGCAGATGCTGCGGTCCACTGAAGCTCTCGGCATAGATCTTGTAGAGCGCCTCCGTGCCTGACGGTCGCACCGCAAACCAGCCACTGGCGGTGACGACCTTGATGCCACCGATGGCCGCCCCGTTGCCCGGCGCCTGGTTCAGCACGGACTGGATCCTGTCGCCGGCCAGTTCGGTGGCGGTGATCTGCTGCGGCGACAAGCCAGCCAGACGCTGCTTCTGCTGTGGTTCCGCGGGAGCCTCGACCCGCTGCGCGACAGGGCTGCCACCTGCCTCGGCCAGATCGGCATACAAGGCCCCCAGGTCGAGCCCCGTCACGGCCGTGATCTCGGCAGCCAGCAGCGCCGTGGTGATGCCGTCCTTGTCGGTGGTCCACGTCGAACCGTCGCGCCGCAGGAAGCTCGCGCCGGCGCTTTCCTCGCCCGCAAAGCCCAGGCTGCCGTCGAGCAAGCCGGCCGAGAACCATTTGAACCCCACCGGTGCCTCGAAGACCTCACGGCCCAAGCGCTGCGCCACGCGATCGATCAGTTGCGTGCTGACCACCGTCTTGCCGATGCCTGCCTGAGCGCCCCACCGCGGCCGGTGGCGAAACAGGTGGTCGATGGCCACGCACAGGTAGTGGTTGGGCGGTAACAGGCCAGCTGACGGCGTGACGATGCCATGGCGATCGTGGTCGGGATCGCAGGCAAAGGCGATGTCGAAGCGGTCCTTCAGCGCCAGCAGACGCTGCATGGCGAAGGCAGATGATGGGTCCATGCGGATCTGACCATCCCAATCCAGCGTCATGAAGGCGAAGGTCGGATCGACCTGCTGGCTGACCACCGTCAGATCGATCTTCCAGCGCTCAGCGATCGCCGCCCAGTAGTGCACCCCGGCGCCACCCAGCGGATCAACGCCGATGCGGACCTGGGCATCGCGGATCGCTTCCATGTCGATCACGTGCGCCAGGTCTTCCACGTAGTTGCCGAGGAAGTCATGGTGGTGCGTTGTCGCCGCCCGCATCGCTT
>LNFM01008021.1_pt1 | contig 23153 bp, 26 predicted proteins | sample 596031 | NCBI WGS metagenome assembly LNFM01 (sample SAMN04254537, study PRJNA301005) | activated carbon metagenome | isolation source: dual media filters at the Ann Arbor, Michigan drinking water treatment plant | place: USA: Ann Arbor | reverse complement strand
AGATCGACCCGACCAACCAGCTCGTCGAGCAGGCCAAGCGCGTGCTGCCGGGCGGCAGCTTCGGCAACATGCCGGCCGAGGTGATCCTGAAGGAAGGCAAGGGCGGGCGGATTTGGGACGAGGCCGGCCGCGAATATGTCGACTTCTTGCTGGGCTCGGGCCCGATGTTCGTGGGCCATGCCCATCCCGAGGTGACGGCGGCCGTGCAGGCGCAGGTGCCGCTCGGCACCACCTTCTTCGGCAACAACCGCCACGGCATCGCGCTGGCCGAGGCCATCGTCGATGCGGTGCCCTGCGCCGACCAGGTGCGCTTCGTCTGCTCCGGCACCGAGGCCGATCTCTACGCCATGCGGGCGGCGCGTGCCTTCCGCAAGCGCGACAAGATCCTGAAGTTCGAGGGCGGCTACCACGGCATGAGCGACTATGCGCTGGTGTCGCTGGCGCCAAAGAACCCGGGCAATTTTCCGCGCGGCTCCGTCGACTCGGCCGGTATTCCGAAATCCGTCGTGGACGAGATGGTGGTCGCGGCCTTCAACGACATCGACATGGTGCGGAGCCTGATCGAGGAGCAGAAGGACGAACTGGCCGGTGTCATCGTGGAACCGTTCCAGCGCCTGATCCCGCCCAAGCCGGGCTTCCTGCAGGCCTTGCGCGAGGTGACCGCCGAGCACGGCATCCCACTGATTTTCGACGAGGTCGTGACCGGCTTCCGCTTCGCCTATGGCGGCGCCCAGGAATATTACGGCGTCACGCCCGATCTCTGCACGCTCGGCAAGATCGTGGGTGGCGGCTTTGCGCTCGCCGCCATCGCCGGGCGCGCCGACATCATGGCGCACTTCGACCGCATCACCATGAACGACGAGGATTTCATCTTCCAGGTCGGCACCTTGTCTGGAAATCCGGTGGCCTCGGTCGCGGGCCTCGCCACGCTCGGCGTACTGAAGCAGCCCGGCACTTACGAAAAAGTCTTCGCAACCGGCCACACCCTGATGAGCACGCTGCAGGAGCTCCTGCGGTCGGCCGGCTTCAAGGCGCAGGTGATCGGCGAGCCGCCGCTGTTCGACATCCTCTTCACCGACCAGCCGGTGAAGGATTATCGCGACACGCTGAAGGCCGACACGGCGATCCTGAAGCGCTTCAACCAGCTCCTGCGCGCCCGCGGCATCATGAAGGGCGAGAGCAAGTACTACGTGAGCCTCGCCCACACCCAGGCCGACATTGACCATACGATCGGCGCCTGGACCGATGCGCTGAAGGAGCTGAAGGCCGGCCGGTAGAAGATGAGGTCCAAGGTGAGCAAAGCGGCAACTGCAGAGTCGGCCGTGGGCCAGTGTCTTTGCGGTGCGGTGGAAATCGAGATCGGGACCCCGGCGCGCTGGGCCTGGCACGATCATTCCGGCACGACGCGGCGGGCGCATGGCGCCGCCTACGCCACCTACGTCGGCAGTTGGCGCAAGCGCTTTCGCGTCACCCGGGGCGCGGACGAGATCACGCGCTTTCGCGACGAGACCACCGGGACGACGCGGAGCTTCTGCGCCCGCTGCGGCACGCCGCTCGCCTACGAACGCGCCCGCTCCGCGCACATGGTCAATGTGCCGCGCGCGCTGTTTGCGACCCGCACCGGCCGGGAGCCCCGCTATCACATCGCGATCGACCAGCTGCAGGACTGGACCTATCTCGGCGAACCGCTGGTTCCCCTGAAAGGCTTTCCCGGGGTCGTGTGGGAGCGTCCAAACCGGAAGAAGCGCGGTCCGGTGCGGCGCATTACCGGTTGAGCAGGCTGCCCAGCACCAGACCCAGAACGAGGTCGTCTTCGGCACCGAAGGTCTGACGGACGATGCGCCCCTCGCGGTCGATGACGACGGTCGAGGGCGTTCCCTTGAAACCATAGGCCGCCATGGTGAGCGGGATGGGACCGTCCGGTGCGGGGCGGTCGACGGCGACCGGCATTTTTAGACCGTATTCGTGCAGGAAGGCTTCCAGCGACACCGGCGTCATGGCCGCGTGATGCTCGAAGACGGTGTGGATGCCCAGCACCACGAGATCGTCAAGACTCTTGGCGATCTCGTGGAGGCGCCGTGCCTGCGGGATGGCGTTGCTGACGCAACCCGGACAAAGCATCTGGAAGGCGTGCAGCACGACGACCTTGCGGCGGAACATGTCGAGCGCCAGCGGGCGGTCGGTGTTGAACCATTGCGCCGCTTCGAGCGGCGGCGCCAGGATTGGTGCTTCGGTCATGGTCTACGGCCCGTCCATGCCCTTCTTCTTCAGCAGCGGCAGGTTGGAAGGGTCGGCCAGGGCCAGGAGGAAGGCGTCGGCCGCTGCCCGGTTGCGCGAACTGGTCGAAACGCCGCCGGAGTACGGCGTGTAGTACTGCACTTCGAGCGGGATCGGGCCGACCAGGGCGGCGCCGGGCACGGCCAGGATCTCGCTGATCTGATGCAACGCGATATCGGCCTGGCCGTCGACCACGCGCTCGGCCACGAGACCGCCGGGGACGAGCACGCTCTTGCTCTTGAGCTGCTCGGCGATGCCGAGCTTCTCGAACAGCTTGGCGAGATAGATGCCGCTGGAGCCGCCCGCCGCCGGATCGATGTAGGCCACCGCACGGGCCGCCAGCAGCGTCTTCTTGAAGGCCTCGACGTCGGAAATGTCCGGAACGGACGTGGCTTGCTTGATGCCGACGCCGATGCCGACGCGCGCCAGCGCCTTGGCACTGCTCTCGACCACGCGACCGCCGAGGAACGGCCCCAGCACCAGCGGCGGCAGGACGACGACGTCGAAGTACTCGCCGTCGGCAATGCGTTTCTGCAGCGCTCCGGCCGTGGCGTTCTCGACCGTGACCTTGTGGCCGGTGCGCTTCTCGAATTCGGCGATCAGCTCCAGCGCGACCGGCTTGTAGGCGCCGGCCGTCAGGAGTTTGAGATCGGCCGCGGCGGCGCCGCCGATGCCAGTGAGGAGACAGAAAAGGGCAAGGATGATGCGCATGGTCGGGTCCTCAGCTCGGCTTGCCCATGACGTAGGGCTTCAGCATCGCATACAGCAAGGCGTGCGTGGGAGTGGGCACGCCGTGCAGGTGGCCGAGTTCGATCACCTTGCCGGAAAGCCATGGCAGCTCGATGCGGCTCCCGCGCAAGAGGTCGGCGCCCATCGAGGCCATGAGATGCGCCGGCGCATTGCGATTGAAGTTGAGCGTGCGCTCCACGGCATCGGCCGGCAGCGCGATGCCCGCGGCGCGGCCGACGGCCACCACCTCCTCATAGGCGGCAACGAAATAGGGCGCGATGTCGGGGTCGTCGCGCAGATGGCCGATCGGCAGGCGGGCGAGCGCCATCATGCTGGCGTTGGAGGCGAGCAGGATGAACTTCATCCAGAGCTCGGTCAGAATCGCCTCGCTGAACACGCCGTCGATACCGGCCTTGGCGCAGGCCGCTGCCAGCGCCTGGCCGCGCGAGCTTCTCGCGCCATCGAGCTCGCCGAACACCATGCGCATCACGGTGCCTGTCTGGCGGATCACGCCGGGTTCGGCGATGGTGGCGCTGATATTGGCGACGCCGGGCATCACGGCCTGCTCGCCGAGGATCGGGACCAGACGTTCGTGAGCGTCGATGCCGTTCTGAAGGGTGACCACGGCGGTGTCCTTGCCCACCAGCGGCTTGATCTGCTGGCCGGCGCTTTCGACGTCCCACAATTTTACGCAGAACAGCACGAAGTCGACGGGCCCGACGGTGGCCGGATCGTCGGTGGCCTGGGCCGGCATCACATGCGTCTCGCCGCGGCCACCCTCGACCTTGAGCCCCTTGCTCTTCATGGCAGCGAGATGCGCGCCGCGCGCGATGAAGGTGACATCGACGCCGGACGTGGCGAGTGCCGCGCCATAGCCGCCGCCGATGCCGCCCGCGCCGACGATTGCAATCCGCATGAAACGCTCCTCGATGAGACTCTAGGTGATGCTGGCGACCAGCAGGCACCCGCCCCGGCCGGCGAGGGCCGTGGCGCTGGTCGTATCGAAGCGCAAGCCGTGATCGCCCGCCAGGACATGGCGCGTGCCGTCGACATCGAGCGCGCTCTCGCCCACCGGATTGTAGACGATGTGCGTGCCCGACCCGAAGCGGAGCGAACGGCCCTCGTCGAGAACCTTGAGGTCGATCCGCACCTTGGCCCTGTTGCCGATGAGATTGACGACCTCGACCGGCCCCGCCTCGAGCCAGCTCACGATCGGGGTCTCGCCCGCGAAGCGCACCGGCCGGAACGGCTGGCGGACGTCGATCTCGCCATCGGGTGTCTTCAGCACCAGGCCGCTGCCGGCCACCAGGACCTGCACGCGATCGAAGCCGCTGTAGTCGGAGAAGGGGCCGGGCGCCACGATCGGCGTACGGCCGAAACGCCAGATCTCGCCGTCCTTGTCGGTGACGAGCACGATATCGACCGTCACGCCACCGCCGTTCTTCCCGGATCGAGGCGCTCGATCCGCGGCGCCGTCACGGCGCGATCGTGGTGTTCAGGGTCTTGCCCACCGTGGCGTTCCAGGTCTGGACGCATTCCGGCCCGCAGCGCTTGGCGAAGGAGGGCAGGATGGCCTTGGTGAGCGCGTCCTTGCGCAACGCCTCGTCGGCCGGCGTCATCGGCACCAGCTTCATGGCGGCCGGTGCACCCTCGCCGCAGGGGCCGGTGCCCGTGTTGCAGTTGAGGCCGGTCTGGGTCTCGGTCTTCGCCTGCTCGAAGATCGACAGCTCGAGGTTGCGCAGCTCCTTTTCGAGGAAGGCCTGGACCTTCGGGTCGAGCGAGTTCCACCACTTCAGGTTGGCGAGCTGGGCGGCAACGCCGAAATTGATCGGCATCGGCGAGATGAACTTCGCCGCCTCGTGCCACTTCGACTTGTAGCCGGACAGGGCGCCGGTGATGGCGCAGTCGACGACCCCGCTGGCCAGGGCCGGCTGGACTTCGGCGAAGGCGATATTGAGTGGCGAGCCGCCAATGTGCGTGACGAACGCCTGCTGAGAAGCGCCCGAAGCGCGGATCTTGCGGCCCTTGAGGTCGGCGATGGCGACGAAGGCGTCGCGGCAGTAGATGACCTGTGCCTGGTAGGTGCCGAAGCCCAGCAGCTTGATGCCGTGCTTCTCTTCGAGGAATTTGGCGTAGGCTGGACGGATCGCGTCGATGACCTTTTGCAGCTCCTCGACGGAGCCCACGAGGCCCACCAGGTCGGCGGCTTCGTTCATCGGCACTTCGCCCGAATTGTAGTTCAGCACGGTCGTGGCGAACTGGAGCGTGCCGCTGGAGACGAGGCGGAAAATCTCGGCACCCTTGAAGCCCAACTCGGTGAAAGGCTTGACCTGGACCTTGATGGCGCCGTTCGACTCCTTGGTCACGGTCTCGGTCCAGAACGGCAGTTCGCGGCTGGTGTACATCGAGAGATTGCCGATGCTGCCGACCACGTTGAAGGAGGTCGAGGGCAGGGCCTGCGCGAAAGCGTTGCCCGTTCCGGCGGCCAGAATGCCGGCGAGTGCCGCTGCTGCGATCGAATGCTTGATGGACATCATCTTCTCCTTTGGAAAATCAGCCGCCTGCCTTGAGCAAGGCCGGCAGCCACAGAGCGAGTTGCGGGAAGGCGATCAGGATAGCGATCATGATGATCATCATGACAACGAAAGGCAGGGAACCGATACAGAGGTCGACGAAGGCGCCACCGCGCCGCACCGCCTGGACGACGTAGAGATTGAGGCCGACGGGCGGTGTGATCAAGGCCGCCTCCATCAGGATCACGAACACGATGCCCCACCAGACCGGGCTGTAGCCTAGCGCCACGACGACCGGAACGATGACTGGCGTCGTGGCAATCATCATCGACAGCGTTTCCATGAAGCAGCCGAGGATCAGGTAGAAGACGATGATGGCGACCAGCATCCCGAGCGGCGGCCACCCCAGGCCCATGACGAAGCCGGTGATGGCGCTGACGAGCCCGATTGAGACCATCACGAAGTTCAGGAAGAAGGCCGAGATCACGATCAGCATGACCATGCAGGTCGTGCGCACCGTGCCCTCGAAAGCCCGCACCAGTACCGGCAGGGTGAGCTGGCGGTTGGCGGCGACCAAGCCCAGCGTCGCCATCAGGCCGAGCGCGGCGGCCTCGGTCGGCGTGGCGATCCCGGCATAGATCGAGCCCACGACAACAAGGAAAAGGCCGAGCGGCGGTAGGAGGTTCTTGAGGCCGGACAGCCGCTGATGCCAGAGGTCCGCCGCCTCGTCCGCTTTGGGGCCCGCCCATTGCGGACGATAGAGGCAGAGCGCCAGCACCATCAGCGAGAAAAGCCCGGCCAGCAGGAAGCCAGGGATGAAGCCCGCCGCGTAGAGGTCGGCCACCGACGTGTCGGTCAGCACGGCATAGATGATCATGTTGATCGAGGGCGGGATCAGGATGCCGAGTGTGCCACCGGCGGCGATCGAGCCCAGGAACAGCGGCCGGTTATAGCCGCCCTTGTCCATGTTGGGGATGGCGACCGTGCCGATGGTTGCCGCCGTCGCCACCGACGAGCCCGACGTCGCGGCGAAAACGGCGCTGGCCGCGATGTTGGTGTGGATGAGGCGCCCGGGCACGCGCGCAAACCAGGGCGAGAGCGCGCTGAACAGCCGCTCGCTCATGCCGGAGCGGTGCATCAGCTCGCCCATCATGATGAACATGGGTGCGGCGATCAGGATGAAATCGTTGGACGAGTTCCAGGCGAGCTCGCCGATGGCCCCAGTCATGGGGAAGAAGGCGTAGCGCTCGGACAGGACGTAGGCCATCAGGCCGAGCGCTGCGGCGACCGGCAGGCTGATGCCCACCAGCACGACGAGAAGGGTCAGCGTCGTCCCGATCATCGTGGCTTGCCGTCGGCTGCCGGTATCTGCTCGACGCCGGCCTGCGATATCTCCTCGTTGACCCTGAGGCTGCCGATAAGGGCATCGAAGCCGGCATTGTCGCGCGCCAGCAAGCGCAACACCGCCTGGATCGGCAGTAGCACCGACACGCAGGCGAACCAGAACATGCCGCCCCACCAGATTGCCTGCGGAATGGCCATCGGCGTCTGAAGCGTCGAGACGGATTTGGCATTCATGCTCACCGACTGGGCGAGTGTCCCCCAGCAGAACCACGCCAGCGCCAGGGCGACCAGAGCGAGCGAGAGCGATGCCAGCAGGTCGCAGGCGACGCGGACCGGGCGCGGGAAGGCGTCGAGCAGAATGTCGACGCGGACATGCGTCTTGGAGGTGGTAGCAAAAGCGAGCCCCAGTCCGATGCACGCGGCGAGGGCATAGCCCGAGATCTCGAAACTCTCGACCATGCCACGCTTGAACAGGTAGCGGGTAATGACGTCGATGGTGATGAGGCCGCTGCAGCCCACCAGGATGATGGCGCCTGCAGCCCAGGCGAGCAGGCGCGATATGCGTTGTGGCCAAGGTTCTGGCGGCAAGAGGCTGGAAGAGTCACTCATTACTAAAGCTATTCTCCCCTACACAGCCAGCGCCCCCGCTGCTGCCGGATCCGGGCAAATCCAGGACCATTTCTTTTGTAGGCCGCTACGGCTTCCGCCGCTAGGGCGCGATCGATGCCGCCGCGACCACTCCCTCCGCCAGCAGGGCGGCGATCTCGGGCGGCGTGAAGCCGTGCTCGGCCAGGATCGCCTTCGTGTGCTGGCCGGGCACCGGCGCGTCGGCGCGCGGCGTGCCGTCCGGCGCCGGCGCCGTCCCGGGCAAGGCGGGCACCGGCACGGGCTGCGGAATACCGGCCTGGGAGAGCCACTGGATCAGGCCGGTCTCGCGCACCTGCGGCTGGTCGAGGAACTCGGCGTAGCTGTTCAGCCGCTCGTGCATGATGCGGGCGGCGGTCAGGCGCCGGGCCCAGTCGGCGCAGGGCCGGGCCGCGATCACCGGCCGCACGATGGCGTAGAGCGCGACGTCGTTGGCGAGCCGCGACGCCGGATCGGCGAAGCGCGGATCCTGGGTCAGCGCCGGCATGTCCATCGCGGCGCAGAGGCTCTTCCAGTCGCGATCGTTGATGGCCAGGATCGACATCCAGCCGTCTGCCGTCTGGAAGACGCCGCTAGGCACGCCGCCGGGCTTCATGGTGCCGCCCTCGAGATGGCAGGCCATCAGCCGGATCGCCTGCAGTGCGGTGACGCCCTGCATCAGGCTGACATCGATGTAGCGGCCGTGCGACTCGTCGCGGCGGGCGTAAAGCGCAGATGCCAGTGCCTGGTAGGCGTAGAGCGCCGTCGACATGTCGGCCACGATCACCGGCACGCGGTGGGGGATGCCGTCCTCGCCGCGATTCTCGGACATCAGGCCGGTGTAAGCCTGCAGCACCGGATCCATCGCCGGCCGCTCGGCAAGCGGGCCGGTCTGGCCGAAACCCGAGATCGAGAGATAGAGGATACGGGGCGCGCGGGCCGAGACGGACTCGTAGTCAAAGCCGAGCCTGCGGATGACGCCGGGCCTAAAGCCTTCGAGGAAGACGTCTGCGTCACCCAGCAGGCGCCAAACCACCTGCTTGCCGGCCTCGGTCTTGAGGTCGATGGCGATGCTGCGTTTGCCGAGATTGCCGATGATCGAAAACGCCGTGTGGCTGCCGTAGCGGGCGCCGAGTGCCCGGGCCCAGTCGCCCTCGCCGATGCTCTCGACCTTGATCACCTGGGCGCCGTGCTGGGCCAGCAGCATGGCGCAGTAGGGCCCGGCGATGCCCTGGCTGAGATCGATCACCTTTAGTCCGGCGAAGGGCGCTTCGTAACTCATGGCATGACCATAGCGCGGGATCGGCGCCGGCGGCCATGGCGCACGCTATGTCAGTTCCTTGAGGCGATACCGGCAGTCCGAGGAGACGATTGAAGCCGGGGACGGGCGTCTACATAATGACGCCGTGCCCTTGATCGAGCGTCTCACCTTCACCGGCCTCGAATACGCCTTCGCGCCGGAGAAGGCCTACGGCATGTCGCGCGGCGGCGGCTTTCGCCGGCAGGGCGGACTAATCGAGGTCGTGACCGACGCCGGCGCACGCGGCATCGGCGAGGCCTTCGGCAATCCCTTGGTGACCCGCGAGTATTTTCGCATGATCGAGCCGATGTTCGTCGGCAAGAGCGTGTTCGACTTCGATCACATCGAGGCCCGGGTCCGCAACGCCCTGTATCACCTGGGTGTCGGCAACCAGCTCACCGCCTGCCTGGCCGGCATCAACATCGCGCTCCACGACGCCATCGCGCGCGGCTTCGGCGTCAGGGTCTGCGACCTGATCGGCGGCTGCGGCACGACGCGTATTCCGGCCTACGCTTCGACCGGCTTCTTCTCCGACGATCCCGAGCGTCAGCTTCAGCACATGCTGGCCGAGGCCGCGGGCCAGCCCTTCGCCGGCGCCAAGATCAAGATAGGCCGGGGCGTCAGGAACGACCTCGAGCGGGTGCGCCAGGCGCGCGCGGCGCTGGGCCCGGACAAGTTGCTGATCGTCGACATCAACGGCGCCTACACCGCCGACGTGGCGCTGGAATGCGCCCGCGCCATCGCGCCGTTCGACATCCACTGGATCGAGGAGCCGCTGCCGCCCGGCGACCTCGCGGGCTATGCCGAACTGCGGGCGCGCTCGCCGATCCCTCTGGCGGCCGGCGAGGCACACCACACGTTGCGCGACTTCCGTGCCCTGATCGACGGGCGTTGCATCGACATCGTGCAGCCTTCGATCCCGGCCACCGGCGGTCTGACCGAAGCCAAGCGTATCGCCACCTTGGCCTACGCCGCCAACCTGCGGGTGGCGCCACACGTCTGGGGCGGCGCGGTGGGGTTGGCTGCGGCCTGTCATTTCATTGCCGCGATGCCGGCCTCGCCGCACACCGACCATCCGCCTCATCCGGTGATGCTCGAATACGACATGAGCGACAACCGTCTGCGCACGGAACTGTTGAAGACCCCGCTCACGCTGGAGGCCGGGCACGTCCTGCTGCCCGACGAGCCGGGCCTCGGCATCGAACTCGATCCGGCCGCCGTCGACCGCTACCGGGTCTGCTGATGGCGGCCGTCATGGTCGAACCGGCCAAGGTCCGAACCTTCCCCAACGCGGCGAGCTTCTACAAGTGGCTCGGCAAGCACCATGACAAGGCGGATGAGCTCTGGATCAAGATTCACAAGATGGATCCGGGGCTGAAGTAGATCAACATCGACAAAGTCGCCTGGCTGATCGAGGAGGGCGCCGAGCCCAGGGCCAGGGTAATGCTGGAGAAGCTGAGCGCGCAGAACCGCTTTGCACGCGCCTTCCGCACCCACAGCATGAAGACCGAGGCCGGGCGAAAGAAAAAGATCGCGACCTTCGTGCCGATGCTGAAGCGCGGCGAAACGATCGACCCGCAACGCAAGAAGTGACTTGTGCGGTGCGGCAGACAATCTACCGATGTCGACCGGGCCGAGGAGGAGTAGACTCTCCTCACCATAAGGGGGAGCCACGATGCCGATGACCAAACGTCTCTATGCCGAATTCCTGGGTACCGCGTGGCTCGTGCTGGGCGGCTGCGGCAGCGCCGTACTGGCCGCCGCGTTTCCCCAGCTCGGCATCGGCTTCGCCGGTGTGGCGCTGGCCTTCGGCCTCACCGTGCTGACGATGGTCTATGCCGTGGGCCCGGTGTCGGGCGGCCATTTCAATCCGGCGGTGACCGTCGGCCTCGCCGTCGCGGGCCGCTTTCCCAAGAGCGAAGTCGTGCACTATGTCGTGGCGCAGGTGCTGGGCGGAATTGCAGGGGCGGCGATCCTCTATGTCATCGCCACGGGCAAGGCGGGCGCCGACATCGGCGGCTTCGCGACCAACGGCTACGATGCGCAATCGCCCGGCAAGTATGGCCTGGTGTCGGCGCTCGTCATCGAGGTCGTCATGACCTTCGGCTTCGTCACCATCATCCTGGGCGCCACCGACAAGCGTGCGCATCCGGCCCTGGCCGGCCTAGCGATCGGCCTCGCGCTCACCCTGATTCACCTGATCAGCATCCCGGTCACCAACACATCGGTGAACCCGGCGCGCAGCACGGCGCCGGCGCTGTTCGTGGGCGGCCCGGCGCTGTCGCAGCTCTGGCTGTTCTGGGTGGCGCCCCTGCTCGGCGGCGCGATCGCGGGCCTCGCCTACGGGATACTCCGCCGCGACGACTGACGGCCTGTGCTTGGCAATGTAAGGTGAGGCACGCCGAATCCCTCTGGAGGTCGAACGATGACCATTGCCAAGCACCTCGTTCTTGCCGCCTTTGCGTCGGCATTGCCATCCGCCGCCTCGGCGCAGGACGCCGAGGCCAAGTTCTGGCTCAAGAGCGCGCCCAACAATATTCAGGGCTGCATTGCTGCCGATTCGCAGTTTACCCGCGAGCATACGTTTACGCTGAAGGCCGGGCAGGCGGAGGTCAGGATGCCCGGCAATATCCACGTCAAGCTAAAGCTCGTCCGGCCGAACTTCTACACCGGTGACTTCGATCTCGGCCACCTCAGCCTGCACATGGTCGCCGATCTGGCTGCGACGCCCGCCACCTTGACGGTCTCGGAGAAGAGTCTCGGTTGCAAATGGTCGGCCATCAAGTCCTAGGCTTGGGGGCTTGGCATCCTTTCACGGCATGACGCTGGCCCCGACATGACGCCAGCCAGGCTGTCCATCCCCTTCAGCCTCACGATCCTGACGTTGATGGCGCTGGTCCTCGCGCCGCTGAGTTCGGCGCTGCTGTGGCTGGGCTGGCGCTCCGTCGACACGCTGGAAGAGCGCAGTGCCGACGCCCGCGTGTCCGAACTGGAGAAAGCGGTCGAGCAGTTCCTGACCGAGGGCCTGCGGGTTGTCATCTATGTCGGCATGACCTTGGCGGATTCGCCGAGTTTCGCGGCCCATGAAGGACCCGCCGCCGACGACGAACGCCGCCGCCAGCTCGTCGCCATGCTGGGGCGGCATCCGGCCGTGGCCGCCGCCTTCGTCGGCTATGCCGATGGACGTTTCGTCTTTGCCGGCCATCCCGAGGCCTTCTCGCCCACCGAACGCTCCGACTTCGCCACGACGCCCAATTCGATCGTCATGCGCGTGGTCGATGGCTCGGGGCCGGCGCGCCACCAAGTCACCTGGCTTCAGGCGCCCGACGGAACCAGAAGCGACGAGCGCCGCCAGCCGACCAATTACGATCCGCGAGTTCGGCCCTGGTATGTCGCGGCCGAGAAGGCGGGTGGTTCGGCGCTCACCGCGCCCTATCGCTTTGCCTGGTCGAAGCATGCCGGCATCTCGGCCGGTGTACCGTTGCTGGGGGGCGGCGGCGTGATCGGCTTCGACTACACGCTGGAGACGCTGTCGCAGCTCATCACCTCCTACAAGATCACGCCCAACGCGATCATCATGGTGAGCCACGGTCAGGGTGCGGTCGAAGTCGAGTCGGAAGGCTGTGTCCGCACGCTTCCCCATTGCCTCGTCAACGATGCCGAAGTCCGCGTGGAATTGAAGCGCGTGATCCATGAGGCCATCGACAAAAACCAGAGGGTCGACCGTCGGGTTCTCGTCGGCGATCTGTTGTACCGCATCATCGTGAGGCGCGTTCCAGAGGCCCTGGGACAGAGCTTCGTGGTGGCTGCCGCGGTGCCAGTCGCCGAGCTTGCCGCCAACTCGCGCACCCTGCTGGAGCGCGCGGCGGGGGCCGCCGCAATCGCGGTGGCCTTCGCGATCATGGGCGCACTTGCCGCCTCGTTGCTGGTGTCGCGGTCGATGTCGCGAATCGCGGCCAAGACCGAGCGGATCCGCAATCTCGACTTCTCCGACCGGGTGCCCGTGACAAGCCGCATCAGTGAGATCGTCCGGCTGTCCGATGCAATCGAACGAATGCGCGAGGGTCTGGAAGTGTTCGGCCGCTATGTCTCGAAAGACCTGGTTCACCAGATCATGCGCTCGTCGCAGAGCACCGGCGTCGGGGGCACGCGGCGCGAGGTCACTGTGATGTTCACCGATATCGAGGGCTTCTCCCTGATCAGCGAGACGATGGAGCCGGAACTGCTGACCCGCCGGCTGTCGCGTTACTTCGATGCGCTGGGCACGCCGATCTCGGCCAACCATGGCACCATCGACAAGTACATCGGCGACAGCATCATGGCGTTCTGGAACGCCCCCGAACCGGACTCCGACCACATCGCCAACGCCTGCCGGGCGGCGTTGCAGGCCGCTGCCGCGGGGCGCCGGCTTTCCGCGAAGTGGCAGCAGCGCGGCTGGCCGGGCTTTCGCACCCGGTTCGGCTTGCATACCGGTCAGGCGGTGGTCGGCAATGTCGGTGCCCGCGAGCGCATCAACTACACGCTGGTCGGCGCCGTGGCGAACCAGGCGTCGCGGCTCGAAGGGTTGAACAAGGTCTATGGTACGGAGCTTCTGGCCAGCGGCGAGGTGGCCGACGCCACGGCCGACCGCTTCGTCTGGCGCCACATCGACCGCGTCGTCGCGGTGGGAACGACTGAAGCGCACGACATCCACGAGCCGTTGGGCGAGATCGACGTCGCCGCCGAGCACGCCGAAATGCTCACCCAATGGAACGCCGGGCGCACTGCCTATGCGGAGGGCAAGTTCGGCACCGCGATCATCTGCTTCAACGCCGTGACCGCCCTGCGGCCGGGCGACGGACCCAGCCGCGTCTTCGTCGATCGCTGCACCGAATTTCTCCGCGTCGGCACGCCCGACGGCTGGGACGGCACCTGGCACCTCGACAAGAAGTAATTCATCCCGCGCGCATCAGCGCCTGGACATGGGTGACGACCGATTCGGCCAGCGCGTCGAGGTCGTAGCCGCCTTCGAGGGCCGAAACGAGGCGGCCCTGGGCATGGCGGTCGGCGATGGCAAGCAACTCATCGGTCAACCAGACGAAATCGGCAGTTTCGACGTTCAGTTGGGCCAGAGGATCGTCGCGATGGGCGTCGAAGCCTGCCGACACGATGACAAGCTGCGGCGCGAAGGCGTCGAGCGCCGGCAGGATGCGCTCGCTCCAGGCGGCGCGGAATTCGGTGCTGCCACTGCCGGCGGGAAGCGGCACGTTCACCACGTTGCCGTCGAGGCCGCGCTCGCGCGACGAGCCGGTGCCGGGGTAGAGCGGCGACTGGTGCGTGGAGGCGTAGAACAGCTGCGGGTCGGATGCGACGACGGCCTGGGTTCCCTGTCCGTGGTGGACGTCGAAGTCGATGATGGCCACGCGGTCGAGACCGTAGACGGTCTGGGCATGAAGCGCGCCCACGGCGACGCTGTTGAAGAGGCAGAAGCCGCCGGGAACGCTCGGCAGCGCATGGTGGCCGGGCGGGCGGACGGCGGCAAAGACAGTGCGCACCTTGCCCGTCATGACGGCATCGACGCCTGCCACTACGGCGCCGGCGGCATGCTGTGCCGCCTCGGCGCTGCGCGTGCTCATCACCGTATCGCCGTCGATCTGGGCGATTTCGCCCGGAGGCGGGCGGATGGCGAGGATCGCCTCGACATAGTCCGCCGGATGGACCCGGGTGAGTTGCTCCAGGGTCGCGGCCGGGGCGATCAACCGGGGAAGTCCGGCGAAGGCGGGCTCGTCCAGCGCCGCGAGCACGGCCCGCAGCCGGTCGGGCCGCTCGGGATGATGCAGGCCGGTGTGGTGTTCGAGGAATGACGGGTGGCTGATGAGGAGCGACGTCATGCCCTTCCTCTAGCGCGCCGCGCGCTTCAGGGATAGGGCATCCGATCCATCGCTTGAGCCGCCGTGCCGTGCGGCGATAAGATGCCGGCTTCCTCGGGGGATTTCCGTAAATGTTGCGTTCGATTGTCGTTGCCGTGCTGTCGATGTTTGCCGGCGGCGCGCTGGCCGTGGACACCACGTTCCTGCTGGTCAATTCGACGGCCTATCCGATCAGCGAACTGTCGGTCTCGCAGACCCAGCTGAGCATGTGGAGCCCCAACCTTCTCCGTCCGCCCGTCATCAAGGCAGGCGAGTCCCGCCAGATCGTGATTCCGGCCTCGCAGCTCGTGTGTCAGGTCGACATCAAGCTGGGCTTTGCCGATGGCGGCGCGCCCGCGATCTGGCAGTACCTGAACCTCTGCAACCTCCGCAGGCTCCAGGTCTTCTACGATCGCATGAGCGGCATCACGACCGCCCGATACGACGAGTGATCAGACCACGACCGAATTAAGGGCGTGGGCCATCGCCGTCTTCAGCATCTCGGGATTGAACGGCTTGGTGATGATGAAGGCGGGCTCCAGGCCGTGTCCGGTGAGCAGCCGTTCGGGAAAGCCGGTCACGAAGATGACAGGTGCCGACACCGCCTTCAGGATCTCGCGCACGGCGGCGATGCCGCTGTCGCCATCGCGAAGCTGGATGTCGGCAAGCACCAGATGCGGAAGATGCTTCTTGGCAAGGTCGATGGCGGCCTTTTCGGTGGGGGCGATGCCCACCACCTGATGGCCGGCGTTGCGAACGATCTTGGCGACGTCGAGGGCGATCACCGCCTCGTCCTCGATGACCAGCACGCGCACCGAGGCGACCCGCTCCAGCTCGTCGCGCGCACCCTTCAGATCGGCCTCGGCCTCGTCGATGGTGATCCCCAGGATGTCCGCGACCTCGCCGATCGAAAAGCCTTCGAGGACGGTAAGCAGCAGGACCTGGCGCTGCCGCTGCGGAATGTCGGTCAGGTGGGTCTTCAGGCGCGCGGGCGCGTCGGTCGCCTCGGCCGGACTCTCCGGCTCGAGGGCGTTGAACGGCAGTTGAAGCTTGTGGAAGATGGTGAAGATGTCGGCGGCCGTCGTGGCCTTGGAGCTCAGGAGCTCGGGCTGCTGTAGCAGGACTTCCACGCACATCCGGACCCATTGATCGCCAAGCGGCTGGCTACCCGTCAGCGCGCGCGCGTAGCGGCGCAGATACGGCAGCGTTGCGGCCGCTTCCTCCCTCAATCCGTTCATCTCAGTCCTTTCACCAGTCGCGGCAGTGCCACCATACACCGTTCATTGTCTATCGGCGCCTGACGACATGAACCACGGTGCTGACGAGAAAAAGCACCAGAAAGATGACGAAGCAGATCTGAGCAAAGCCGGCGGCGGTCGAGGCGATGCCGCCGAAGCCGAAAACGGCGGCAATCAGCGCGATGACCAAGAACGTAAGCGCCCAATTCAACATGGCCAATTTCTCCCACCCAGATGTGGTTAACGAAACGCAGCGGCCACAGGAAGGTTCCGTCGATTGGTCAAAAAAGGGCCCGCGCGGGCGGGCCGTTTCCCGGTTCACGATTGATTGCACCCGAGAGGCAACCAAGAGCCCTGCTAGGTGTTGTCCTGTCATGCAAACGAACGCACATCTTTCCGACAGGACAAGGCCCCTCAGGCGCGGCGAGCGGCCGTTCGACGACTGGCTCGAGCGGCAGCTTCACGACATGTATGATTTCATCGCCCACGAGCCGCTGCCCGGCGATCTCGCGCGTCTGGTTGGGGAAAACGTCAACTCTGCGGCGGGAACCGACGGGCAGTCGTCGCGTTGAATCTCCACAGTTTCATTCGGGAGGCATAAATGTCGGCACTCAAGTTCATGGCGTTGGCGGCGATTCTGTTCGGCGCGACGGCCTGCGGCGACACGTGGGGCCAGCGCGCCGTCACTGGCGGCGCCATTGGCGCCGGTAGCGGTGCCGTAGTCGGCAGCGCGACGGGCGTCGGCGTCCTGCCGGGCGCGTTGATCGGCGGCGCGGTGGGCGCTGGCGTCGGCGCGGCGACCACGCCGGAACGCTAAGCTTTTTACGCGACAATAACGAAGGCGCCGTCCCTCATCGGGACGGCGTTTTCGTGTGTCCTAACCCAGAAACCAGTCGAGGATTGCTGCATTCTCGTCGCGCGGATAGGTGTGCGAGAGATCGGCGATCTCGCGATAGATCACCGCGGCGCCGGCCGCCGCTAGCACGCGTTCGGCTTCCCGGGCCATCTCCGGCGGGAACATCCAGTCCTGGGCACCGTGCACTACATGCACTGGCAGCCCGCGGAGCCGGCCGCTGTCGGCCATGCCCATCATCATCGGATGGAAGGCTGCGGCCACCGGCGCCAGGTGCGTGAAGCGGCATTTGCGGCCGAGACCGAGCACATAGGTGAAGGTGCCGCCGTCGCTCATGCCGGTCAGGAGCTTTCGCGCGGAATCGACGTTCCATTGGCCCGCGACCTCCTCGACCATGCGGTCGATGTTCGGCCCGTCCACGTCAGGTTCCATCAGCGACCAGGTCGAGCCGGTGGCCGTCGGCGCGATCACGATCAGGCCGCGCGTGCGTGCCTCGTGCACCCAGCTCCACAGGAAGGCGCCGCCATTGCCGCTGCCGCCGTGCATCGCCACCACCAGCGGCCAGGCGCGCGCCGCGTCGTAGTACTCCGGCACGTAGAGCGAGAAGGCACCACGCGTGCCGGGCGCGCCGCCGACATGCATCGGGCCGACATGCTCGCGCCCCGGATCGACCGCGGCCAGCCGGGCCGCGAGCGCGGCATCGTCCCGCGCCCCCGATTCGAGAAAGAACTGGCTGACCGGCTTCAGGTGCGCGGCCATCGGGTAGAGCGCGTCGGCGGCGCGGGCGTAGGCGCGCAGCCCGCGATAGGCGGCAACGATCGGCTGCGGTGCCTCGGCGGCTGCGAGAAGCGCTGCGATCCCTTCGCCCGCCGCCCCGGCGGCGCGTTCCAGGCACGCACGCACCGGTACCAACCGTTCCGGCCAGTCGGTTTTGCGCGAGGCCGCGAGTGCTGCTTCGACATCGACTTCGCGGCCGGCAATGGCCTCGATCAGCCGGGGCAGGTTGGTCGGGGAAACATGGCGGCCGGCGAACTCCAGCGCGTAGAGCGCCCGCAACGTCGCGGGGACCAGGCCGGCAATGGCGTCGATGGCCGGTTCGTTCGCTGCATCCGCCATCGCCCCACCTTTCTCAGTCCTTCAGTGCGACGGCATCGAGCGGCGCGCGGCCGCGGATCATGTCCGCCGCCTTCTCCGCGATCATCAGCACCGAGGCATTGAGATTGGCCGACGGCATGGTCGGCATGATCGAGGCATCGACCACGCGCAGCCCTTTTAGGCCGCGCACTCGAAGTTCATCGTCGACGACCGCCGTCGGGTCCGTATCGGGCGCCATGCGGCAAGAGCCCATGAGATGGAAGGTGGTCGTGCCCCGCTCCTTGGCGGCGGCGAGCAGGTCGTCGTCGGACTGCTTTTCGGCGCCCGGGAACTCCTCGCGGTCGTAAAACTTGCTGAGTGCCGGTGAGCCCAGCAGTCGGCGGGCAAGCTTCATGCCGGCCAGCAGCACGCGCCGGTCGCTTTCGGCGGCGAGGTAATTCGGCTGGATGACCGGCGCCTCGAAGGGATCGGCCGAGCGGGCGCGCACATAGCCCGTGCTGTCGGGCCGCTGCTGCCACGAGGCGATCGTCATGCCGGGAAAGTCGTCGAGCGTCGACTGCACACCTTCCTTGTAGCTGGCCGGCGTGAACGTGAGCTGCAGGTCGTAATTGTCGACGTGCTCATCAGACTTCCAGAACACGTAGATCAGGGTCGGATTGAGCGACAGGAGCCCCTTGCGGGTTGCGGCGTATTTCAGCACCTCGCCCACCAGCCGGAGCCCGTGCGAGCGCTCGTTGATGCTCATGGCGTTCTTCACGCGGGCGACGAAGCGCGGTGCGTAGTGATCGCGCAGGTTCTCGCCGACGCCTGGCAGCTCGTGCTTTGTCGCGATGCCGAGCGACTGCAGCAGCGGCGCCGGCCCGATGCCGGAAACCTGCAGGAGCTGCGGGCTGTTCACCGTGCCGCCGCACAGGATCACTTCCTTGTTGGCGCGCACTTCCAGCGGCTTGCCGCCGCGTCCGCCCTTGCGATAGCGCACGCCGGTCGCACGCTTGCCTTCAAGGATGATCTCCGTCGCCTGCGCATGGGTGCGCACCGTGAGGTTCGGCCGCTTCATCGCCGGATGGAGATAGCCGCGCGCGGCACTCACGCGACGGCCGTTGCGGATGATTCGCTGCACGTAGCTGACGCCGGCCTGCATCGTGCCGTTGTAGTCGCGGTTGCGCGGGATCCCCATCTGGACCGCGCCCTCGATGAAGGCCTCGCACAGTGGGTCCCGCCAGTCGAGATCGGTGATGGGGAGGCTCCCTTCATGACCGCGAAAGGTCTCGTCGACCGAATCCGGCACGTCGGCGATGCGCTGCTCGGTACGCCGGAAGTAGGGCAGCACATCGGCATAGCCCCAGCCGCGGTTGCCGCGTTGCGCCCAGCCGTCGAAGTCGAGCCGCTGGCCGCGGTTGTAGATGTGGCCGTTGATCGAACTCGAACCGCCCAGCGTCTTGCCGCGCGGCGCGGCAATGCGTCGGCCGCCGGTCCACTCGCTGGGCTCGGAACTGTAGAGCCAGTTCACCCTTGGATTGACCAGCGTGTACATGAAGCCGGCGGGGATATGGATGAAGGGATGCCAGTCCGACGGTCCGGCCTCCAGCACGCAGACGGTGACATTGGGATCCTCGCTCAGCCTGCTGGCCAGCACGCTGCCGGCCGAACCGGCGCCCACGATCACATAGTCGAAACTTTCCATCCGCGCGCTTCTCCCGAGGCCTTCGGCTCGTGCATTTCCCTCAGCGATTCGACTTCATGGGCGCATTCGCCGTCCAGTCGAAAGTGCCCTGGTCGCGCTCGTCGACCGCGTGTTTCCAACCTTTGGCTTCGGCGCGATGCTTGAAATTCATGCCTTCGGGGCTGTGCCGCGTGATGCCGTCGAATACGGTGGCGATCATCTGTGTCGATTGAAGGCCCATGTTGTAGAGCGCCTGGTTGACCATCAGCTTCTGCATCATCAGCTGGTTCTGCGGCACCCCCGCCATGCGATGCGCGAGATCCTCGACCTCCTCGTCGAGCCTGTCGGGCGGCACGGATTTCAGCACGAGCCCCAGCTTCTCCGCCTCCCGCCCGTCGATCTTGTCGCCGGTGAAGAGCATGCGCTTGGCCTTCTCGGGCCCGACTCGATAGAGCCACAGCGCGGTCGTGGGGCAGCCCCAGACGCGCACCGGCATGTAGCCGATGCGGGCATCGTCGGCCATCACGATCATGTCGGAGCAAAGCGCGATGTCGGAGCCGCCTGCCACGGCGAACCCATGCACCTTGGCGATGACGGGCCGCCGCGAGCGGAACAGGCTCATGAACAGCTCGGTGTTCCGCATCATGAAAGCGTAGTCCTTCATCGGGTCCCACGGCATTTCCTGGGTGACGCTGTTGGAGCCCGCCGCCTCGGCGTAGTAGGTGAGGTCATAGCCGGCACAGAAGGCGCGACCGGCACCCGACAGCACGATCACATGCACATGCTCGTCGCGATCGGCGCGCTCCACGGCGGCGGCGAGTTCGCGCGGCACATCGTCGTCGATGGCGTTCAGAACCTCGGGCCGGTTGAGGGTGATGCGCGCGATCCGGCCGTCGCGCTCGTAGAGAACCTTGGACATTCGCGCCTCGCAGGTGAAAATCGACGGCAGGTTACTTCTTTCCATGTTCGGCTGCGAGCATCGCGCCGTGGAAGTGGCCACAGGGCCGCCAACCTAGACGCACAGAGGGGAACACACAGCACATGCAGATCGGCGTCATCGGCCTCGGGCGAATGGGCGGCAATATCGTGCGACGGCTCACTCGGGCGGGACACACCTGCGCGATCTATGACGCCAATGCCGTGGCCGGCGCGGCGCTCGCCGGCGCAGGCGTCACCGTCGTCGGCTCGGTGCCGGCGCTCGTCGAAGCGCTGGGCACTGGACCGCGCACGGTGTGGGTCATGTTGCCGGCCGGCAAGATCACCGAGGACACCATCGCCCAGCTCGGCAACTTGATGAAAAGCGGCGACGTCATCATCGACGGTGGCAACACCAATTTTAAGGACGATGTGCGCCGGGCGCGTGAGCTTGCGCCCAAAGGAATCAAATATCTCGACATCGGCACGTCGGGCGGAGTCTGGGGGTTGGCGCGCGGCTATTGCCTGATGATCGGCGGCGATGCCGAGACGGTGACCCGTCTCGATCCGATCTTTTCAGCTCTGGCGCCAGGACTTGGCGACATCGAGCGCACGGAAGGCCGGGAGAAGCTCGATCCACGCGCCGAACGCGGCTACATCCACGCCGGGCCGGTGGGCGCGGGGCATTTCGTAAAGATGATCCATAACGGCATCGAGTACGGGATGATGCAGGCCTTCGCCGAGGGTTTCGACATCATGCGCCATCGCGCCGATGAAAAACTTCCGGCCGACGAGCGCTACGACCTCAACCTGGGCGACATCGCCGAAGTCTGGCGGCGGGGCAGCGTGGTGACCTCGTGGCTGCTCGATCTCACGGCCAGCGCGCTCGCCAAGGACGCGCATCTGGAAGGCTTTTCCGGCCATGTCGAGGACAGCGGCGAAGGCCGCTGGACGATCGAGGCCGCGATCGAGGAGGCGGTGCCGGCGGACGTGCTGGCGGCCTCGCTGTTCGTGCGTTTCCGCTCGCGCCAGCAGCACACGTTCGCGGAAAAGGTTTTGTCGGCGATGCGGCTGGGCTTCGGCGGCCACGTCGAAGCCCCCAAGAAGTAGGAGTTTTCATGCGCGTAGGTGTTTTCTACTTCCCGACCGACTACGGCATCGACATCGCCGAACTGGCCCGCGCGCTCGAGGATCGCGGCTTCGATTCGCTGTTCGTGCCCGAGCACACGCATATCCCGCTCAGCCGCAAGACGCCTTTTCCCACCGGCGGCGAGCTGCCCAAGCGCTATTCGCACACCCACGATCCGTTCGTCGGTCTCGCCTTCGCGGCGGCAGTGACCAAGAAACTCAAGGTCGGCACCGGCATCCTGCTGGTGCCGCAGCACGAGCCGATCGCCACGGCCAAGGCCATCGCCTCGCTCGACCAGCTCTCGGGCGGCCGATTCATCTTCGGCATCGGCGGCGGCTGGAACGAAGACGAGATGGAAAACCATGGCGCAAAGTACAAGACGCGCTTCAAGCAGATGCGTGAGCATGTGCTGGCCATGAAGGAACTCTGGACCAAGGAAGAAGCGTCCTTCCATGGCGAGTTCGTGAATTTCGATCCGGCGTGGTCATGGCCCAAGCCCGCCCAGCGCCCGCATCCGCCGATCCTGCTGGGCGGCGAGACCGATTACACGCTGAAGCGCGTCGTCGACTATTGCGACGGCTGGTTCCCGCGCCCGCGCTCCGGCTTCGAAGCCGCCACCGCCCGGGATCGCCTGGCGCGCATGGCCGAGTCGGTGAAGCGCGATCCCGCGACGCTCACGATCACGGTGTTCGGCGCGCCGGCGGACGCCGCTGCGCTGGCGTCCTATGAAAAGGCAGGGATCCAGAATGCGCTGCTCGCGATCCCGGACTTGAGCCGCGACGAGATCCTGCGCCACCTCGATACGATCGCGCCGCTGGCCAAGGCGCACGCGTGAAGGTCGCCGTCGGCCTCGGCTTGATGGAGTTTCCGTTTGCCGGGGCCGGCGACTATTGGCGCTGGGTCGATCTCTGCGAGGCGGGCGGCGTCGATTCGCTGTGGCAGACCGACCGGCTGGTGAGCCGCCAACCGATCCTCGAGTGCATGACGACCATGGCGGCGCTGGCCGGCCGCACGCGCCGCATGCGCTTCGGCATGAACGTGGTCTCGCTGGCGCTGCGCGATCCGGTATTGCTGGCCAAGCAATGCGCCACCGTTGACGTGCTCTCGGAGGGCCGCCTGCTGCCGGCCTTCGGCATCGGCAGCCCACTCGGGCCGGAATGGCAGGCGCTTGATATCGACACCAAAACGCGCGGCCGTCGCACCGACGAGAGCCTCGAAATCATTGCCCGCCTGTGGCGTGAGGAGAGCGTCGACTTCGCCGGCAAGCATTATCGACTCTCGGCCGCGTCGATCTCGCCGCGGCCGGTGCAGCCCGACCTGCCGATGTGGATCGGCGGTTCGTCCGATGCCGCCGTCCGGCGCACGGCGCGCTACGGCACGGGCTGGCAGGGCGGCGCCGAGGGACCAGCCGAAGCGGGCCGGGTCGTGGCGGCCATCAAGCAGGCCGCGGCCGAGGCTGGCCGTTCGATCGACGAAGATCACTACGGCGCGGCCTTTCCGTTCTATTTCGGCGGTGCTTCCGACAGCGTCGTCTCGGGCGCCATGGCGGCCTACGCCAAGCGCACCAACCGCGATCCCGCGCGCT
>LNFM01012514.1_pt1 | contig 23160 bp, 25 predicted proteins | sample 596031 | NCBI WGS metagenome assembly LNFM01 (sample SAMN04254537, study PRJNA301005) | activated carbon metagenome | isolation source: dual media filters at the Ann Arbor, Michigan drinking water treatment plant | place: USA: Ann Arbor | reverse complement strand
CGATCATGAACGCGCTTTTGGTGTTTCAGGGCAGTTACAGCCAGCAGGGGCCAAACATCGTGATGACCGGCGCGCTGATTGCGTCTATCCCGACTGTTGTCCTGTTCTTCCTTCTCCGCCGGCATTTCATGGAAGGTCTGCGCGTGTCATGAACCACCCCTTCCGTCCCGAAAAGACCGGCTCGCTGTCGCAGCAGCTTTACGAATACCTGTTTGACCGCATCTGCCGGTTTGAACTCAAGCCGAACCAGAAACTGTCCGAGGCCGCGCTGTCGGATTCCCTAGGCGTCAGCCGCACCCCCGCGCGCGAGGCGCTGGCACGGCTGGCCGAGCAGGGCCTCGTCGACATCCTGCCCCAGCGTGGCACCCGCGTTGCCCCCCTGCGCCTCGCAGACCTTGAAACCTCGCAATTCATGCGCGAAGCGCTTGAGCTTGCGATCCTGCGCCGCGCGATGGAACAGCCCGACCGCAGTGGTCTGGTGGCAGCCCTGCGCGACGAGATCACCCTGCAACGCGCCTATGTCGCCGTCCGTGACAAGGCGCAGTTCTACGCCGCCGACAACCGCTTTCACGGCCTGATCGCCACCTTCGCAGGATGCTCGCCGGTGATCCCCGAACTGACCCGCGCGAAACTGCACATGGACCGCTTCCGGCAACTGATGGTCGAAGGCGTCGAAGACCTGCCGATGGTCATCCGCCAGCACGAAGACCTCGTCACCGCAATCGAGGCGGGCGACAAATCCGCCGCCGAAGACCGCCTGCAAACCCACCTTCGCCGCATCTTTGCCTATGTCGACGAGGCGCGCACGCGCTTTCCCGAATACTTCGAAGAGGCCACCGCATGACCACCCGCGCCTTCTCATGGGCGCATGGCGACGGCGAGATTCAAAGCCTTGGCGGGATGCTTGGCCCGGTACGCTTCCACCTGCCAGACGGCCGTCAGGTCGCCCCGTTCCAGATCGCCCCTTGGGCAGAGGACCCGCAGACCGCAAGCCTGCCCGGCATCCTGCAACGCCTGCGTGGTGAATGGCCCTGCGTGCCGTTCGGGGCCGAACGCGACGTGCGGCTTGCGGGCGACTGGGCCGCCCTTGCCGCAGGCACCCCCGACGGTCTGCCGCCGCACGGCCATGGCTCGAACGGCCACTGGTCCTTCGACGACGACCTGACCCTGCATCTCGACTACCCCGCCGACCACCCCATCGCGCGCCTCGATCGCCGCATCACACCCGATCCCACCGCCGCCGCGCTGGACGTGTCGCTGACCGTCCACCCGCGCCGCGACGTGACGCTGCCCATCGGCCTCCACCCCACATTCCGTGTGCCCGACAGCGGCGTCCGCATCGAAACTGGCAGCGGTGGCCTGACCTTCCCCGCGCCTGTCGAACCCGGCGTCTCGCAACTCGCCGAAGGCGCGCGCTTTGCCTCGCTGACAGCAGTTCCCTTGCGCGGCGGCGGCGCGGCAGACCTCACCCACCTGCCCCTGCCGCACGCCACCGAAGAGCTTGTGCAACTGACCGACCCGCAAGGCCACGTCGCGCTCGCCTACCCCGGCGAAGGCTTCCGCGTCACAATGACGTGGGATGCCAGCCACTTCCCCGGCCTCGTGATCTGGATGTCGAACCGTGGCCGCACCGCCTACCCGTGGTCGGGCCGGCATCAGGCCGTGGGGCTGGAACCGGTCTGCGCCGCCTTCGACCTTGGCCCGCGCATTTCCACCGCGTCAAACCCGCTCTCGGCCAACGGCCACCCCACCGCCCGCCAGTTCCGTGCGGGTCAACCCTTCACCACCACCCTCCGCATCAGTGCCACCCCGCTCTGATGCCAACTGATGGAGCCGCCATGCGCCTTGATGGAAAAATTGCCGTCGTCACCGCAGCCGGCCAAGGCATCGGCCGCGCCTGTGCCGATGCGCTGGTTGCCGCCGGTGCCACCGTCCACGCCAGCGACCTGAACCCTGCCCTGCTGACCGGCTTCGGCGGTGCCAGCGCAACCGCTCTGGACGCCACCGACTCTGCGGCCGTGAACGCGTATTTCGCCGGGTTCGCGCGGATCGACGTCCTTGTCCACGCGGTCGGCTACGTCCATCAGGGCAGCATCGAGGAAACCTCGGACGCCGATTGGCGACGCTCCTCCTCGATCACCCTCGACAGCGCGTTCTACGTCATCCGCGCCGCGATCCCTAAAATGGCCCGCCCCGGTGGCAGCATCGTCACCATCGCTTCGGTTGCCTCGTCGATCCGCGGCTTCCCGAAACGCACCGCCTACGGCGCGGCCAAGGCAGGCGTGATCGGCCTCACCAAGGCCGTCGCGGCGGACTACCTCAAGGATGGCATCCGCGCCAACGCCGTCTGCCCCGGCACCATCGACAGCCCCTCGCTGCGCGAACGGGTCGAGGCGCTGACCGCCACGATGGGCAGCCCCGAGGCCGCGTGGAAATTCTTCCTCGACCGCCAGCCCACCGGCCGGCTTGGCACGGTCGAGGAGGTGGCCGCGATGGTCCTGTTCCTCGCCTCCGACGCTGCCAGCTTTGTCACCGGACAGGCAATGGCGGTCGATGGCGGCATCACGGTCTGATCCGGTGACTGACGACCTCGACGCTCGCTCCCGCGCGCTGGTCGCCGAACTCGGCCTTGCCAGCGCCGAGGCTGTCGCTTCCGTCACCCCGCTCACCGGCGGCGTCGCATCTGACATCGCCCGCGTCGTGATAGGCCGCCAAAGCTACTGCGCCAAATTCGCCCTTGCCCGCCTTCGCGTCGCGCAAGACTGGCGCGCGCCCGTCCACCGCAGCCGTGCCGAATACGCATGGCTTATGCGAGCTGGCGGCATTGTCCCCGGCGTGGCACCCGAAGTCGTCGGCTATTCGGAACGCCTGCAAGGCTTCCTGATGGAAGACATCACCGGGCCGGAGGTCTATCTCTGGAAAACCGCCATGCTGACCGGCGCGTCGCAGGGCGAGGAAGCCGCCGCTGTTGCCGCCGCCCTCGTGCAAATCCACGCCGCCGGGGCCGCGCCCGATTTCGACCGCACCCCGTTCCGCAACACCGCCGATTTCCGCGCCATCCGCACCGATCCCTATCTCCGCGCCACCGCCGAACACCACCCCGACCTCGCACCTCGGCTGCTGGGCCTGGCGGATGCCATCGACAGCGCCAGCACCACGCTGGTGCACGGCGATGTCAGCCCGAAGAACATCCTCATCCGCGCAGGCGGGCCGGTCCTTCTTGATGCCGAATGTGCCACGATGGGCGACCCAGCCTTCGACGTGGCCTTCTGCATCAATCACCTCGCGCTCAAGGCCGCCCACCTGCCTGCCAGCGGCGCGCCATTGCTGGCGGCGATTTGCGCGCTCTGGGACAGCTACCGCCCCGGCATCACATGGGAAAACGGCACCCTGATCGAAGCCCGGATCGCCGCGCTGCAACCTGCCCTGATGCTGGCGCGGATCGACGGAAAATCACCGGTGGAATACCTCACCGACACTGCCCGCCAACAGGTTCGCGCCGTTGCGCGGACGCTGGTCGCCAGCCCGCCCACGACAATTGCCGCCTTGGTGCAGGCATTGAAAAAGGATTTCAGATGACCGACCGCAGCATCACCGGCCTCGCCGCCCGCCGCGTCTGGGACAGTCGCGGCCACCCGACCGTCGAGGTCGAGGTGACGCTCGCCTGCGGCGCGACAGGGCGCGCGATTGCTCCGGCCGGCGCATCACGCGGCAGCCGCGAGGCGGTCGACCTGCGCGATGGCGGGCCTAAGCTGAAGGGTCTGGGCGTCGAACACGCGCTTGCAAATCTGCGCGGCGCAGTGGCAAACACCGTTTCCGGGATGGACGCAGGCGACCAGCCCGCCATCGACGCGGCCCTGATTGCACTTGACGGCACGCCTGCCAAATCCCGCATCGGCGGCAACGCCACCGTCGCCGCTTCGCTGGCCGTGCTGCAAGCCGCCGCTGCAGCAAACCGCCAGCCGCTCTGGGCGCATCTGGCCCAAACCCTCGGCACCACACCCAGTGTTCCGCTGCCCGAAATCCAGATCTTCGGCGGCGGCGCCCATGCCGGGCGTCGCGTCGATGTGCAGGATTTCATGGTGATGGTCCCCGGCGCCACCAGCTTTGCCGAAGCACTGGAGATCACCGCCGAAATCTACCACGCCGCAGGCCGCATCCTTGCCGCCAAGGGCCGCAGCGGCGGCGTGGCCGACGAAGGCGGCTGGTGGCCCGACTTCCGCACCAACGAAGAGGCGATGGACACCCTGATGGAAGCGATCACCCGCGCCGGGGAAACCCCCGGCAAACGCGTAGTGATTTCGCTCGACATCGCGGCATCCGAGCTTTTCCGCGACGGGGTCTACCGCCTCGGCCTTGAAGGCCGCAGCCTGACGACCGAGGAAATGTGCGCCTACCTCGGCGGCTGGATCACTCAGTACCCGATCGCCTCGATCGAAGACCCGCTCGCCGAAGGTGACACCGCCGGCCTCGTTGCCTTCACCGCCGCGCATGGCACCTCGGTGCAGATCATCGGTGACGATGCGCTTGTCACTAGCGCCGACCTCGTGCGCCAACTGGCCCGGGCGGGTGCCTGCAATGCAGTGCTGATCAAGATCAACCAGACCGGCACCATCACCGGCGCGCTGGAGGCGTTCCGTGCTGCCCGCGCGACAGGCTGGGGCACCATCGTCTCGGCCCGCTCGGGCGAGACGGAGGACGTGGCGATTTCCCACCTCTCCACCGGCCTTGGCGCGGGGCAGTTGAAGGTTGGCTCGTTTGCGCGGTCGGAACGGATGGCAAAGTGGAACGAATGCCTCAGGATCGAAGAGGTGCTTGGCACAGCGGCCTTCGTGCGCGGCGCACCGCTGTCCGCGACGTGGTGGAAGGGCTAGCGCCCCGCCTGCCACTCCGCGATCCAGTCCAGCGGGTACAGCAGCATGATGACGTTCAGCGCCAGCCCGTCCCGGATCAGCCACAGCGTCAGCGCCTCGAACCCAAGCGCAAGCGCCACCGTCAGCCAGACCGGCAGCTTCGACGCCAGCCAGAAGCCGACGATCATGGCCACCACATCGGCCACCACGTTCAGGACAGAGTCGCCGTAATAGTCGAGCGAGATCGTCACCGAGCGATAGCGTTCGATCACCGCGTCCGAGTTTTCGACAATCTCCCACAGGCATTCGACCGCCGTCGCAATCGCCAGCCGCCAGCCAAGGCTCAGCCGCCGCGCCACCAGCCAGAGGAAGCCGAAGAACAGGAAGCCGTGGATGATGTGGCTGGGGGTGTACCAATCAGCGATGTGCTGCGAGTTTTCGGAACTTACCACCTCGCCGTGCCACAGCTTCACATACCCGCATTTGCAGATCGGCTCGCGCCCGATCCATAACAGCCATGCGGCGGTCAGGAGGATCAGGGCCAGAACGACCAGCATGGGAGAAATGCGTCTTGTCATGCTGCGAAGGGAATCACGGCTTTTGCCGGTCGTCCAGCAAAATGCCGCGCCGGCGGCGAGGGGAAACCTGACCCTTGCAAGGTCGACGCAGTGGACAAGCGGGCCGGCCCGCTTATCTCTGCCACGAGGGAGAAAACGGGATGACCACAGAAAACCGGTTCCGCTTCGGCCCGACGCGCGGCGAATTATGGTTCTGGCTTGCGGCCAGTGCGGCGGGGTTGGGCATGATGGGCTTTGCGCTCTGGCTGCGCGGCCTGCCCGATGGCCCGGCGCTTGCCGAGGTGGTGGGCATTGCAAGCGTGGTCTTCGGCTACCTTGGCGGGCGGTCGATCAAGCGCCTGATCCGCCGCGAACACCCCTAAAGCGGCAGGTGCAGCGCGGTGCGCCCCTTGCCGGTCAGCATCCATGCCTCGCGCCCCTCGACCACAACAGCGGACAGCGGCCCGCCATAAGCGGCCCCGGAATCAAGGTTCAGCCGGTTGCCGTAATGCGTGGCCTGATTGATCGCGGTGTGGCCATGCACGACCAGTGGGCCGAAACTTTCCGTCTGCGACAGGAAAGGCTCGCGGATCCAGACAAGGTCGGTCTCGGTCTGTTCGTCCAGCGCCACGCCCGGTCGGATACCGGCATGTACGAACACCACCTCGCCCGCGCGGTGCAGCGTCGGGCGGGCATCAAGGAACGCGATATGGTCGGGTGGCACCGCAAGAAGCGCGTCGCCGTGAACCTTGATGACCGGCCGGTCGGCCGGACTGCGCACACCGTAGGAGGCGAGCGTCTCCGCCCCACCAAGTTTTGGGTGCAGCCAGGCGAGATCGCCGCGCAGGCCGGGTTCAGGTTCCTGCGGGTTGCGCAGGAAGCGGCTGAACATGCGGTCGTGGTTGCCCTTCAGGACCACCCAATCCTCGCCCGCCGCGATCCCACGGGCAAGATAATCAATCACTCCGGCCGAGTTCGGCCCCCGGTCGACAAGATCACCGACATGGATCACAGGCCCCGGCCCGTGGCGCGCCATGTCACCGGCGATGCGGTCATGCGCGGCCTTCAGAAGGTCGATGTGTCCGTGAATGTCGCCGATGGCGTAGAGGTGCATCTGGTCAGCCTTGCGCCTGTGGGACGCGCCCGGAGGGTTTCACACCCTCCGGACCTCCCGTGGGATATTTGTCGAAGAGTAAGCCGGGGTCAGGCAACCTCGAACTGCAGCGCCTTGACCTGACTGAACATGCCGGTGCCTTCCAGCGTCTCAATCACCTTGGGGTCGATCGGCTGGTCGAGATAGAGGATCGCGATCGCGTCCTGCCCCACGCCCGAGCGGCCAAGGGTGAAGTTCGCGATGTTGACGTTGTTCTTGCCCATCGTCATCCCCAGAAGGCCGATGATGCCCGGCACGTCCTCGTTGGTGGTGTAAAGCATGTGGGCGCCGATTTCGGCGTCGATGTTGATGCCCTTGATCTGGATGAAGCGCGGCTTGCCGTCTGAAAAGCAGGTCCCGGCAACCGAGCGTTCGCGCTTGTCGGTCACCATCGTCACCTTGATATAGGCGTCGAACACCCCGGTCTTGTCCTGCCGGGTGGTGGAGATCTGGATGCCCTTGTCCTTGGCCACGATCGGCGCCGAGACGAGGTTCACATCCGGATTCTGTGCCTTCAGCACGCCCGCGATCACTGCCGAATTCAGCGCGGCGAGGTTCATCCCGGCCACCGTGCCGTCATAAAGGATATTGATCGCCTTGATCGGCTCGTCGGTCATCTGGCCGATGAAGCTGCCAAGGTGCGAGGCAAGCTGGATCCACGGCCCCATCACCGCCGCTTCTTCCGCCGTCACGTTGGGCATGTTGAGCGCGTTCTGCACCGCGCCAGTCAGCAGGTAATCGGCCATCTGTTCGGCCACCTGCAGCGCCACGTTCTCCTGTGCTTCGGTGGTGGAGGCGCCAAGGTGCGGCGTGCAGACCACGTTGGGCAGGTTGAACAGCGGCGAGTCCGTCGCAGGTTCGGTCTCGAACACGTCAAGCGCCGCGCCGGCGACGTGACCCGATTTCAGCGCCTCGGCCAGCGCCGCCTCGTCGATCAACCCGCCGCGCGCGCAGTTGATGATGCGGACGCCCTTCTTGGTCTTGGCCAAGCTTTCTGCCGACAGGATGTTGCGGGTCTTGTCGGTCAGCGGCACGTGCAGCGTGATGAAATCGGCCCGTGCCAGCAGCTCGTCCAGCTCCACCTTGGTGACGCCCAACTGCTTGGCCCGCTCCTCCGACAGGAACGGATCATAGGCCACGACCTTCATGTGCAGGCCCACGGCCCGGTCGCAGACGATGCCGCCGATGTTGCCCGCGCCGATCACACCGAGGGTCTTGTTGAACAGCTCCACCCCCATGAAGCGCGACTTTTCCCACTTGCCGGCCTGGGTCGAGGCATTCGCCTCCGGCAGTTGCCGCGCCACAGCGAACATCATCGCAATGGCATGTTCGGCGGTGGTGATCGAATTGCCGAACGGCGTGTTCATCACAATCACGCCCTTCTTGGACGCCGCAGGAATGTCGACGTTGTCCACTCCGATGCCCGCGCGCCCCACGACCTTCAGGCGGGTGGCGCTGGCGAGCAGTTTCTCGGTCACCTTGGTGGCCGAGCGGATCGCCAGCCCGTCATACTGGTCGATCACTGCAGCAAGGGCGTCCTTGTCCTTGCCCAGCTTCGGCATGTAGTCCACCTCCACCCCGCGATCGCGGAAGATCTGGACGGCGGTTTCGGAGAGTTCGTCGGATACGAGGACTTTGGGCATGGGATGGTCCTTGGAATTCGGGGAGTGGGGAGATGGAAGGTAGGTCGGGCTTCAGCCCGACTCTCCTAAGCGGCCTGCGCCAGCGCCGCGATTTCGGCGTGGAAGGCATGGGCGATCCAAGGCATCAGCGCCTCGACATCGGCGGTTTCCACCGTCGATCCGCACCATATGCGCAGGCCGGGTGGTGCATCGCGGTAAGCGCCCACGTCGAACGCCACGCCGGCCTTTTCCAGCCGCTTCGCCACCGCCTTCGCGAACGCCTCGCCATCGGTGATGCGCGGATCGGTGAACTTCAGACAGACGCTGGTGGTGGACGCGATCTCCGCCGTTTCGGCCAGATTGGCGATCCAGGGGTTTGCGGCGCAGAAATCCCAGACCACTTTAGCATTGGCGCTGGCCCGGTTGACCAGACCCTGCAACCCGCCCACCGATTTGGCCCATTTCAGCGCAACAAGGTAATCCTCAACCGCCAGCATCGACGGCGTGTTGATTGTCTCGCCGACGAAAATCCCCTCGATCAGCTTGCCCTTCGAGGTCAGGCGGAAAATCTTCGGCAAGGGCCAGGCCGGGGTATGGCTTTCCAGCCGCTCAACCGCGCGGGGCGACAGGATCAGCATCCCGTGCGCGCCCTCGCCGCCCAATACCTTCTGCCAGGAGAAGGTCGTCACATCCAGCTTGTCCCACGGCAGGTCCATCGCGAAAGCCGCGCTGGTCGCGTCGCAGATCGTGAGGCCAGCGCGGTCGGCGGGGATCGCGTCGCCGTTCGGCAGGCGGCAGCCCGAGGTGGTGCCGTTCCAGGTGAACACCACATCGCGGTCAAAGTCGACGGTCTGGAAGTCCACGATCTGGCCGTAGGGCGCCACTTGCACCTTCGCGTCCAGCTTCAACTGCTTGACCACGTCGGTCACCCAGCCTTCGCCAAAGCTTTCCCAGGCCAGCATCTCGACCGGACGGGCACCCAGCAGCGACCACATCGCCATCTCGACAGCACCGGTATCCGATGCGGGCACAATGCCGATGCGGTAATCGGCGGGAACGCCCAGAATGTCACGGGTAAGGTCGATCGCCTCTTTCAGCTTGGCCTTGCCAACGGCGGCGCGGTGCGACCGGCCCAAGGGCGCGTCGGCAAGATGATCAAGCGAAAAACCGGGGATCTTAGCACAAGGGCCAGAAGAGAAGCGCGGATTGGCCGGGCGCTTGGCCGGTGGGGTCAGGTCTGTCATGGTAGCCTTCCAGCTAAAAGCCCTTCGTTGGGGAAGGGTGTCCCAAGGCCGCGTTTAACGGCCCGATTGGGGTGGCACAAGGGAAAAAATCATCGTAAAGCGCCGCTTGGCCGCGCATTTGCGACGCGGACGATCGACCGCGGGGCGTATCTGATGCATGTGGCCACTCTCCTGACCAACCCCGAACGCACCGTGCTGGACCGCGCCCTCGTCGAATCCCTGCGCAACGCCTGGGGTGGCGGCGAGGCCCGCTGGCTTGACCCCGGCGTCGCTGCCGAAATCGCCCTTTCCGCCCCGCCCGCCAACCTGTGGGAGGTCTGGTCAGACCTGCAGGCGTTGCAGATCGACCTGGCCGTCCAGCCCGCCGCAGGCCGCCGCAAGCGGTTTCTGATCGCTGACATGGACAGCACGATGATCCGCGAGGAATGCATTGACGAACTGGCGGATGAGGCAGGCGTCGGAGCGCATGTCGCCGGCATCACCGCGCGGGCGATGAATGGTGAACTTGATTTCGAGGCGGCCTTGCGCGAACGCGTGTCGCTGCTGCGCGGCCTGCCGGAAACCGCCATCGCCGACGTCCTTCGCAACCGGATCACCCTGATGCCGGGTGGGCCGGTCCTGCTGGCCACGATGAAGGCGAACGGCGGGCATGCGGCGCTGGTGTCGGGCGGGTTCACCGCCTTCACCTCCGCCATCGCCGCGCGCCTCGGCTTTGACGAAACCCGCGCAAACACGCTCGAAGTGGTGGCCGGAAGCCTCACAGGCCAAGTCATCGATCCAATCCTCGGCAAGGCCGCCAAACTTGCCGCGCTGGAGGACATCTGCAGCCGCCTCGGCATCACCCCGGCTGATGCAATCGCCGTAGGCGACGGTGCCAATGACCTCGCGATGCTTGGCCGGGCCGGAACCGGTGTTGCCCTCCACGCCAAACCTTCGGTGCAGGCGGAATGCGCGATCCGCGTCAACCACGGCGATCTGACCGCCCTCCTCTATCTGCAAGGCTACACCCGCGACGAGTTTGCCACCTGACACCGCCCCTCCTCGGCGGCCCCTTGCGACAGTCTGGTGAAACCGCCACAACCACCTGATGTTCGAAGTCGCCACCTCGCTTGCCCTCCTCCTGATCCTTGCGGCCTTCTGCGCCGGGTTCGTCGACAGCATTGCAGGCGGTGGCGGGCTGATCACGGTGCCCGCGCTGCTGCTGGCCGGGGCTTCCCCGGTCGAGGCGCTGGCCACCAACAAGCTGCAAGGCACCTTTGGTGCCGGCACCGCCATGCTGACCTACGCCCGCGCGGGCCATGTCCGCCCGCTTGACCAGCTTGGCATGGCCGCCGTCAGTGCCATCGCAGGCGCTGGGGGTGCGCTTGTCGCGCATCTCATCCCGGCCGAAGTGCTGCGACTGGCGATGCCTTTCATTCTGGTGGCGGTCGCCCTGTTCTTTGCGTTCAAGCCGGGCCTCAGCGACGACAACCGTGCCGCGCGGATGCGCCCCGCCGTGTTCACCTTCACCGCCGTCCCGCTGATCGCGGCCTATGACGGGTTCTTCGGGCCCGGTACCGGCTCGTTCTTCATGATGGGCTTCGTCCTTTTGGCGGGCTACGGCGTGCTGAAGGCCACAGCGCATACCAAGATGCTGAACTTCGCCTCCAACTTCGGCGGCCTTCTCGTCTTCATGTTCAGCGGTGCAACCTGGTGGGTGATGGGCTTTGCGATGGCCGCGGCGCAGATCGGCGGGGCGGCGCTTGGCGCGCGCCTTGCCGTCCGCATCGGGGCGCGGCTGATCAAGCCACTGCTGGTCGTGGTGTCCACGCTGATGGCGGCGCGGCTCTTGTGGCAGGCGCTTGCCGCCTGATGCTGCGGCTGCAAAGTGTCGCACCGGATTGCGGGGGTTTCCAGCCCGCCTATGTCAGGCAGGAAAGGAAACCAGATGTCCGATACATCCCATACCCCCGTCCGTCCGCTTGATCGCCACAAGGCCCCCGATGGCCTTTCCGACCGCATCGCCCTTGGCATCGTCAAGTTCATGCGCCTGTTTGCCGACGCATTCTTTTCCAAACGCTACGGCCACCGCGCCGTCGTTCTGGAAACCGTCGCCGCCGTGCCCGGCATGGTGGGTGGCCTCCTTCAGCACCTGAAATCGCTGCGCCACATCCGCGAGGATGAAGGCTGGATCCGCGAACTTCTGGACGAGGCCGAGAACGAGCGGATGCACCTGATGACCTTCATCAACATCGCCAAGCCCTCGCTTTTCGAACGGGCGCTGATCATGGGCGGGCAGGCGGTGTTCTTCAACACCTACTTCTTTCTCTACCTTTTTGCCCCCAAGACCGCGCACCGCGTGGTGGGCTATCTGGAGGAGGAGGCGGTGGTCAGCTACACCGGCTACCTTGAACAGGTCGACAACGGCTCGGTTGAAAACGTCCCCGCGCCGAAGATCGCGATCGACTACTGGAAGCTTGCTCCCACTGCCCGCCTGCGCGACGTGATCATCGCCGTGCGCGCCGACGAGGCCAAGCACCGCGACATCAACCATGGCTTTGCCGATACGCTGGCGGCAGGTGTGTCAAAACGGGCCGTACCTGCGGGCCGCGCGCTCGACTAACCCGCGCAGGCGGCTTGCGGTGCGTTCAAACTCGAACGACCCCTCGCCTTCGATGTAAAGCCGCTCCGGCACATCGGCGGCCGAGGCGACAAGCCTCACCTTCGCCTCGTACAGGGCGTCAATCAGGGTAACAAAGCGTTTGGCCTCGTTGTAATTGGCGGCCGATAGGTGCGGGATATCCTCAAGGATCAGCACCCGCACTGCCGCCGCAATCGCCAGAAAATCGGCCGGACCCAATGGCTTGGCGCACAGATCCCAGAAGCTTGCGCGCGCCACGCCATTGGCGAAACGCGCCAGTTCCACCTTGCGCCCGTTCACCGTCAGCGCCAGTGGCTGGCCCGAAGCCCCCCCGGTCAGATCGGTCCAGATGGTCGAGATCTGGTCGCCAGCCGTGCGCGCGGGGTGGAAATAGACCTGCACGCCCGCCAGCCGGTGCTGGCGGTAATCGGTCGGGCTTTCCAGTTCATGCACCTCCAGCCGGTTTTCCAGCATGGCGATGAAGGGCAGAAATATCCCCCGGTTCAGCCCGTCCTTGTATAAGTTCTGTGGTGGCCGGTTCGACGTGGTGACGATCACGATTCCGGCGGCGAACAGCTTTTCAAACAGCCGCCCGACGATCATCGCATCCGTGATGTCGGTGATCTGCATCTCGTCAAAAGCCAGAAGTTGCACCTCGCGGATGACCTGATCGGCCACCGGTGCAAGCGGGTCTTCGACGCCGCGCTGCCGCGCCTCGTGCATCCCGCGGTGGATTTCCTGCATGAAGGCATGGAAATGCACCCGTCGCTTCTTCGCAATGTCGGTGGCTTCGGTAAACAGGTCCATCAGCATCGATTTGCCGCGTCCGACACCGCCCCACAGGTATAGACCCTTTGGTGGCATCACCGGCTTGGCGAACAGGCCGGCGAACAGGCCGACCTTGCGGGTGGCATTGCCCTCCAGCCAGACGCGCACCGCCTCAAGCCGGTACAGGACCGCGTGCTGTGCCGGATCGGGCCGCAGCACCCCTGCGGCGACCCGCGCTTCGTAGATTTCTGTCAGCGTTTGGCGCATGATCTGGCTTAGCCTGCCGCGGTGTGCCTGAAAAGACCGATGCGGTCAGAGCGGGGCAAGCGTCAGGCCGTCAGGCCCGAAACGCTCTGCGTCCAGCCCGTCAGCAAGCAGTCGCGACCACAGACACTGCCCGGGGCGCTCGGTGTCCGCAGCCGGCGCGTAAAGCTCGATCAGGCCGCCTGCGTAATCGAGAAAGCGAACCGGGATCGTCCCGCCGCCGCGCACCAGATCGACCGAGGCGACCAGTCTGGCCCCCTGATCCTCGAAGAACCGCTGGGTTGCCGGGAGGTCACGACAGGGAATGCCGATGTGGTCATGGCCGGCCGTTGCAACCGCGTTCTGCTTGCGCTGGCAAAGCTCGATCCGCGCGCCTTCGGGGCCCTTGAGGTAGACATAGCGGATGCCGGCCTGCCAGAATTCAGGGATCTCGCCAACACCGTCCGGCGTGACTTCGGTTTCCAGCCGCGCGCCCGCCGCCAGAAACCGCGCCAGTGCCGCGTCGATATCGGGGACCGCAAGGGCGATATGGTCGATGCGGCCATGTCCGGCCTGCACGTCCGCCCGCGCGACACGCAGCCGCTGTGACCCAAGCGTCAGGGTCGCGCCTGTCGCCGCAAAGCCGAACACGCGGCACAGAAATTCAATGCCCGTCTCCGGGTCGGCCAGGCAAAGTTCGGGAACGACTGTCATCGCCACCTCAGCCAAAAACCAGGGGATCTGGGCCGCAGCGCTGATCTTCGTTCAACAGGGCCATCGCCGCCATCTCGTCGGCGGTCAGCGTGAAGTCGAAGATATCCAGGTTCTCGGCCAGCCCTTCGGGTCGCGTTGACCGCGGGATCACCGACACACCCAGTTGCACGTGCCAGCGCAAGATGACCTGCGCGGGGCTCTTGCCGGTCCGCGCCGCCGCCTCGCGCACCACGGGCGCATCAAAGCTGCGCCCTTGCCCCAAGGGCGTCCAGCTTTGCGTGACGACGCCCAACCGGTCATGCAGGTGGCGCAGTTCTGCCTGCTGCAGGCGCGGGTTCAGCTCGATCTGGTTGACCACCGGCACCGTTCCGGTTTCGCCAATGATCCGCTCCAGATGGTCGCCCATGAAGTTCGACACGCCAATCGACCGCACGCGCCCTTCCTCCTTCAGGCGGATCAGCGCGCGCCATGTGTCGACGTAAAGATCCCGGTCCGGCACCGGCCAATGGATCAGGCACAACTCAACGCTGTCCATGCCCAACCGTTTCAGGCTGGCCTCGACCGCGCGCAGGGTCGCGTCATGGCCCTGTTCGGAATTCCAGACCTTGGTCGTCACGAAAATCTCGTCGCGCGGCACGCCGCTTGCGCGCACGCCCTCGCCCAGACCTTCCTCGTTGCCATAGATCGCCGCGCCGTCGATCAGCCGATACCCCAACCGCAGCGCCGCCGCGACGGTATCCGCCGTGATCTCTTCCGGCACCTGCCAGATCCCGAGCCCGACCTGGGGGATCATGTGGCCATCGTTCAAGCGCAGGCGTTGGGGTGGCATGGGTCTTCCTTTTCCGACCAAGGGAGAAAGCGGCAACTGGCCCGCCGAGGCAAGGGGAAATCGCACCTGTGGCCTGAACGGTGCCGCTTAACGGCGTCCTTCAGAAAGCCTGAACCGCTGAATCTTGCCGGTTTGCGTTTTCGGCAACGCGTCGACAAAAACCACACGGCGCGGATATTTGTAAGGGGCAATCACCGATTTCGCATGATCTTGCAGCAGCTTGACCATCAGCGCATCCCCCGCAAACCCCTGCGCCAGCACCACATGCGCCTCGACGATCTGGCCGCGCTCGTCGTCCTTTACGCCGACCACCGCACACTCCATCACCGCCGGATGCGACAGAAGTGCCGACTCCACCTCCGGCCCCGCGATGTTGTAGCCGGCAGAGATGATCATGTCGTCCGACCGCGCGGCAAAGTGAAAGCGGCCCTCGTCATCCTGCCAGAAACTGTCACCGGTCAGGTTCCAGCCGCCCTTCACGTATTTCCGCTGCCGGTCGTCGGCCATATAGCGGCACCCCGTCGGCCCCCGCACCGCCAAGCGGCCAACCTCGCCGCGCGGCAACTCCTTCATGTCCTCGCCGACGATTTTCGCCTCATACCCCGCCACCGGCCGCCCGGTGCAGGCCGGGCGGTGGTCGCTGAACCGGTTGGTGAGGAAGATATGCAGCATCTCGGTCGCGCCGATCCCGTCCAGCATCGGCTTGCCGGTCCGCGCCATCCATTCCTCGTAAACCGGCGCGGGCAGGGTCTCCCCCGCACTCACCGCCGCCCGCAAGGACGACAGGTCCGCCCCCTCCTCCATCGCCTTCAGCATCACCCGGTAGGCCGTCGGCGCGGTAAAGCAGACCGTCGCCTTGTGCTCCTGAATGATGGAAATCATGTTTGGCGGGCTCGCCTGCTCCAGCAATGCCGCTGCCGCCCCGAAGCGCAGCGGAAACACCGCAAGGCCGCCAAGACCAAACGTGAAAGCCAACGGGGGGCTGCCTACGAACACGTCCTCCGGCACCACCTGCAAGACCTCGCGCGCATACCCATCCGCGATGATCAGCAGGTCACGGTGGAAATGCATGGTGGCCTTCGGTTCGCCCGTGGTGCCGCTGGTGAACCCCAACAAAGCCACATCATCGCGCCCGACCTTCGGCCCCTCGAACCGCACCGATTTGCGCAAGGCCACCCGGTCCAGTTCCGCGTCATGGTTCGCCGTCCCGTCAAACCCGACCACCGTTTTCAGAAACGTCGAGCCCTTCGCCGCCGTCACAAGGTCTTCCATCAACCGCGTGTCGCACAGCGCATGGCTGACCTCCGCCTTGTCGATGATCGCCGTCAACTCGCCTGCCCGCAGCATCGGCATGGTGTTCACCACCACCGCCCCGGCCTTGGTCGCCGCCAGCCATGCCGCCACCATCGCCGGGTTGTTGGCGCTGCGGATCAGCACGCGGTTGCCCGGTTTCACCCCGTAATCCTCGACAAGCGCATGCGCGATCCGGTTGGTCCAATCGGCCAACTCCTTGTAGGTGCGCTGCCGCCCGTTGCCGATCAGCGCGGTATGGTCACCAAAACCCCGCTCCACCATCCGGTCGGTCAGCTCCACCGCAGCGTTCATCCACTCCGGGTAGGGAAAGGCGCTCGTATTGATCTCCGGCCAATCCTCCGCCGCCGGCAATCGGTCACGGGTAAAGCTGTCGACATGCCCGGTCGGTCCCAGTTTCATGCCTCGCCCTCCGGGATCACTGCCGTCGCCTCGATCTCCACCTTGGCCCGGTCCTCGACCAGCGCCACCACCTGCACCAGCGCCATCGCCGGATAATGCCGCCCGATGGTCGCCTTGTAGGCCGCGCCCAGCGCCTTCAGGTCAGCGAGGTATTCCGCCTTCGACGTCACATACCATGTCAGCCGCACGATATGCTCCGGCCGCGCGCCCGCCTCGCCCAGCACCGCCACGATATTGCTCAACGCCTGCCGCACCTGCCCCACGAAGTCATCCGTCTCGAATTCGCAATCGCCGTTCCAGCCGACCATGCCGCCGGTGAACACCATCCGCCCGGTCGCCGCGACGCCGTTGGAATAGCCGATCGCCGGCTTCCACCCCTTGGGGTGCAGGAACTCATGCATCTTCCGCCTCCATGAACGCGGCAATCCGCGCCCGTATCGCCTCGGGCCAGGGCTTCGGCCGCCCCCCCGCCTCAATCCACACCATGACCAGTTTCGCCGACACCCGGTGGCTCGCCTCGCACCAGGCCTCGGCCGTGAACCCCACCGAACTGCCGCCCAGCCGCGTGACCATCAGCCGCCACTCCAAGACCTCGCCCAGCCGCGTCGGTGCGTGAAACTCGGTCTCCAGCCGCGCCGTCGGCACACCCTCGCCCGCATCCATCATCGCGGCGTAGGACCGCCCCGCCACCTCGCGGAAGAAGTTCTCGACAACCGAATTGGTCATCTCGAAATAGCGCGGATAGAACATGATCCCCGCCGGGTCGCAGTGGTTGAACTCGACAGGGATCGCGCGACGGTAGATCATTCATTGGCCTCGGGCGGCAGGAATTCCACGTCATGCGCGGCCGACGCCGCAATCACCGCCGGCACGTCCGTCATGTTGTGCAGAACGTCGAACAGCGCCTCCAGCTTGCCCGCCGGCGACACCCAGAACAGCGCCCGGCAAGGCACCTCCGACTTGTTGAAATAGCCATTCGGCACGCCGCGCGGCATCCGCACCAGATCGCCCGCCTTCGCCGTCTGCCAGACCCCGTCCAGCTTCAATTCAAGCTGCCCCTGCTGCACCAGAATAAACTCGTCCTGATGCGGGTGGATATGGACCGGCACGAACTGCCCCGGCTCCGAATTCGTCTCGAAGGCAAAGCTCGCCTCGCAGCTGGCCTTCGGGAAATACCGCTGGCCAAGGATGTTCAACTCGCGCCCGTGATAGGCCGCGCCGTTCCGCGTAATGCCACCGTCCAGCTTCATCGCTTGCCCTCCCTGTCAGCCGCCCAGCACCGCGCGGGCGATCACGATCCGTTGCACGTCCGACGCGCCCTCATAAATCCTGAGCGCCCTGATCTCGCGGTACAGGCTTTCGACCACTGACCCGGCACGCACACCATCGCCGCCATGCAGTTGCACCGCCATGTCGATCACCTCCTGCGCCGCCTCGGTGGCATAAAGCTTCGCCATCGCCGCCTCACGGCTGACCCGCGCCGCGCCCTGATCCTTCACCCAGGCCGCCCGATAGACCAAGAGCGCCGCCGCATCGATCTTCAGCGCCATGTCCGCCAGATGCCCCTGCACCATCTGCATTTCGGCCAGCGCCTGGCCCTGGATCTTCCGCGCCTTCACGCGCGCCAAAGTCTCCTCCAACGCGCGGCGCGCAAAGCCCAAGGCCGCTGCCCCGACGGTGGAGCGGAACACGTCCAGGACAGACATCGCCACCTTGAACCCTGCCCCAGCCTGCCCGATCAGCGCGCCCTCCGGCAGATGCACGTCCTTCAGCGACAGCCGGGCGAGCGGATGCGGCGCTATCACCTCCAGCCGCTCCTCCACCCCCAACCCCGCCACATCCGCAGGCATCAGAAACGCCGACAACCCCTTCGCCCCCGGCGCCTCCCCGGTCCGCGCGATGACCACATAAACATCCGCGATCCCGCCGTTCGAAATCCAGGTCTTCTCGCCGCTCAGCACCCAGCCGCCACCGTCTTGTTCGGGCACTCGTTCCGCCGTCGTAGCCGTCGCCGCCACGTCAGATCCCGACGCAGGCTCGGTCAACGCAAACCCCGCAATCGCCGTCCCTTCCCTTGTCCGCTCCAGCCACGCCCGCTGCTCCGCCGTCCCGAACAGCGACACCGCCCCCATCCCCAAGCCCTGCATCGCAAAGGCAAAATCCGCCAGCCCGTCATGGCGCGCCAACGTCTCGCGGATCAGGCACAGCGTCCGCACGTCCAGCCGCTCGCCACCCGAATGCTGCAACCACCCCCCGGCACCCAAAGCCGCCACCAGCCCCCGGCACGCCGCATCGACATCGCCATGATCCACCGGCAGATGCGCCGCCGCCCATGCCTCCAGCCCCTCGGCCAAGGCACGATGCCGATCTTCAAAGAACGGCCAGTTCAGGAAAGTCGCGTCACTCATTTCTTCCGTTCCAAAATATCCCGCGGGGGTCCGGGGGCGCAAAGCCCCCGGCGGTCAGTTCCCCCGAAACACCGGCTTTTCCCGTCCCACAAACGCCCGATACGCCCGCTCGAAGTCCTCGGTCTGCATGCAGATCGCCTGCGCCTGCGCCTCCGCCTCGATCGCGGCCAGCACGCCCATGTCCCACTCCTGCAACAGCTGCGTCTTGGTCACGCCATGCGCGAACACCGGCCCCGATGCCAACCGCTCCGCCAGCGCCATCGCCTCCGCCTCCAGCGCCTCGGCCCCATGCAGCGCGTTCCAGAAGCCCCAGCGCTCGCCCTCCGCCGCCGTCATCACCCGCCCGGTGTAGAGCAGCTCCGCCGCCCGCCCCTGCCCGATGATCCGCGGCAGCATCGCACAAGCCCCCATGTCACAGCCCGCCAATCCCACCCGCGTGAACAGGAACGCGCATTTCGCCTCAGGCGTTGCCAGCCGCAAATCCGCCGCCATCGCCAGAATCGCCCCCGCGCCCACTGCCACGCCGTCCACCGCCGCAATCACCGGCTTGCCGCAGGTCAGCATCGCCTTCACGAGGTCCCCGGTCATCCGGGTAAACGCCAGCAGCTCCGCCATCGGCTTGCCAATCAGCGGCCCGATGATGTCATGCACATCGCCGCCCGAACAGAAGTTGCCCCCGTTCGACGCCAGCACCACCACATCCACATCCGACGCCCCTGCCAGCGCGCGAAAGCAATCGCGCAACTCGGCATAGCTTTCAAACGTCAGCGGGTTCTTCCGCTCCGGCCGGTTCAGCCGGATCACTGCCACCCGCCCCCGCATCTCCCACAGGAAATGCTCCGGTTGCAAATCTGCCATTCCGCTCATCGCGCCCCCATCCGTTTCAGGATCTCGGTCATCGCATCCAGATCCGCCTCGCTGATGCCGGAGAAAAGCTTCGACACCTCCACCTCATGCCCCGCCGCCAGTCCCTCGAACTCGGCCAACCCCTCTGGCGTCAGCGCCACGAACACCGTGCGTCGGTCGGTTTCCGAGGGCGTCCGCCGCACGAAGCCGTCCGCTTCCAGCCGGTCCACCACGGTCGTCGCATTGCCGTTCGACACCAGCAGCATCCGGGACAACTCGCTCATCGTCACGCCGTCACTTCGCCGCCACAGCGCCGCCATCACGTCAAAGCGCGGCAGGGTCGTGGCGTGGTTCACCCGCAGATGTTCGCGCAAATGGCTTTCCGCCGCCCGCGTTACGCCCAAAAGCCTGATCCACATCTTCAACCGGCGCTTGGAAAGCTCGCTCACACCTCGCCCCCCGCGATGGAAATCGCCTGCCCGTTGATCCCCTCCGACCCCGGCCCGCACAGCCACAGCGCCGCCGCCGTCACCTCCGCCGGCTGGATCAGCCTGCCTTGCGGGTTCATCCCTTCCAAAGCCTTGCGCGCCTCGGCCTCAGACCGCCCGGTCTTTTCCATGATAACCGCCACCGACCGGTCCGTCATCGGCGTGTCCAGAAAGCCCGGACAGAGCGCATTCACCGTCACAGGCCCCTTCGCCACCTCCAGCGCCAAGGACCGCGTCAACCCCACCACCCCGTGCTTTGCCGCCGCATAGGGCGCGATCTTGGCATAGCCCTTCAGCCCGGCCGTCGACGCGACCGAGATCAGCCGCCCCCACCCCGGCATCTGCCTGAGGCCCGCCTGCAACGTCAGGAACACCCCCGTCAGGTTCACCGCGATCATCGCGTTCCACTGCTCCAGCGACGTGCGCAGAAACGGTGCGGAATCCGCTGCCCCCGCATTGGCGATCACAATGTCACACGGCCCCGCCACCGCGAACATCGCCGCCACCGAAGCCTCGTTCGTCACATCGGCCACAACCAACTGCGCGCCGATACGCGCAGCCACCGCCTCCAGCGCCTCGCGCCGCCGCCCCGCGATCACCACCGCAGCCCCCGCCGCCGCAAAGCCGCGCGCAAGGTCGGCCCCGGCGCCCGATCCGCCACCGGTGATGAGGCAACGGCGGCCCTCAAGCACGGATCACCTCCGCAGCCTTCGCCACCAGCCGCCGCGCCTGATCGCGGCCCGGCAGATACGGGAGCGGCCATGCCGTCCCCGGATCGCCCGCCGCAATCGCCGCGTGCAGCGTCCAGTAGGGGTCCGCCAGATGCGGACGCGCAAGGCAGACAAGGTCGGCCCGCCCCGCGAGCAAAATCTGGTTCACCTGATCGGCCTCGGTGATGTTGCCCACCGCCATCGTTGCCAGCCCCGCCTCGTTGCGGATGCGGTCGCTGAACGGCGTCTGGAACATCCGGCCGTAGATCGGCCTCGCGTCGGTCGAGGTTTGCCCCGCGCTGACGTCAATGATATCCGCCCCCGCCGCCGCAAAGGCCTGCGCGATCTCCACGGCCTCGTCCGGCGTCACGCCGTCCGACCCGACCCAATCGGTCGCGGAAATCCTGACCGACATCGGCTTTGCCCCCGGCCATTCCGCCCGCATCGCGGCGAACACTTCCAACGGATAGCGCAGCCGGTTTTCCAGACTGCCGCCATACTCGTCTTCTCTCGTGTTCGATTTCGGGCTGAGGAAGCTTGAGATCAGATAGCCATGCGCCGCGTGAAGTTCGATCATGTCAAAGCCGCACTTCTTGGCCATCTCGGTCGCCTTGACGAACTGCAACAACACCTTGTCCATGTCGCCCCGGTCCATCTCCTTCGGCACCTGATTGGCAGGTGACCACGGAACGGCCGACGCGCTCATCACCGGCCAGTTGCCCCGGTCCAAAGGCGCGTTGTCCTCCTCCCAGCCCAGCTTGGTCGAGGCTTTGCGCCCGGCGTGGCCGATCTGGCAGCAGATCTTCGCGTCCGTCTCCTCATGCACGAAATCGACCAGCCGCTTCCACGCCGCCTCGTGCTTTGGCGTGTAAAGGCCGGGGCAGCCGGGGGTGATCCGGCCATTGGCGGAAACGCAGGTCATCTCGGTATAGACCAGCCCCGCACCGCCCTTGGCGCGTTCGGCGTAGTGCACGAAGTGCCAATCCGTCGGGCAACCGTCCACCGCCTTGTATTGCGCCATCGGGCTGACGACGACGCGGTTCTTCAAGGCCATGTCGCGCAAGCGGAACGGAGCGAACATCGGCTTGCGCCCCGGCTCGCCGCCCGCCTGTTCCTGAAACCAATCCTCCGCCTCACCCAGCCACTTAGGGTCACGCAGCCGCAGGTTCTCATGCCCGATCCGCTGGCTGCGGGTCAGCAGGGAATAGGCGAACTGGGTGGGCGGCATGTCCAGATAGCGTTCCACCTCCTCGAACCACTCAAGGCTGTTCCGCGCCGCTGATTGCAGCCGCAAGACCTCGACCCGCCGCTCCGCCTGATAGCGCTCGAACGCGGCTTCCAGCGTCGGCTCGCTGTGCAGGAAATCCGCCAGCGCAATCGCCGAATCCAGCGCCAGACGCGTGCCGGACCCGATCGAGAAGTGCCCCGTCGCCGCCGCATCGCCCATCAGCACGACGTTCTCGTGATACCATTTCTGGCAGATCACCCGCGGAAACTGCATCCACACCGCCGAGCCGCGCAGGTGTGCGGCGTTCGACATCAGGTCGTGCCCACCCAGATGCGCCGCGAAGATCTTGCGGCAGGTCTCGACGGTCTCCTCTTTGGACATGTCGGGGAAGCCCCAGGCCTCCCACGTCTCGGGCAAGCACTCCACGATGAACGTCGCGGTCTCGTTGTCGAACTGGTAGACATGCGCCCAGACCCAGCCATGCTCGGTCTTCTCGAAGATGAAAGTGAACGCATCGTCGAACTTTGCGTGGGTGCCCAGCCAGACGAACTTGCACTTCCGCGTGTCGATATCGGGCTGGAACACATTCTCGTATTCCCGCCGCACCACGGAATTGAGGCCATCCGTCGCCACCACCAGATCGTATTCCGCCCGGTATTCCTCGGCCGTCTTGAACTCGGTCTCGAACTTAAGATCGACGCCCAACTCCCGCGCCCGCGCCTGCAGCAGGATCAGCAGCGTCTTGCGCCCGATCCCGGCAAAGCCATGCCCGCCCGACACCGTCCGCACCCCGTTGTGAACAACCGCAATGTCATCCCAATAGGCAAAATTGCTGCGGATCGCCGCCGTGCTGACCGGATCGTTCTTCTCCATCTTGCCCAGCGCGTCGTCCGACAGCACCACCCCCCAGCCGAACGTATCGTTCGCCCGGTTCCGCTCCAGCACCGTCACCTTGTGCGACGGATCGCGCAGCTTCATCGAGATCGCAAAGTAAAGTCCGGCCGGCCCGCCGCCGAGGCAGAGAATGTTCATCGCTCGCTCCTGCATTGCTTCAAAGCCTGCCACCGCGTCAAAACAATTTCAAGCTTGAAATTTCTCCCTTGAAATTCCCCGCCAGCACCGCATGATGCGCGCATGGACCTGCTCATCGAACAACGATCCGGC
>LNFM01005114.1_pt1 | contig 23160 bp, 19 predicted proteins | sample 596031 | NCBI WGS metagenome assembly LNFM01 (sample SAMN04254537, study PRJNA301005) | activated carbon metagenome | isolation source: dual media filters at the Ann Arbor, Michigan drinking water treatment plant | place: USA: Ann Arbor | reverse complement strand
AGCGCACCGTCCAGGATCAGAAGTCCGTTGGGCTGGGTGAGCCCCTGAATGATGGTCCGCTGCTCACGCGTGGGTCCCTTGTCGAGCACGGCATAGACACGTCCGATCGACCGTGTTCCGACGAAATAGGTGCCCTTCGGGCCCTGGATCATCGTGCGTGCGCCCGGCATCGAGTGCGCCCACACCTCGGCCGAGAACCCCCTCGGCAGCCTGATCTGCGACAGGGGCAGGCGATCCACCGCCGTGACGGTCGGCGGTACGGGAATGCCCTTGAGGTTGGGTTCCTGCTTGCTCCGGCCGATATCGGACCGGTCGAGCGGGTTCTGCTGCGAGGCCGGCCGCTGCGCCTGCGCGATCGCACCGAAGCCGAGCACTGCACAAACCAGCACCATGCTTCCGAGCCGCGCGAGTGCGAGCCCACGGCAGAACCTGCTCATCGAAGAAATCTCCCTGAAGGTACGGGCGTCAGTTCTGCCGCATCCTGACCGTGCCGCCAAGATGCATCACCAGTCGTTCCCGACCGGACTGGCAGGGCCGGCCGGTCCTCGAACCCTGCGGATACCCGTTGCCGGCGGGCAACTTCTCGGATATAGACCCGGCCATTCGAGAGTGCGGTCGGACCGATCAAGAGGAAGATCGGCCAATCGGCAGCCTTGAGGCTCCGCGGAGTCGATCGGCTGCCTAAATTCGTTGGTAGGGCCCGGCAGGCGCCCACCGGACGTACCTCGGCATCTGTCGTCTCGGCATAGACACCCGATGAGCGGTTCAGGCCATCTTGGCCGCGGCAGCGCGTTCAGCGTGCTGGTCGCGCCGGCAGATCCGCCCCCGCTTCTCGCGCCCCGAGCATCCCCGAAACCCGCCTCGGCGAATGGCCATTCGGCCCGCCGCAGAGGCACGACCCATTGGAGCATGAATGGCTACGCCTGAAACCTCGATGAGCCGCCCGAGCATGGACGATTTCACCGCCATGCTGAACGAGGCCCTGCCGGAGGACATCGCCTACGAGGGCAATGTCGTACGCGGCAAGATCGTCGGCATCGACAAGGATTTCGCGGTCATCGACGTCGGTCTCAAGATGGAAGGCCGTGTGCCGCTGCGCGAGTTCGCGGTTGCTGGCAAGGCCGCGGACTTGAAGCCCGGCGACGAGGTCGAGGTCTACCTGGAGCGCGTCGAGAACGCACTCGGCGAGGCGGTGCTCAGCCGCGACAAGGCCAAGCGCGAGGAAAGCTGGACACGGCTCGAGCGGCAATTCGAGGCCGGCGAGAAGGTCACGGGCGTGATCTTCAACAAGGTCAAGGGCGGCTTCACCGTCGATCTCGACGGCGCGGTGGCCTTCCTTCCCGGCAGCCAGGTCGATATCCGCCCCGTGCGCGACATCGGCCCGCTAATGCATCAGCCCCAGCCGTTCCAGATCCTCAAGATGGATCGCCGCCGCGGCAACATCGTGGTCTCTCGCCGCTCTGTGCTCGAGGAGACGCGTGCCGAACAGCGCGCCGATATCGTGGCGCGTCTTGAGGAGGGCCAGGAGATCGAGGGCGTGGTCAAGAACATCACCGATTACGGTGCGTTCATCGACCTCGGCGGCATCGACGGCCTGTTGCATGTCACCGACATGGCCTGGCGCCGCGTCAGCCACCCGAGCGAAATCGTCAACGTCGGCGACAGCGTCAAGGTGCGCATCATCCGCATCAACCCGGATACTCAGCGTATCAGCCTCGGGATGAAGCAGCTGCAGGCCGATCCGTGGCTCTCGATCGAGGCCAAGTACCCGGTCAGCGGGCGCTTCAAGGGGACCGTCACGAATATCGCCGACTACGGTGCGTTCGTGGAACTGGAGCCCGGCGTAGAGGGCTTGATCCACGTCTCGGAAATGAGCTGGACCAAGAAGAACATCCACCCCGGCAAGATCGTTTCGACGAGCCAAGCCGTGGAAGTTCAGATCCTCGAGGTCGATCCCAACAAGCGCCGCATCTCGCTGGGCCTGAAGCAGACCCAGGACAACCCGTGGGACCACTTCCTCGCCAATCACCCGAAGGGCACGATCATCGAGGGGCCGATCCGGAACATCACGGAATTCGGTCTCTTCGTCGGGCTGGATTCGGGCATCGACGGCATGGTCCACCTGTCGGATCTCGACTGGAACCGCGCTGGCGACGAGGTGATCAAGGAGTTCAAGAAGGGCGACAACGTCAAGGCCATCGTGCTCGACGTCGACGCCTCGAAGGAGCGCATCTCGCTCGGTATCAAGCAGCTCGGCGGCGACCCTGCCGATGCGCTTGCCAAGTACAAGAAGGGCGACGCGGTCACCTGCGAAGTCATCAAGGTCGAGGACAACGGGATCGAATGCAAGATCATCGGCTCCGACATCACGACCTACATCAAGCGTGCCGACCTGTCGCGTGACCGCTCCGAGCAGCGCCCCGAGCGCTTCTCGGTCGGCCAGAAGGTCGACGCCGCCGTGCTCAGCGCCGACAAGACGTCGCGCAAGATCACGGTTTCGATCAAGCAGCTCGAGATCTCCGAGGAGAAGCAGGCCGTGGCGCAATACGGCTCTTCGGATGCCGGCGCGTCGCTGGGCGACATCTTCAAGGCCGCGATCAAGAAGCGCGAAGAGAACGACAAGTAGGGGTGAAATGGTGAGTGGTTAGAGCAGTATCCGATCAGATGCGAACGCCACGGGCGTTCGACTGATCGGATGAAACTGCTCTAATTTCACGAATCTAGAGCATCTTTATCCGACCAGGGAATCGCGGAAGCGATTCCGTCTGGTCGGATGATGCTCCAGTGGTGAATGGGGGTTATTCTCCCGCTCGCCCAGCTCTTCACCTTCCGACCTGCCAATTCGAGCGGCGCTTCCTCAGAAGGGACGCGCCGCTTCTTTTTGTTGACGCCTTTCGACTGCTGCATTCCACTCACCACTCACCACTCACCACTCACCACTCACCAACTCCACGAGGCTCCCCATGTCCATGACGCTCGAGCAGGCCAACACGATCGCGACCGTCTCGCTGCAACATGCGCGAGCACAGAAGATGAAGCCGATGGCCGTCGTCGTGCTCGACGAACGCGGTGCGATGCGGGCGGTGTTGGCCGAGGACAACACGAGCGTCGGCCGCGCCAAGGTCGCGTTCGGCAAGGCCAACGGCTGCGTCATGATGGGTCTCGGCAGCCGCGCGTTGCAGCATCGGGCGAAGGAAAACCCTCAGTTCATGGGCGCTTGCGACAACCTGTTCGGCGGCCTGATCGCCGTCCCCGGCGGCGTGCTCATCAAGGACGCATCTGGCAACGTGGCAGGAGCCGTGGGCATTTCCGGCGACACCTCCGACAATGACGAAGCCTGCGCCATGGCCGGCATCGCAGCCGCCGGGCTGAAGGGCGATACCGGGGCTTGAGCTCTCGCCAATTCGACTGACCAATCAGTGCTTCATCACAAGCGCTCGACCGGTCGCGAATCAGACAGATGTCGTGCTTAGGCCCGCTGGACAAAGTGCTGGCGGCGAAGCGCAGCGTCATCGTCGACGTGGTGACGGACAGCGACGCGCTCGCGCCGGTGGCCTTCGGTTGCGTGATCGTGGGCTTTCGCCCATGGGTTGATCCTGGGCGCGCAGCCGCTATTGTCGCCGTGAGAACGATTGCAGTCCCCAAAAAAAAGCCACTGGAGGAAGCGAATGAACGACACTCGCATGAGCCGCCGTGCCGCTCTCACGGGCGCCGCCGCGCTCGGAGCAGCTACTTTCGTCCCCGGCATCAGTTCGGCCCAACAGGCTGGCAGAGCCGCCACGTTGCCCGCCCGCCGCGACATCCTGATCCGCGGCGCCAACGTGCTGACGATGGACGACAAGATCCCGGATCTCGCAGTTGGTGACGTGCTGATCCGCAACGGCGCCATCGCCGAGGTGGGGCAGAAGCTCGCCGCGAAAGGCGCGCAAGTGATCGACGGCCGCGGCATGATCTGTATGCCCGGCATCATCGACACGCACTGGCATTTCTGGACGAGTATGTTCCGGCCCTACGTGCGCGCCGACATCAACGAACTCGGATACTTCCCGGTATCCAACCGCCTCGGCCAGATGATGGCGCCGACCGACAGCTACAAGAGCGTGCGACTCGGCGTCGCCGAAGCGATGAGCGCCGGGATCACCACGGTGCACAACTGGGCGCACAACATCCGTAGCGCCGATCATGCCGACGCCGAGCTTTCCGCGATGCGCGACATGGGCATCCGCGGCCGCTTCGCCTACGGGCCGGCGCAGGGCATGCCAGACACGCAGCCGATGGATTTCGAGGGCATGTCGCGCACGAAGTCCAAGTGGATGCTGGCGGGCAAGACCTCGACGGATGGGCTTCTTTCCATGGGCATCTGCTCGCGTAACGTCGGGGCGATGAGTATCGGTGGTGCGGCCCGCGGCGTGCTGACGATCGAGCAGACCAAGACCGACTGGACCAATGCGCGCAAGCTCGGCCTGCCGATCACTCTTCACACCTCCGGTCCGAGCCCGATCAAGGCGCTGGAGGCGGCCGAACTGCTCGGCCCCGACGTGCAGCTCATCCACGCACTGCTGACGACGCCGGAAGAGCGCGCGATACTGAAGCGCCGCGGCGTCAGCTATTCGCTTGCACCAATCGGCGAAGCGCGGCGGCCGTCGAGCGTCGGCGTGATCCAGCTCGGCGAACTGCTGGCCGACGGCGTGAAGGTGTCGCTCTCGACCGATCACACGACGAACTACAATTGCGATCCGTTCCAGAACATGCGGGTATTGTTCGCGCTGCACCAGCATCGTTTGAACAACAAGCCGCCGCTGAGTGTGAAGCGGCTCGTGCAGCTCGCGACGCTGGACGGTGCGGTCGATCTCGGCATCGCCGACAAGACCGGCTCGCTGACGCCCGGCAAGCAAGCCGACGTCATCCTCGTCAGGACGACCGACATCAACATGGCGCCGGTCGGCGATCCTTACGAGGCGCTGGTGCAGCTCGCGCAGCCGAGCAACGTCGATACGGTGATCGTCGATGGCCGGGTGATGCGCCAGAAGGGGCGCTTCACCGGGCTCGATCACGGGCGGATCGTGAAAGAGGCACGTGACGCCGCGGCAGAGCTGCGCGCCAAGGCGAAGTGGCCGGCTTGATGGATTTGGGGTGATCGGGTTTCAGACCCTCCGGGTCTGACCAGGGCAATCTCGTATGAACCGTTGGTCGGGCTGAACTATCGTGAAGCCTGACCAATCCGCGTCCAACTGTCGGGTTTCGCCCAAAGTGCGCTCAGCACCGACCAACGAAGCGCTAAACGCCACAGCCCTGCGGGCCTGACGGAGCCGGGCGCCCGACACTCCCATTTTCGATGGAAACTGCGTATTGACCGCCAAGTGTCTGGGCGGCACATGACATCGGCTGCTCCGGCAGCGGGTGAAAGCAATTCGAGGTGCGCGATGCAGACGGGTCTGAAGACGGCGGCAGGATTGGTTTTGGCGGCGGTGGCCGGGCTCGCGCCTGCGGCGGCTCATGCGCAGGACGCAATCGCGGCGTTCTACAAGGGGCGGCAGATTACGGTGGTGATCGGCTCGTCTGCCGGCGGAGGCTACGACACTTACGGCCGGCTGCTCAGCCGGCATCTGGGCCGTCACGTACCGGGCAATCCGACAGTCGTTTCATCGAACATGCCGGGTGCGGGCAGCAACGTGGCTGCCAACCACGTCATGACCGCAGCGCCCAAGGACGGCACCTTCTTGGCCATCGTGTTCGCGAGCGTCATCGTCGAGCCGCTGCTGGGCGAGCGCGGGCGGCAGAAGTTCGATGCCGGCAAGATCGCTTTCGTCGGGAACGCCAATAAGGAAGTGTTCACCTGCGCTGTTCGCGCGCAGTCCGACATCAAATCGTTCGCGGACATGGCGAAGCGAGAAGTCATCACGGGCGCCAGCGCGGCCGGGGGCGCGACGATCGATTTCCCGTCCATGCTCAACGCCTTCATGGGAACGAAGATCCGCATGGTTCGCGGATATCCCGGCACACGCGAGATCACGCTCGCCATCGAAAAGGGCGAGGTCGAGGGAGCATGCGGCCTCGCATGGTCGACAACGTCCGTGCAGTATCCGCGCACGCTTGCCGAGGGCCAGCCGCTGCGGATCGTCCTGCAGGAAGATATGACCGGGCATCCGGTACTCAGCGCTGTGGGAATTGCGACGTCGGGGCAAGTCGCGAAGGGCGAAGCCGAGCGGCAGGCGCTCGCACTCTTCTATGCGCAGAATGATTTCGGGCGGCCATTCATCGCCTCTCCGGACGTGCCCGCCGATCGGCTGGCAGCGTTGCGGTCAGCTTTCAACGCGGCGATGAAAGATCCCGAGCTTCTCGCCGAAGCCAAACGGCTCAACGTCGACATCATCCCGAACTCCGGCGAGGAAGTGCAGCAGCTCGTCGCTCAGATGTATGCGACGCCCGCCGATGTCGTCGCGCGGGTCCGCAAGGCGCTCGGCCAGGACAAGTGAAGATCTGGCATCAGCGAAACGCTCGTGTGCCAGCGGGATCGAAGCGGCGCATAGCGAAGACGAGGACGGCGCCCGCCAGGATGCCTCCGATATGCGCCCACCAAGAAATCGGGCCGATCTTCGCGCCCGGCACGATATAGGGGATCGCCAGCATCGCAAATTGGGAGGCGACCCACGCCCCCAACGCGAAAAGGGCCGTAATCCGCAAGGGGATGAAGCGCATCGCGAGAACCCAGACGCGGACATGGGGGTAGAGGATCAGATAGGCGACTATGACCCCGGCTACCGCGCCGCTGGCACCGATCAGCGGTAGGGGCGAGCCCGGCAAGAGCAAGGCATGCGCGAGACCTCCGGCGATGCCGCACACGACGTAGAACAACGCGAACTTCAGGTGGCCCAGCGCGTCTTCTACGTTATCGCCGAACACCCAGAGGAACGCCATGTTCCCGATCAGGTGGGCAATGTCGCCGTGCAGGAACATATAGGTTACGAGCGTGTAGCGCTCGGGCACCGGCCAGACATCATACGGGCCCATGGCCGCGCCGCCGAAGAAGCCAACACGGAACAGCTCCATCGGCACGACGGCAAAGCTCGCGGCGGCATGCTGGCCGACCGGCGACGTCTGCAACAGGAAGATCGCACAGGTCAGCGCGATGATTCCCCATGTCACGTAGGGCCGCGGGATGTAGCGGAGCGGATTGTCGTCGTGAACCGGAACGAACAAGGGGGGCTCCTTTCAGGTCGGTCGGGCACTTTCACCGGCACCGCCGGCCAATTCGCGGAACTCCCGGTCACGCATTTTTGCCCGGTACCCATAGCACGTCGGCGGAGCCGCGGTCGTTCACGTAGCGGCTCGCCACGAACAGGAAATCCGAGAGCCGGTTGACGTACTTCAGCGCTTCCGCACTGATCGTCTCACCTACTTCGGCCGCCAACCGGATCATCTCCCGCTCGGCACGCCTCGACACGGTGCGGGCGACGTGAAGCTGGGCTGCGGCGGGCCGGCCGCCGGGCAGTACGAACGAACGCAGCGGGGACAGCTCGGTGTTCATGGCGTCGATCTCGGCTTCCAGGCGGTCGACCTGGGTCTGGGCGATGCGTAGTACGGGCCGCGCTTGAGTGTCCCCACGGTCAGGAATGCAAAGGTCGGCGCCCAGATCGAACAGATCGTTCTGGATGCGGGATAGACGCTCCATCATCACGGCATCACCGTCGTCGAGCAGCGCGCGGGCGAGGCCGATCGCGGCATTGGTCTCATCGACCGTGCCGTAGGCTTCGACGCGGCGCGAAGTCTTGGCGACACGCTCCCCGCTGCCCAGCGCGGTGGTGCCATCGTCGCCGGTGCGGGTGTAGATTCGGTTCAATACGACCATGGAGGCGGACCTTTCCGAGGGAGGCTCATCGCTTCAACAGAAACACGAGAAAGATGAGGGCGATCGCACCGAACTGGAGGCCGACGCGCCAGCGCATGAGCCTCTGGCTCGTGTTCGCAGGCGGGGACCGGAACATGTTCCACATACCGATCATCAGCAGAGACAGCAGAAGGGCCATTCCTGCCTTGGAATGCAAGAAATCGTAGATCGGGGTAAAGCTCGACATGCGATCAGACTTTCAGTTCTCGTTTGTAGCCGCGTGGGCGTAGCATGAGAGGGGCTATCGGCGAAACGGGCCCACGTGCTGGTACGGAAGTGCGGGCCGTTTCAGGTCACTCGCATCCTCGCCTGCATAACCCATCCTGCCTTTGCCGCAAGTCGGCCGGAAGAAGCCGGCACCATCCGACCGAGGCTGCAGACCCCGAAATTCAGCACCGCAGGGCTCAGAGCTGTCGATGGCTGGGTGAACCGCGTTTGCGGCACGGCACAAATGCCGTAATTGTGGGCTCGACTCAAAGCATGGTGTGGCGGTGACTTCCGGTCAGCGATAGGCCTTCGATGCATCTTCTATCAACGACGAGAGATTCGCAGAACGGCGCCATGCGGCGCACGTTCCCGCTGTCGTTGGCAACCTCCGGACTGTTCACCGGACTGTTCACCGGACTGGCCTCTGGACTGGCCTCTGGATTGGCCTTGGTCATCTGCTGCGGTGCTGCCTCGGCGCAGGGGACCGCCGCGCCGCCAGGTCAACGAGGCGAGGTCGTCCGGCAGCTCGAGACCAGCAAGGATACGCTGAAGCAGACCGAGCGGAAAATCCAGACGCTGCAGACCGACGTCCAGCAGCTCAACTCCGATCAAGCACGCATCAACGAGCAGCTGATCGAGATCGGGCGGCTGGCGCAGCAGAGCGAGGTTCGGCTCGGGCAGATCGAGGGGCGCGTGGCGCAGCTCGACGGCGAGGAAAAGCAGATCCGGTCCACGCTCGCGACAAGGCACGAAAAGATCGCCAAGCTATTCTCCGCCATGCAGCGCATGGGCCGCAATCCGCCGCCGGTGATCATCACCAAACGTGAGGACGCGCTCCAGATGGTGCGCAGCGCCATGCTGCTCGCGCGCGCGTTCCCGGAACTCAAGTCACAGGCCGACGAACTGTCAGGACGGCTCAAAGATCTGGTTCGGGTGATGGCGGAAGCGCGCACCGAGGGCGAGAGGCTGAAATCTGAATCGGCGCGGCTGACGGATGCACGCACACGCCTCGCCTCGCTGATCGAGGACAAGCGACGATCCGTCAGCGATAGACAGCGTGAACTCACCGAGGTCAGGCGCTCAGCGGCGGAAATCGCCCGCAGCGTCAACGATCTCAACGAACTCGTGATGCGGCTCGACAAGTCTGTCGCCCAGAATACCGCGATCGCCGATTACGACAGGGAACTGAAGGAGCGGGAAGCAAGGGAAGCCAAAGCCGAGGCCAAGGTTGCAGCCGCTCCCCCCCCTTCACCGCCGCCAGCGCTTCGTCCAAGCGAGCCTGCAGCCGTTCAGGCGCCGCCCGTCCGGCCGTCGGTCGTCGAACCTACCCCCGCACCTCCGGCCACGGCGAAGGATACTCCGCAGCAAGTCGCCCTCGCCGGCCCGCGCCCACAGCCGCCACGGATCGAGCTCGAGCCGCAGGGCAGTTTTTCGGCAAATGCTGGTCGGATGAAGCCCGCCATCCCGTTCCATCTGGCCAAAGGCCAGCTGCCTATGCCGGCTCTTGGCAAAAAATTGATCTCTTTCGGTGAGAAAACTCAGTTCGGGCGGAGGTCGACTGGGTTATACGTAGAAACGCGGCACGGTGCCACCGTGACGTCGCCGGTCGATGGCTGGGTTGTCTATGCCGGTGAATTCCGGAGCTACGGACAAGTCTTGATCATCAACGCGGGCGGAGGTTACCATATCCTATTGGCTGGGCTGGCCCGTACCCATGTCGACGTAGGAAGATTTCTCCTTGCCGGCGAGCCCGTAGGCGCAATGTCGACAAATGTCGTAAGTAAGACTCAGGACAACGCTCCTGTCCTGTATATCGAATTCCGTAACAAAGAGGGGCAGTCGTTCGACCCAGCGCCATGGTGGGCCGACAGATCGCAAAAGGTGCAAGGCTGATGCGCAAACCTGATTTCGCTTTCTGGAGCTTCATGGCGATGACCGGCCTTGCCGGCGCGACGACGGTGCTCAATGTCACCCGGACTTATTCGGCGACGACGGGCAACTCCGAGATCTACCGACAGCTCGACCTGTTCGGCGACGTGCTCGAACGCGTCCGCTCCGACTATGTCGACAAGCCGAACGACCAGCAGCTGATCGAGACCGCGATCAACGGCATGCTCTCCGCGCTGGACCCGCATTCGGCGTATCTGTCGGCGAAGAGCTTCCGCGACATGCAGGTGCAGACGCGCGGCGAGTTCGGCGGCCTCGGCATCGAAGTGACGATGGATCAGGAAACCAAATTCATCAAGGTCGTTTCCCCGATCGACGAGACCCCGGCGGCAAAGGCCGGGTTGCAAGCCAACGACCTGATCTCGGCGCTAGACGGCGACCAGATCGCCGGCCTAACGCTTGAGCAGGCGGTCGAGAAGATGCGCGGTCCGGTCAACACGCCGATCACGCTCACCGTGATCCGCAAGGGCCGCGACGAACCGTTCGAAATGAAGATCGTGCGCGACGTTATCCGCATCAACGCGGTGCGCTCCAAGACCGAAGCCGGCGGCGAAATCGGCTACGTCAAGATCTCGACCTTCAACGAGCAGACGCACTCCAACCTCGTGCGCCAGATCGAAGCGATGAAGAAGGACGGCGCGGGTAAGAAGATCAAGGGCTTCATCGTCGATCTGCGCAACAACCCCGGTGGTCTGCTCGATCAGGCCGTCGCGGTGTCCGACGACTTCCTCGATCGCGGCGCCATCGTGCTGACCAAGGGCCGCAACCTCGAAGAGACGGACCGCAAGAACGCCACCAACGGCGATATTACCGACGGCAAGCCGATCGTGGTGCTGGTGAACGGCGGCTCTGCCTCGGCTTCGGAGATCGTGGCCGGCGCACTTCAGGACCACAAGCGCGCCGTTGTCGCCGGCACCCGCAGCTTTGGCAAAGGCTCAGTGCAAACGATCATCCCGCTCGGCCAGAACGGCGCGATCCGGCTCACCACGGCGCGTTATTACACCCCTTCGGGCCGGTCGATCCAGGCCAAGGGCATCGTTCCTGACGTGATCGTCGAGCAGGATCTGCCGGACGATTTGAAAGGCAAGGAAAAGCCGCGTGGCGAAGCCAGCCTGCGCGGACATCTCAAGGTCGACGGCGAGGAGGCCACGGGCTCGTCTTCGTACGTGCCGCGCGAGTCGGACAAGGACACGCAGCTGCAGTGGGCGATCAAGCACCTGTTGAAGGCCGAAGCGCCGACAGCCGGGGCGACGAAGGCGAACTGATCACGCGAGCGTTGGCAACAATTGTTCAAGCAGAAGGGCGCTGCGAGGCGCCCTTTTTCGTTGGAATATCTTCTAGATGCCCGCCAGGGCCGCCGGGCCTCGCCCTACAGTCCCGTCACGGGGATCTTGAGGTAGTGCACGCCGTCAGTATCTGCTGGAGGCAGCTTCCCCGCGCGGATGTTGACCTGCACGGACGGCAGCAACAGCACCGGCGCTTTCAGCGTGGCGTCACGCGCAGTCCGCATCGCCACGAAATCGCCTTCGCTTATACCATCGTGGACGTGGACGTTCCCGGCGCGCTGCCTGGCCACGGTCGTCTCCCATGCATAATGATCGCGGCCGGGCGCCTTATAGTCGTGGCACATGAAAAGCCGCGTCTCGGGTGGCAGCAACAAGAGCTTGCGGATAGAGCGGTACAGGTCACTTGCGCTGCCGCCCGGGAAATCGGCGCGGGCCGTGCCGTAGTCCGGCATGAACAGAGTATCGCCGACGAAAACTGCGTCGCCGAAGCGATAGGCCACGTCGGCTGGCGTGTGGCCGGGGACGTGAAGAACCTCGACCTCGGTTGCGCCTAGCGCGAAGCGCTCGCCGTCTGAGAACAGATGGTCGAACTCGCTACCGTCGCCCTTGACATCGGCGGCATTGAAAACCGGGCGGAAAATGCGCTGGACGTCGCGGATATGCTCGCCGATTCCAATGCGGGCGCCGGTCTTGACCTTTATATAGGGTGCGGCAGAGAGATGGTCTGCATGAGCATGCGTCTCCAGCACCCAATCGACGGTGAGAGACTTCGCGGCGATTGCTGCCAGAATAGCGTCAGCCGATGCGGTCGAGGCCTCGCCGGTTCGCTGGTCGTAGTCGAGGACCGGGTCGATGATCGCGGCGCGGCCAGTTGCCGGATCAGCGACCAGATAGCTGACCGTGTTGGTCGCTTCGTCGAAGAATGCTTGAATCTCGATCGCGTCCGACATGGCTGGAGCCTCCTGATGCTCCAGCTCACATATATTCGCATATGCGAATTTCAATAGCTGGCGGCGTGCCCGGCTCGGCGGGTGGCACGGAAGCGGGTGGCGATGGGCCAGTTGCTCCGTCGCGGCTCCCGGCGAATGGCGATTTCAGCCGAGCGAAGCTTCGCCTCGGGATTCAACCTCGACAGGGCCCGTCATGAGTATCCGATTGTTGGCTGTCCACTCGATCTCGAGCGGCCCGCCGGGCACATGGACCGTGACCTTGCGGTCGGCGCGGCCCGTTCTCGATGCACACACGGCGGCGGCGCAGGCAGCCGTCCCGCAGGCACGGGTAAGACCAGCGCCGCGCTCCCAAGTGCGAAGCTTGATGTCTGTGCGGGAGCGAACATGTGCCAACGAGATATTGCAGCGGTCCGGAAAGATCGGATGGTTTTCCAGGAGTGGCCCGACCTTACCGAGGTCGAAGGCGTCGACGTCGTCGACCCAGAAGATGGCGTGGGGGTTGCCGACATTGACCACTGCGGGCGAATGCAGAATAGGCGCGTCGATCGGCCCGATCTGCAGCTCGATATAGCGGGTGTCGCGGAATTCATCGCGCAGAGGAATTTCCTGCCAACCGAACCGCGGCTGGCCCATGTCGACGGTGATTCGCGCGATGCTCTCGACATGGGTGGTCAAGAGACCGGCATCGGTCTCGTAGAGCGGGTCGCGATCGCCGGTCCGTTCAGCCTCGAGCCAGGCAATGCAGCGGGTGCCGTTGCCACATGCGCCGGAAAGCGAACCGTCGGTATTATAGATGCGAACGTAGGCGACCGTACCCGGCGTCCGCGGATCGTGCAGCGCCATCAACTGGTCGAAGCGCGTCGCCGGCACGCTGGCCAGACGTGCGGCTTCGGCTTCGGTCAAAATCCTGGCGGAACCACGCAGGTCCACCACCAGGATCTCGTTGCCGAGTCCGTTCATTTTGACGAATCGCAGAGTGCCTTGCTGGGTCATGGGTGTAATATGCCGTGAACATCTGGAAAGACAATCGGCATGGGAATTCGGCTCGGGCGGGATGCAGGCATGGCTGAAGCTTCGCTCAGGGTCGAGCGGTATATCGGGGGGATCGTCGCGCGGGGCGGCGTGCTCGATGTCGCGTGCGGGCAGGGGCGGCATATCGCGCTGGCGCGCAGGCTCGGGTATCCAGTCACGGGTATCGATCGCAATCTCTCCGCGGCCCGGCAGATATTCGGCGCCGACGACGGTGTCAGCCTGCACGAGCGCGATCTGGAAGACGGCAGCGCATTTCCGTTCGAGCCCCGGTCGTTCGACGGCGTAATCGTGACCAATTATCTTTGGCGGCCGATCCTCGGCGACATCGTGGACGCCGTGTCGCCTTCGGGACTGTTGCTCTACGAAACTTTCAGGACGGGCAACGCGAGGTACGGCAGTCCGTCCCGCTCCGATTTCCTGCTGCGGCCGGGCGAACTTCTCGGCGCCGTCGAGGGCAAGCTCACCGTTATCGCATACGAGGACATAACGCTGTCGGAGCCTGCGCGGGTGGTGCAGCGAATCTGCGCTGTGGGTGCGATGCATCCCTGGATCGATCAGCCACCGCCCGGGACATCGGTGCGATCGGTCGTCGGCATCGAAGCGATTGGCCGGCGTTAAGGGGGCTCCCTACGATGGCCGGCAATTCAGCCATGCATGGCGAGCGCCTACCAAGGCATTGGCGGATCGAACCGGCGTGACGTAGTCTCGTGCCTCAGCGTGGAGAAAATCAAGGGAGCGCCCCGCATGCCCAAGTCATACTTGGTAGCCCGTCGCAACGAGTTCGAAGACGGCGGCCGCAAGGTCGTCTCGTGCGACGGAACCGAGATCGGCGTATTCCAGGTCGACGGCAAGCTCGTCGCCTGGCACAACGAATGCCCGCATCGCAGCGGTCCCGTATGCCAGGGACGCATCTACAAGCGCGTTCTGGAACCCATCGATGACCAGGGCCAAGTTCGCGCTCTCGCCTTCGAGGAAGGCTCCTGCAATATCGTTTGCACGTGGCATGGCTACGAGTACGATCTGAGGACCGGCGTCAATCAGGGCTCGGATAAGCTCAAGCTCCGGCCGGCGAAGATCGAAGAAAAGGACGGAAACGTCTATGTCATCGTCTGATTTGGCGGTTGCCAGCGTGACGAATGCTTCCGACGCCGACGAAACGAGGCGTAACGATCCTTATGGCTGGATCGACGGTGCTGCCGCGGACTTGCACAAGGCGGCCAAGGAACTCGTCGAGAAGGGCGAGGCTTCTCGCGTGTCGGACGAGGCCATTGCGCAAATCATCACGGCAGCCGTTCGCCTCTACTATGCCAAGTCGGAACTCGAGGACCGGCCCGTACCAGCAATCGTACAGGAAGGCGCGGAGACGATCACGCCGACCGAAATGCTGGTGGCCGTATCGGAAATGCTGAGAGACGTGAGGCTCGGGCCGATGGAGCTCGGGCTCTGGTTCCGGCGGCGGCCGGGCGAGAATTGAAGCAGAGCAAACAGCGAAAACGGAGCAGCGAACAGCGGACGATCGGCGAGTGGTCAGGTGGCACCTCCACTCCAGCTTATCGCATCCCGCTCTTCTCTCGGATATTGGAGCAAGGCCCATGACAGAGCACCTTACCGGCGTGCCGCAGATGCTGCCAACGCAGATCATCGACACCTCGACGGACAGCCGTGAGATTCTCGCGCACGCCCGCCGCGAGGCGCGCAAGCGCAAGCTGCAGGACTGGTTCATCGTCGACATCGACGCCCATCACGTCGAGACCGTAAGCTGGGGCGAGGTCTGCCAGTACATCGAAGACCCTGTCATCCGCGAGCAAGCGCTATATTTCCACAAAGACCGTCACGGGGCGCCGCCTTACGGCCTCAACGGTGATCTCGGGCTTCGCTACCAGGGCGTCGGCGGGCGTATTCCGCACCAGGACGGCCTGCGCGAAAAGGTCGAGGACACCTCGGTTCATCGCGATGTGACACTGACACGGCGGGCCATGGATGGCCTGGGCGTCGACAATATGATCGTATTCCCGACGCCGATGCTGTTTCTAGGTCTGCATCCCCAGCCCGAAATGGAAGTATGGCTCTCGCGCGCCTATAATCGCTGGATGGTCGACAACCTGCTGTCGGTCGACAGCCGCATCAAGACGCTCGCGGTGCTGCCCTTCAACTCGCCGGAGGAAGCCGAGCGCGAGGTCAAGGAAATGACCGGCAAGAAGGGCGTGATCGGCTTCTGCGTACCGTCGACGCGTCACGCGCCCGTCCATCACAACAAGTATATGAAGCTCTATCGGATGATCGAGGAGACGGGCATGCCGCTCTCCTTCCATGCCGGCTACCATTGGGACGACCCGTCGCTGAAGACGGTCAACCGTTTCCTCGGGATGCACGCGCTCGGCTTTGCATGGCCGAACATCGTGCACACCACGAACTGGGTGCTGAACGGCATGCCGATACGGTTCCCCAAGCTCAAGGTCATATGGATCGAGAGCGGCCTCGCCTGGGTGCCGTTCGTGATGCAGCGCCTCGACGATCAGTTCCTGATGCGTCCTTCGGAAGCGCCGCATCTGAAGCGGCTGCCGTCCGAGTACATGCGCGATCACTGCTGGTACACGACGCAGCCGATGGAGAGCCACAACCTAAAGGCGCTCGAGTGCACACTCGATATGATCAAGGCGGAAACGCAACTGCTCTACGCGTCGGACTGGCCGCACTTCGACTTCGACCTGCCCAGCGAGATCACGGACCTTAAGTTCCTTTCCGAGCAGGCAAAGAAGAACATTCTCGGCCTCAACGCCGCGAAGATCTTCAACCTGGATCCGACGCCGGTGAAGTCGCTCTGACCCGACGCGGTGTCAGCTCCGCGTGGATCGTATCCAGATTTAATCCCAATGGGCTCGCTTCTTCCGAAGCGGGCCCTTTTCACTTCGGCCATTCCTGTTCCTCGGGACCCGGTCGAGCCCCTCTATTCGCCATCACGGAAGTCTTTCATGGCCGATCGCCGAGCAGCGGGCTCGATCCGGTCGAAGACCTGGGGTACACAGCAGGTATGGATCGAAGCAGCGCCTCCACTTGCATGGCAACTTCTTTGGGAAACGACGGCACGATCATCCGAGGGCTGAATGGCCGAAATCGTCGATATCACGCACCACACATGGCCGATCTCGCTCCTCGACCGGCTCCGCACGATCGATGCGTACGGCCGCCGGCTCGGGACAGTGTTGGATACGGCACAGAGCTACGCCGAAACGGTCGCGGAAGAAGTTGCGATCGCGACCGGTCGTTCGCCGGGCAAAGGACGGGCCCTGATGACGGGCGGATACGCTCTGGGCTGGGGCGGGCTTGCTCTCTCCATCGTCGGGCTCGCACTGCTGCGCCAGCCCGACTTCAAGGAGTTGTTGTTCGGGCCGTTCGGCCTGGGGTTGCTGATGCAATTGCCGAGCGGGGCGCTCGTGCGGGCGGGACGGCGCGAACTACGTCCGACGGAAGAGGAATCGTCTGGCGTCGACAAGCGGCGGCCGGTGGTGTTGCTTCGTGCGGGGCAAGGTGACGACGACGTCGCATTCCTCGACGACACGTTGAGGCCTGCTTTCCTGCGTTTCGGACCGCTGGTCGACAGCTCGCGGCAGAAGCCGACGTTCGGCGTATCTGATCCCAGGGCCGAGCTGTCACGGCAGATGGATCAGGCGGTGATGCTCGTACTGGCGCCGAGCCATGCGGTCGCTGCGGCGGATGATGTCGGCTGGGAGATCGAGATGATCGCGCGGCGGCGGCTCGGCCATAAGCTGCTGGTACTCATGCCGACTGCGGAGAAGCACGCAGATCGTCAACAGGCAGAAATGTTGAGGCAGAGGAGGTGGGCAGAACTTCGCGCGAAGCTGGTGTCGATCGCTGGATTCGAGGGGCTGCCGGAGCAGGCGCCCGAGGGCCTCATCGCTGTCCATCTGACTGCGACCAGCGAGCCGGTTCTCGTCACCGGCAGCAATCGGGCGAGCGCCGCAGAATATGAGCGGGCGGTCGATGCGGCAATCTACGGAATGAAGTGCCACGGGCGGTGGTGAGTAGAGCAGAATAGCTGCGGCTGCGGCGGCTTTTTTCGCGCTCGATTCCCGGCGCTCATGCGCCAGAGAGCGCTTTGGCCAGAAATGGCGTGGTCGAATCAAATCAGCGGCCGCTAACAGGGATCGCCAGAATTTCCTTCTGCTGTGCTGCCGGCAGGATGCGGCCCTCCGGGTCGATCGCCACGACCAGAGCGCACGGCGGCAACGCGAGACCGACGATCTCCTTCAAGTCGATGGCGCGCTCGATCGCGGCGATGCGTGCATCGGCCGGCGTCGCGCCGTTCGAGATGAAGGTGTAGTCGCCACAACCATAGGCGAGACTCCACGAGGCGCGCACGGTAGTAATCTCAGCGCCGCAGTCGTTGCCCACTGAACCGGACTTGCGCGCGCAATCACGAATCGCCTGCATCATGGCCCGCGTCAGATTGGCATTCGATGCCGCGCCCCAGGTGCCGTTCTGCGCGACAGTCAGCGCCACCCAGTCGTGCTCCCAGTCGGCCATGTCGGCGTTGGCACGAGACGGTGAAGCGGCAGAATGTGCGAGTAGCAGCAGAGCCGCAGCTATCCGATGGATCGTGTGGGCAAAACAGCCCCAGGTCGATTGCGGCTCGTGGTTCACGAAGCCCCCCCTTGCGTTGCCAATCGAGGCTGAATTGGAGCCTCACCAGCGCTGGCGCAGTGTATCGCCACGAATTGCCTTTGGCTTGCCATTGATGGCGGTGCGGCCAGTTCTGGAACGGCTGCCGTGCCAACTCTTCCACGAAACCCGGCAGGTGGGCAAAAATTCGACGCGTCCTGAAACGATACGTTTACCCTTCTAGGGCACCTTGGCCCTGTCCGCCAGTTGATCGGCTCCCGGACAGTGTATGCGCCGGGCCCAGTCGGGCCTTCCGCCGATCGCGTTGTGTTTGCGTCCTGTAGAGTAGATATGCCCAAGCGCGTACTCATCGTCGACGACGATCCGGCCCAGCGCCGCATTCTCGAAGAGACCGTCAAGCGGTTCGGTTTCGAGACTCAGACGGCCAGCTCCGGCGAGCAGGCCATTCAAATCATCGAAGCAGCGGACAACCAGGCGATCAGCCTCGTGTTGCTCGACCTCGTCATGCCGGGCACCGACGGCTCCGCCGTTCTGGCGCAGCTGCAGGGCAAGGCTTCGGTGCCGCCGATCATCGTTCTCACCGCGAACGGATCCATCGACAGCGCTATCGCTGCGATGCGCGCTGGTGCGGTCGACTTCGTCGTGAAGCCGGCCAGTCCCGAGCGACTCGAGGTCTCGATGCGCTCCGCGCTCAAGATCGAAGCGCTTTCTGGCGAGATCACCCGCATCAAGAAGCGCGCCGAGGGCACGCTGACGTTCGGCGATCTCATCATCCGCGGCGACGCGATGCATCGCGTCATCGCGCTCGGCAAGCGGGCAGCGGCGTCCAATATTCCCGTCCTGATCGAAGGCGAGTCCGGCGTCGGCAAAGAGCTGATCGCGCGGGCCATCCAGGGCGAGAGCGAGCGGCGCTCCAAGCCTTTCGTGACCGTCAACTGCGGTGCGATCCCCGAGAATCTCGTCGAGTCGATCCTGTTCGGGCACGAGAAGGGCGCGTTTACCGGCGCCACCGACCGGCGCATCGGAAAATTCCAGGAAGCCGACGGTGGCACGCTGTTCCTCGACGAGGTCGGCGAACTCCCACTCGAAGCGCAGGTCAAGCTGCTACGCGCGCTGCAGGAAGGCGAGATCGATCCGGTCGGCGCGAAACGCCCCGTCAAGGTCAACTTCCGCCTGATTTCAGCCACCAACCGCGACATGATCCAGCTGGTGAAGGAAGGCAAATTCCGCGAAGATCTCTACTACCGCCTCAACGTCTTCCCGGTCTGGGTGCCGCCGCTGCGCGACCGCCTCGGCGACGTGGCCGAACTCGCCCAGCACTTCATCGCCCGGTTCGCGGCGGAAGAGGGCAAGCGGATCTCTTCCGTGAGCCCCGAAGCACTTCGCATGCTCTCCGCCTATTCATGGCCGGGCAACGTGCGGCAGCTCGAGAATGCTATGTTCCGCGCGATCGTTCTGGCCGACGCCAGCGAGCTGACAGTCGCGGAATTCCCGCAAATCGCCGCCCAGGTCGAAGGCTTCACGGCCGAAATTCCGCCTGCACCGTCCGTCGTCCAGAAGCCGCCGGCCTACACGGGACCGGCTCTGCTCGGCGCGGAAAGTACGGTGCCGCGAACGGTCGAGATCAAGGATGGTATCAGCGGCACCTCACTGGGCATTCCCGCCGTCGACGATGGCGGCGAAGTGAGGCCGCTCAACGAGATCGAAGCCGACATGATCCGGCTCGCGCTCGGCCGGTATCGCGGCCATATGACGGAAGTGGCCAAGCGTCTCGGAATCGGCCGTTCGACGCTGTATCGCAAAATGCAGGAATACGGCCTCGAGCCGCGCACGACCTGAGGTCACCCGACATCACAGCGCCGGTTACGGAACATTCCGTAACGGCGTCTCAGATGCGTCGAGACCGGGGCTATTCCGCACGTGCTCGCAAGCGCGTCGCCAGTTCCACGGGCTGGCTGACGGTGCTGACGTATTTGTGAACACCGCCGTGTAAGACTTACTGCTGTTGACGACTTTCCATGTTCGGGAGCCTGCGCTAATTTCCGCGCGCATCCGGGAGGGAGTTTCACATGAAGCTGGTTCGTGGCGGGGCGGTTTCTGCCCTTGCACTTGGTCTCGTACTCGCAAGTTCAGGAATGACGAACCCCGTTCGGGCCCAGGTTGTCGATCCTGCGACAACGCCTTCTCAAAACGATGCACTGCGCACCACACCTCCGGAACCGACGCTATCGATGCGCGTCGCGGAACGGGTGCAAGCGATGGGCAAATCCGATGCGCACGCAGACGACGTCGCCGCGGTGAAGGCCTACTACGTGGCCAATCCCGATAAAACTTTGTGGATAGAAGGGGCGGCATTCTCGAGGAACGCCCAAGCCGCCCTCGGCGAAATCGGCAAGGCCGACGACTGGGGTCTGAAAGCCGCAAACTTCGCGGTTCCGTCAATAACCTCGACCGATGCCGCTTCCCTCGCCGACGTCGAGATCAGTCTTTCTCTCGCCGTTCTGAAGTATGCCCGGCACGCACGCGGGGGCCGGATCGATCCTACCCAATTGACCGACGCGATCGACCGGAGCGCCAATCTCCTGTCGCCGGCCCAAGTGCTTGCCGGCATTGCCACGGCCCAGTCGGCCGACGACTACCTGCGCAAGTTGCATCCTCAGCACCCGCAGTTCGAGCGGTTGCGTCAGCTCTATCTTTCACTGCGAGCCGGCACGATCGAGCCGACACCTGCAGTCGCAGTCGCCGAGGCGCCGCCCGAGGAGACAAAGGGCAGGAAGGGCAAGAAAAAGAAGAAGGTGGTCGCACCTGCGACGCCGCCCGCCCTCACCGCCGAGCGCGTGTTGTTCAACATGGAACAGTGGCGGTGGATGCCCGAGGACCTCGGTCGGCTGTATGTGAAGGTCAACGTGCCAGAATTTCAGTTGCGCATCATGAAAGACGACAAGCAGATCCACGTGGAGCGTGTGGTCGCCGGCACCGTCGCCAACCAAACGCCGATTTTCTCCAAGGACATGGAGACGATTGTTTTCCAGCCGGGCTGGGGCGTGCCGCCGAGCATCAAGGTCAAGGAGCTTCTTCCTGGCCTGCTGGCCGGGCGCGATCCGGTCGGTGGGCGAGGCTGGAGAATGTCCTATCGCGGGCGGGAGGTATCCGCCTCGTCGATCAATTGGCGCGCGGTAGATATCCGAAAAGTCAGCATCGTGCAGCCGCCGGGGCCTTCTAATGCGCTAGGCATGGTCAAGTTCCTCTTCCCGAACAAGCACGATGTCTATCTCCATGACACGCCGTCGAAGTCGCTGTTCAATGCCGATGTGCGCGCCTTCAGCCATGGCTGCGTCCGTGTCAGAAATCCGATGCGCTTCGCCGAGGTGATCTTTGCTGAAACAGGCGGCTGGGCGCCGGCGAAGGTTGCGAGCTTGGCCCGCGGTAAACCGGAAAACCAAGTCCCCGTGCCCGGCAAAATCGGCGTCCACATCACCTACTTCACCGTCACGGTTGATGATGACGGCACCGTTCACCGCTATCGTGATATCTACGGACACGAAGCGCGGCTGCATGGCGCGCTGGATGGAAGGTTGAGCCAAGTCGCGCGTAAGCCGAAGGACCTCAGCGCCATTCGCACTTCGCTGATCGGGAGAACGTCGGCGCGGCGGGTCGCCACCGCCGACGGTGACAACCGTCAGGTCCGGTCGCGCGGCGGGCAGAGGCAGGTCTACCGCAGCAGTGGCGGCGGCTTCTTCTCGCTATTCGGTAACTGATGGATACCCCAGATCGAAAGTTATGCGCCTCCGCGCGGTGCCGCTTTCGACGCACACGGTTCGCCTGAAGTTCGCGACATCGCAATGCTTGCCCTCCGCTACGCCATTGCGACGGGCAACCTCGATGATGGGTGAGCCGGTGCCAGGTGTCTGGCGTCGGGCTATCGAACCGAGTGAAATCACGCGCTTGTTGTCGAGTGGGACGCGACCTGACGTGCGGCACCGGTCTACCGTTCAGGCCCCAATATGCAGACAACGTCCTTCTGGCAACTCGCGTCTTCTGCCGAGCGGTTTGCTTGACAACATGCCCACGTCCCCTCTAGGAATCCGCCCTAAGGGGCCGTAGCTCAGATGGGAGAGCGCTGCAATCGCACTGCAGAGGTCAGGGGTTCGATTCCCCTCGGCTCCACCAATAAAATCAAGCACTTAGTTAGTTTCAGCAAGACACCCATCCTAGCCTAGCGAACGCATAGCAAACAGCGGCGCGTCGGTTGATGAAAATAGTTGTCGGCTGCTGGGGGCGTTCGGCCAAAGGCCGAGCATCCGACTTTCCGGTTCTGATGACATTGCCTTTGGCGAGACTCGCCGGCGGGCAAGCCGTGTGACCAGCAAGCCCTGCATTGGTATGGCAAGTGCGCTCAACTCTCGTCCGCCCTGGATTGGCTTCGGAGGCATTCCACTGCGGCGAGGATCATGGAGCTGTCGGGCTTTTTAGTTCCCCACTCGGTCCAGAAGTCACGTGTTGCACTGTCGGGTGTGATCTTTGGAATGTCGAGTTTGATGCGGGTAGGCAATAAGACGGCATCACCCAGTAACAGCGCTTCGCCTGTGTCGAGCAGTGGCAGAATGCTGGTCAGGCCGGCGAGCGAATCCGGCATCAGTCGTTTGATCACCCCTTGGTCGGTTTCGTTTGTTAGTCGCAATGCCAAAAAATTGTTGCATTGACTGAGGATTGTTCGGCTCACGTCGGATGGGCGCTGGCTGACGACAAGCAATGAGAAGCCGTACTTGCGACCTTCTTTGGCAATGCGCTCGAACGATCCTAGCGCTTGGCGCTGAACAGCATCAGCATCCTCCCGCACCGGCAAATATAGATGCGCCTCGTCACAAAGCAGGGTGACTGGCGTGCGGATCTTTCCGCTCATCCAGAACTGCACGTCATAGAGTAAGCGCGCAAGTGTGCCAGTGACGACAGGGAGGACATCGGAAGGGACTTCCGAGAAATCGATGATCTTGATGCCAGATCCGTCACCGGCTTGCAGCATTTTGACGACTTGCGTAGCCAGCCATTCGTATTCGGATGCAGCGGGAGGTGGAGCAAACATGAACCCGTAGCGACGATCGTCCAATTTCGTTTCTAAGCGCGACAGAAAGCGCGTGAGCTTGTTCTCCCATTCCCCCGCAACTGCGTTGTTGTTTTTCCCGACGCCTTTGGTGGTATTGTCAGTCTG
>LNFM01000383.1_pt1 | contig 23161 bp, 15 predicted proteins | sample 596031 | NCBI WGS metagenome assembly LNFM01 (sample SAMN04254537, study PRJNA301005) | activated carbon metagenome | isolation source: dual media filters at the Ann Arbor, Michigan drinking water treatment plant | place: USA: Ann Arbor | reverse complement strand
GTCCCCTCTCCGAGGACCTGTATCGCGGTCAAGACTATGAGCAGCGCTGCCGGATGGTGCGGTCCCGCGCGCGAGACCAACGCGCTGCTCGGTCACTACGCCTGCGAGGGCCTGGGCCAGCGGGTGCGCAAGACGGTCGGAGGCGTCACGACCAACTTCGTCTACGACGAGAATGGCGCCTGCTAGGCGAGTGCCGTTGGACCAGCGGGCGCTCGAGGTGGTGCAGGAATAGGTTTAGTCGGTCGGCAGCACCAAGTGTCTTCCACCCCGCGCCGCTTTATCCATGCCGGAAGTTGCAGTGCCCTGACCCCGCATCTCGGCATGACGCGTAGCCCGGGCCTCGCCCGGGGCAGTTCGATGCCCATCCGGGACTGTGCACGATTCAAGACCTGACCCTCGCCTCTCTCGTGGGTGATGCTGGAGGTCTAATCCCAATCAGGAATGCCGAAGTACGAGATTTCCTTGAAGAGGTCGCGGGCCGTGCGGGCCGACTCTATGTCCTTAAGATAGCACTCCATTCGAACGCCACTGGGCGCTTTCCACCTAAAGCGCCTGGCGCGCTCCGCGATATCTCGTGCGACCTGGCTGACATCGACGTCACGGACCTCCTCAAGCTCGATATCCATGCACCAAAGAATGCGCCGAGGAAAAGCTAAGTTGCTCAAGCTGAGCCTCCTTGGCCTCAACCACAGAATTCGAAACACTCGCCCCTCAACATCGAGAACCAGAGGGTGCTTATCGGCGACCAGCTTTCTCATTGAGTCCTTGGACATGACATAGAGCCAAGAACTCTTCTCCGCTTGAATGGCTTCATCGTCAGAGATGAGAAGAATGGGAAATGCGAGTTGACGAGTTCGTTTCACGGTCTGTTTACATCAAGGAGCCGGCGACCACACACCATCCGCAATACCGCCCCGAGCGATGGAGGCTTCTGCGGCCTTCGACCTCCAGGCACACCGTACCACCACCGCTGGAATGCGTTGACATTTTCGTGGAATCGTCCATGCACAACCTGCGGGATCGGATTGAGATTTCATGGATGACTGTTGGCGAAGTCTGAAACGGGCGCCGCCTTGGAATCGTCGAGTGGTGGCAATGCGCTTGCCTTTCGGTTACGTCATGCGATCTGTGCATTCGTTGGCTTAAGGCGCCCCAAGCGTGGCTCGCTGCAGACCACGCTTTTTCGCTGCGGCGACGGAGTGAAGCACCCAAAGCCCCCCGACTCCGATCGAACCAGGCGCGGTCATCCCCGTTCGCGCACTGCGCGTGAACTGGCCTCTTCAACAACGTGACCACGTTGAATCTGGCTGCCCTCATTCCCGCGCCTCCACCAACCGGAAATCCCACCGACGACCTTCAGTAGTGCGGCGGCAACTCGTCGCGCAGGCTGCGGAAGGCCGGTGCTTCCTCGGCGGGTACTCGTTCGCGCAACGCCACTACCTCTCGCAGCAACAGGTCGATCTGTGCCTGCTGGCGCACGATGACTTCGTTCAGCCGGTCGAGCGTGTCCTCGGCATAGCTGGCCTTGATTTCCAGGTCCGTCAGGCGGCGTTCGGTGTCTTCGTCCATGGCTGAGGCTTCGTTGCGTTGCGGTTGATTGCGACGGCGGGCTGCAAGGCGGCGCGCCCCGCAGAGAGGCGCCATGATCGAGCCGAGTCGAGTGGACATCAATCCCCGGGGCACACGTTTCGACGTCGCCTGCCGCCGGGAATGTCTCTTTCCCCCGGGACTGCTGACACAACGCTGGTGCCGACCTCGTCGACGCGGCGCGGCACCGCCTGCGGCTACGCGCTAGTGCGTATTGTCAGTCAAGGCACGCGCGGCGCTTAATCCCACAGGGGTGTCCTTGCCGACTTCCCTCCGTTCGTCGAACGTCGTACGTGCGGCGTAGCCGCCGCTCGGCGACTCGTACGCGAGACGGCATCACCCGATGCCGGCCCGACCGGCACCGCGGTGCAGGTGTCAGCCCTCTGCGATGTCCGCCTGGTCGCCGCCGAGGCGGTACACGCCATTCCGGTCGCGACGATCCGACGCCAAGACAATCAGAAAGAGCGAGACCGAAAATGCAGAGTGAACGACACGCCCACACCGAACCCGCATTCCATCCGCCGTGGCCCGTCCTCGGCGGTCGCCCCGGACGCCCTTCGCCGCGCCTGCCGCAGGCTCTCCCCGGCATGACCCCCGCACCCGCGGTCCAGGGGATGGAGGCCGCAACAGCGGCCGCGGCCGCCACCTTTGGGTGGGATGGCTGCGGACCCTCGGGCCACTAGTCCGTCGTCGGTTCGCGAAACCGGGGTCAGGCCTCGATCCAGACCGGGTGCAGATCCGTTGAACTGCGTGGCCACCCACTTTGTTCGGGCCTGCCGGGTGATGAACGGCGAGACCGCGATCGGCCTATCTCCGTTCTGCATTCGATTCGGCCATTTCCCAATAAATCGAAACGCGCGGGCGTACCAGCCCCTTGCGCAAGGAGACCTCCATGCAAACCCATCAAACACGGCAACGTGCTCACCATCAGATTCCGAGAAGTGCGATCACCACATTGGCTCTTCTCATCGCCGGCATAGGTGGTGCGGCTCACGCCCAGACGTGGACTGGCGAGAGCGGCTTTTTCAACCTCTGGTCCGACCCGCTGAACTGGCAGGGGCTGCAGGTGCCCGTATCGGCCGCTACGACTGCCATCACCTTTGCCGGCGCCAGCCGTCGGACTCCGGTGCAGAACCTCGCATCGGCGTTCAGCCTCAACTCGCTCACTTTCGCCAGCGGAGCCGGGGCATTCCAGCTCCAGGGCTCGGCGCTGCGCTTCACGGGCCCCAGCGCGCAACTGGTGCAGAACAGCGACACCGCGGTGTCCATCCTGAGCGACGTTGAACTGGCCGACAGCCTGATCTACACCGGCGTCGGCAGCACGACCCTCGCAGGCGGGCTGACGCGCGCCGTCGGCACGACGCGTGAGAGCGTCTCGCTGACCAAGCGCGGCACCGGCAACCTGGTGCTGGCCGTCCCCACCCTGTTCGACGGCAGCGTGATCATCGAGGCCGGTCAGGTCCGACTGCGCGACGGGCTGGCCCTGCAGAACGCCAGCGTCGTCCTGAACGTGGACAACGGGCTGAGTTTCGGCACCCTGGCACAAGCCACGCTGGGCAACCTGTCGGGCAGCGGCGCGCTCGCGCTGGGCACCACCGCGCTCACGTTGGGCGGCAACGACATGCCCACCGCGGTGTACAGCGGCAACATCAGCGGCACTACTGGCAGCGTCACAAAGGCCGGCAGCGCCACCACGCGGCTGTCCGGCAACTCGCAGTTCGACTTCCTGCAGGTGAACACCGGCCGGGTGCAGCTCGAGGGCGGCTCGTTGCAGCTAGGCAATGCCGGCCAGGGCCTGATGGTGGGCACCGGGCAGACCCCCGCTGTCGCCGGGCCAGTGCTGGCCATAAGCAACGGCGCCACCGCCTCGACGCCGGGCCACACGGTGCAGGTGGACGGGGGACTGGGCACGCTGCTCAGCATCACTGGCGCCGGCAGCCGGCTGAACGCCGGCGGCGTGCAGATGCTGGTCGGCAACCATGCCCAGGGTACGCTGCTGGTCGAGGGCGGCGGCACGCTGGCCGCCGGCACCTTCCTGATCATGGGCTTCAACGGCACCAGCAACGGCCTGCTGGAGGTGGGCACAGGGGGCACCGTCACCGCCAACGTCGGCCTGCTGGGCGTGCAGTCGGGGTCGCTGGGCCGGGCGGAGGTGGCCGGCGTCGACGCGCGCTGGAGAGTCAATGTGATGGGCATCGGCGGCTTCAACGCCTCCCTGCGCGGCGGCACCGGCACGCTGAACGTGGGCCCGGGCGGCCTGGTGCAGGTTAGCGATGAGCTCATCTTCTGGTCGGCCAACGCCAGCGCGACGGTGAACGGCGGCACCTTGCAGGCCGGTCGGCTGGTCAGCGACGGCGCGGTGGGCAGAATCTCGCTGTTGGCTGACCCGGCCGGCGGGGTGGCGCTGCTGCTCGACGGCAGCAACAACGGCAGCTTTGCCGGCATCCTCGACGGTGGCGGTACCCTGCTGAAGACCGGCAGCGGCGCACAGACGCTGGCCGGTGCCAGCCGTGACTTCTCCGGCACCACCATCCTTCGCGGCGGCCGCCTGGTGGTGGGCCACCAGGACGCGCTGCGCGGCAGCAGCGTGCAGATCGAGACCGACAACGGGCTGAGCCTGAACAACCTGCCCGGCGTGGTGCTGGGCAGCTTGGGCGGCACCGGCGCCCTGGCGCTGGGCGCCACCCAGCTGACGGTGGGCGAGGACAACCGCAGCACGGTCTACGGCGGCGTGCTCACCGGCACCGCCGGCAGCTGGCTGGTGAAGAAGGGCACCGGCACGCTCACGCTGGTCGGCACCGGCAGCGTGCTGCCGAGCCTGGTGGCCGAGGGCGGCGGCGCGGTGGTGCTCGATGGCGGCAGCCTGTCGCTGAGCTCGACCGTCTCCTTCACGTCCGCCAGCGCGCGGCCGGCGCTTCAGCTGAACGCCGGCGGCCGCCTGGAGCTGCGCAACGGCGCCCGGGTCAATGCCGACGGCGACAACCCCAGCTCGGTGTTCCTGCAAGGCGACGACCGCACCGAGCTGCTGATCGACGGCGTCGGCAGCCGGTTCTCGGCGGGCTTCCAGACGGTCGCCGAACGCGGGCGCATCACCGTGCGCAATGGCGGCAGCCTCGACAGCAGGGGCTTTCTGGTAGCCGGCTTCGCTGGCGGAAGCAACGGCACGATCACGCTCGAGTCCGGCGGCCGGGTAACGGCCGCCAACACCACCCTTGGCGTCCTGCCCGGCGCGGAGGGCACGCTGGTGGCCACCGGCGCGGGCACTCAGCTGACCACAACCGGCGAGCTGGCGCTGGGCGGCCTGAACAACAGCCAGAAGGGTGGCACGGGCCGTCTGCAGGTGCGCGACGATGCGCGGGTGCTGGCCAGCCAGACCCGGTTCTGGACCGCCGGCAGCAGCATCGAGATCGACGGCGGGACGCTCATCACCGGCGGGCTGATCAGCGACGCGGGCGCGGGCCGCATTTCGCTGATGCCCGCAGCGCAGTCCTTCGCACCCGTGCTGACGTTCGACGGCGTGGCCGGCAGCTTCAGCTATGGCGGTAGCATCGACGGCGATGGTGGGCTTCAGAAGCGGGGCGTTTCCACCCAGGTGCTGGCGGGCAGCAACACCTTTACCGGCCAGGTGCAGGTGTGGGGCGGCACGCTGCAAATGAACAGCAGCGCTGCGTCCGAGTATCTGGTGGGTGCCGGTGCCCGGCTGTTGTTGAATGAGCGCAACCTGTTCGGCGCCGTGATCGACGCACAGGCCTCCAGCACGGTGGTCTACGGCGTCCCGACGCTCAGCGGCGGAATGATGCTGGGCGCCGGTACGCACGACATCAGCGCGGTGCAGCGCCTGGTGGGCACCAGCATCGGCGGCGGGGTGACTCTGGCGCCCCGTCCCGGCGCCAGCTTCATCGGAGTGAGCAACGCGGGCCAGGTCGCTATCGGCGCCGACGACGCGCTGAGCTGGCGCGGTGGCAGCAATACCAGCGGCACGCTGCAGGTGGCCGGCCTGGTTGTGACCAGCGGGTTCAGCTCGGGCGGACTGATCGAGATCGCCTCCAACGGCACTATCTTGAACAACGAGACCGACCTTGTGCTCGCCGGCGGCAGCCGAACGTTCATCGGCACGGTCGGCACGCCCGGCGGATCGATGCTGCTGTCGTCCGCCACCCGGCTGCAGCTGAACGGCGCGCTGCTGGTCAACAACGGCGAGATCAACGGCGACGTGCATGTGAACTACGGCAGCCTGCTCAAGGGCGGCGGCGTCTTCGGCAACGTCACGGTGAACGACGGCGGCCGCTTCTCGCCCGGCAACAGCCCCGGCACGGCCCGCAGCGGCGATGCCACCTGGGGCGCGGGCGGCAGCCTGCTGGTGGAACTCGCGGCAGCGAGCGGCACTGCCGGCGAGCAGTGGGACCTCTGGGCCGTCGACGGCATCCTGTCCATCACGTCCGGCGCCACGGCCAACAGCCGCTTCACCATCAGCCTCGCGACACTGGATGGCAGCGACCAGGCCGCGCCGCTGGCTGGGTTCGACCCGACCCGTGAGTGGCAGTGGCAGATCGTCGACACCACCGGCGGCATCGTTGGCTTCGACCCTGCGCGCGTGACGCTGGATACGCAGGGATTCCTGAGCCCGCTCGCCGGTGGCACGCTGCAGCTGGCCGTGCAGGACGGCGACCTGTACGTGCAGTTCGCGCCCGTGCCCGAGCCCGAGACCTGGGCACAGATTCTGGCCGGACTGGGCGGACTTGCCTGGGTGGTACGCGCTCGCCGTCGCGAGGGTCGGACTGCGGCGTGACGTCGGTTCGAGGCTGGCCAGCAACGAAGCCTGGGCGGAGCGCTGGTGTGCCGGCGCTCCGTGAAGGCTTTGCATCGATGCTGTCGGTCCTCGCATCTCCTGAGCGAGCAATTCCCCTACCAACGACCACCAAGAGGTAAGGTGACTCCCGCGACGTCCTCCTATGGCGCGGTCAGGTCGAGATACCGTCTTGGAAAACGCCCCTGCGAGCGTTAGTTGGTGTCGAAGAAGGTCCATTGCCCTCAACTGACTCAACGCGTGCACGGTTCAAGACCTGACCCTCCCGACCTCTGACCCTCCCGATCTGCTCCCGATCCCGCCGACGCTCGCTCGCGTCTGCACTTCCTTTGTCCTGGATCAATGCCGGCACAGTGGCGCCAACGTCCAATGAGTTCATCAGCCGACGTTCGTGAAGGAGGGCGTTCCGTGCTCACCATCGAAGACTGCATCGCCCTGTCGGAACTGACGGAGGAAGAGATCCTCGCCATCACGGAACACGAGCACGTTCCCGAAATGCTCGCTGTCGAGTTGGGCAGCTACCTCATCCGAACGGAAAGTGGCGAGGTGCGCGTCGGGCGGATGATCCGCGACGACATCGAGCGCGCTATCGGTACGGGAAACTACGCTCATGCGGCCAGGCTGCGACTGTGCCTGAAGCACTACCTCGAACATCATCCTCGTGGCATCGACGGCACGGTCGACCCGCCGCGCCCTTGAGGGAGCGGCAGCGCCACGGTGTCGATGAGCTTCGAACGCGACGACGATACCGCCGGCGCCAGCTACGCGGTCACGACCCCGGCGGTACCCAAGGACGGAGGTGGATTCTCGGCGCTGCCCCGCACCGTCCCGGGAATCGACACCAACGAGGGCCGTGCGCTTGCCGCGTTCGATGCGCTGGCCACCGGCAGCCCAGACTGGACGGCACGCCCGAACCCGGACCTGGCCTGCGGGAGGCTCTGCTCGATCCGGATACGCGCTCGCCCTGCGCTATCGACTCCCGCGTCACGCCTTTCCCGGCCGCGTACGCACTCCGTTCGCCCTAAGTGAACCCGACGTCCCAGGCCCCGCGCCTCGACATTCATCTCTGGAAGCGCTTCATCCACATCGCGGGGAGTTACTGGCGCTCCCCGGAGCGGTGGCGCGCTCGGGCGCTGCTGGCCACCCTCATCGCGCTTTTGCTCGCGCAGACTGCCGCCAGCGTGCTGATGAACCAGGAGACCGGCGAATTCACGTCGGCTCTGGCGGCCGCCGACGCACCGCGCTTCTGGTCGTCGATCCGGCGCTTCGTTGCGGTGCTGGTCTTCGCGGTACCGCTCTACGCCTTCTACTACTACGTGCGCGACAACCTCGGGCTGCTGTGGCGCCGCTGGCTGACGCATCACTTCCTGGAGCGCTACTTCACGCAGCGCGCCTTCTACAAGCTGAACTCGGTGGCGGGCCTCGACAACCCCGACCAGCGGATCTCCGAAGACATCAACGCATTCACGCAGCAGTCCCTGTACTTTCTCATGATCGTGCTCGGCGCGGTGATCGAGCTGGTCGCGTTCGCCGGCGTGCTTTGGTCCATCGCGCGCGGTCTGGTGTACTTCCTGGTCGGCTACGCGGTGATCGCGTCGTGGTTCACGGCACGCGTATTCGGCCCCCGCCTGATCGGCCTGAACTTCCGGCAGTTGCGCCGCGAGGCGGACTTTCGATTTGGCCTCATCCGCCTGCGCGAGAACGCCGAGTCGATCGCATTCCACCGCGGCGAGGACCAGGAGCAGGCGACGCTGCGGCAGCGCTTTGCCGATGTCTTCGCCAACTATCGCCAGGTGCTGCGCTGGCAGTTGAACCTGAATCTGTTCCAGTACTCGCACACCTTTCTGACGCTGGCTCTGCCGAGCGTGATCATCGCGGAGCAGGTGCTGCGCGGCGAGCTCGAGGTGGGACGGGCGGTCCAGGCGGCCGGGGCGTTCACGGCGATGCTCAGCGCACTGACGGTCATCGTCGAGCGGTTCGAGAGTCTCAGCCGTTTCGCCGCCGGCGTCGAGCGACTGCACACCTTCTCGCAGACGCTCGACGGTACGGCGATCGGATCGGATGCGTCAGCGTCCACCCCCGCCGCTCCCGCCCCGGCGGCATTCCCCGACAGCGCCTCCGCCCCGGCGCGCGCCATGCCCATCGACGATGGCACGATCCGCACCGAGCCCGGGTCGCGCCTGTCGCTGCAGCGCCTCACGGTGTTCACGCCCGAGCGCGAGCGCGTGATCGTGCGCGACATCTCGCTCGACCTGGAGCCGGGCGCGGGCCTGATGATCGTCGGCCCGAGCGGTGTCGGGAAGAGTTCGCTGTTGCGAGCCATCGCCGGTCTGTGGACGGCGGGCTCGGGGCGGATCGTGCGCCCCGAAGGCGCGGACATGCTGTTCCTGCCGCAGCATCCCTATCTCGCCGTGGGCGATCTGCGCTGCCAGCTGCTGTATCCGAATGCCGAACGCGAGGTGTCCGACATGGAGCTGCTCGAGCTTCTGCGACGGGTGAACCTGCCTTTGCTCGCCGAGCGCGCCGGCGGCCTGCACGTCGAGCGCGACTGGGCGAAATTGTTGTCCGTGGGCGAGCAGCAGCGCCTCGCGCTTGCCCGCGTGCTGCTGGCGCGCCCCCGGTACGCGATGCTCGACGAGGCAACGAGCGCGCTCGATGCGGCCAATGAGGAGGCGGTCTATCGGCAACTGGTGCAGAGCGCGACGACGCCGGTCAGCGTCAGTCACCGGGCTTCGCTGCTGCGGTTCCACCGGCTCGTGCTGGAACTCTCCGGAGACGGCCGCTGGGCCGTGCACCCGGCCGCGGACTATCGATTCGCCTGAATCGGATCCGGTCCTTTGCTGCTGGCACCTCGCAGGTGCTTGGCGAGGAATCGCAGAATCCGTTGCTCGTACGCTTGCGGTTGGAAGTCGTGGAGATCGCTGTGCCTCTGAGACAGCCAAGGCAGGTGCGACTCCTCGTAGCCCGGGCTCCGCCCGGGGCGGTGCATCGTCGCGCGACCACGACAAGTTGCGTCCCGGGCAGAGCCCGGCTACGGGAGCCGGCTTTGACGACATACGCGGCGCACGCTTGAGAGATGACGAGGAAGGCAAGGCACGTCCGCGACCTTCAGCCGATCGGGAGCGGGGCCCACGGCGCCCTTCTTGCTAAACTCCTCCGGTCCCCTCGCCTTGCACTGGAGAAGTTCGCATGTCCGTCTTGCGGTTCGTGGTGTCCGTCTCGCTGCTGGTATTCCTCGGCGCTCCCCTCTCTGGTGCGCAGGAGCCCGTGAAGGGCGGAACGCTCACCATGGTGGTGCAGCCCGAGCCGCCTGGCCTGGTGTCGGCCTTCAATTCCGCGGGCCCCATCGGCGTGGTCTCGACGAAGATCCTCGAAGGCCTCATCACGTACGACTACGACATGAACCCGAAGCCGAGCCTCGCCGAGACGTGGAAGGTGAGCCCGGACGGCAAGACGATCACGTTCAACCTGCGCAAGGGCGTGAAGTGGCACGACGGCAAGGACTTCACCTCGGCAGACGTCCAGTTCTCGGCCCTGAAGGTGTGGAAGGAGCTCCATCCGCGCGGCCGCTCCACGTTCGCGAAGCTCACGGCAGTCGAGACGCCTTCGCCGCTCATCGCCATCTTCAAGCTGTCGGAACCGTCGCCTTACATGATGTCCGCGCTCTCGGGCTACGAGGGGCAGATCCTGCCGAAGCACCTGTACGACGGGACCGACATTCCGCAGAACCCTTACAACAACAAGCCGGTGGGCACCGGACCCTTCGTCTTCAAGGAATGGCAGAAGGGCAACTTCATCCTACTTGAGCGCAACCCTGCCTACTGGGACAAGGCCAAGCCCTACCTCGACAAGATCGTCATGCGGATCATCCCCGATGCCTCCGCGCGTGCAGCCGCGTTCGAGACGGGTGAGGTTCTGCTCGGCGGCTTCAGCCCGGTACCGCTCAACGACGTGAAGCGCCTCGAAGCCACCGGCAAGTTCGATCTCGAGACCAAGGGCTACGAATACCTCGCGCCGCTGTTCCTGCTGGAGTTCAACCTCAAGAACAAGTACCTCCAGGACAAGCGGGTGCGGCAGGCTATCGCGCATGCGGTGAACAAGGATCTCGTCGTCAAGACGGTGTGGTTCGGATTCGGCAAGCCGGCCACCGGCCCCGTGCCTTCGGTCCTCACGCAGTTCTACTCGGCCGCGGTGCCGCAGTACCCGTTCGACATCAAGAAGGCGGACCAGCTGCTGGACGACGCCGGCTTCAAGCGCGGCACGGACGGCAAGCGTTTCAAGCTCGTGCACGACTTCCTTCCCTACGGGTCCGACTACCAGCGCACTGCCGAGTACCTCAAGCAGGCGCTCGGCAAGGTCGGCATCGACGTCGAGATCCGCAGCCAGGACACCGCTGCCTTCCTCAAGCGGGTCTATACCGACGGCGAGTTCGACATGACGAGCAACTTCTTCTACGCGCTGCCGGACCCCACCATCGGCGTGCAGCGCATCTACTGGACGAAGAACATCAAGAAGGGCGTGCCGTTCTCCAACGCCTCGGGCTATTCCAATCCCGAGATGGACAAGGTCATCGAGGCCGCGCAGATCGAGCACGACCGCAAGAAGCGCAAGGAACTCATCGGCCGCCTGCAATCGATCGCCCAGGAAGACCTGCCCGTGCTGGATCTCTTCGAGGTCCGCTTCTTCACGCTGGCCAACAAGAAGGTGCAGGACCACACCAACTCCGCGGAAGGCGTCTACGGTTCCTTCTCTGGCGTCTGGCTGAAGAAGTAGCGCCCCAACGCCATGCCGCGACTCTTCGGCTATCTCGCGCGCCGGGTGCTGCAGGCCGTGCCCATCGTGCTGGGCATCGCGGTCTTCAACTTCTTTCTGCTGCATCTCGCACCCGGCGACGCTGCGGACGTGCTGGCGGGAGAAGCCGGCGGCGCCTCCGAGGAGTACCTCGCGCAGATGAAGGCCAAGTTCGGCCTCGATCAGCCGCTCTATGTGCAGCTGGGACGCTACCTCGCCAACGTGGCGTCCTTCGACCTCGGGTTCTCCTTCCGCCACAACATGGCCGTGACCGAGCTCATCGCCGGCCGGCTGCCCGCCACGCTGCTGCTGATGGTCATGGCCGTGGCGCTCGCGTTCGTCGTCGGCATCGTCCTGGGCGTAACGGCTGCCCGCCATGTACGCAAGCCCATCGACAGCATCGTCTCCATCGTCGCGCTGCTGGCGTATGCCACGCCGATCTTCTGGATCGGGCTCATGATGATCCTGCTGTTCTCGGTGAATCTCGGCTGGCTGCCGTCCGGCGGCATGCAGACCATCGGCGCGGATCTTCAGGGCGCGGCTTACGTGTGGGACATCGCGCAGCACCTCGTGCTGCCGACGCTGACGCTTGCCCTGTTCTACCTCGCGCTCTACACGAGGCTCATGCGGGCCTCGATGCTCGAGGTGTACGGACAGGATTTCGTCACCACCGCCCGCGCCAAGGGGCTCGACGAACGCCGCGTTGCCTATCGCCACGTGTTCCGCAACGCCGTGCTGCCGATGGTCACGATGCTCGGCCTCCAGGTGGGCTCGCTTCTCGGGGGCTCCGTGCTGGTGGAGACTGTCTTCGGGTGGCCCGGTCTCGGGCGTCTCGCCTTCGAAGCGGTCTTCCAGCGCGATCACAACCTGCTGCTCGGCATCCTGCTGATCTCGTCGCTGCTCGTGGTCGGGGTCAACGTGCTGGTCGACCTCGTGTACGCGAAGCTCGACCCGCGGATCGAACTGCGATGAAGGACTTTCTGCGCCGCTTCGCCCGCAACCGTGCCGCGCTCGGCGGCGCGGTCATTCTGCTCGCCGTCATCGCCATGGCGCTGCTGGCACCCGTGCTGTATCCGGGCAATCCCTGGGACATGGTGGCCGAGCCGTTTCTCGCGCCGGGCGCCGACCCCGGCTATCCCCTCGGGTCCGACATGATGGGCCGGGACCTCGCCGCCGGCATCTTCCACGGTGCGCGGGTCAGCCTGCTCGTCGGCATCGTCGCGACGGCCGTCGCGCTGCTGCTCGGCGTATCGATCGGCGCGGTCGCCGGTTACTTCGGCGGCTGGGTCGACGACGTGCTGATGCGGCTCACCGAACTCTTCCAGACCATCCCGGCGTTCCTGTTCGCCATCGTGCTCGTGGCGATCTTCCAGCCGAGCGTCACCACCATCGTGCTGGCCATCGGTGTCGTGTCGTGGCCGCCGGTGGCGCGACTCACCCGCGGAGAATTCCTGAGCCTGCGCAGCCGGGAGTTCGTGCAGGCCTGCATCGCGATGGGGATGGGCGATCTGCGGATCATCGTGCTGCACTGTCTGCCCAATGCGCTGGCGCCGATCGTCGTCACCGGTTCGCTGATGGTGGCTACGGCGATTCTCACGGAAGCGGGGTTGGCGTTCCTCGGGCTGGGCGACCCGAACGTGATGAGCTGGGGCACCATCATCGGCGCCGGCCGCGAGGTCCTGCGATCCGCTTGGTACGTCTGTGCGCTGCCGGGCATCGCGATCCTGCTGACGGTGCTGGCGATCAACCTCTTCGGCGAGGGCGTGAACGACGCGCTCAACCCGAAGCTGAAGAACCGGTAGCCAATATGGCGCTACTGGACGTCCGCGGTCTGCAGACGCACTTCTTCACCCGGGCGGGTGTCGCCAGGGCGGTGGACGGCGTGAGCTTCACCATCGATGCTGGCGAGACCCTTGCCATCGTCGGGGAGTCGGGCTGCGGCAAGTCGGTCACGGCCTTTTCGCTGCTGCGACTCACCGCCGACCCGCCCGGCCGAATCGTCGGCGGCGAGGTGCTGTTCGAAGGGCAGGATCTGCTGAAGCTCCCGGAGCCCGAGATGCGCAGCGTCCGCGGCGACCGCATCGCGATGATCTTCCAGGAGCCGATGACCTCGCTCAATCCGGTGCTCACCATCGGCGATCAGATCGCCGAGTCGGTCATGCTGCACCGGAAGGTGTCGAAGCGCGCCGCAGAGGACCGTGCCGTCGAACTGCTGGAATTGGTCGGCATCCCGGAGCCCCGGCGGCGCCTCGGCGAGTTTCCGCACCGGCTGTCCGGCGGCATGCGCCAGCGCGCGATGATTGCCATGGCCCTCGCGTGCGAGCCCAGGCTGCTGATCGCCGACGAACCCACCACGGCCCTGGACGTCACCATCCAGGCCCAGATCCTCGATCTTCTCGACGAACTGAAGACCCGTACCGGCATGGCCGTACTGCTCATCACGCACGATCTCGGCGTCGTGGCACAGCACTCGCAGCGGGTCGCTGTCATGTACGCGGGCAAGGTGGTGGAGCAGGCCGTCACGGCCGAGCTGTTTGCGCAGCCCCGCCATCCCTACACGCAGGGATTGCTCGCTTCCATTCCCAGGGCCGGCGCCACGACGGAGCGGCTCACGGAGATTCCCGGCATCGTCCCGGCGCTGAACGACATGCCGGCCGGGTGCGCCTTCGCGCCGCGCTGTTCGCAGGTGATGGACCGTTGCCGTCAGAGTGCGCCGCCGCTCGTGGCGATCGGCGCCTCCCGCACGGTTGCCTGTTTCGCGGCGACGGAGCCGAAGGCCCATGGCTGATCCCGTGCTGTCCTTCCGCGACCTGCGCACGCACTACCCCACGCGAGGCGGTGTCGTGCTCGCGGTCGACGGCGTATCGCTCGATGTGATGCCGGGCGAGACCGTCGGTCTGGTGGGCGAGTCCGGCTGCGGCAAGAGCACGCTCGGCAAGACCGCGATGGGTCTGGTGAAGTCGACGTCCGGGTCGATCCTGCTGGACGGCGTGGAGATCTCGGGCCTTTCGCGGTCGGCACTGCGTCCGCTGCGTCCGAAGATGCAGATGATCTTCCAGGACCCCTACGCGTCCCTGAATCCGCGGATGTCCGTCGCGCGCATTCTCGAAGAGCCGCTGATCGTCCACGGCATCGGCACCGCTGCCGAACGGAAGGAGCGCGTGCGCTGGCTCATGGAAAAGGTCGGCTTGCGTCCCGAAGCGGGGAGCCGCCACCCGCACGAGTTCTCTGGCGGGCAGCGGCAGCGCATCGGCATCGCGCGCGCTCTCGCCCTGCAGCCGCGGCTCGTCATCTGCGACGAGCCCGTGTCCGCACTCGATGTCTCGGTCCGGGCGCAGGTGATCAATCTGCTGATGGACCTGAAGCGCGAACTGGGCCTCGCCTATCTGTTCATCTCGCACGATCTTTCGGTGGTCGAGCACGTGTCCGACCGCATCGCGGTGATGTATTTGGGCAAGCTCGTCGAGGTCGCGGAACGGCGCACGCTATGGACGCAGCCGCGGCATCCGTACACCAAGGCGCTGATCTCGGCGGTACCGAGCACGTCACCCGGGGCATCGAGCGTCGGTCGCATCCGGCTGACGGGGGACCTGCCGAGTCCGATCGATCCGCCGTCCGGGTGCCGCTTCCGCACACGATGTCCGCTGGCGATCGACCGCTGTACCGTGGAGGAACCCGCTCTGCGTACTCTGGCCGAGGGTCAGCTCGTCGCCTGCCATCGGGCGGACGAGGCCGCATGACGGTCCTGCCGTCGAGTCAGTAGAAGCGCTTCGTGATGAACCGGAAGCCGAGGGTGATCCACTCTGTACGATTCGCGCCGGTCAGCTGGAAGCCGTAGGTCGTGTCGACCTGCAGGTGATCCGGAATGATCCAGTAGCGCACGCCAGCCTGGGAAAACCGGTCGAAGCCCGTGGCGCCATAGACTTCGCCCAGCAGCATGAACCGTGGTGTGAGGTAGAACTCGCCGCCGACGCCGTATAGCAGGCCCCGGCGTTTCTCGTCCCGGTTGTCCACGCCGCCGATGTTCGTGAGCAGTACGAACTTGTCGTCCCAGTAGGACTTCGAGATCGGGACGTAGAAGTACCGGTTGGCCAGCAGGTTCTGCCGCAGGTTGATGTCCGCATGCCGCACCACACCCACCGCCAGCCCCCAGCCCCAGTCGTTGGTCTCCAGCGGACGGAAGATGGTTTTGCCCTGAAACTGGTAGTCGCGCTGGGCGGGGCTGGACGGTTCGTCGCTCCGCTGAAATCCCATGCCCGCGGTCAGTTCGATGCCGAACGGATTGCACGCGGGCAGCGCCCAGGCCTCCTTGCTTTCCGGATTGCTCTTGACCCAGGACTCGACCTGACAGGCACCCTGGTCGACGACGCGTGCGTCGTCCACCACGAAGGGGCGGGCGGCCAGCGCCACGGAAGAGCTGGCAGAAAGCAGAGCGCCAGCGAGAAGCGGGGCGAGTCTGTGCATGGTGGAAATCAAAAGCGTCGTGGTCGTATGCACTCGAAGGTGCGTTTCGGTGCGATGCGGGACGACTCGCACCGCGTCGACATTCTTGCACGGGCCAACCAGTTCGCGCATCGAAGCGCTCTCGCTGAGCGTGAGCCGACTCCGCCCCCGATCGGACCGGGTCACCGCTGCCGGCTTGGGAAAGCCGGCAGCGAAGGGTAAGCTCGCCGGACCATTCCCGCTCCGGGGTTCCCCATGACCGACAGCCAGACACCGAGACACACCGACGAGCCCCGTCGCGTCGTTCGCATCGGCGGCGCCTCCGGCTTCTGGGGCGACAGCATGGTGGGCGCGCCGCAACTGGTGAATTCCGGGCTGATCGATTATCTGGTGTTCGACTACCTGGCCGAGACCACGATGGCCATACTTGCGGCGGCGCGTGCCCGGCAGCCGGAACTCGGCTACGCCACCGACTTCGTGGACATCGCGATGAAGACGGTGCTGCCGGAGGTGATGCGTCGGGGCATCCGGGTCATCGCCAACGCCGGAGGCATCCATCCGCGCGGTTGCGCGAAGGCGCTCGAAGCACTGGCCGCGACCCTGGGTCTCTCGCCGAAGATCGCCGTGGTCGAGGGCGACGACATCCTGGCCCGGATTCCGCGTCTTCGCGAAGGCGGCGTGCGGGACATGTTCACCGGCGAGCCGCTGCCCGATGCCGTGCTGAGCGCCAATGCCTATCTCGGCGCATTCCCCGTGGCGCGCGCACTGGCGGCCGGGGCGGACATCGTCATCACGGGTCGCGGCGTCGACAGCGCTGTGACGCTCGGCCCGCTCATCCACGAGTTCGGCTGGACCGCAGACGATCTCGATGCTCTCGCCGGCGGCAGTCTTGCCGGCCACATCATCGAGTGCGGCTGCCAGGCGACCGGAGGCCTCTTCACCGACTGGCAGGAAGTGCCCGACTGGGCCGGCATCGGTTACCCGATCGTCGAGTGCGCGGCGGATGGTTCGTTCGAACTCATCAAGCCGCCGGGTACGGGCGGCATCGTCCGGCGGGCGTGCGTGGCGGAGCAGATGCTCTACGAAATCGGGGACCCTGCGGCCTACGTCCTGCCCGACGTGGTGTGCGATTTCCGCGAGGTGCGCATCGCGCAGATCGACGAAGCACGGGTGCGCGTGACCGGGGCGAAGGGCCGTCCACCCACGGAGACCTACAAGGTGTCCGCCACCCACCGGGACGGCTACCGCTGCGCCGGCAGCATGGTGATCGTGGGGATCGATGCAGCTGCCAAGGCCCGGCGCACCGGCGAAGCGATCCTCGCGCGCACTCGCGCCATCCTCGCGGGTCTCGGCATGCCCGACTTCTCGTCGGCGACGATCGAACTGCTCGGTGCCGAAACGCTGTACGGTCCCCGCGCCCGTGCCGTGCAGTCGCGGGAGGTGATGTTCCGTGTCGTCGTGGACCATCCGATGAAGCAGGCGCTGGAGATCTTCGCGCGCGAGATCGCGCCCTCTGCCACGTCGTGGTCCCCGGGCACGACGATGCCGGCGGGCGGACGGCCCTCGCCGTCGCCGCTCGTGAAGCCGCTGGCGTTTCTGCTCGACAAGGCTGAAGTCCCCGTCACGGTGCAGGTCGGCGGCGAGGTCATCGTGGTGCCGATCACCGGCGGTGTCGATGCCGTGGCATCACCGTCCACGCCGCCGCCGGCGACATGGATCGACCCCGCCGGGGAGGCGACGGTCGACGTGCCGTTGGTGCGGCTGGCGTGGGGCCGCAGCGGTGACAAGGGCGACATCGCGAACATCGGTCTGATCGCGCGGCATGCGGAGTGGCTGCCGCTGCTGTGGGCGCGGGTCACGCCCGAGGTGGTGCGCGAGAGCTTTGCGCACCTCGGGGTCACTCGCGTCGAACGCTTCCACCTGCCCGGGATCGCCGCGATGAATCTGCTGCTGCATGACGCCCTCGCAGGCGGCGGGCCGGCATCGCCCCGATTCGATCCTCTGGGCAAGGGGTTCGCGCAGATGCTGCTCGACCTGACCGTGCCTGTGCCCGCCTCCGTGGCCGCGGCGATTCCCGGATGACGTCACGCCGGGGCGGCAGGCTCCGGGCGTATTTCCACGACAACGCGACCGGCCTGTACCTGCTGTCCGACCGCCGCGCGTAACGCGATGACCTCCCCGCTCACGGTCGCCACGTGCGGGTGTTCCATCTTCATCGCTTCGAGCGTGAGCAAGGTCTGGCCTGCCCGGACCCTGTCGCCAGCGACGACCGCCACTGCCACGATCCGTCCGTTCATCGAGGCCCGAACGCGTCCGTCGCTCGACCCGGAGTTGCCCGGCCCTGTGCTCGCGGCGAGCGTGCTGTCGACGATCTCGAACGTCTCCGCGAGGTGGCTCACCCAAAGACGCCGGCCCTCCCGGTGAAAAGCCACACTGATGGTCACGCCGTCGACGATCGCGTGGAGGCGGCATCCGTCGCGATGCGTGACCGCGATCCGATGCTCGCTCTCGCCCAGGCTTACCCTGTACTGCGCGGGCGCGATGGCGGTGAGTGTGGCTCGACAGTCGCGACTGTCCATTTCGAAGCGCATGGGCACCGGCAGGCGATTGACGAGCAGTCGCTCGCCAGGAGGAGGAACGCCTCGCGGTTCCTCCCGAAGCAGCACGGCCGCGAGTGCTGTGACGAAGTGCGCCGCGGTGTCGTCGCGTTTCAGCAGTGCCGGCAGATGGGAGCCGATGAAGGCAGTGGTGGCGTCGCCGTCGGCGAATACCGGATGGGCGAGGCAGCGCGCAAGAAAGGCCTGATTGGTCCGTACGCCCAGCGCGACGAGATCCTCCAACCCTCGGCGCAGAGCGCGGCGCGCGTCCGCGCGCGTGGGGCCGTGCGCGACGAGCTTCGCAATCATTGAGTCGTAGAAGGGCGGCACCTCTGCGCCGTCGCGTAGCGCGTGCTCGACGCGCAGTGTTGCCGGCGGCGCCCAGAGTGCGACGCGGCCGCTCTGCGGAAGGAACGACGCCTGCGCGTCTTCCGCGCAGAGGCGCACCTCGATGGCATGGCCCGAGAATCGGATGTCCTCCTGCTGCAGCCCCAGTGGCTCCCCTGCGGCGACGCGCAGCTGCATGGCCACCAGATCCAGACCGGTGACGGCTTCCGTGACGGGATGCTCGACCTGCAGTCGAGTGTTCATCTCCATGAAGTAGAAGTTGCCATCGCGATCGAGGAGGAATTCGAGCGTGCCCGCGCCTTCGTAGCCGATGGCCTTCGCCGCGGCGACCGCGGTGGCGCCCATGCGATCCCGCAAGGCGGCCGGCACGGCGGGCGAGGGCGTTTCCTCGATCAGTTTCTGGTGCCGCCGCTGCACCGAGCAGTCGCGCTCGCCGAGGTGGACGGCGTGGCCGTGGCGATCGGCGAACACTTGAATCTCCACGTGGCGCGGCTCGGCGATGGCGCGCTCGAGGATCACGGTCGGGTCGCCGAACGCGTTCTGCGCCTCGGACTTCGCGCTGCGCAGCAGAGCGTCGAACCCGTCGGCCGAGACGACGAGCCGCATGCCGCGGCCCCCGCCTCCCGCAACGGCCTTGATCATGACCGGGTAGCCGATACGAGCGGCCTCATCGCGCAGATGGACCTCGCTCTGGTCCTCGCCCTGATAGCCGGGCACGCAGGGCACGCCGGCCTCCAGCATGAGCCGCTTCGCGCCGGCCTTGTTTCCCATCGCCGCGATCGCTTCCGGCGAGGGGCCGATGAAGACGAGACCCGCCGTGCGGCACGCCTGCGCGAACGTCGCGTTCTCCGCGAGGAAGCCGTAGCCGGGGTGCACCGCGTCTGCCCCGGTGCGGCGGGCGGCATCGAGGATGGCCGGGATGTTGAGATACGACTGCGACGGCAGTGCATCGCCGATGCACACGGCTTCGTCGGCCTCGCGAACGTGGCGGGCCTGGGCGTCGGCGGCGGAGTACACGGCCACCGTGCGCAATCCGAGCGCCCGCGCACTGCGCATCACGCGCAGGGCGATCTCGCCGCGATTGGCGACGAGCACCTTTCCGAACGGTGTCGAACGCGGCGCGGTGCTCACGGCCGCGCCACGGAGAACTGCATGCGTTCGGGCTGCCGGGCGTCGCCCTCGCGACAGACGGCCAGGACCTCCGCTAGCACCGCCCGCGTGTCGCGCGGGTCGATCACGCCATCGTCCAGGACGAGCGCGCTGGTGGTGAACACACTCATCTGGTTGTCGAAGCGCTCCACGATCCTGCGTTCCATGTCCGCGATGGCGGCGGTGTCCGGCGCCACGCCCTTGCGGCGGGCCGCGGCTTCCGTGACGATGGCCATCGTGCGCGCTGCCTGCTCCCCGCCCATCACGGCGGTCTTCGCGTTGGGCCAGGCGAAGCAGAAGCGCGGATGGAATCCCCAGCCGCACATGCCGTAGTTGCCGGCCCCGAAGGACGCGCCGCAGTAGATCGTGATCTGCGGCACGGTCGCATTCGTGACGGCCTGGATCATCTTGGCGCCGTGCTTGATCATGCCGGCCTCTTCGTAGGCGCGGCCCACCATGTAGCCGGTTGTGTTGTTGAGATAGAGCAGCGGCGTGCGCGACTGGCAGCAGGCCTGGATGAAGTGCGTGGCCTTGCTGGCTCCGGCAGGATCGATGGGGCCGTTGTTCGTGATGATGCCCAGCGGGTGACCGTGCAGGTGCGCGTGACCGCACACCGTGGCCGGACCGTAGTTGCTGCCGAACTCCAGAAACTCGGAGCCGTCGACGATGCGTGCAATGACCTCACGCATGTCGACCGGGCGCTTGTGGTCGAGAGGCATGACGCCGAGCAGTTCCTCCGCATCGTACTGGGGCGGTTCGAACGCGCGCGCTGGCGGCGCCGCCGGCCAGTCGATGTGCGCGAGGATGTCCCGTGCGATGCGGATGGCGTCGCGATCGTCCTCGGCCAGATAGTCCCCCAGCCCGGAGATCGAGGTGTGCATCTCGGCACCGCCGAGCTCTTCCTCCGTCGCCACTTCCCCCGTTGCTGCCATGAGCAGCGGCGGACCGGCCAGGAAGGCGCGGGAACGGCCCCGCACCATCACGATGTAGTCGGACAGGCCGGTCTGGTAGGCACCGCCCGCAGTGGAGGAGCCGTGTGTCACGGTCACGACGGGCAATCCGGCGGCGGACAGCCGCGCGAGATTGCGAAAGAGATTGCCGCCGCGAACGAAGTCCTCGACGCGGTAGGTCATCAGATTGGCCCCCGCACTTTCCACCAGCTGCACGTAGGGCAGCTTGTTCTCGAGCGCGAGTTCCTGGACGCGCAGCTGCTTGTCGAGCCCCATGGGCTGCAGCGCGCCTGCGTCGATGCCGGAATCCGATGCGCTCACCATGCAGCGCACGCCGGACACCCAGCCGATGCCGGCGATCACACCGCCGCCGGGAACACTCTTGTCGAGATCGGGATGGTCCAGGCCGAGGCCTGCGAGGGTGGACAGCTCCAGAAAAGGAGTCCCGGGATCGAGCAGGAGCGCCACCCGTTCACGGGGGAGCAGCTGGCCACGCTGTTCGAAGCGACTGCGCGAGGCCGCCGACTTGTCCGCGGTTCGGCGCTCATAGAGTCGGACGCGCTCCAGCAGGGCCAGCATGCCGGCCCGGCGTGAGAGAAAGGTCTCGTCGCCGGTATCGAGGGTGGATTCGATTCTTGCCATGGGGGTGGAGGATACGTCGAACCGGCCGGGCATGCCGCGCCCCAGCTCGCAATGCCACCGGAATCCCCGAGCCGAAAATGGTGCAAAGTACGTCCGCAGGGTTCGAGGCGGAAGCCATCCGTCCGGCGGGCGACCCGACCGCGAATCCGGCAGACCGCTGTCCCGAACGAACTACAAGCGGGCCGGGATTTCCCAGGCCCCATCCATGGAGGACGTACAGCATGAAGAGGCAAACACGCGCGCTCATTGGAGCGCTGGCACTCAGTTTCGTCGCCGCGGGCCCCGCGGCGGTCGCGGCGGATCTGGAGAAGACGAAGCCCGAGAACGTCGGGCTTTCGTCGGACCGGCTCGCCCGGGTCGATGCGGTAGTGAAGAGCTACATCGACGCCGGACAACTCACCGGTGCCGTGGTCGCGGTGGCCCGCAGCAACAAGATCGTCCATGAGAAGAGCTACGGCAAGCTCGACGCCGACTCCGGCGCCGCCATGCCGCAGGATGCGATCTTCCGCATCGCGTCCATGACCAAGCCCATCACGAGCGTCGGCATCATGATTCTCGTGGAGGAGGGCAAGCTGCTCCTCGCCGACCCGATCTCGAAGTACATCCCCGAGTTCAAGGACGCGAAGGTGATGGTGCCGCGCGATCCGGCGGATGCGTCGAAGGGTTACGACACCGTGCCCGCGAAGCGCGAGATCACCATCATCGATCTGCTCGCGCACACCTCGGGCATCAGCTATCGCTTTTGGGGCAGACCCGTGGCTGCGCTATACGAAGAGGCCGGCGTGCACGACGGCCTGGAGCCGACAGCCGGGACCATCGGGGAGGGCATGCGCAAGCTCGCGAAGCTGCCGCTCGCGATCCAGCCCGGGTCGGCCTACGAGTACGGCCTCAACACCGATCTGCTGGGCTACCTTATCGAGGTGGTGTCGGGCATGCCGCTCGACCAGTTCTTCAAGACGAAGATCTTCGACCCGCTGGGCATGAAGAACACGCAGTTCTACATCTCGGAGGCGCAGCGCGCGAAGCTTGCCGGCATGCTGGTGCCGGACGGCAAGGGCGGCATGATGAAAGCGCCCGAACAGCCGACCCGCTGGGGCGCGCTCGTCTTTTCTCCGGGCGTGCCGTACGCCGCCAACCGGACCTACTTCTCCGGGGGCGGCGGGCTCAGTTCGACGGCGCCGGACTATCTGCGCTTCTGCCAGATGCTCCTGAACGGCGGCCGCCTCGACAACGTCCGCATCCTCGGACCGAAGTCGGTGGAACGCATGTCCAGCAATGCGATCGGCTCGTTGAGCGTGTGGGACTCCTACAGCCCCGCTGCCATCGGCAACCTTGGCGACAAGTTCGGTCTCGGGTTCGGCATCAAGTCCGAAGCCGGCCAGAACGAGCTGGGCTCCGTGGGCGAGTACATGTGGGCGGGCATCTTCAACACCCGCTTCTGGATCGATCCGAAGGAGAGAATCGCCATCGTCTTCCTCGGCCAGCGCATTCCGCGCGCACCCGAGATCGAGGCGAAGGTGCACAACGCGGTGTATCAGGCAATCGAACGATAGTGGTGTAGCCCGGACGAGGCGCGATTGCGCCGACTCCGGGAGCGACGTGCATTCCATCGCGCGGCACGACCCCGGAGTCGCGGCTGTCGCCGCTCGTCCGGGCTACACGATGCACGCGTCGCACCACATCGCAACGGTGGCCCGTGGCTTGGACGGCGGGGCGATTGCGCCGACTCCGAGTGATGTGCATTCCATCGCGCGGCGCGACCCCGGAGTCGCGGCTGTCGCCGCTCGTCCGGGCTACACGATGCACGCGTCGCACCACATCGCAACGGTGGCCCGTGGCTTGGACGG